>Ga0307405_10000295_pt1 | contig 18447 bp, 17 predicted proteins | sample 322Cmetagenome_2_FD_203311 | JGI IMG/M metagenome (GOLD analysis project Ga0307405, IMG submission 203311) | Maize rhizosphere microbial communities from greenhouse at UC Davis, California, United States - 322HYB-C-1 | ecosystem: Host-associated > Plants > Roots > Rhizosphere > Soil | place...
GGGCGAGCTGCGCCGCGAAGGCGGCCCGCTGCCGGTCGCGCGGCGAGTTGTCGTAGTGGTAGTCGAGGCCGCACTCGCCGACCGCGACCGCGCCGCGCGCGACGTACTCGCGAATGCGGGCCGGGTGGTGCGCGGAATCGAAGCCTGCGGCATCGTGGGGGTGGACGCCCGCCGTGTACCAGACGAAGTCTGGGTGCGCGGCGGACAGCGACTCGGCGCGGCCCGCCGCGTCGAGCGACTCGCCGATGCACACGACGCCGACCGCGTGTTCGGCGCGGGCGCGCGCGACGACTGCGTCGCGGTCCGCGTCGAAGGCCGGGTCGGCGAGGTGCGCGTGGCTGTCGAAGAAGGGGATCATCGCGGGGCGTGCGTGGTAGCGCCGGCCGGGCGGAAACGAAGAAGCCGCCGCAGGCGATCCTGCGGCGGCTTCTCGCGAGTGCGTCAGCGCGAGCTGGGCATCGTGCTCGCGGCCGCGGAGCGCGGCGAGCGCGGGCGCCCGTCGCGTCCCGCACGGTCGGCGGCGCGCTGCGCGGCGCCGACCGCCGCGCTCTCCTTGCGCGGCCACTTCCGCTCGATCCAGAGGAGCAGCGGACCGGCGACGTAGATCGAGCTGAACGTCGCGACGACGACGCCGAACGCCATTACCCAGGCGAAGGGCCGGATGACCTCTCCCGCGAAGAGGAGCAGGGCGAGCGTGGCGGCGAGCGTCGTGGCGTGGGTGAGTACGGAGCGCGGCAGCGTCTCGTTGATCGCCCGGTTCAGCGTGGTGCGGAACGGCTCGCCGCGGTACTTCTTCAGGTCCTCGCGGACGCGGTCGAAGATGATGATCGTGTCGTTGAGGGAGTAGCCGAGCAGGGTCAGGATGCCGGCCACCACCATCAGCGATACCTCGAGGTTCATCAGCTTGATGAAGGCGATCGTGACCGCGACGTCGTGCGCGGAAGAGAGTACGGCGGCGAGGCCGAAGCGCCACTCGAAGCGCAAGGCCAGATAGATGAGCGTGGCGAGCGAGGACAAGATCATCGCGATGATCGCTCCGCGCCGCAGCTCGCTACCTACCTTCGGTCCTACCGCCTCACTGCGGACGACCGTGAACGCGTCGGCGCCGAAGCGTTCCCTCAGCTGCGAGTCGATACGGCGCGCGACCCCCTCCGCTCCCCGCCCCTGGCTCTCGACGTTGGCGCGGTCCTGGGCCCGGATCGTGAACTCACGGGGCGAACCGAACTGCTGAATCTCGGCGCCGTGAATCCCCGCCTGGTCGAGCGTCGAGCGCATGACGGCGACGTCCGGCGGCTGCTTGAACAGCAGCTGCATAAGAGTGCCGCCGGTGAACTCGATGCTGTAGTTCACGCCGCCGGTGACAGCGAACGAGGCGAACCCGATGAGGATGAAGGCCACCGTCGTGAGCGCGGCGACACGCCACCACTTGATGAAGTCGTAGCTCGTGTTGTGGAGGATTCTCAGCATGGCGCTCAGATGCTCAGGGGCCGGCCGGCCGCGGTGCGGCTCAGCCAGACGAGGTAGAAGGTGCGCGTCACGAAGATCGCGGTGAACATCGAGGCGAGGATGCCGGCGATCAGCGTGACCGCAAAGCCGCGGACGGGGCCCGTGCCATACTGGTAGAGGATCGCGCCCGTGAGGATAGTCGTGACGCTCGTGTCGACGATCGCGCTGAGGGCGTGACGGAAGCCCTCGTCGATCGCCGTGCGGACGGTCTTCCCGCGGTCGAGCTCCTCGCGGATGCGCTCGAAGATGAGCACGTTCGCGTCCACCGCGATGCCGACCGTGAGGACGAGGCCGGCGATGCCGGGCAGCGTCAGCACGGCGTCGAAGCCGGCGAGGACGGCGAGCGTGTAGAGCATGTAGAGGATGAGCGCGAGGACGGCGAGGACGCCGGAGAGGCGGTAGTAGCCGATCATGATGAGTACGACGAGGGCGATCGCGATGGCCCCGGCGACGAGCCCCCTGTCGATCGAGTCCTGCCCGAGGCTCGCGCCGATCTGCCGGACCTCGGCGACCTTGAGCGCGACCGGGAGCGAGCCCGCGCGCAGGACGAGCGCGAGGTCCTGCGCCGCCTGGACGTCGGCGCGGCCCATCGTGATCTGGCCGTCGCGGCCGATGGAGCTCTGAATCACCGGGGCGCTCATCACGCGGTCGTCGAGGACGATCGCCATGTTGTCCTGGATGTGCCGCGCGGTCTCGGTCTTGAAGCGGCGCGCGCCCTCGTTGTTCAGCGTGAAGGTGACGACCGTCCCCTCCATTGGGTCGGAGCGCGGCTTGGCGTCCACGAGGTAGTCGCCGGTGATGATCGGCCGCGTGTCGAGGACGTAGAGCGAGCGGTACGACTTCCCCCCGGCGACGACGGTGTCGGAGCCCCAGCGCACCACCTTGCCCGGCGGGAGCGCGGCCTGCACGGCGCTGTCGGCGAGGAAGAGGCGCATCGTCGGCTCGTCGGACGCGGCGACGAGGTACTGGCCGGGGATCTGGTACGGCTGGAGGAGGCGCGAGAAGGGGCCGTCGCGCGTACCGGTGAGCGCCGCGGTGTTCGTGTCCGGCGTCGCACTGTCGGCCGTCGCGAGCCGCTTCGCGCTGTCGCCCGCCACCGCCGCGCTGTCGCCGACGAAGAGCGACTGGACCGCCTTGTCGCCGGCGGTCGGCGTCTTCGTCGGGCTCGCGGCCGCGGACCGCGCCGTCAGGCCGCGGTCGCGCACGATCCCGTCGATGCGCGTCGCGACGCGGTCGAGGGCCTGGGTCTCGTCGGTGATCTGGAACTGGAGGAAGGCCGACTTCTGGACGAGCGCCGTCGCGCGCTCGGGGTCGGTGACGCCAGGCAGCTCGACGATGATGCGGTCCTCGCCGACTTTCTGCACGACGGGCTCCGAGACGCCGAACTCGTCGATGCGGTTGCGCACGACGCGCAGCGCGTTGTCGAGCGCATCGCTCTTGTTGGCGACGGCGCCCTTGGACTCGTCCACCTCGAGCGCGAGGTGCATCCCCCCCTGCAGGTCGAGCCCGAGCTTGAGCGGTACCCGCTTGACCGTGTCGTACACGAAGGTGCCGCCGCGCGGCGTGCGCTCGATGACCGTCCGCGGGAAGAGCGCCCAGACGGACGCGAGGATCAGCGCCCCGATGAGCGCGACGCGGTACTTCAAGTTGGACATGCGACTGCGGGGAGGGGGTGGTGAGGTGGGAACAGCACTGAAGGTTACCCGGGCAGGCCAATGCCGTCAACGCATTTCGCGTCTACCGCGGGGCGTCAGCGGAGCGCCTCGAGAGCCCGCTGCGCCTGCCCCGCGTCCTCCGACAGCTGGAAGGCGAGCGCCTCCGCACTCTCGAAGCGACGCGTGTCGCGCAGACGCGCCACGACGTCCACCCGCACTCGCGCGTCGTAGAAGTCGCCCGACGCGCCGAACAGGTGGGCCTCGAGGGACAGCGCCTCGTCGCCGAACGTCGGGCGCGGGCCGAGGTTCATCATCCCGCCGAATTCGCCGTGCGGCGTCTGCGCCCGGACGGCGTAGACACCGGCCGGCGGGAGCAGCTTGCGTGGCGAGGCCAGCGCGACGTTGATCGTCGGAAAGCCGAGCAGCCGACCGCGGCGCTCGCCACGGGCCACGGTTCCTGTTACCGAGTAACGGCGCCCGAGTGCCACGGCGACGCGATCCAGTTCCCCAGCGGCGACAGCGGCCCGGACCTTCGTCGAGCTGACGGTCTCGCCGTCGTCGAGCCGGAGCGGCGGGACGACCTCCACTGGAAAGCCGCGCGCCTGGCCGAGTCGCTGGAGGACGTCGACGCTCCCGGCGCGGTCGCGGCCAAATCCGTGGTCGTAACCGATCACGAGCTCGCGCATGCGATATCGCGGAACGAGCACGCGCTCGACGAACTCCTCGGCCGACAGCGAGGCGAGGGCACGCGTGAAGGGGAGCACGGCCGCGTAGTCGAGGCCGGATTCGGCGAGCAGCTCGAGCTTCTCGTCGCCCGGTGAGAGGAGGAGCGGCGCGCGCTCCGGCTTGAGCACCTCGGCCGGGTGAGGCTCGAAGGTCACGAGCACGGCGGGGAAGCCGGAGGCGCGCGCCCGCTCGACGACGCGCGACAGCACGTCTTGGTGGCCGCGATGGACGCCGTCGAAGGTGCCGACGGTGACGACGCTGCCCGGTGCGACGAGCGAGGGATCGGTGAGGCGCGGACTCACGAGCCGGCGACCTCGTGCATGACGACGCGGGGGCGCCAGCGGTCGCCGCTGCGCTCGGCGATCGCCACGAGGGCCCCGTTGTCGCGATCGACGAGTGCCCCTACCGGTCCGGCGGCGCGCGCCGCGACGTCTATACCGCGGACCACCCGTGCGACCTCGTCGGCGCCGAGCGGCTCGATGGGAGTCTCCGGCAGAGCGGCGAGTGGGGCGAGGGGACGCGCGTCTCCCGCGCGCAGCGCGTCGAGGGTCACGGCCTGCGCGACTTCGAACGGCCCGCTGCGGGTGCGGCGGAGCGCGGCCAAGTGCGCGGCGCTGCCCGTGAGGCGGCCGAGGTCGCGGGCGAGGGCGCGGATGTACGTGCCCCCGCCACAGGTGATCCGCACGTCGAGCTCCTCGCCGGCAGGGAGCCCTCGGCGCCACTCGAGCAGCTCCCAGCGGTCCACGCGGACGGCGGCGGGAGTGAGGGCGAGCGGCTCGCCGGCACGCGCCGCGTCGTAGGCGCGGCGTCCGCCGACGCGCTTCGCGGAGTAGGCGGGCGGCATCTGCGAGATCTCGCCGGTGAGCCGCGGCACCGCCTCGCGCACCGCCTCCTCCGACGGGGCCGCCGCCTGCCGGACGACAGTGCCGCCGAGGTCGTCGGTGTCCGTCTCGGCACCGAAGCGGATCGTCGCCAAGTACTCCTTCGGCTCGCCACTCATGTATGGCAGGAGACGGGTCGCGCGGCCGAGGAGGAGGACGAGGAGCCCGGTGGCGAAGGGGTCGAGCGTGCCGGCGTGCCCGATACGCCGCTCGCCCGTCGCGCGGCGCGCAACGAGCACGACGTCGTGCGAGGTGACGCCCGCCGGCTTGTCGACGAGGAGCAGCCCGTCAACCTGCGGAGCGCGGCGGCGCATCGCTCCCGGGAGGACGACCGGCAGCGTTGGCGGACGCGGCGTCCGACGCCTCGCCCGAGATCGCGGGTCCGGCGCCGGCGTCAGTTTCCTGCGGGGACTCCGGGGCGCGGCTCGCGTCCTCCTGCTTGATCTGGGCAAGGAGCGTCTCGATGCGCGAGGCACGCGCGACGCTCTCGTCGGCGTGGAAGGAGATCTCGGGCGCGAGGCGCAGGCGAAGCGCTCGACCGACGCGCGGGCGGAGGTGCGAGGCCGCGCTGGCCAACCCCTCGAAGGTCGCCGCCTTCTCCTCGTCCGTCCCCATGACGCTGACGAACACCTTCGCGTGGCGCAGGTCGCGCGTGACGTCCACTCCGGTCACGGTGACGAAGGCGACGATGCGGGGGTCCTTCACCCCTTCGGCAAGGAAGGTGGCGACCTCTTCGCGGATCCCTTCGGCGACTCGATCGGGGCGGCGGGAGTTGCTAGCCATAGAAGCGGTGCCGGGTGCCGGGTGTCGGGGATTGGGGAACCCCTCGGGACGTCCACGCCCCCGCCGACTGCGCCGCGCCACCTCGGCCCGGACGATCGGTTCGGATGGTACGGACGCACGGGGCAGAGGCCACCGCCCCCCGACCCCCGACACCTGCTATAAAAAAGTCGTCGCCGAATCGACGATCCGGCAGAACGGATTACTCTCCACAAAGCGGTCCACCGACTCGAGCACCGCTTCGGCCTGACGCCGGTCCACGGCGACGAGGCAGGCGGTGAGCTCGGCGGACTGCCAGACGTCGTGCCGACCCGTCTCGGCGACCGAGACGTTGAACTCGTTGTGCAGGCGATCCTTCAGACTCTTGAGAACGGATCGCTTCTCCTTGAGGGAATGCGCCCCCGGGACGTGGAGCTCCCAGGAGCGCACTCCGATGACCACGGCGCGCCGACCCGCCTAGGCGGGCTGGTTCGGCACGAGGGTGCGCGCGAACTCCTCCGTGTGGTAGGCCTCGATCACGTCGCCGACCTTGATGTCGTTGAAGTTCTCGATGCCGATACCGCACTCGAAGCCCTCCCGGACCTCGCGCACGTCGTCCTTGAAGCGGCGCAGCGACCCGATCACGCCGTCGTAGACCTGCGTGCCGTCGCGGATGACGCGGACGCGGCCCTGGCGGTTGATGACGCCGTTGCGGACCGAGCATCCCGCGATGACGCCGATCTTCGGCACCTTGAACGTCTCGCGCACTTCGGCCTCGCCCGTGATGATCTCGCGCTGCTCGGGGCGCAGGAGCCCCTCGAGCGCCGACCGCACGTCGGAGACCGCCTCGTAGATGATGCGGTACAGCTTGATGTCCACGCCCTCGCGCTCGGCGGCCGCGCGCGCCTTGTTGTCCGGGCGCACGTGGAAGCCGATGATGATCGCGCCCGACGCCTTGGCGAGCAGAATGTCGCTCTCCGAGATCGCGCCGACGCCGCGCGTGATGACCTCGACCTGGACTTCCTGGTTCGAGAGTTGACCGAGCGCGTCGGCGAGCGCCTCCGCTGGGCCGCCCTGGTCGGCCTTGATGAGCAGTTTGAGGGTACGCTTCTCGCCCTCCTTCGCCTGGGACATGAAGTCCTCGAGCGAGACGACGCCCTTGGTCGTGCGGCGACTCTTGGCCTCGCGGTCGAGACGCTCCCGCCGCTGCGCGATCTCGCGCGCCTCGGTGGCATCCTCGACGACGAGGAACTGGTCGCCCGCCATCGGCGTGCCGGTCATGCCGAGCACCTGCACCGGGATGGCCGGACCGGCTTCCTTTACCGCCTTGCCGCGCTCGTCGAGCAGCGCGCGGACGCGGCCGGAGTAGAGGCCGCAGATGAAGTCGTCGCCGACGCGCAGCGTGCCGTTCTGCACGAGCACCGTGGCGACCGGGCCCTTGCCCGGGTCGAGCTGGGCCTCGACGACCGAGCCGGTGGCACGGCGGTCGGGGTTGGCCTTGAGCTCGAGCAAGTCGGCCTGGAGGAGCACCTTCTCGAGAAGGTCCGGAATGCCGCTGCCCTTCTTGGCCGAGATCTCGGCCGAGAGCACGGTGCCGCCGAAGTCTTCGAGGACGACGTTCTGCTGGAGGAGGTCCTGCTTGACCTTCTGCGGGTTGGCCGCCGGGAGGTCCACCTTGTTGATCGCCACGACCATCGGCACGCCGGCGTTGCGGGCGTGCGAGATGGCCTCGATCGTCTGCGGCATCACCTGGTCGTCGGCGGCGACGACGAGGATCACGATGTCCGTGACCTGCGCGCCGCGCGCACGCATGGCGGTGAATGCCTCGTGGCCCGGAGTGTCGAGGAACGTGATCTGCCGCCCGTCGCCGACCGTGACGTGGTAGGCGCCGATGTGCTGCGTGATGCCACCCGCCTCGCCGGCGACGACGTTGGCCTTGCGGATGTAGTCGAGCAGCGACGTCTTGCCGTGGTCGACGTGCCCCATGATCGTGACGACCGGCGGGCGCGGCACGAGGTCCGCCGGCTGGTCCTCCTCGACCGTGGCCGCGTCCTGCGCCGCGTACTCCTCCTCCCGCACCGCCTGGAAGCCGAACTCGCCGGCGATCAGCTCGATCTGGTCGAAGTCGAGGCGCTGATTGATCGTCACCATCAGCCCGAGGTTCTTGAAGGCGAAGGCAACGATCTGGGTCGGCGGGATCTTGAGCGTGCTCGCGAGCTCGCTGACGGTGATGAACTCGTTGACGCGCACGGTCGTCCGCTCGCGCTCGACCTCGGCGGCGCGGTTGGCGGCCATCTCCTCGCGCGACATCGCGTCGTCGTAGCGCCCGCGGCCGCGACGGGCCGGCGCGCCGCGCATCGCGGTCATCGTCTTGTTGATGTTCGCCGACACCGCTTCCTGGTCCACGGAGCCGCGCTTCCCCTTCTTGCCGCGGCGGGCGCCCTGCTGGCCGCCCATGCCCATGCCCATGCCGCCGCCCCCACCTCCACCACCGACACCGGCGCCGGGGCGACGATCGTCGCGGCGAGGCGGGGCGCCAGCGCCACCGGCGGGCGAGCCGGAGGCGACGGGACGGGGAGCGGCGAACGGGCTGCCGCTGGCCACGGGCCGGGGGCGCGGGCCGCCCGGAACGATCGGCGTCGGCCGCGGCGCGCCGGGTACGATGGGACGCGGACGGGGGCGGTCGGCCGCCGGCGGTGCGCCGGCCGGCGACGCCGAGGCGGCGGGGGCGAGCGGCTGCTGCGCCGGCCGGGTCGGTGCGGCGGGCGCGCTGGTCACATCGCCGGTGGCGACGTCGGGCGTCGCATCGGCGGCCGCGGCGCGGTCGCGCTCGACCTCGCGCTCGACGCCCCGCGGCGCCGAAGGCAGCTCGGCCGGCGCGGACGGCGTGTCGGAGGGACGGGCCGAGGGGGCGGCGGGAGCCGACTGCGCCTCGGCGGCGGCCTGCTGCAGCGTGGCCTGAAGCCCGACGACGGAGCCAACGTCGGCCGGCGCGGTGCCGTTGCTCTCCACGATGTCGGCGGCGCGACGGCGGCGGACCTTCGTCGCGTCGGGCGCGGCGGGCGTCTCCACGACTGGCGGCGCCTCGGCGGCCGCGGCCGCGCCACGGCGGCGGCGCGCGGGAGCGGCCGGCGCGTTCTGCTTCTCGGCGCGGACACGCTTCTCACGCTCCCAGCGGGCACGCACCCGCGCCACCTGCTCGTCGCTCAAAGGACTCAGGTGGTTGCGCACGGGGACGTCCATCGAGCGGAGGAGGTTGATCACCTCGTCGCTCGAGATCCCGAACTCGCCCGCCATGTCGTTCACACGAAGCTTGCTCAAACCACCCTCCTATGGGGCCCCTTCCCGGGACCTGTCTCACGGTCCCCCGCGGGGCCCGACCCTTCAACGATAGCACGAATGCCGCGGGCGAGCTGCACGTCCACGACGCCGATGACGGCCGTCGTCTCCCGCCCGGCGAGCGCCCCCAGCTCGGCGGCGCTCGGCCCCTCCAGGATCGTCACGTGCCGCGCGGTGAGGAGCGGGACGATCTTGTCCAAACTGTGCTTCGACACGTCCGGCGCAACCACCGCGTAGCGGAGCTTGCCACGCATCGCCGCGTCGCGCACCTGCTGCACGCCGACCACGGCCAGCCGCCCGCGGACCCCGAGCCCGATCAGCCCGAGGACCTTGCGCTGCGTGACCGCGTCCATCTTCACAGTTCGCTACGCCTCTCGCCGCCGAGCGGCGCGTCGGAGCCGAGCGGCGTGACGCCGCTCGGCACGTCGCCCACGCCGGCCGCCGCGTCCCCACCCTGCCCGTCCGAGGCTTGTCCCTCGGCCCCGGCCTCCTCGGTCGTCAGCTCGTCGATGATCGACATGATGCGATCCGCCTCGGCGGGGGCGATCCCCGGCAGCCGCAGGAAGTCGTCCCGCTCGAGATCGATGATGTCGTTCAGCGTCCGGTAGCCGCCCTCCTCGAGCACCGCTACCGTCGCGGGCGAGAGGCCGCCGATGTCGGCCAGGCGGATGTCGGCCATCGCCTCCTCCTCGCCCGGAAGCGGCGCGAAGAGCGGCGAATCACCCCCCCGCTCCATCCACTCGCGGCTCGAGTAGAGGTCGATCTTCCAGCCGGTGAGCTCCGAGGCGAGGCGCACGTTTTGGCCGTTGCGTCCGATGGCGAGCGAGAGCTGGTCCTCGTCCACGACCGCCTGAATCGTCTTCGCCGCGGGGTCGCTGAAGACGCGGGCGACGCGGGCCGGGGCGAGCGCGAGCTTGGCGAAGCGCTCCGGATCGGCCGACCAGGGGACGATGTCGATGCGCTCGCCGCCGAGCTCGTTGACGACCGCCTGAACGCGCGCGCCCTTGAGGCCGACGCAGGCCCCCACCGGATCGATGGAGTCGTCGCGCGAGAAGACGGCGATCTTGGTCCGGCTGCCGACCTCGCGCGCGGCGGCGCGGATCTCGACGATGCCCTGCTGGATCTCCGGCACCTCGAGCTTGAACAGCGCCTGGACGAAGAGGGCGTCGGCGCGGCTAAAGATCAGGCGCGGCCCCTTCGGCGTCTCCTCGACGCGCTTCAGCACGGCGCGGATCGGCTCGCCCTGGTGGAAGTGCTCGCGGTGGTTCTGCTCACGGTAGGGGATGATCGCCTCGGCCTCGCGGAACTTGTTGAGGAGGAGGACGAGCTTTCCGCGCTCGATCTGCTGGATCTCGCCCGAGAGTAGCTCGCCGACGCGGGTCGAGAACTCGTCGCGGATCTTCGTGCGCTCGCCCTCGCGGACGCGCTGGATGATCCGCTGCTTGGCAGCCTGCACGGCGCTCCGCCCGAACTCGGCGAAGTCCACCGGGATCTCCATCAGGTCGCCGATCTGGAAGTCCTCGTCCTCGAAGCGGGCCTCCTCGACGCTGACCTGGGAGCCGGGGTCAGTGACGTCGTCGACGACCGTCTTCAGAAGCACGATGCGGATCGTGCCGCGGTCCTCGTCGATGTCCACCTCGGCCTTGACGTTCGGCCCGTGCTTCTTGGCGAGGGCCGCGAAGATGCCGTCCTGGAGCAGCCCGTGGAGTTCCGCACGATCGAGCTGCTTGGTGTTCGTCAGCTCACGAATCGCGGTCAAAATCTCTGCCGAACCGGCCATCCCAGGACTCCTCGATCTATGCGATTAACGTTGCCATTGAAAGGCGAGCCGCGCCTCCCTGACGGCGGCGAGCGGCACCCGGAGCTCGACGCCCCGGTCGTCGCGCAGCAGCGCGACCTCGCTCTCCGGCTCCCCTTCCACCCCGAGAATTTCCACCTCTGCCCTGCCGCCCGGCACCACCTCGCTCTTCACGGCGGCGCGGCGCCCGACGTAGCGGCGCCACTCCGCCGCGTTGCGCAGTGGCCGCTCGACGCCAGGCGACGAGACCTCGAGCACGTAGCGCTCGCCGAGCACGTCTCCCTCATCAAGGCGGGCCTCGATTGCCCGGCTTGCTCTCGCGCAGTCCTCGACGGTGACCTTTTCGCCGTCCCGCCGATCGATCCGCACGTCCAACACGGGGCGGCCCTTGCTGCCCCCCTGCCGGAGCTCGAAGAGCTCGTAGCCGAGCGCTTCAACCTCCGCACGGACAACGTCTTCCACGGCTCGATTCACGTTGCGTCGAGGTAGCGGACAAGAAACAAAAAATGTGGGGAACCCTCCCCCACATTCCTGCACGCGTCGCAAGGCTTCGCGTGACAACTGTAAAGTAGACGCGCGCCGGTCGGGCGTCAAGGCAAGGAAGCGCCGCGCGTCGGGTATGTTCGCCGTCGCCGCCGCAAGAGCGAAAGACGAAAGACGGGGCGCCACCACGCAGCGCGCCCCGTCTTCTTATTGTGGACCTTCCGCGCTCCGTCTCGCCTCGTTCGGCCTTGCGGGCGAGGCCATCAAGCCTCCGCGATCATGACCCCCAACTGTCGGCCGGCGTCTCCGGCGCGGTGCGAGTAGAAGCGATCGTTGTCGCAGCGGGTGCAGAAGGGGCTCGTCGAGAGGTGGCGGACGCCGGCGGCGCGAGCCTGGTCGGCGATCAGGGCGCGCAGGTCCACCGTCGTCGGCGCGGCCGCGGACCGCCTGGTTAGCCGGCCGTACACGTCTGCGCTCACTTCGTAGCAGCGGCCACAGATCGAGGGGCCGAGGTGAACGTGGAGCTCGGGGGTGGGCACGCCCCGACGGGCGAGCGCCTCGATGCCCTGCTCGACGATTCGCGCGACGGTGCCCCGCCACCCGCTGTGAAGGAGCGCGATCGCGCCGGACGGGTGAGCGATGAAGATGGGCACGCAGTCGGCGATGGTGACCGCCATGCCGGTCCCGCGCTCGAGGCACGCGTGGCCGTCGGCCCCGTCCACGCGGAGCCACCCGTCCCAGCCGGGCGCGTGGACGACGACGCGCGCCCCGTGAACCTGCGCCGCGGTGGCGAAGCGAGGGCCGCCGGAAGCGAGGTCGCGGCGCAGGGCACTCCAGCGCTCGGTCACCTCGCCCACCGGCTCCACGCCGTGGGTCGAGAAACTCCCGGCGCCGCGGGTCGTCGTGAACGCGCGCACGCCGAAGGCGGCGAAGTCGTCGATCGCCTCGCGCGGCGGCGAGAGCTGGCCGGCGGTCACGGGGTCAGCGCGCCACCAGCCGGCGCCCGTCCACCGGCTCGTCGCGTCGGTCCTCGACGCGCTCGATCCGCGCGCCGAGCGCGTTCAGGCGCTCGTCGATCCGCTCGTAGCCCCGCTCGATCTGGCCGACGTTGTTGATCGTGCTCGTGCCCTCGGCGCACAGGGCGGCGAGAAGCATCGCCATGCCGGCGCGGATGTCGGGGGACTCCACGGTCGCCGCGCGTAGCCGGCTGGGGCCCGAGACGATCGCCCGGTGCGGGTCGCAGAGGACGATCCGCGCCCCCATGCCGATCAGCTTGTCGACGAAGAACATCCGCGACTCGAACATCTTTTCGTGCATGAGCACCATCCCGGTGCACTGGGACGCGGTGACGATCGCGATGGACATCACGTCGGCCGGGAAGGCCGGCCACGGCTGGTCCGAGATCGTCGGGACGTGCCCTCCGAGGTCGCTCTGCACCTCGCGGCTCTGCTCGGCCGGAATCACGAGGTCGGCCCCGTCCACCTCGCAGTGGATGCCGAGGCGCTCGAAGCCCAGCAGCGTCGAGCGCAGGTGCTCGACGCCGGCCTTCTCGACGCGGATCGTGGAGCGCGTGACGGCGGCGAGCCCGATGAACGACCCGACCTCGATGTGGTCGGGGCCGATCCGGTGGGTGCACCCGTGGAGGGGGCGCCCCCCCTCGATCGTGATGACGTTGGTCCCGATGCCGTCGATGCGGGCGCCGAGGGCGATGAGGAAGTGCCCGAGGTCCTGGACGTGAGGCTCACAGGCGGCGTTGCGGAGGACGGTCGTCCCCTTCGCGGCCACGGCGGCGATCATCGCGTTCTCGGTGGCGGTGACGCTCGGCTCGTCGAGGAAGACGTCGGCGCCGCGCAGCTCCCTGGCCTCGATCTCGAAGACGTCGGTGAGTTTGAACGTGGCGCCGAGCTCTTGAAGAGCGAGGAAGTGCGTGTCGAGCCGCCGGCGGCCGATGACGTCGCCGCCCGGGGGCGGCAGCGTGATGCGCCCGCAGCGCCCGAGCAGCGAGCCGGCGAGGAGGATCGAGCCGCGGATCTTGGCCGAGAGGGCGCGGTCGAGCGCCGCCGGCTGCACTTCCCGGGCGTGGATGTGCAGCGTATTGCGCGACGTCCAGTCGGCGTCGACGCCGAGCGAGCGAATGAGCTCGACGAGCGTCTCGATGTCGCGGATCCGCGGGACGTTCTCGAGCACGACCGGCTGGTCGGTGAGCAGCGCGGCGGCGACGATCGGGAGGGCCGCGTTCTTGTTGCCGGAGGGACGAATGGTGCCCGAGAGCTGACGACCACCCTCGACGATGAACTGGACTGCGGCCATTGGAGCTGGGGAGAAGGGCGGGCGCGTGCGGGGCCGAAGGATGGACAGGGCCCGGAGCTGACGTCAAGCGGACGACGGGGAGCCGGGCGCGGGGAACGCACACGGCGTGAGAGGCGAGACTGGGCGGACGCGCCGTCTCACGTCCCGCGCCTGCCGCACTTCCGGGCGGATCCCGGTCCTTTCCTTGACGCTCATCGGCGCCGCAGGTTACCCTAGCGAGGCGGCCGCCGCGCCGGCCCGGCGCCCTTCGCCCTCCATCCGCCCTCGCGCATGCAGCTGCTCGTCGCGGTCGTGAATCACGAAGAGCACGTGGACGACGTGTTGGCCGGGTTCGTCGAGCTGGGAATCACCGGCGCGACGATCCTCGAGAGCCGCGGCATGGGTCACGTCCTGAGCCGCGAGGCGCCGATCTTCGCCGGCGTGCGCACGCTCGCCAGCCAGTCGCGCCCGGAGAACCGCACGCTGCTCTGCGTCGTGCACGACGACAAGGCCGACGCCGCGATCGCGATGGTGCAGGAGGTGTGCGGGGACCTCAGCGCGCCGGGCGCGGGGATCGTCTTCACGGTGCCCGTGGGTCGCGTCGTCGGGCTCTCGCCGGAGCTGGAATGAGCGGTCGGCGCGGCGCCGGGGCTCGCAGCCGGCCCGGCCGTGGCCTTACCTTTGCACTCGAGCCCGCGGCGCCTCGCCGCCGCGCAACCGCACGAGCGCCCCTTTACACGCCCCAGGAGCCCGACCCGTGCTGATCTCCGCCGCCGGAGCGTGGCTGGTCGTGCGATGGCCGCTGCTGCAGCTCGCCGCCTCGCCGTCCGACACCATCACGATGAAGATGGTCGAGCAGCAGCGCGGCTGGTTCGACACCGTGTCCGGGATCGCCAGCATCCTGATTTCGCTCGCCCTGCTGGCGCTGTGCGTCGGACTGATCCCCGCCGCGTGGAACTTCCGCAAGAGCTACAAGAAGGTGAACGAGCTGCTGGACAAGGTGTACGGCGACATCAACCCGCTGATGCGCCACGCCAGCACGATCGCCGACAACGTCAACTACATCTCGACGTCCGTCCGCGTGGACGTGCAGCAGGTGAACCAGACGATCGCGACGGCGAACGAGCGGCTGCAGGAGGCGGTGCGGCTGACCGAGCGGCGGGTGCGCGAGTTCAACGCGCTGCTGCACGTCGTCCAGCGGGAGGCGGAGGACACCTTCGTCTCGACCGCGTCGGCGCTGCGCGGGGTGCGCGAGGGCGCGGCGACGTTTCGCGAGGACGCGCTCGGCGACTCGGCGGCGCTGCGGCGGGCGCGGCTCGGCACGGCGCTCGAGCGCGCCGAGGAGCTGGCGTTCGAGGAGACGATCGACGAGCTGGACGATCTGGCGGCGCTCGGCGACGAGCTGGCCGACGAGATGGAGGACGCGGCGCTCGAGTCGGCCGGCGAAACGCTATCGGCGACGGACAACGAGGACGTACTCGAATCGGGAGAACTGAGCGATGGCTACGTCGGAGGGAGGCCGCCGCGCGCCGGCGGACCAGAGCGACCGCGAATCCGGTCGCGGGGGCGCGCGCCGGGGGATGCGCGACGCGGAGAATCGTGACGAGGAGCTCGACCTGCTCACGGCGGCGCTGCTCGGAGGGCTGATCGGGGCCGCTGCCGGCTTTCTCCTGCGCCCGCGGCCGCGGCCGCGCGGCGTGCTGGGCAAGATCGACATCGCCAGCGAGCGGGCCGCCCGCCGCGCGCGGCGGGTGCGCAAGCAGGTCGGGCGGCAGGCGGCGGACAGCGCGAGCTGGGTGCGCGGGCGCGGCGACGCGATCGCCGAGCACCTCGCGCCGGACGAGGTCGGGCACCAGGTGAAGAAGTACCTGGGCGACGCCCGCGAGCGGATCAGCGACGCGGTGGAGGAGGAGTTGCGCGACCTGCGGCGGGCGATCCGGCGGCGGCGCCGGAAGCTCGGGGTCTAGCTCGATGCCAGTCGGCCGGGCGGCTCCCGGAGCCGCCCGACGCTACTACCCCGTCCCACCTCCCATCGCGACACCGGCCCGACTGCTGGGCGCGCTGCTGGGCGCGCTGCTGCTGCTCGCCGTCCTCCCCGCCGAGGCCCACGCCTGGACGCCGGGCACGCACATCTTCATCGGCGAGGCGGTGATGCGGGCGGCGCAGTGGCTCCCCGGGGCAGTGAGCGAGCTGCTGCGCGCCTTCCCGTACGACTTCCTGTACGGCTCGATCGCCGCCGACACGAGCATCGCCAAGAAGTACGTGCCGGCCGGCCGACATTGCCACTCGTGGAACGTCGGGCTCGAGATCTACGAGGGCGCGGCGAGCGACGAGCCGCTGCGCGCGTTCGCGCTCGGCTACCTGGCGCACCTCGCGGCGGACGCCGTGGCGCACAACTACTTCGTTCCGCGGCAGTTGGCCGTCACGTCGAGCACGGCGGCGCTCGGCCACAGCTACTGGGAGAGTCGCTTCGAGACGCACATCGGCGAGCGCTACGCCCGACGCGCGCGCGAGGTGATCCTCCTCGACCACTCGCGCTCCGACGGGCACCTCGACCGGATCCTCAGCCCGACGATCTTCAGCACGAACACCAACCGCCGGATCTTCCGCGGCATGGTCTACGTGACCGACACCGAGTCGTGGCAGCGGATCTTCCTCATGGTGCGCGAGAACAGCCGCTGGGACCTGCCGGAAGAGCAGGTGGGCGAGTACATGACGCGCTCGTTCGACTTCGTGCTCGACTTCCTCAACCGGATGGACCACTCGGAGCCGTACCGCCTCGACCCGAGCGGGGACGAGCGGCTACGTCTGGCGAAGCGGATCCGGCGCGAGGCGCTCCGGCGCGGCGGGCCGGAGCAGGTGGAGGAGGAAGCGGCGCGCCATTTCGGGATGCCGTCGTCGGCACTGGAGTACGCCGCCCGCCTCCCCGACCCGCTCTACCCGCCGGCGCGCGCCGCGAGCAACTGATTGACCCGCTTCGGATCGGCCCGGCCCTTCGACTTCTTCATCACGAGGCCGACGAGCACGCCCTGCAGCTTCTTCTCACCGGCGGTGTAGCGCCGCGCCTCCTCCGGGTTCTCGGCGAGGACCTCGTCGATCCAGGCGGCGAGCGCGGCGTCGTCGCCGACCTGCAGCAGCCCCTCCCGCTCGGCAACCTGCTCGGCGCGGTCGCCCGTCCGGACCATCGTCTTGAAGATCGTCTTCGCCGCCGTGCCGCTCACCTTGCCGTCGCGCACCATCTTGATGAGCTGCGCGAGGTCGGCCGGCCGCACGCGGAAGCGCGTGACGTCGCCGCCGCCGGCCAGGTTCACGGCCGCCATCACCTCGCCCATCACCCAGTTCGCCGAGGCCTTGGCGTCGCCACTCGTCCGAGCGACGCTCTCGTAGTAGTCAGCGAGGCGCGGTGAGGCGGTGAGCACCTCGACGTCGTACGGCGCCAGCGCGTACTCGCTGGCGAAGCGCCCGCGACGGTCCGCGGGAAGCTCGGGGAGCGCCTGGCGCTGCTCCTCGATCCAGTCCGGCTTGAGGACGAGCGGCGGCAGGTCCGGCTCCGGGAAGTAGCGATAGTCGTGGCTCCCTTCCTTCGTACGCGCCGGCCGCACCTCGCCGCGCGCGCCGTCCCAGAGCATCGTCTGCTGCTCGACCGTCCCGCCCGCGGCGAGGATCGCGCACTGGCGGCGGAACTCCGCGTCGAGCGCGCGCTCGACGCCCGAAAACGAGTTCATGTTCTTGACCTCGGTCTTCGTGCCGAGCTTCGTTGCGCCGCGCCGCCGGGCGCTGACGTTCGCGTCCACGCGCAGGCTACCTTCCTCCATGTTGACGTCACTCACGCCGACGTAGTCGAGGATCTGCCGCAGCACCCGCAGGTACGCACCGGCCTCGGCGGACGAACGCATCTCCGGCTCGCTGACGATCTCGACGAGCGGCACGCCGGCGCGGTTGAGGTCCACGGCCGTGGCGCCCGGGTAGCGGTCGTGTACCGACTTGCCCGCGTCCTCCTCCATGTGCAGCCGAGTCACGCCGATCGAGATCGGCGCGCCCTCGGCGGTCGTGCCGATTCGCACGCAGCCCCCGAGGGCGAGCGGCTGGTCGTACTGCGAGATCTGGTAGCCCTTCGGGAGGTCGGGGTAGAAGTAGTTCTTGCGCGCGAAGACGGAGACCCGGTTGACGCGGCACTCGAGGGCGAGGGCGGCGCGCGCCGCGAGCTCCACCGCAGCGTAGTTGAGCACGGGCAGCGACCCGGGGAGCGCGAGACAGACGGGGCAGGTGTTGACGTTGGGCGGCGCACCGAAGTCGGTCGAGCAGTTGCAGAACGCCTTCGTGCGAGTCCTCAGCTGAACGTGCACCTCGAGGCCCACGACCATCTCGAAGTCGGCGGTCGGGTCGGGGGCCCGGCTCGCTCCGTCGCTCGGCGATGCGCTCATGCGCGCGCCTCCCCGCCGAGCGCCCGCTCGAGGGCAAAGGCGGCCTTGAACATGTCGAACTCCGCGAAGTGCGGGGCGATGATCTGCCCGCCGACGGGCAGGCCATCCACGGCGCCGATCGGAAGCGACAGCGCCGGCACGCCCCCCAGGTTCGCGGTCGCCGTGAAGATGTCGCTGAGGTACATCTCGTACGGGTCGCTCTTCGCGCCGAGCGGAAACGCAGTCGTCGGCGTCGTCGGCGTGAAGAGGACGTGGACGCCGCTCGCGAAGACGTCCTGGAAGTCCTGCGTCACGAGCGTGCGGACCTGCTGCGCCTTGCGGTAGTACGCGTCGTAGTAGCCGGCCGAGAGTACGTACGTGCCGAGCAGGATGCGGCGTGTGACCTCGGGCCCGAAGCCGCGGCTTCGCGTGGCTTCGTACATCGCCTTCAGCCCGTCGCCGCCGAGCCGCAGCCCGTAGCGCACGCCGTCGAAGCGGGCGAGGTTCGACGACGCCTCGGCGGGCGCGAGGATGTAGTACACGGGGATCGCGAGGTCCGTGTGCGGCAGTGACACGTCGCGCACCTCGGCGCCCAGGGCGCGCAGCCG
>Ga0307405_10000296_pt1 | contig 18440 bp, 15 predicted proteins | sample 322Cmetagenome_2_FD_203311 | JGI IMG/M metagenome (GOLD analysis project Ga0307405, IMG submission 203311) | Maize rhizosphere microbial communities from greenhouse at UC Davis, California, United States - 322HYB-C-1 | ecosystem: Host-associated > Plants > Roots > Rhizosphere > Soil | place...
GGGCAGCGCATGGCATGGCGCCCGTCGCGGCGACGCGCAGCCTCGCCGCCGCGCATCGATGTCCCGCATGCGGAGGTACGAATCTCCAGCGCTCGGGCATTCGCCGGTCGGAGGCCGGGACGCACGCATTCCGCTCGCCGTATCGCTGCAAGGATTGCCGTCACCGCTTCTGGGTCATCAGTCGCAGGACGCGCATCGGCGCTCTGGCGATCGCCGCCAGTCTCGCGGCGGTGGCCGCCGTCGCGGCGGGTGCGCTGCTGCTTCCCGCGTATGTCCCGACCGCGGTCGCGGTCGATCACGACATCGAGGAGTGGTCGCCGCCGGCGCCGATGCAGTGGACCGTGCTGACCCCGAAGGGGATGGCGGCCGCGGTGCTCGAGCCGAACGAGGTGCTGAGCGGCAGCGGCGAGCAGGGCGTCTTCCGCCGTCTCGACGACGTGCGTTAGCCCGGCGGGTTTAGCGCGCGCCGGCTGTTTCCAGCAGTACGACCATCTCGCGGAATCCTCGCCCGCGCGCGAGCGCGAGCGGCGTCGTGCCGTTGCGGTCGGCGAGATTGACGTTGGCGCCAGCCTCGACCAGCGCCTTCAGCGTCGCGACATGGCGGGGCCCGCCGTCACCGAGCACGATCGATTCGATGACCGCCGTCCAGCCCAGATTGTTGACGTGGTCGAGCGGAGCGCCGGCGCGGATCAGCGTGCGCACGACGGCGTCGTGGCCGAGGTGCGCAGCGGCGATCAGAGCGGTGCCGTCGTAGCGGCTCGTCACGTTGGTCGCGCGTGCGCCGATTGCGAGCGCCGTGTCGAGCGAGCGGACATCGTCTGCGACCGCCGCGATCGTGACGATGTCGTAGCGATCGCGCTCCATTGCGTTCGGGTCCGCGCCCGCGGTCACGAGCGCGCGCATCGCCTCCTGTTGCGCGAAGTACGCCGCGACGTGCAACGGCGTGCGGGCGTAGCTGTCGCGAGCATCGACGGCGCTGCCTGCGGCGGCGAGGCGGGCGATCTCGGCGGCGTCGCCGCGGGCAGCCGCCAGGAACAGTCCCTGGTACGCGGCGCGCTCCGCCGCGGACGGCGGCACCTGCCCCGGCGCCGGCAAAGCCACGGCGAACAAAAGGAGGAAAAGCGTCGAGACGCGCATCCGCAAGCCCCGGGGACGGGAGCGGGATTGTACCGGCATGAACGATCGGCCGCCTGCGGTGCCCAAGGTCGTGGGTAAAAATCGCTGGCGTAGTATCGTCTCGACCCGCAGCAACACGACCCCGGACACATGTCAGATCAACCTCAGTGGGCGTTTCCCGGCGAGCTCCAGCCGAAGAGCGACGAGGTGGCGTTCGACCTTCGCGCCGCGCTCGATGCGGTGGTCGCGCTGCGTGTCGAAGTCCCCGAGGACGCATTCACGGCGTCGATTCTCGGCACCGAGCGCACCGGCAACGGCGTCGTCATCAATGACGAAGGCCTCGTGCTGACGATCGGCTATCTGATCACCGAGGCCGACTCGATCTGGCTCACGAGCCATTCCGGAAATGCCGTTCCCGGCCACGCGCTCGCGTACGACCAGACGACCGGGCTCGGGCTCGTGGTGCCGCTCGGCAAGCTCGATCTCCCGCCGCTGCCGCGCGCGAAGCTGCGCTCGGCAAGCCTCGATCACGACGTGTTCGTCATCGGCCACGGCGGCCGCGGCCACGCGCTCCGCGCGCGCGTGTTCGCGCGCCGCGAGTTCGCGGGCTACTGGGAGTACCTGCTCGACGAGGCGCTGTTCACGACGCCGCCGCATCCGGAGTGGAGCGGCGCTGCGTTGCTCGACGGCCGCGGCCGGCTGATCGGCATCGGCTCGCTGTTCGTGCAGGAATCGGACGGCGACGACACGGTCAAGGGCAACATGTTCGTGCCGAGCGAGTTGATCGATCCGATCCTCGACGACATGCTGCGCATCGGCCGCGCCGATCGCCCCGCGCGGCCGTGGCTCGGCATCTACACGGCCGAGACGAAAGACGGCATCACGATCCAGGGTCTTGCGACGGGCGGTCCGGCCGAGCGTGCGGGCGTGCAGCTCGGCGACACGGTGCGCGCGGTCGCGGGCGAACCGGTCGAGGGGCTGGCCGATTTCTACCGCAGCGTATGGCAGCGCGGCACCGCCGGTGTCGACGTGCCGCTTGCAATCGCGCGGGACGGCAAGTCGACGCAGGTGACGGTGCGCTCGGTGGATCGCGGCGCGCTGCTGAAGAAGCCGCAGCTCCAGTAAGCGCCCCGATTTGACCCCGATTTTCGGGGTGCCTATCGCGTGGCGGCGACGGTGGCGCGAAGCGCGCTGCCGATCATCCCCGACAGCACCATCGGCAGGTAACGCGCGCCCTTGTCGCGCCAGCGATGAAAGTCCTCGGGATGGAGTGCGAGCACGCCCGGCGCGACGCCGTGCGCCAGCGCGCGCGCCATGCCGTGCTCGATCGCCGCGACCACTTCGGGATGATTCAACTGGCCCGGATAGCCGAACGAGAACGACAGATCGTTCGGTCCGAAGAACACCGCGTCGATGCCCGGCACCGCCAGGATCTCGTCCAGGTTCTCGATCGCGGTGCGCGTTTCCGTCATCACGATGACGGCCGTGCCGGTGTTGGAGTCGGCGACATGGCGGTCGCCGGCGAAGAAGCCGTAGCCTGCCGCGCGCGTCGAAAAGGCGGCGCCGCGCATGCCGAGCGGCGGGTATTTCGCCGCGCCGACGATGCGGCGCGCCTGTTCGGCCGTGTTGACCTGCGGCACCTGGATCGCCGACGCGCCGATGTCCAGCACGCGCAGGATGTCCGCCTCGAGCGTCCGCACGACGGGAATGACGCCGCTCGCGCGCGCCGCGCGCAGCATGTGCTCGGTGGACTCGATGCCGGCGGGACCATGCTCGTTGTCGACGATCACGAAATCGACTCCCGCGTGGCCGCACATCTCGATGAGCGACGGCGCCGGAATGCCGACGAACATGCCGAGCAGCGGCCGCTTGCCGCGCAGCAGTTCCGGCAGCCGGGTGTCGATGACGTTCATGGGCGTCATTCTATTGCGGCTTCGCGGCCGCTGTCGCCGCCGGCTCGACCGCGGTTTCGTACTCCCAGCCGCCGCCGAGCGCCTTGGCGAGGTCGACCAGCGCGAAGCGGACGTCGCGCGCGGCGAGAATCTGCAGCGTCTGCGCCTGCAGCAGTTGTCGCTGCGCATCCAGCACCTCGAGATACGGCGAATACCCGGCCTTGTAGCGAACGTCGGAGAGCTCGTACGCCTGCCGCAGATTGTCGGCGCGCTCCTTCTGCGCTTCGAGCGCGTCGCGCGTCGTGCGATTGGCGACGAGCGCATCGTGCGCGTCGCGGAACGCCGCCTGCACCGTCTGCTCGTAGACGGCGGTCAGCTCCTCGCGCCGGGCGGTTTGTGCCTGGACGTTCGCCTCGATGTTCTTGAGATTGAACAGCGGCTGAAGCAATCCGGCGCCGATCGACCACACGAACGCCGGGCCGCTGAACAGGTCGCTCAAGGCGGCCGACTCGCTGCCGAGGCCGGCGGTGAGCGAGATCGACGGAAAGTAATCGGCGTTGGCGCGGTCGATACGAAGGCTGGCGGCGGCGATCTGCTTCTCGACCTGCCGCACGTCCGGGCGGCGTTCGAGCATGCGCGACGGCAGCCCCGCCGGGACATCGGGAACGCGGAGCAGCGCAACCTCGGATGCGGTGCGCACGAGCTTCGGCGTGAACACCTCCCGCGGCGAGCGTCCGGTCAATACCGCGAGCGCGGATTCGTTCTGCGCGATCAGGCGCTCCGTCACCGCGATGTCGGAGATCACGGCCGCGCGCTCGGCCCGCGCCTGCGACAGGTCGTACTCCCCGATGATGCCCGCCTGTGCTCGGTCGGTTTGCAGCCGGACCGTTTCCTCGCGCAGGCCGAGCGTGTCGCGCAAGAGCCGCAATTGCGCATCGGCTGCGAGAAGTCCGAAATACGCGCGGGCGACTTCGGCGGCGACGGCGGTTCGCACCGTCTCGCGTGCATATTGCGAGGCGAGCAGGTCGTTCTGCGCGGCTTTCGTCGCGGCGCGGTACTTGCCCCACAGGTCCACCTCGTACGACGCGTTCAGCCCGACCCGATAGTCGCTGCCGACCGACGAGAAGCCCTCCGGCAGCGGCGTGGGACCGACCCGCGAGACGCGGCTCCGTGCGGCATTCACGCCGATATCGACGCGTGGATAGAGATCGCCCTGCGTCGCCGTGACGCCCGCGCGCGCAAGGTCGACGCGCGCCATCGCCGCCCGCAGGTCGAGGCTGTTCGCAAGCGCTTCGTCGACCAGCGCGGTCAGCGCGGGATCGTCGAACTCCGTCCACCAGCGCTCGAGATGCAGATCACCGGTCGTCGGCGGCGGCAGGTCGACCGCAGGCGGCTCGGTGGGTGTTGTCGTGCAGCCGGCAATCACGGCGGCGAGCCCGACGATCAAAAGGGTTCTCGGTATCGAAGTGCGCAAGTTCGTGAACATGGTCATGAGTTCGCTAATCGCCGTGCGCGGGCACCGGCGGATGACCCGGCGTGCGCGGCACGTGGTGCGGCGTCGTACGCGCATGAGCCACCTCTTCCAGCAGCTCGTCGTGGCTGCGGCGCTCGATCAGCCGGCGCTCGGTGATGATCCGATAGAACAGCGGCACGAAGAACACGGCGAGGAACGTCGCCGCGACCATGCCGCCCATGACGCCGGTGCCGGTCGAATGCCGTGCGCCTGCGCCCGCACCGGTCGAGAACGCGAGCGGCGAGACGCCGAGAATGAAGGCCAGCGACGTCATCAGGATCGGCCGGAACCGCAGCCGCGCCGCCTCGATCGCGGCCGCCGACGGCGACAGTCCTTCGTGCGTCTTCAGCACCGCGAACTCGACGATCAGAATGGCGTTCTTCGCAGCAAGGCCCAGCAGCGTCACGAGACCGATCTGGAAATACACGTCGTTGGTGAGCCCGCGCACCCAGATGGCGGCGAGCGCGCCGAACGTGCCGAACGGCAGCGCCATCAGCACCGACAGCGGCAGCGACAGCCGCTCGTACTGCGCGGCGAGGATCAGGAAGACCATGACGACCGCGAGGCCGAGCGAGAACGTGGCTGCGCCCGATGCCTTCTTCTCCTGGTACGAGGTGCCACCCCAGTCGTAGCTGAAATCAGCCGGCAATACCTCGCGCGCGATCTGCTCGACGCGCGCGATCGCCTGTCCGGAGCTGATGCCGGGTGCGCCCTGGCCGATGATCTTCACCGAGGGCAGGTTGTTGAAGCGTTCGAGCTGGTCCGGCCCCGACGAATAGTGGACCGTCGCGACCGACGACAGCGGAATCATCTCGCCGCCGGCCGAGCGGACATACACCGACCCGATGTCGTCGGGACGGTTGCGATAGGAAGGTTCCGCCGACATCAGCACCTGCCACGCGCGGCCGTACTTGTTGAAGTCATTGACGTAGAAGTTGCCGAGCGTCGCCGACAGGGCGGCGAAGATGTCCGAGATCGGGATGCCGAGTGTCTTCGCCTTCTCGCGGTCGACGTCGATGTTGAGCTGCGGCACCGTGGCGCGCCAGAGCGTTTGGGCGCCGGCGAGCTGCGGATCCCGGTTGGCGCGCGCCAGAAACGCCTGCGTCACCTCGTTCATGCGCTTCGCATCCGCGCTGCCCCGGCTCTGGATGTAGAACTCGAAGCCGCCCGCGGTACCGAGGCCGAAGATCGGCGGCGGATTGAACGCGAGAACCAGCGCTTCCTTGATCCCCGCGGTCTTCCCGAACAGCTCGCCGACGAGCTGCGGCGCCGTCACCTTTCGCTCATCCCATGGCTTCTGCGTGACGAAGATCGTCGCCGCGTTGTTGCGGAAGCCGCCGCCGATGAAGTCGAAGCCGGTGAACGCGATGATGTCCTGGTTGTTCGGATTGGACCGGATGGCCTTCGACACCTCCGAGACGACCCTGTCGGTGCGCTCGAGCGTGGCGCCGTCGGGCAGGATCACGGCACTGATGTAGAACCCCTGGTCCTCGTCCGGGACGAGGCTCCCCGGCGTCACGCGCCACAGCCACGCGGTGATCGCGACCATGCCGGCGAACAGCAGCGTGCCGATGACGCCGCGGCGAAGCATCCAGACGACGCCGTCGCTGTAGCGTGCGGTGACGCGGCCGAACCAGTCATTGAACCAGGCGAAGAACCTGTTAGGCGGCTCGTGCGGCTCGAGGATCAGCGCGCAAAGCGCCGGCGACAGTGTCAGCGCGACGATGCCCGAGATGACGACCGACATCGCGATCGTCACGGCGAATTGCCGGTACAGCTCGCCGGTCAGGCCGCCCAGGAACGCGATCGGGACGAACACGGCGACGAGGGTCAGCACGATCGCGATGATCGGCCCCGTCACCTCGCGCATCGCGCGGAGCGCCGCGTCGCGCGCCGGCAGCTTGTCCTCGCGCATGTGCCGCTCGACGTTCTCCAGCACGACGATCGCGTCGTCGACGACGATGCCGATCGCGAGCACCATCGCGAACAGCGTCAGCGTGTTGATCGAATAGCCGAGCGCGTAGATGCCCGCGAACGCGCCGATCAGCGATACCGGCACGGCGGCGAACGGTATGATCGCCGCCCGCCAGCTCTGCAGGAACAGGTAGACGACGAGGAACACGAGGAGCATCGCCTCGCCGAGCGTGTACAGCACCTCGCGGATCGACACCTCGACGAAGCGCGTCGTGTCGTACGGGATCGAGTACGACAGGCCCTCGGGGAAGCGCGCCGCCAGCGTGGCGACCTCGTTTTTCACCGTTTTGGCGACGGCGAGCGCGTTCGCGCCGGGCGCGAGGAACACGCCGATCAGCGTCGCCGACTGGCCGTTGATGCGGCCGATGAAATCGTAGTCCTTCGAGCCCAGTTCGACGCGAGCGACGTCGGAGAGCCGCACCGTCGAGCCGTCGGGATTCGCCCGCACGATGATCTGCTCGAACTCCCGCGGCTCGGAGAGCCGTCCGCGCGTCGTGATCGTATAGACGAGGTCCTGGTTCTGCGAGGAGGGCGCCTGCCCGACCTTGCCGGCGGCGAACTGCGCGTTCTGCTCGTTCACGGCGCGGATTACGTCTGCCGGTGTGAGCTTGAGCTGCGCCATCCGGTCGGGCTTGAGCCAGATCCGCATCGCGTAGTCGTGCGCGCCGAAGATCTGCACGTTCGTCGTGCCCGGCAGGCGCTTCAGCTGATCGAGCACGTTCAGCGTCACGTAGTTCGACGTGTAGAGGTCGTCGAAGCGGCCGTCCGAATAGAACGCGATCACCTGCAGGAACGCCGAGCTGCCGCGCTCGACCGTGACGCCCTGGCGGCGCACCTCCTCGGGGAGTCGCGGGAGCACCTCGTTGACGCGGTTGTTGACGTTGACCGACGCGATGTCGATGTTGGTGCCGATGTCGAACGTCACCTGGATCTGCACGACGCCGTTCGACCCCGACGACGAGCTCATGTAGATCATGCCGGGCACGCCGTTGATCGCGTTTTCCAGCGGCGACGCGACCGTCTGCGCGACGGTCTCGGCGGATGCGCCTGGATAGATCGCCTGCACGGTGACGACCGGCGGCGCGATCTCCGGATATTGGGCGACGGGCAGCGAGCGCATCGCCGCGAGCCCCGCGAGGACGATGAACGTCGAAATGACGATCGCGAAGATCGGGCGGTCGATGAAAAAGCGTGAAAACATCGGGATCCCCGTTCAGCTTTTGGGCGCTGCCGCTGACTTGGCAGGCTCGGGCGCGGACTTGACGGTTCCAGCAGCGGATTTCGCCGATTCCGGCGCCGCCTTCGCGGATTCCACCGGCTTCGCGGATTCCGGCGTCGACTTCGCGGATTCCGCCGACTTGGCGGCGTCGGCGGCCGCCGCAGCGGAGCTCGTCGATTCGGTCGTCGCACCGGCCGCGGCCACCTTCACCGGCGCGCCCGGCATGACCCTCGCGATGCCGTTGACGATGACCGGGTCGCCGGGCTTCAGTCCCGACTCGATGACCCATTGGTTCGACTTGTTGGCGTCGACCCAGTCGCCCACGACGACGGGTCGCGGCATCGCGACGTCCTTGCCTTCCTTGTCCTTGCCGACGACGTAGACGAACTTGCCCTGGGGGCCGTCCATCACGGCGACCTGCGGCACCGCGATGACGTTCTGGCGCTCGGCGCCGTGCAGGATCACGCGCACGAACTGGCCGGGCTTGAGCGCACCATCGGCGTTCGCGACTTCCGCGCGCATCTCGTACGTGCCGGTCGACGGATTCACCCGCGTGTCGGCGAAATTGATCTTGCCCTTGCGCGGCAGCATCGACCCGTCGGAGAGGCGGATCGTCACTCCGTAGCCATTGTCCTTCGGCAACTCGAGCTGGTTCGCCGCCACGGCGCGGTTGAGCCGCAGCTGCTCGTTTTCCGAGATGTTGAACACGACCCAGATCGGATTGGTCTGCGAGATCGTCGTCAGCAGCGTCTCGTTCGCCGTAGCGAGGCTGCCTTCGGATTTCTGCGCCCGACTCGTCAACCCCGAGATCGGCGCGACGACCTTCGTATAGCCGAGATTCAGCGAGAGCTCGGCGAGCTTCGCCTGCGCGGATTTGACGGCCGCCGCCGCGAGGTCGGCTTGCGACGCGGCGTCGTCGGCTTCCTTCTGGCCGATCGCCTTGCGCTCGGCAAGCGGCTTGAGGCGTGCGAGCTCGCGGTCGGCCTGTGCCTTCTGTGCCTCCGCGCGTGCGACTTCTGCGTTCGCGGCGGCGACCTGCGCCTGGTACTGGCGCGGATCGATGATGAACAGCGGCTGGCCGGCCTTGACCGCCGCACCTTCGTCGAACAGGCGTTTTTCGACGATGCCGGTCACGCGCGCGCGGACCTCGACGTCCTTCGAACCGGCCGTCTGCCCGACGTATTCGAACGTCACCGGGAACGTGCGCGTCGCCGCCGCCTGGACGGTCACCTCCGCCGGCGGGAAGCCATGGAACCCGGCGCCTTTCTCCTGGGACGGGCTGCAGGCGGCGACGAGCCCGGCCAGCGCCAACGGAAACAGGCGGGGCGGAATGCGGTACGCGACGGACATTCGGAAACTCCCAGGAAATTGAGCGGCGCGCAGGTGTTGCGGGGCGCCTTGTGCGAGGGTGGAAGAATACATACAATCACGTCTGTTTGTAAAGAGGCGCGTTCGGGCGCATGGGTCGGGGGCCGGCGGCAGGCGATGGTACGAAGAACGAAGGAAGACGCGGCGATTACCCGCGAGCAGCTGCTCGACGCCGCCGAGACGGTATTCCGGCAGCGCGGCGTCGCGCGCAGCTCGCTCGCCGAGGTCGCGGCGGCGGCCGGGGTCACCCGTGGTGCCGTGTACTGGCACTTCCGCGACAAGGCGGATCTCTGTGCGGCGATGTGCGAGCGCGCGCTGCTGCCGCTCGAGACGTCGTTGCGCGACGCGGGCACCGCCGAGCACGACGATCCGATGAACGTGCTGCGGGAGCTTGCCCTGGCGGCGCTGACCCGGCTTGCCACGGATCCACGGTCCCAGGCGGTCTTCGAGGTCATGCTCCACGAAAGCGCGGAGAGCGCTGAAATGGCGGCGATCGCCGAGCGCAAGCACCGTGAACGGCGGCAATGCCTCGTGCACATCGAGCGCGTCGTGCAGCAGGCGATCGCATGCGGCCAGCTGCCCGAAGATACCGACGCATCGCTCGCCGCACGAGCCCTGCATGCCTGCATCGGCGGCATCATGCAGGACTGGGTGCTCGATCCGGCGGCGTACGACCTCGCGGCCTGTGCGGCCGGGCTCGTCGATGCGATCGTTGCCGGCTTGCGCACGGCGCCGCCGCGCGTACGGGCTGCACGTTCACGCGTGTCCGGCACGACGCTGCAGGCCGAGCGCGACCCGGTCGGGAAGGGGTAGCGACACCTTCGGTCGAAATGCCGATTGTGTGGGGCCGCCGGAGCGTGCGATGGTCAGAACGTCCGCGAGGAAGGTCGGGTCGTCGGACTATACTCATGCAACCGCGGTCGGCCACCGATGCCTGTCGTGCTAGACACCTATCGCCTCGTTACTGCGCTCAGGAGCACGGGCAAGAATGCGAATTTCACCGCGGAGGAAATTGCGAGCGCGATAGACGTTTCACAGCAGGGGTCCGACGTGCTGACCCGATCTGCGTTCGAAGTGACGATGGCTGGCGTGGATGCCCGTTTTTCGCGCGTCGATGCCGCGATGGGCAATTTCGACGCAAGGCTCGAAGCCGCGCAGACGCCTTCCGGAGCGGCGCCCGTCCCTCCTGCGCGTTGCATAATGCACTCGTACATTCGGCAGAGGTCGCGATGAACATCGAGCGCGTCGGCGTCATCGGCGCCGGAACCATGGGCAACGGCATCGCGCAGGCGTGCGCGGCGGCCGGCGTCGACGTGGTCATGGTCGATGTCGCGCAGGCGGCCGTCGACCGCGGCCTCGCTGCGATCGACACGAGCCTCGAGCGGCTGCAGAAAAAGGAAAAGATCACCGGCGAGGCTCGCAAGGCCGCGCTCGCCCGCATCGTCGCAACGACGGACTACGCGAAGCTCTCGGCGGCGCAACTCGTCGTGGAGGCCGCCACCGAAAACCTCGAGCTCAAGCTGCGCATCCTGAAGCAGGTCGACGGGCTCGCCGGGAACGCCACCATCATCGCGTCCAACACGTCGTCGATATCGATCACGCAGCTTGCCGCGGCCACGAGCCGGCCCGCGCAGTTCGTGGGCATGCATTTCTTCAATCCGGTGCCAATGATGGCGCTGGTCGAGGTGATTCGCGGGCTGCAGACGTCCGACGGAACGATCGCGGCGGTGCGGGCGTTCGCCGAGCGTCTGGGCAAGACGCCCATCGTCGTCAAGAACAGCCCCGGCTTCGTCGTCAACCGGATCCTCTGTCCGATGATCAACGAGGCGATCTTCGCGCTGCAGGAAGGGCTCGCGTCGGCCGAGGACATCGACAGCGGCATGCGGCTCGGCTGCAACCATCCGATCGGGCCGCTCGCGCTCGCCGACATGATCGGCCTCGACGTGATGCTCGCGGTGATGAACGTGTTCTACGCCGATTTCAACGATCCGAAGTACCGGCCGGCGCCGCTGCTCAGGGAAATGGTGGCGGCCGGCTATCTCGGACGCAAGACGAAGCGCGGCTTTTACGCGTACGACAAGTAGGCGCGGACATTTGCCGTTCGCGTCGGCTTCCCGTTCGGGCTGGGGGCGAACCAAACGCGACTACAGCCTGAGGGGCGAACTAAACGCGACTACAGTGTCGCATTGACCGAGCCACCATCGATCACGAGGTTCTGGCCGATGATGAAACCGGCATCGGCGCTGCACAGGAAGGCGCACGCCTTGCCGAACTCATCGGGCGTGCCGAAGCGGCCGGCCGGATTCTCGGCGACGCGTGTGGCGAGAAAAGCTTCGTAGTCCTGCCCCGCCTTCGCCGCGAGTTTGCGCAGACCGTCCGCCTGCCGGGCGGTGAGGAACGGGCCCGGAAGCAGGTTGTTGATCGCGACGTTGTGCTTCGCCACCTGCCGCGCGAGCCCGGCGACGAACCCGGTCAGCCCCGCGCGTGCGCCGTTCGACAGCCCGAGATGCGCGAGCGGCGCCTTCACCGAGCGCGACGTGATGTTGACGATGCGCCCGAACCGGCGCGCGATCATGCCGTCCACCACGGCGCGGATCAGCATGATCGGCGTGATCATGTTCGCGTTCACCGCCGTCTGCCACGCCGCCTCGTCCCAGTCGCGAAAATCGCCGATCGGCGGTCCGCCCGCGTTGTTCACGAGAATGTCCGGCGCGGGACACGCGGCGAGCACCTGCGCACGCCCGCCGGGTGACGTGATGTCCGCGGCAACGGCCGCGACCCGAACGCCGGTTGCCTGGCGAATCTCGTCCGCCGTCGCGGCGAGCGCATCCGCGCCGCGCGCATTGATGACGAGGTCGACCCCTTCGCGTGCGAGCGCCATCGCGCATCCCTTGCCGAGGCCCTGGCTCGCCGCGCAGACGATCGCCGTTTTGCCGCGAATGCCGTAATCCATGAGCTCAGGCTCCGTTGGTTCGTGTCGCCGGTGGGCGCTTGTGGAACGCGCCGTCCTTCATGATTCCCAGAAGCCGCGCGCGGTCCTCGAGGATTGTGAGGTCGGCGACGGGATCGCCGTCGACCAGCAGCAGGTCGGCGAGGAAGCCTTCGCGCACCTGGCCGAGCTCGTCGCCCATGCCCATGATCTCGCCGCCGTGGCGCGTCGCGCCGACGATCGCCTCCATCGGCGTGAAACCCAGCAGGTCGACGAAGTAGGTCAGGTCGCGCGCGTTCGCCCCGTGTGGGTTCCACATGAAGCCGTAGTCGCCGCCGGGGAGGACCCGCACGCCGCGCGCTTTCAGTGCCTGCATCGTCGCGATCGTGCGCGCGAGGTCGGTCTCGATCCGGCGCTTCATCGCGTCGGTGGCGGGCAGGCCGAACTTGCCGGCGTCGCGCAGCCGGGTCACGGTAACCGACAGCGCGGGCGCCACGAATACCGTCGACTTGTGCGCCTCGAGGAGATCGAGCGCCTCGTCGTCGGCGTACGTCGCGTGGTAGACGACCGAAACGCCGTGCCGCACGCACATCTTGATCGACGCCGCGCTTCGCGCGTGGGCGGCCACGACGCGCTCGTGCGCACGCGCGACCTCGCACACGGCCGCCACTTCGTCGTCGGTCATCAGCGTCCGCGCCGAAGGCACGGCCGGCGTCGACGTGTCGCCTGACGGCACGATCTTGAGCACGTCTACGCCCTCGCGGCACGCTTCCCGGGCGGCGCGGCGGAATTCCACCGGGCCGTCACACGGCAGCGTATACATCGCCTCGCCCGGATCGAGGTGCAACTGCCGCAGGTCGCCGACGCCGCCCGTCACGGTGAGCTGCACGCTGGCGGCGCGCAACCTCGGCCCCGGATGATCGCCGCGCGCGATCGCGTCGCGCGCGACGATGTCGAGGCGCGGCTTGGTCGCGGCGGCGCTGAAGCACGACGTGAAGCCCTGGTCGAGGTAGAGCTTCGCGTGCTTGAGCGTCAGCAGCAGGTGCTCCTCGACCGGAATCGCGGTGAAGGCGAACGGCGTCGCCTGGTCGACGAACGACAGATGCGCGTGCGGCTCGATCAGCCCGGGCATCAGCGTGGCGCCGCGACATTCGATCACCGTGGCAGCGCCGGGCTGTGGCGCCCCGGATCGCGCGATCGCGGCGATGCGCTGGCCTTCGACGCGGACGTCGGCACGAAACGGCGCCGCGCCGCTGCCGTCGAGCACGCTCGCATCGCGAAAGAGCACGGCGCCCGCGGCGCCCGTGGCGGAAGGGTTCATACAGGGACCGATGATGCGCGCGCGGCAGCCGGCTCCCCGGGGATGCCGGGCATCCGGACGCATTGCGCCCGCTTCACGATCGAACGTACCATAGCCGGCCGCCGGCGGTTATTGTCTCGTGGGAACCAGCGCCGGCACCAACGCCGGTCGAAAAATGACAACGGACGGGACGGACGCGATGCCCGATCTGGCCGCGGAGGATCCGAGAGGAATGGAAACGGCCCAGGATACTTTTCCGCGGCTCCTGCTGCACCATGCGCGCACGCGACCGGAGGACCCGGCCACGCGCGAGAAGGACCTCGGCATCTGGCAAACCTGGAGCTGGCGCAACGTGGCCGCCGAGGTGCGCGCCCTGGCATGCGGCCTCGCGGCCGACGGTTTCCGCCGCGGCACGCACCTCGCGATCGTCGGCGACAACCGCCCACGCCTCTACTGGTCGATGCTCGCCGCGCAGGTGCTCGGCGGCGTGCCGGTGCCGATGTACCAGGATGCGCCGGCCGCGGAGTTCGTGTTCGTACTGAACGACGCGGAGATCGACTATGCGCTGGTCGAGGATCAGGAGCAGGTCGACAAGCTGCTCGAGGCGGCGCCGAAAGTGCCGTCGCTTTCGCATATCTACTACGACGATCCGCGGGGACTGCGCAATTACGAAAGTGTCACAGGCTACGACCGGTTGCTCGAGAAGGGCCGCGAATACGACCGCGCGCATCCCGGCTTCTTCGACGAGCAGGTAGCGCTCGGTCGACCGGACGACGTCTCGATCATGCTGTACACGTCCGGCACGACGGGCAGGCCGAAGGGCGTGCGGCAGACGCACGCGGCGTTCGTCGCCGCGGCCAAAGGCAGCGCGGAGTTCGACAAGCTGCGTCCGGACGACAGCGTGCTCTCGTACCTGCCGATGGCCTGGGTGGGTGACCACCTGTTCTCGTTCGCGCAGTGGGTGTACGTCGGATTCACGATCAACTGTCCCGAGTCGGGCGACACCGTCATGACCGACTTGCGCGAGATCGGCCCGACGTACTACTTCGCCCCGCCGCGGATCTTCGAGAACCTGCTCACGCAAGTGATGATCCGGATGGAGGATGCGAGCCGGATCAAGCGCTGGCTGTTCGCGCATTTCACCGCCGTTGCGCGCCGCTGTGGCGCCGAGATCCTGGGCGGAAGGAACGTACCGCTCGGCGACCGCATCCAGTACGCGGTCGGCAACCTGCTCGTCTACGGGCCGTTGCGCAACGTGCTCGGGATGAGCCGCATTCGCATCGCGTACACGGCAGGCGCGGCGATCGGGCCGGATCTGTTCCGCTTCTACCGCTCGATCGGCATCAACCTGAAGCAGCTGTACGGCTCGACCGAGACCTGCGCGTACGTCTGCCTGCAGCCGGACGGTGGCGTGCACTTCGACACGGTGGGCGAGCCGGCGCCGGGCGTCGAGCTCACGATCGCCGGCAACGGCGAAGTGCTCGTGCGGGGGCCGATGCTGCTGAAGGAGTACTACAAGCGCCCGGACGCAACCGCCGAGTCGATCGACGCGCACGGGTACTTCCACACCGGCGACGCCGGATTCATCGACAAGAGCGGACAGCTCAAGATCATCGACCGCGCAGCCGACGTCGGCAAGCTCGCCGACGGCAGCATGTTCGCGCCCAACTACATCGAGAACAAGCTCAAGTTCTTTCCGCACATCAAGGAGGCCGTTGCCTTCGGCGCCGACCGCGACCAGGTGTGCGCGTTCATCAACATCGACGTCGGCTCCGTCGGCAACTGGGCCGAGCGCCGCGGCCTTCCCTATTCGGGCTACACGGACCTCGCCGCCAAACCCGAGGTCTACGAGTTGATCCGCGAATGCGTCGAGAAGGTGAACGCCGAGCTCGCGGCCGAGCCCGGGCTTTCCGGCTCGCAGGTGCGCAGGTTCCTGATCCTTCACAAGGAGCTCGATCCGGACGACGACGAGCTGACGCGCACGCGCAAGGTGCGCCGCGGCTTCATCGCCGAGAAATACCGCGTGCTGATCGACGCGCTGTACGGCGGGCGCGCCGTGCAGCACATCGAGACGCTCGTCAGGTTCGAGGACGGGCGTACGGGCATGGTGGCGGCCGACCTGCGCATCGAGGACGCGAAGGCGCAGCCCGCGGCAATGCCGCTGGCGGCATGACCCACATCCCATGATGACGCGCATGACGATCGCTACGCTCGCTCCCGGCTGATCCCAGGCGATGCCGACGCCCGCGCGCCGCATCGGAGACGTGGTCCTGTCGCTCGACGGGATCTCGCTCGCGTTCGGCGGCGTGAAGGCGCTGACGGACATCACGTTCGACGTCCGCGAGCACGAGGTGCGAGCGATCATCGGCCCGAACGGCGCCGGCAAGAGCTCGATGCTCAACGTCATCAACGGCGTTTACCGGCCGCAGAAGGGGACGATCACCTATCGGGGCAGGCAGCGCCACGGCATGGATTCGCACGCGGTGGCCGAGGCGGGCATCGCGCGCACGTTCCAGAACATCGCGCTGTTCCGCGGCATGAGCGTGCTCGACAACATCATGACCGGCCGCAACCTGAAGATGCGCACGTCGTTCATCGAGCAGGCGTTCTGGTGGGGACGCGCGCGCCGGGAAGAGCTCGACCACCGCGCGAAAGTCGAGGAAGTGATCGACTTTCTCGAGATCCAGCACATCCGCAAGACGCCGGTCGGGCGGTTGCCGTACGGGCTGCAGAAGCGCGTGGAGCTCGCCCGCGCGCTGGCGGCCGAGCCGTCGCTGCTGCTCCTCGACGAGCCGATGGCCGGCATGAACGTCGAGGAGAAACAGGACATGTGCCGTTTCGTGCTCGACGTCAACGAGCAGTACGGCACGACGATCGTGCTGATCGAGCACGACATGGGCGTGGTGATGGACATCTCCGACCGCGTCGTCGTCCTCGACTACGGCCGCAAGATCGGCGACGGCACACCGGACGAGGTCCGCGGCAATCAGGCGGTGATCGACGCCTACCTCGGAGTGGCGCATTGAGCTTCTTCCTGGAAGTGCTGATCGGCGGCCTGCTCTCGGGTGTCATGTACTCGCTCGTCGCGCTTGGCTTCGTGCTGATCTTCAAGGCGTCGGGCGTGTTCAATTTCGCGCAAGGCGCGATGGTCTTCTTCGCCGCGATCACGTTCGTCGGGCTGCAGAAGGAGTACGGGATCGACTTCTGGCTCGCGCTGCCGCTGACGCTGGCCGTCATGGTGGTGCTGGGCCTTCTGATCGAGCGCGTCGTGCTGCGGCCGCTCGTGAACCAGCCGCAGATCACGCTGTTCATGGCGACGATCGGGCTGTCGTTCTTCATCGAGGGCCTCGCGCAGATGCTGTGGGGCAGCACGCCGCGGGGACTCGAGCTCGGCATCCAGGACCAGCCGTTCGAATGGCTGATGGACCGCTTCAACATCGGCGTGAGCCAGTTCGACGTTTTCGCCGCCGTCGTGTCGGGCGTGCTCGTCGTGCTGCTCGCGATCTTGTTCCAGCGCACGCGGATCGGCCGCGCGCTGCGCGCGGTTGCCGATGACCATCAGGCGGCGCTGTCGATCGGCATTCCGCTGCAGCAGATCTGGGCGATCGTGTGGGCGGTTGCCGGGTTCGTCGCGCTGGTCGCCGGCATGCTGTGGGGCGCCCGCAACGGCGTGTCGTTCTCGCTGACGTTCGTCGTGCTGAAGGCGTTGCCGGTGCTGATTCTCGGCGGCTTCGAATCGGTGCCGGGCGCGATCGTCGGCGGGCTCATCATCGGCGCGGCCGAGAAGCTGTGCGAGGTGTATCTCGGGCCCTTCGTCGGCGGCGGCATCGAGGGCTGGGTAGCGTACGTGATCGCGCTTTTGTTCCTGCTCGTGCGGCCCGAAGGGCTGTTCGGCGAAAAGCACATTGATCGGGTCTAGGGACGCCATGCTCTACAGGGAAGCCGGGCAGTTCAAGGTCACCTACGCGAAGGATCAGCAGATCTTTCCGATCCGGCAGGACCGCATCGCCGTCATCGCCGTCGTCGTCTTCGCGTTCGTCGTCGTCCCGCTGATCGCGAATCAGTATTGGCTGTCGGCGATCCTGATCCCGGTGCTCATCTTTTCGCTCGCCACGCTCGGCCTCAACATCCTGACCGGATACGCCGGCCAGCTGTCGCTCGGCACGGCCGCCTTCATGGCCGTGGGCGCGTTCGCCGCGTACAACTTCGAGCTGCGCATGCCGGCGCTGCCGCTGCCGGTCTCGTTCTTCCTGGCCGGCTGCTGCGCCGCGCTCGTCGGCATCGTGTTCGGATTGCCGAGCCTGCGCATCAAGGGCTTCTATCTCGCGGTGGCGACGCTCGCCGCGCAGTTCTTCGTCGTCTGGGCGCTGGTGCGCTTTCCGTGGTTCTCGAACTACTCGAGCTCCGGCGTCATCACCGCGCAGACGATGGTGATGTTCGGCATCCCGTTCGAGACGCCGGTCGAGAAGTACATGATCACGCTGACGATCGTCGCACTGCTCGCGCTCGCGGCAAAGAACCTCGTGCGCAGCGCGACGGGCCGCGCCTGGATGGCCGTGCGCGACATGGACGTGGCCGCGGAGGTGATCGGCATCCGGCTGATGCGCACGAAGCTGCTCGCGTTCGCGGTCAGCTCGTTCTACTGCGGCATCGCCGGGGCGCTGTACGCGTACGCGTATCTCGGGACCGTCGAGCCCGAGGCGTTCACGCTCGACCTCTCGTTCCGCATCCTGTTCATGGTCATCATCGGCGGCATGGGCAGCATTCTCGGGTCGTTCCTCGGCGCCGCGTTCATCGTGCTGATGCCGATCGTGCTGAACGTACTCGTGCACTGGTTGAACGGGATCCTGCAGTCGACGTTCGCCTGGTCGCTGCCGGGATCGATAACGTCGAACCTCGAGCTGATGGTGTTCGGCGGGCTGATCATCTTCTTCCTGATTGTCGAGCCGCACGGCCTCGCGCGCCTGTGGCAGATCGGCAAGGAAAAGCTGAGGCTCTGGCCCTTCCCGCATTAGGCAGCCGCTGCACGACCCGCGCAGCAGTCGCGCGAAATCCGCGCGACGCATCACCGAGCCACGCGGGGCGCTTGCCAAAAAAATCGGCCGGCGCGAGTCGTCGTGTCAAACAGC
>Ga0307405_10000298_pt1 | contig 18343 bp, 19 predicted proteins | sample 322Cmetagenome_2_FD_203311 | JGI IMG/M metagenome (GOLD analysis project Ga0307405, IMG submission 203311) | Maize rhizosphere microbial communities from greenhouse at UC Davis, California, United States - 322HYB-C-1 | ecosystem: Host-associated > Plants > Roots > Rhizosphere > Soil | place...
GATCGCGTGGATCGCCAACCATGCCGAAGACCAGATCCTGTGCTTCGACCTGAGCTTTCTGCCGCTCGTGCAGGCGGTGCATGCGCGGTGTCCCACGATCCGGAAATGGGTTGCACTGTGTGATGCCGACAAGCTGCCGGTCGACAGCGGCGTGCCCAACCTCGTCAGCTACGAGGCCTGGGTGGGCGCGCAGCCGACCGCGTACGACTGGCCCACTTTCGACGAGAACTCGGCTTCGAGCATGTGCTACACGAGCGGCACCACGGGCAACCCGAAGGCCGCGTTGTACAGCCATCGCTCGACCATGCTGCATGCCTACGCTGCCGCGCTGCCCGACGTCATGCGCATCTCGGCGCAAGACTCGGTGCTGCCGGTGGTGCCGATGTTCCACGTCAATGCGTGGGGCATTCCTTATTCGGCCGCGCTGGTCGGCTGCAAGCTCGTGTTCCCGGGCCCGTCGCTCGACGGCAAATCGGTGTACGAACTCATCGAGTCCGAAGGCGTGACCTTCGCGGCCGGCGTGCCCACCGTGTGGCAAATGATGCTGGGCCACATGCAGACCCACGGCCTGAAGTTCAGCAAGCTCAACCGCACCGTCATTGGCGGCTCGGCGTGCCCGCCGGCCATGATCACGGCGTTCCAGGAGAACTACAACGTCGAGGTGCTGCATGCCTGGGGCATGACCGAGATGAGCCCGCTCGGCACGCTGTGCACGCTGAAGAACAAGCACTTGTCGCTGCCCGCCGACGCGCAGCTGCAGATCCGCATGAAGCAGGGCCGCGCCATCTTCGGCGTTGACATGAAGATCGTCGACGGCAACGGCGACGAGCTGCCCTGGGACGGCAAAGCCTACGGCGACCTGTTGGTCAAAGGCCCCTGGGTCGTCAAGGAATACTACAAGGGCGAGGGCGGCAACCCGCTGGTCGCAGACGGCGCGGGCCGCGGCTGGTTCCCCACGGGCGACGTGGCCACCATCGACGCCGAGGGCTACCTGCAGATCACCGACCGCAGCAAGGACGTGATCAAGTCCGGCGGCGAGTGGATCAGCTCCATCGAGATCGAGAACATCGCCGTCGCGCACCCGGCCATTGCCATGGCGGCCTGCATCGGCGTGTTCCATCCCAAGTGGGACGAGCGCCCGATCATTGCCGTCGTGAAGAAGCCCGGCGCCGAGGTCACCCGCGAGGAGCTGCTGAAGTTCTACGAGGGCAAGACCGCCAAGTGGCAGATTCCGGACGACGTGGTGTTTGTCGAAGCCATTCCAATCGGCGCCACCGGCAAGATCCTGAAGACCAAGCTTCGCGAACTGCTCAAGGACTACAAGCTGCCGAATTTGCTAATGTCGATGCAATCTTGACCAGTTGAGGATACGGATAAAAGCTCGGGCTGGTTTTATGCCGTAAAGCCACGCCTTCAGCTGTTGGCTGAACTCGTGAGCGAGATCCAGTCAACTGTATGACGGTCTACGTTGGTCTAGGAAGTGCGAGCGCGGCACCTTACAGGAGAACACATCATGCCGATGGGAATCGTTGAGGAGCCATTTCTCTCAGCCGAAGAGCGTAGCGTCGTTAATGACGCTAAATGGTTCGCTTCGCTTTCGCCTATCCTGCGCCATGAAATCCTGCGTCTGGCAAGGGTCTTGGGTTTCGATGACGGCGAAGCGATTTGCTCCCAGGGTGACTTGGCGGGCTCGTGGATGTGCTGCGTTAGCGGCACCGTCCGCATCAGTTTCGTGGCCGCCAATGGGCGCGAATTTACGCTGACCTATGTAGGCCCCGGGGCCTGGTTCGGCGACGTGGATATGTTCGACGGTGGCACGCGCATGCACAACGTTCACGCGCGCGGAAAGACTCGCGCCTTGTTCGTTTCAGAGCCCGATTTGCGGAGCATCGGCGCACGTCACCCTAACTTCTATGAAGCGATGATGTGGTTGCATGCGCGTCACATACGTCAGCTCTACAGCGCACTGGCAGAAGTTCAGACATTGGGACTGCGTGCCCGTATTGCGAAGAACGTGCTGAACCTAGCTCGGCGACACGGCGTCGGCGACACCGTCGATGGTGCGGGAACTCCTCTTACGCTCAGGTTGGCTCAAGCAGAACTGAGTCAGCTGATCGGCTGTTCTCGCCAGCGAGCCAACTTAGAACTCAAGCAGATGGAACGGGCGGGTGCAATCGGTTTCGGTACGCTAGGTCTCTTGGTTCGAGACATGGATCTCCTTGCCAAGTTTGCCGCAGGAGCCTGATGCGTCCATCGGCGTCTGCGGAGGCTCGTTCAAGAGCGTCCGGCTCAGCGAGCATGCCGAGACTGGATGAGCGCCTGCGCAGCACCACCGCCGGAAATTCTGGTCAGCAATTCCATCAGTAAGTGCCTTTCTCCTCCAGTCAAACCATCGTAGTCATCCAAGTGGGCGCTGAGCGTAGATGCCAGCGTAGCGGGCGAGGGGGCAAGAATTTTTGGCTCCATATCATCAACAATTGCGGCCATGACCGCCTCTCTCGAGACTATGGCGAGGTGCGCCCTCCTGTCCTCTGCCTGATTCAGAAGCATTAATACGCTTCCGACGCTCATCGCGGACATGAGTGCTACCGCCGTCTCCTCGGCGACTTTTAATCGCCCTGAGCGCGCCACTAGTCGAATCTTTTCAGCCAGTACAGCAAGCCCTTCTTGTTGCACTCGGGACTTGCGATCTCCTGTCGCCGAACTCACAAGGATGAAAACCGCTGGATGTGCAAGCCCGAACGCGACGTGTCGGTCGAAACCGTCGCGCAGCTGCTGGATCGCGTCGCCGTCATTTGTAGCGATCGTTTTTTGATCGACGTATCCGGCAAAGACGGCTTCAGCCACCGCTTCCAGCATCGCATCCTTATCGCCGAACGTGCGGTAGATCGCCGGGGGCTGTACTCCTGCTGCCTGCGCCACGGCGCGGACGGTGGTACCAAGTACCCCATGCTCTGCCAACAGCTTTGCGGCTGCCTTGAGCAACTTGACCCGCATCTCGTCCTGGAATTCATCAGTGCGCGTCATCACCGCCTCTCAATTTGATACACATATTTATTTGATAACAAAGATACAAGAAAAACGTTTCCAATGTTATCATTGGCCTCATGCGATGGGATGTTCGTGGTCACAAGTCAGCCCCGAATTTTGGTGGTCGATCGATGTCATTGAATCACTGCGTATGGAGGAGAAGGCGTGAGTCGATCTCATGGACAAGGTTCGCGGCGACTGAGCAATGGTCCGCGAATGCTTTGGCCGTGGCATCCCCCGACAAATGTGAATGGCGGACGGCGGCGTTTCGCCATCTGCGAAGCGGATGCGCTCGAGCAACTTGAGATTTGGCTTTCCGACCCCTATGGCGAAGGCCGACGTGATTTTCAGTCAGGTCACTGAACTCCGGGCCTACCGGGGCCTCGCTCCCCGATCCCGCTCAGACTTGGAGAGCTTCTTAATTTCTCGACACGACTTCTCGATATAGCACGCTGTTGCATCGAATTGGACAGCCGCCTCAGCATTTGATAACCCATATAGGAAACTTCAATGATCGTAGTCACCACACCCACCGGCCAGATCGGCCGGAACGCACTCCAGAGTCTCCTCGCAAAGGGCGAGAAGGTCCGCGTCATCGCGCGCGACCCATCCAAGCTGCCTGAGAATGTGAAAAGACAGGCGGAGATCGTCGAAGGCTCGCATGGCGATGCTGCGGTGATCGAGCGGGCGCTTAGAGGGGCTGATGGCCTTCTATGGGTCGTGCCGCCGGAACCGCGAAGCGACAATGTGGAGAAGGATTACGTTGATTTTTCGCGGCCCGCAGCAAAAGCGATTGACCAGGCTCACGTCCACCACGTTGTTGTGGTGAAGGCGATCGCGCATGGGACTCCGTGGGTAGATCGTGCCGGTCTCGCCACTGTCTCGGAGCGTATGGACGAGCTCTTTACGGCTACAAGCGCCAGCGTGCGCAGCATTGCAGCGCCATCCCTCATGGATAACATGCTGATGCAGCTCCACCCCATCACGCATCAAGGCATGTTCTTCGGCCCTATCGAAGCCACGAAAAAGATACCGCATCTTGCTGCGCGCGACATTGGCTATGTTGCCGCCGACTTGCTCGTCCAGCGTGACTGGCACGGCAAATCGACCATCAACCTCCTTGGACCCGAGAATCTCTCATTCAATGAAGTAGCAGGGATCATTGCTGAGGTGCTTGGCATGCCGGTCGAGTATCAACAGGTGCCGTTCGAAGGCTTTGCGGCGCAGCTTCAAGGCTTGGGCATGCCCGAATCCTACGTTCGGAAAATGGTCGAGATGATGCAAGCCAAGAACGAGGGCTTGGACAATTCCGCGCCGCGAGATACCTCGTTTGCGACGCCGACGACGTTTCGCCAATGGTGCGAGGGCGCTTTGGCCAAGGCCGCCCGCGCGTAGGGATCCAGCTTAGCCCCACATCGGATCGGCGAGCCAGCGATCATGATGCTGGCGATCCGTCTCAGTCGGCGTGGTGCCGCTGCGGTGGCCGTGCAGTAGGTCTCCATCCAAGATCTATGCTACGCTGATTCAGTGGCCATGACGCGAATGTGCCACGGAAACCGCCGGTGGCCTCCGGCGTCGAGGTTCTCACTCCGGCTCAATGCCTGCGGCTTTGATGACCTCGCCCCACTTGCGCGACTCTGTAGCTTGAAATCTCGCAAGCTCATCAGATTCGGTCGTCCAGGAGGACGCGCCCGAAGCCTGAAAAAAGCTCTGCGCCCTATGCCCTGCCACCGCTGCCATCAATGCATCGCGGAGCTTTGCCACCACCGGTGTGGGCGTTGAAGCTGGGACGTAGGCGGCGAACCAATAGCCGAGGTCATAGCCTTTGACCCCCGACTCATCGAATGTGAGCACACCCGCCAGAGCAGGGACTCGTTTGGCGGACGACACAGCGATAGCACGCAGGCGGCCGCCTTCGATCTGTGGGATCCCCGTCACGGTATCGACAATCATCATGTCCAACTGGCCACCGATGAGGTCTGTCATCGCGCTGGGGTTGCTGCGGTATGGCACGTAGAGGATATCCGTGCGGGTCATCTGCTTGAACATCTCGCCCGCGATCCGGCTCGATGAATTCCCAGCACCGAATGAGAGCTTTCCCGGCGCTGCGCGTGCCGCAGCGATCACATCGGCCAGACTTTTCATTCGCGACTCAGGGCGAACCACCAACACCATTCCGCCACGACCTAGGCCCGTCACCGGCTTCAAGTCCTTCACGGGGTCATAGGGAAGCTTCTTGAAGAGGTGCTGGTTCGCTACCTGTGTGGTGTTTGTTGTGATCAGCACCGTGTGACCGTCCGCCGGCGCCCTAGCTACCTCCTGGCTCGCGATGAGCCCGCTGGCGCCGCCTTTGTTCTCTACGATGACTGGTTGCTTCGTCTGCTCTGCGACGGAGGCACCGAGGGCCCGTGCGAGTTGATCGGTTGCGCTGCCTGCACCGAATGGAATGACGAGGGTGATTGGTTTACTTGGATACGTGGGAACTTGCGCCCACGATACGGCCGTCGCAAGCAGCGCGCTTGCGAGGAAAAATCCTGTACGGATCAAAGTGAAACTCTTGGTGGCGGTGTTCATTTGCTTGTCTCCTTTTTTCGCTGCTTGCTGGCTACTTGCCGGCGCGGTGGTCTGTCTCTAAGAAGCGGCGCACTGCACGAATCTGTTTGCTGACAGCCGCCGGGGTCACGTAGAGCTCTTCAGCCGCCCTCGATATGCTTTGGAGGCGCCCCGCAGCCTCGAACATTCTTAAAGGGTTGAGCGGGGGAAGTGGGGTCATGGTGCTCAGTGCGAAGCGACGTACACCGCATGTGGTGACGGGTCCGGCTTCGCGAATGCTTGGCGCATACGGGAAGCCTCTTCGGCTGGCCCTCGCCCGAACATTCTTCTAAACTCTCGGCTGAACTGGGATGGGCTTTCATAACCCACTTGCGCGCTTGCTAGCGAAGCGGTGATCTCTTTCCTTGCCATGATCAGCCTGGCTTGATGAAGACGCGTCGTCTTCAAGTACTGAATCGGCGACGTCGACGTGACCGCCTTAAAGTGCGCGTGAAACGAGGTGGGGCTCATGCCTGCCTCATCGGCGAGGCGGTCAATATCGAGCTTCTGATCGAAGCTCGCGTGGATGGTTCGGATCGCCTTGGCGATCTTGCCAAATTGTCCTTGCCGCGTGAGTGAGGCCCTCATCGAGCTACCTTGCTCTCCAGTAAGAACCCGGTAGTAGATCTCGCGAACCAAGTCGGGGCCAAGAATCAGGGGCTCCACAGGGGAATTCATCACCTCCAGAAATCTGAGCACAGTGTGTGCTAGGCGCTCATCCATCAGGGTCGACATCAACCCCTTCGGTGCCGCCCCCTCGGCAGCCCCGTATTCATCGAGCTTCATCATCAGTTCTGCAGCAACCTTGAAGTCAAGGCGGAAGTAGATCGCCAGCAGCGGCTCTTCCATCGATGCGTCCGTATCCATCGAAAAGGGCACGGGTACGGATACGGCTAGGTAGTGTTGCGCGTCGTACAGATAGACCTCCTCACCCAGGAACCCGCGCTTGCGACCCTGAAGAACAATGACTATGCCGGGTTCATAGAGTACCGGCGCGCGGGACAGAGGCCGATCAGACCTCAGAATCCGGACATCGGAAAGTACGGTCAGGTTATAGCCTTCGACAGGGGCAAGAGGCTTCACCAGGTTGATCATCTGCCTCTGCACGTCCAAGATCGGTCGGGATGTGTTTTGCACGTGGTGTCGTTCATTTTGAACGCCAAATCTGCCACATCATGGCTGCTTGGTCCATCACATCGTAGGTTTAGGCAAGCTATACGTGTGACTCGGCATATCGAACTTCCGCCCCAATTTCTACGATCGTCTCCTAACTTTCAAGGAGCCGACCATGATCCAAACCTCACCGAAAACGTTTCTCATCACCGGCGTCAACTCGGGATTCGGAAAAGCATTCGCAGCCGCCGCCCTGGCAGACGGGCACACGGTCATAGGAACCGTGAGAAATGAAGACAACCGCGTAGCATTCGAGAGCACCATGCTTGGGCGAGCGCACGCCGTCGTGCTCGACGTAACGGACTTCGACGCAATCAGGAAATCGATCCCCCAGCTTCTCGCCACCCACGGTCACATCGATGTCTTGGTCAACAACGCCGGGTACGGGCACGAGGGCACGCTCGAGGAGTCCAGCCTGGCAGAGATGCAACGTCAATTTGACGTGAACGTCTTCGGCGCCGTCGCCATGATCAAAGCCGTCTTGCCCTCAATGCGCACACATCGCTCCGGGCACATCATCAACATCACCTCGATGGGCGGCTTTATCACGATGCCTGGCATCGCGTACTACTGCGGCAGCAAGTTCGCGCTGGAGGGAATCTCCGAAGTGCTCGGCAAGGAAGTCTCGGGATTCGGGATCAAAGTCACTGCAGTCGCTCCTGGTTCGTTTCGAACCGACTGGGCCGGCCGCTCCATGGTGCGGTCGGATCGCACCGTGCCGGACTATGACGCACTCTTCGAGCCCATTCGGAAAGCGAGGCAGGCCAAGAGCGGCGCCCAGGCCGGAGATCCTGCGAAAGCAGCGCAAGCCCTCCTGACGATCTTCAAAGATAAAAAACCGCCAGCACATCTGCTTCTTGGCAAAGATGCTCTTGATCTCGTGCGCGGGAAACTTGCTGCGATGTCAAAGGAAATTGACGCGTGGGAGATGGTGACAAGGTCGACAGACCATGATTGATCGCTAATCTTACTGTGTCATAAATGACATAATTCGATCTTCCGGACTTCGAGCTGGAGGATCTATGAGTGCAGCGGAACGCTTTGATCTCTACCTTGAACACCTGAGCGCAGGCTTGGGTCACGCGGACCGGCACGCCGGCCTTCGGGGCTACTGCACGGGCCTGATGCTTCCCCTGTCGCGCAAGAGCGTAGAGCCCATGGCCGCGCGGGTGGATCTGACGCACGCCAGCGCGCGGCATCAAGCACTGCACCACTTCGTGGCCAAGGCCGAGTGGTCCGACACCCAAATGCTGCGTCGCGTGTGCCAGTGGGTGATGCCCAGGATGGACTTCAGCCAGGGCGGCTGGTGGATCATCGACGACACCGGGTTCCCGAAAAAGGGCCGTCATTCGGTCGGTGTCACGCGCCAGTACTGCGGGATGCTGGGCAAGCAGGACAACTGCCAGGTGGCCGTGAGCATCTCGCTGGCAAGCAAACAGGGCAGCTTGCCCGTCGCTTGGCAGCTGTACCTTCCCGAGGACTGGGCGGCAGATGCTGAACGCCGCACCAAGGCTGGCGTTCCCGATGAAGTGCGTTTCGCCACGAAGACGCAGATCGCGCTGCAGCAGTTGCGTACGCTGCTGGACGAAGGCGCACCGCGCCATTGCGTGTTGGCCGATGCCGGCTACGGCGTGGACAACGCCTTCCGCCAGGCGCTCAGCGACATGGGCTTGCTCTACGCGGTGGGCGTCACATCTGCCGTCGTGGTCTGGCCGCCTGGCGTGCAGCCGCTGCCACCCAAGCCTTACAGCGGCATGGGCCGACCGCCAGTGATGCCCCGGCGCACGGCGGCGCTGCAGCCCATGAGCGTCAAGGCATTGGCGCAGTCGCTTCCAAGCCGGGCATTCCAGAACATCAGCTGGCGCGAGGGAACCAGCGACACACTGAACGGCCGCTTCGCGGCCGTGCGGGTGCGCCACGCCGGCGGCAATACGGGCAAGGCACGTCTGCGTCCCGAGCAGTGGCTGCTCATCGAGTGGCCGGCAAGCGACGCTGAGCCGAGCAAGTACTTCTTGTCCACCCTGCCAGAGGACACACCGATCAACGAGTTGGTCGACATCGCCCATCAGCGTTGGCGCATCGAGCGTGACTACCAGGATCTGAAGCAGGATTTCGGCCTCGGCCACTACGAGGGCCGAGGGTGGCGGGGGTTTCATCATCACGCCGCGTTGAGCATCGCGGCCTACGGGTTCCTCATGGCCGAACGCCTCGTCGCCGACAGGTCTGTCGGCGGTAAAAAAAACTTCATCGAACGCCAGGTGCCTACCCTTCCCGAGGATTACATCCCCCGCGGAAGTCCTGCGCGCGCAGCGCCACGTGGTGACGTCAATCACAACACTGCGTCATCGACTGAGCTACCAACTGATCGCGCGTCTCGGGCAGTGTCCCTGCTGCGGAAGAGCAAGCGAAAAACTGCTTTTATGACACAGTAAGACTAAGGAAGGTCTGATCAAGAGCACGTTTCTCGCATGAAGGATTGCCCCCTGCAAAGGAGCACGAGCGATGAGTCAGATCAGTTTTTCGGATGCGGAGCAAGCAGGCAAGAGGAAGAAGACGAGGCGCGAAGTCTTCCTTGCCGAGATGGAACTGGTGGTGCCGTGGAAGGCGCTGCTCAAAGTCATCGAGCCCCACTATCCAGTGGCAGGCCGAGGCCGTCGTCCTTACCCGCTGCAAGCCAGGCTGCGCGTGCACCTGATGCAGAACTGGTTCGCCCTGAGCGATCCGGCGATGGAAGAAGCCCTGTATGAGATCGCTTCGCTGCGCACGTTCGCCGGACTCGGTCTGGAGGCGATCCCCGACGAGACGACCATCCTGAACTTCCGCCACCTGCTGGAAGCCAGCGATCTGGCCGAAGACATCTTCAAGCAGGCCAACGCCCACCTGGCCAGGAAGGGCTGCTCCTGAAGCGCGGTTCCATCATGGACGCAACCATCATCGCCGCGCCCAGTTCCACCAAGAACAGCACGGGCGAGCGAGACCCCGAGATGCACCAGACGAAGAAGGGCAACCAATGGCGTGTGTCACGAACACAGGCGGCAGACCTGTGGTGCTGTACTGAAGATGGGAGTAGGCCTCCCGAAACCGGCTTGCAGGCTGGCTTCAAACCACCCGGTGCTGCTGGGTTCAAAAGGCGCGGTGGTGAGCGACTGGGCGAAAGTCATCCCTTGAGGGGTGGCAGGTACGTATTGAGAAGATGAGCGAAAGCAAACCGTCCGACGACGCATCGTTATGCCTAAAGCGCTGTCAAAACTGAGGTGGAACATTGGTACAACACGGCGCTGCCGCAGGTGCAAGCCGGCCGCACCCGCGTCATCGCGCTCACCGCCGGGCGCCGTGGCATGCCGCTGCCCGACCTGCCCGACCTCCGTGAGACCGTCCCGGGCTTTGTGCTGGAAGGCTGGCATCCGGTAATGGCCCCGCCTAGAACCTCCGCACCGGTGGTGGATCGGCTGAACCAGGCGATCCGCTTCGCCTTGGTCGATGCGGCGGTGGTCAAGCGCATCACCGACACATCCATCGACGTGGCGTCGTCTTCGCCGGCCGAACTGGCCGCCATCATCCGCGATGCCGCCGCTAAGTACGTCCGCATTACACAGGATGCCGGAATTAAGCCCGAGTGAGCGCGCCCGCCCCGGCCGACCTCGTCTTTCGACGGCGACCCTCTTAATCAACGAAAAGTTCCTGCGAACTGAGTACCCTGAATGGCGCCGTCCCCCCAAAAATTTCCATTGTCGGTGCCGGCATCGGCGGCCTGTGCTGCGCGCTGGCACTGATCCAGCGCGGCTTCCGCGTCACTGTCCTAGAGCAAGCGCCGCAGCTCGGCGAAGTCGGCGCCGGATTCCAGGTCGGCGCCAACGGTGTCCGTTGCCTTGTGGACTTGGGGCTGGCACCGGAACCGAAGGACATGGCGACCGAAGCTAGCGGCAACCAGGTGCGCCTGTGGAGTACCGGCCAGGCCTGGAAGCTGCATGCCGAGTCAATCATGACTCGGCATCAAGGAGCTACCTCGGCGAGAACTTCGACATCACCCAGGCGTTGTACTCCGGCTCCGATGTCTCGAAGCGGTTGACCGCTTGCTCCCGGACGTCTGAGCCCACGAAGAAGCGAAGTTTGTCAGTCGAATCCATGGCGGCGGACACCACCGCTTCGGCAACGTCCTCGGCGCTCGCGAGACCGGCCGGTGGTGCCTCCAGGTAAGTCGCCATGCGCTGATTCACGTAGGTTTGATAGGCTGCGGGGATGGCCACCCCCTGTGCGGCTGCCTGTGTCTGGTTAACGAACTGTGTCCCTGGCACGAAGCCGGGCACCACCAACTTCAATACGACCCGTCGGACCAGCAATTCATAGCGCACCGCCTCCGTGAACGCGTCCAGCGCCGATTTGCTCGCGGTATAAGCCGACATCAACGGCTCAGCGGAAACGGTCGAACCGGATGTCACGTTGATGATACGGCCTCCGCCGTGCTGATCGAAGTGCGGCAGCAATGCCTGAAGCACCCGCAGAGCCCCGAAGAAATTGGTGTCGAACACGGAGCGCATGGTGTCGAGCGGCGTCGCCTCGAAAACCGAGAATAGACCTTGTCCGGCGTTGTTGATGGCGCAGTCGATCCTGCCGAATCGCGCGACGCCTTGTGCGACCGCGGCGTGAATGGAGGTGTCGTCGGCCACGTCGAGCGCAGCAACCAGCAGTTTCGCGCCGTCCGCGTTACCTTCCCAGCGCCGGATGTCGCGCATGGTCGCGATGACGTTCCACCCCGCATCAAGAAAAGCGAGCGCGGTGGCCTTGCCCATGCCGGAGGAGCAGCCGGTGATCAGTGCAGTTTGAGCCATGGTTCTATGTGGTGGTTGAAGAATGACGGCCACTGTAGGATGCGGATTCGGAATGATCTATGCTTTTTCGTGTCTGAATCTTTATCATCTGTCCCATGATGGATCCGGTGACGCGACTCGTGGACCTGCTTCGCCCCAAAGCGCTGCTGTGGAAGCACATGCGGGGGCGAGGCGATTGGGCCTGGCGCTTTCCAGCCGACGCCGGGGTCGTGTTCGGTCTTGTGGTGGAAGGGAATTGCCGTTTCGAACATCCTTCGCTCGGCGCGCAGGCGATGGGGCCCGGCGATTCCTTGCTCATGGCTGCACCGCCGTCCTGGGCGATGCGCGGCGGCGACCCAACGCGCTTGGTCGACTTCGGGCCCGCCGCAGTCGAAGAGCCGGAGACCGAGTCATCGTGCGACGCCAAGCCGGTTACCAAAATCGTTGGCGGACATTTCGAGTTCTGCGCAACTAACGCGGATCTGCTGGTCAAGTTCCTGACCCCCGGGGTGCATCTTGTCCGCGCCTGCGATCGCGGTTCGAACCGGCTGGGAAAGGTACTGTCCATGATCGACGAGGAGGTCTCGTCGTACCAGCCGGGCCGGGACGCGATGCTGAATCGATTGCTAGAGATTGTCCTGATCGAACTGTTGCGAGCACCGCCCGAGAAGGGCGGCGAACTGCGCTCGGGCATGCTTGCCGGCCTGGCCGACTCGAGGATCGCACTGGCGATGAAGAATTTCCATGCCGCGATCGACAGGGACTGGACTGTCGACGTGCTCGCCAGATGTGCGGGCATGTCTCGCTCGAATTTCTACCGCCGCTTCAACCAGTTGGTAGGCGAACCTCCGATGACCTATGTACTGAACTGGCGCATGGCTTTTGCAAAGGACGCCTTGCGTCACAGCGGCCGTTCGCTGGAACAGATCGCGTTGGATACCGGGTATGGCTCCGCCAGTGCCTTCAGTACGGCTTTTGCCCGAACTGTGGGACGCTCGCCGGCGAAATTCGCGAAGGACGCCAAGGCAGACGTCTAGATCATGGCGGTCTGCTCCGTGCCTGACATGCCCTGCCCGCGCGCAGAGCTTCAACTCAGGCGATTCAAACGCGGCAATCCCCAGACGGGTACCTCGAAGTTCGGTCTCGAAGGATCTATAGGAGGCGGTTCGAATGACGAGTTCTAGGCGGTCAGGTCTGAGATATCAATGTTGCAGATGGGCCCTTAAGAGTCACTCGTCTCCCTCCAAAGCAGTCAGCACGAGCACCCCAGTCGAACTGGCATGAGCGGTTGAAAAGAACGTTCGCCGATGTCGCGCACCTTCAGCGCGACGCCGAGGTCGACCTGCTGCGTGTCCACCCGCATTGCAAGAGCGCCAGCTCGCCAAGGTGGCCTCGATCACACGGGCAGCAATCGAGCCTGCGCTGCCATCGTTTCCCGTGGTTAAAAATATTGGAATGCTTTCGGGTGTTGAAGGGGTTATCGAAGCCGGGGCCTCGATAAGCGAGATGGGATTCGTGGCTGGGAGCCAGTTCTTACGAAGGTCGTGGCAGCCCACCAACCGTTGCAGCGCTCGTCATCGTTGCCTCTTGCCATCCACTCTATTCAGCCAGCGTACGACCGCTGCAGCCACGGCGCCAGGCTGCTCCAGCGTCGTCATGTGACCGGCGGTCTCCACGATCACCAGTTCCCCGTCGCAAAGGAGATTCGCCATCTCTTCGCTCAGGGCAAGAGGCGCCACCTGATCCTCGCGCCCGCAAAGCACGAGCGCCGGCACCTGAAGTTTCTTGAGGAGGCCGCGGCTGTCGATCCGATTCATCGCCGCCCGTTGCTGCTTGGCAAAGCCTTCGCCACCCACCGTCTTCGCCATGTCTGCCAACAATGCGAGAAGTTTCGAGTCATTCAGGTGTGACTCATGTACCACCCGGGCGGCGAATCCGGCAGCGATCTGGTTGAGAGTGGCGGCGCCGCTTCCCATCGCTTGCACCATTCTTGTCCGGGCCTGCTTTGCTTTTTCGGCGTCTGTCCGGGCTCCTGTGTTCAGAAGCCCGAGCCCCGCGATCCGCTCCGGAGCTTGGCGGCAGACTTCCAGTGCAACGTATCCGCCCAGCGAGAACCCCGCGACAGCGAACTGCCTTGAAGGCATGGCAGCGATGGCTTCGCGTGCTGAATCTTCCACGTTTCCATGCAAGTGAGTGGGCGCGATGTGGACGTGCCGCCCCGCACCCAGTGCAGGCAGAAGCGGACTCCATACCCGCTCATCATTCATAAGGCCGGGCAAAAGAAGAAGAGAGGTCGTCTGGTTCATGATGGCGGTTATAACTATGGAGTCGACTGCATAGTCAACACCTTGGAGGCCTTGATGTGGATTGCCGAGTTTGCGTTGCGGGGCGGAGTGAAGACCACAACGGTCCGCCACTATGTCCGTGAGGGGCTTCTTGCGCCGAAGGCCGGTCTGGCGGGAGGATCCCGGCCCTACCTCGAATTTACGGAAGCCGACCTGAGGCTGTTGGCGGCCATCCAGGCGGGACAGGCCCTGGGTATGTCGCTGCGGGAGATATGGCTGCTTATTGCTGATCGGCGTTCGGGCAATGGCAGCACGAAGATGCTCAAGGCGTTGGTCCAACATCGTGAAAAACTAAGGCGTAGCGCCGTCGAGCTTCAGACGATGCTCTCGTTCCTGGACAGAAAAATCGCGTGGCTTGAGGCCGGAGCGAAAGGGCCCGCGCCCTTGCATGGCTGAATCCAGGCGAGACGTCCGCTTCTGGCCGAGGCTGTGTGGAAACGCCTTCGGCGCTCCAGTATGCCGAGATTCGCATCGCCAGGGCCACCGGCAGCTCCGCAGGCCGTCCAGTAGTCGAAGGCGGGCACACGGAATTGAAGTGCATCGGCCCTCTGCACGCCGTTGAAGCGCCGTGAAGAGGCTCATGCCCCCACCAGCCGCACCGCCTTCATCATTCTTCTCATTCCCAGGATGGCGATTACTCGCTTGAGGTTGTAAACCAGCACATGCAGGCTCATCTCAATGCCACGTGCGCCATCTTGATTATTGAAGTGTGTGACGAAGGTCTGCACCCGGCCGATTGTGTTGAAAAACTCGCCTGGAATCTTGTCTGCACTGGCGATCCCACGAGATTCGCATTCGGGTTAGCGACTAGGGGAGCACGTGGCGGCGCTTGCAGGTGCACCTCACGCTGTGTTCATTGCCGTATCCGCTTCGGATGGGCATCAACCACTTGGCCATTCGCCGGAGGTTCTGGGCTGTGGTGGCCATCAAGAACTCATCTTGCGCACCATTGAGCCCGCGAAGCCGGAGTCGATCCAGCTTCATGATGCGCTTGAGGTGTGCGAAAAGCATCTCCACCTTCTTGCGCTCCCTGCGCGACTCGCCACCTTGGTGTTGATCCTCGTTCATGGCCGAACCGTGACCCACATGCTGAATCGCAAACACAGCTTCCGTAAGGCGATTGGGAGTGCTCATGCCGCCATTGTGTCGGCACTCGGCCTTCCACGAAGCGTCGTATGACTTGGGCTGGTGCCAGAGGTCAAAAGTCGATCCTAGATTTTTTCAGACCTATATCACCCCTCAGAGAACAGTAGAGCAGTCGCTACGCCTGGTGCTTTTTTCCTAACTTGCTCGCTATGAACTGGCTGGGCGAGATGGGCTTGTGCACTCGAGACGCTCTTCCATCAAATTTGGGAGTCTGCTCTTCCGTTCTCAAACGCCATATCGCGACGGTGTTCGTGCCGTCGCGATGTTGCATGGCCGTCCTCCAGCAAATCAACTGAAAGCAAGGCGTGAATACACGTCCAGATGCCGTTCGCGGCGAACTGGCGCGTGTGCTCGTGCCTCTTTCACTCAAAAAGGAAATCAATAATTCATGGCTCATCTCATCGAAACCATGGCTTACGCCGGCAACACCCCCTGGCACCTGCTGGGCCACCAACTCCCGCCGAAGCAACCCCTGGAAGTCTGGGCCCAGAAGGCAGGCATGGACTGGAGCATTTGCGAGACGCCCGTGCACTACATGAGCGAGCGCACCGGCGGTATCCAGGCGCTCAAGGCCTTCGAAGAACAAAAGGTCCTCTACCGCAGCGATACCAAGGCGGCCCTGTCAGTGGTCAGCAGTCGCTACCAGGTAGTCCAGCCGCAAGCGGTGCTCGAGTTCTACCGGGACCTCACCGAGGTCTCTGGCTACGAGATGGAAACCGCCGGTGTCCTCAAGGCGGGGCGCAAGTTCTGGGCTCTGGCGCGCACCGGCCAGCACACCGTGCTCAAGGGCTCGGACGCTGTCGACGGCTACCTGCTGCTCGCCACCTCCTGTGACGGCACCTTGGCCACCACCGTTACGCCGACTACCGTTAGGGTCGTCTGTCATAACACCCTTGCGATGGCCATCAGCGGTGCGAGCAGCAACGCGATCCGCGTGCCCCACAACACCAGCTTTGATCCCGACACGATCAAGCGCCAGTTGGGCATTGCCGTGTCGCAATGGGACAACTTCATGCATCGCATGAAGACCCTGTCCGAGCGCAAGGTCAAGAGCAAAGAGGTCGAGGCCTACATCCAATGCGTGCTCTACGGGCCAGGCGAACTGAATCAGCCGACGGCGTCCAAGACAGATACGCAGTCCGTGCCGCGCGCGTTGGCGGCTCGGAAGGTTCTCGAGCTTTACGAGGGCAAGGGCCGCGGCGCTGAACTCGCGGCTGCTCGCGGTACGGCCTGGGGCCTGCTGAGTGCATTGACCGAATACGTCGATCACGAGCGGCGTGCCCGCAGCCGCGAGTACCGGCTCGACAGTGCCTGGTTCGGCCAGGGCGCCGCACTGAAACAGCGCGCGTTGGACCACGCGCTTGAGCTCACTACTTGAGGCAGACAACCAACCTCGTCACCGCCTTTCCACTACCTCGCCTTTCACCAGAAGCCCCGTCCCTCCATCAGGAGGACGGGGCTTTTGGCTATGGGCACTCCATTTCAAGGAAAACATGATGTACACACGTGCTGAACGTTTGCGAACAGCAAGCCTTGCCACCACAAAGCGCGCCGCACTGCACCTGGTCTCAACGTCAAAGAGGCCTGGACCGGCGGCGATCGTTGATCGCCAGTTCGACAAACCCCACTCTCCAGAAGCCGGCATCGGAAACCGCGATGCCGCAGCTTCCCTCGGACAGGATCCCTTCAAATCCCAGATCCGCCTCTGGATGGAGAAGACCGGTCGGCAGGACCTGTTGCACCCAGTGCAAGTCAAGGACGACAGCCTCGGGTACTGGGGACGCTTGCTCGAGCCGATCGTGGCCGCGCACTACACCAACAGGACCGGACGCAGGATCAGGCAAGTCAACGCCACGTTGCGGCACCCAAAGCACCCGTGGATGCTCGCCACCGTTACGCGCGAGGTTGTGGACGCATCCGATGTCCAGCTTCTTGAGTGCTTGTGTGTCGGCATGGACGTCGCACCCCTGTGGGCTCACGGCGTACCAGCGTATATGCGGCTTCGGGTCATGCATTCGCTTGCCGTCACCGGTCAATACGCCGCGGATGTGGTCGTGTTGCTGGGCGGCCAGGACCTGCAGATCTATCGCATCGAACGCGAGGAGGCCGAGATCTCGCGGCTCATCAAACAGGAGCGTGCGTTCTGGCGTGGCGTCGAGTTCGACCAGGCGCCGCCTTCGCTAGATGAGGGTGTTCCGATGCAGTGATGCATCGAACGTGGTCACGGTCAGGTGCGCACGCCGTGTCATGCCTTGCCGTCAGGGCGCCCGCCAGAACGACCACCACCTGCGCCGCGCTGCTCTCGATTCGAGGGGGCGCAGGTCCAGGGTGTCGTAGTTCGTGAATGGGGCCCCGGCACGTCGGCGCAACTCCGTTTCGAGTTCGTGGGCGATACCGCGTGCGTCAAGGTCTCCCTCGAGTGCCTTCCTGCGCCACTCGATGGCCATCGTGCTCAACGCCTCGTCGGGCAGCTCCTGCTTCGTCGTCATAAGGTGATTGTGCCGTCTCGCTCGACGCGTCTTGACAGGTGTCTTGTCGCCGCCACAGCGCAGTACTGCGCTGGTGCAGCAGGCGAAGTTTCTCTCCCTTTCCCTCTTGCTTCTCTTTCACACCACTTCAACCTCAAATGAACAACGATCCAACCCTTCATGTTCAGGCAGCCGGCGGATCTTCCGCGTTGCCGCCCCTCAGTCTCCATCGCTACATTGCCCGCACGTTGCGTGTCAGCACACGCCATCTGCCCTGGGAGATCGCGCAGCAGATTCACGCCGAGGACCAGGCGGGCGAGACCTGTGGCGCTTTCTCGTCCACTGGCGGTCTCCTGATCCTCGAGCTCGACGACTACAGCTGGCGCGCCGACATCACAGCCCACAACATCGCGGCGACCCAGGCGCAGGGGTGGCACGCACTGCGCCGGTTGCTTCGGCTCGCGCAGACCTACAAATGCGAGGCCCTGGAGCTTGCCAGCGACAACCCGGTGCTGCCGGCCGTCCTGGAGTTCGAGGTCTTCCCATGGCCGTGATCCATCCCGTCGACGCCGCTGGAAGATACGGTCTGCAGACGCCATGCTGGGCCTTGAACGTCTGGCCCACGAGGTCGTGACGCGCTGGGAGCGTGGAGATCTTGCCGAAGCCGTGCGCGCGCTGGATCGGCACCTGCAGGAAATCGCCGAAGACAGAGAGCGTCAGCGAGGCCTGATTGAACGGGCCGTCGGCCTCTATGCGAACGACGACTGCGGACCGCACCTTC
>Ga0307405_10000299_pt1 | contig 18302 bp, 21 predicted proteins | sample 322Cmetagenome_2_FD_203311 | JGI IMG/M metagenome (GOLD analysis project Ga0307405, IMG submission 203311) | Maize rhizosphere microbial communities from greenhouse at UC Davis, California, United States - 322HYB-C-1 | ecosystem: Host-associated > Plants > Roots > Rhizosphere > Soil | place...
AGCGCCGGTGCATCTCCTCGTTGATCACCGCCACCCGGGGCGCGCCGTCCACGTCCTGCGGCTCGATGAGCCGGCCGCGCCGAAGCGGGATGCCGAGCACGCGGAAGTAGTCGGGCGTCACCGAGAATGGCTGCACGTCCTCGGTCACCTGGCCGTCTGCGGTCTGCGGGCGCCCCTCGATGTAGAAGGTGACGTAGCCCGAGCCGCCCATCGGCAGCGTGTTGCTGAGCGCGGCCGCCTGGACGCCGGGAATGCTGCGCGTCCGCTCGAGGAGTCGCGTGAAGACGGGCGGAACGGTCGCGATGCTGTCGTACTTCGCCCGCGGCAGCACGACGCCGTACGTCAGCACGCCGCGCGGATTGAAGCCGGGGTCCACGCGGTTCAGCCGCTCGAAGCTGCGGACGAGCAGGCCGGCGCCGACGAGCAGCACGACGGCGACCGCCACCTCGCCCAACACGAGCCCGTTGCGGAAGCGCGTCGCGCCGCCGCTCGAGCCGCCGCGAGCGCCCTCTTTGAGGGCGTCGTGCAACCCGCCACCGGCGAGGCGCATGGCGGGGGCGAGCCCGAACAGCAACCCGGTGGCGACGGCGAGGGCGAGCGAGAAGGCGACGACCGACGGGTCGATCCGCACCTCGGCGAGCCGCGGCAGCAGCCCCTCGGGGCTGCCGGCGCGCAGGGCGCTCACCGCCCACACGGCGACGACGAGCCCGACCGCCGCGCCGAGCAGCGCGATCAGCACGCTCTCGGTGAGCAGCTGCCGGACGAGTCGCCCGCGGGCCGCGCCGAGCGCGACGCGCACCGCCACCTCGCGCTCCCGCGCCGCGGCACGGGCGAGCAGCAGGTTGGCGACGTTGGCGCAGGCGATGAGCAGCACGAGCCCCACCGCGCCGCTGAAGACGAGCAGTGCCGGCCGCACGTTGCCGACGAGGTCCTCCTTCATGGAGACGACCTCGGAGCGGAGCTGCGAGTTGGTCTCGGGGTACTCCTCGGCGACGCGCCGCAGGACGGTGGCGAGGTCGGCGCGCGCCCGCTCGAGCGGCACGTCGCGCTTCAGCCGGCCGAACACCGTGAGGTACTCGGAACGGCGACGCTCCATCATGGCCGCAGTGTCCATGCGCGCCGGCGCCCAGACGTCCACCTCGCGCAGGAAGCGGAACCCCTTGGGCGCGACGCCGACGATCGTGTATGGGCGGCCGCTCAGCTGCACCTCGCGCCCGACGACCTTCGGATCGCCGCCGAAGCGCCGCTCCCAGAATCCGTGGCTCAGCACGACGACGTCGTCGTCGCCGCCCGTGCGGTCCTCCTCGGGGAGGAAGCCACGCCCGAGTACCGGGCGCACGCCGAGCGTCGTGAAGAAGTTCGCCGACACGCGGTCGCCGCGGAGCTGCTCCGGCTCGCCGAGGCCCGTGAGATTGAACGCCGTCCCGTGCATCGCCGCCAGCTGCTCGAAGGAGCCCGCCGTGCCGCGCTGCCAGTCGGTGAAGTCCGGCAGCGACGTCCCCGTGCGGCCGAAGTCCGGGTAGCGTCCCCAGACCATCACCAGCCGGTCGGGATCGGCGTAGGGGAGGGGCCGCAGGAGGACGGCGTTGACGACGCTGAAGATCGCGGCGTTGGCGCCGAGCCCGAGGGCGAGCGTCGCGACGACGGCGGCCGTGAACCCCGGGCGCCGGAGCAGGCCGCGGAGCGCGAAACGGAGATCCTGTAGGAGCGTGTCCATTCGACGGCTCGGAGCGAGGGGTGTTCCCGGGACGGCGAAGGGCGTGAGAGGCGAGAGGGCTCGTGCCCCATCTCACCCCTCACGCCCCGGCGATCAGCTCTTGATGCCGCCGCTTCGCTCTTCTTCGACCACGCGCCCGTCGAAGAGGCGCACGGTGCGCTGCGCGTGCTCGGCGTAGCGGGCGTCGTGCGTCACCATGCAGATCGTCGCGCCGCCGCGGTGCAGCTCGGAGAGCAGCTCCATCACCGCCTCGCCGTTCGTCGAGTCGAGGTTCCCCGTGGGCTCGTCGGCGAGGAGGAGGAGCGGTTCGCCGGCCACCGCGCGGGCGACGGCGACGCGCTGCTGCTGACCGCCCGAGAGCTGCGACGGGTAGTGCTTCATGCGGTGCGACATGCCGACCCGCTCGAGCGCCGCCTGCACCCGGCGCCGACGCTCGGCCGAGTCGAGCGCGTGCTCGCCACTCCGGTAGGTCAGCGGCAGCTCGACGTTCTCGTAGACCGTGAGGTCGCCGATCAGGTTGAACGCCTGGAAGATGAAGCCGATCTGCCGGTTGCGGACGCGCGCGCGCTCGGCCGCGGTGAGCGACGCCACCGGCTCGCCGTCGAGCAGGTACTGCCCCTCGCTCGGCGTGTCGAGCAGCCCGAGGATCGAGAGCAGCGTCGTCTTGCCGCAGCCAGACGGGCCGGCGATCGCCAGGTACTCGCCGCGCTCCACCTCGAGGTGGATCTCGGAGAGGGCGTGCGTCTCCACCTCGTCGGTGAGGAAGACCTTCTTGACCCCTTCGAGGCGAATGAGGGGCGCGGCGGTGGCGAGACCTGCGGAGGAGCCGAAGGCGGGGGTGGGGGCGGTCATGGGCGGGGGTCGGGGGTTGGGTGTCGGGTACCGGGGAGTGGCGCTCGGGACGTGGGTGCCTAACGCGACCAGCCACTTCGATGGGGGATGAGTCCGGCGGGGCGCAAGCGGTGCCGGACCTCGGAGCGTACGGGAGGGAGCAGGCGCAGGTGTCACCGACGACCGGCACCCGGCACCCGACCCCTGCCTATTTCAGCTTCACGCGCTCGGCGTTCTCCCACTGACTCATGTCTGAGATGATCACGCGGTCGCCAGGGTTTAGTCCCTGCACCACCTCGATAGTGTTTACTGAGGCCCGTCCGAGCTTGGCGGTGACGCGGCGGGCGGTCACCCCATCGGCGTCGAGCCGGAAGAGGGAGACGGCGCTCTCCGGCTGCCCGTAGGCGGGCCGGCCGACGTAGAGCACGTCCGTCAGGCGCTCGACCTCGATCGTGCCGTCCACGCTGAGCTGCGGCCGCGCCCCGCGCGGCAGCTCGCCGTCGAGCGCCACCTCGACCGTCACCGTCCCCCCCTGCGCCGCGGGGTCGATGCGCATCACGTGGCCGGGGATCGCGCCGCCCTGCGGGCCGCCGGTGCGCGTGTCCACGGAGACCTTCTGGCCGACGGTGACGTCCTTCGCCTGCGTCTCGGGGACGCGCAGCTCCGCCTTGAGCTTCCCGGGCTGCGCGACCTGCGCCAGCACCTCGCCCGGCGTCACCCACTGCCCGAGCTCGAGCGGGAGGTCCTGCACCACGCCCGGCACGCCGGCGACGACCTTCATGGAGGCGACACGCTCGCGCTGGAACTTCGCGATCGCCCGCAGCCGCTCCGTCTGGCGCTCCTGCAGCGTGAGCTGCTCGCCCAGCGAGCGCTTCATCAGCTCAAGCCGCTGCTCCTCGGCGGCGAGCCGCGTCGAGAGCTCCCGCGCCCGGTCGCGCGCCCGCTCGACCTCCATCGCCGTCGCCATCCCCTTGGGCCCCAGCGCCTCGGTCGCCGCGGCGACGCGCTGCGCTTCGTCGTGCTCCGAGCGCACCGTGGCGACCGTCCCCTGCTGCGTGAGGTTGCCCGTCCGCAGCGCCGTGCGCAGGCTCGCCGCCGCCGCCTCGGCCGCCGCCAGCGCGCGCTCCGACTCGAGCGCCTCGAGCTGCACGTCGGGGTTGCTCAGCTCGAGGAGGACGCTCCCCGCCTCCACGCTCGCGCCCGGCCGCACCGCGATCCGCTCGACGCGGCCCGCAGTGACCGCCGAGACGAGCTGGATCTGCTCGGGGACGAGCGTCCCCGGGGCGCGCACCTGCCGCACCATCGTGCCGCGGCGCACGCTGTCGGTCCAGACGCTCGCCTTGTCCACCGTCGGCGCCGCCTGCGGCAGCCGGCTGAGGGCGAGGGTGGCGAGCGCGAGTCCGCCGACGAGAGCGCCGCCCATGATGATGCGCTTGCGGCGCTTGGGCGCGGTGGAACGAGGGATGTCCAAGGGCGATCCTGAGGGGAACCGGTGACGAAATTCAACGACCGTAGCGCCCCACTCTAAGACAAGACGCGTGCCGTCCGCTGACGTTGGGCATCCCTCGATATCTCAACAGCTTACGACAATAGACCCGATCCTCGCCTGTGCGCTCGTGGGACGGGGCGTCCCAAAAGCGGACACTCGTCGCGCCATCACTCGGTGCGCAGCGCGGTCATGGGGTCCACTCGCAGGGCGCGCCGCGCCGGCAGCAGGCAGGCGAAGAGGGCGACGAGCGCGAGCAACGCGACGACGGCCGCCAGCGTCCCCGGATCGGTCGGCTCGACGGCGTAGAGCAGGGCGCCGAGGAACCGCCCCAGCGCGAGCGCCCCGGCGAGGCCCAACGCGAGCCCGGCGAGCGCCAGTCGCGCCCCCTGGAGCAGCACCATCGCGAGGATGTCGCGCGGCGCCGCGCCGAGCGCGCTGCGCAGGCCGATCTCCCGCGTCCGCTCGGTCACGCTCCCGGCCAGCACGCCGTAGATCCCGGCCGCGGCGAGCAGGAGGGCGACGGCGGCGAACGCCGCGAAAAGGAGCAGCGCGAGGCGGCGCTGCGCGGTGGAGGCGGCAACGATCTGCTCCATCGTCGCCAGTCGCGTCACCGGCTGCCCGGGGTCCACGGAGAGGACGGCCCGGCGGACGGCGGGCGCGATCGCCGCCGCATCGCCGCGGGCGCGCACGACGAGCGTCACCTGGTCGTCTGCCCACATCCACTGCCGCTCCGGAACGTAGACCTGCCGGCCGGCGTCGGCGTCGAGCCCGCCGTGGCGGATGTTTCCCGCCACGCCGACGACGAGCCGCCACGGCGCCGTCGGGCCGCCGAGTCGCACCTGCCGGCCGACGGCGTCCTCGCCCGGCCAGAGCGCCGCCGCCAGCGCCGCGCTCACGACCACCACTTTCTGCGCCGAGTCGCGGGCGTCGGCGTCCGAGATGCCGCGGCCGCGCAGCAGTGGGATCCGCATCGTCCGCAGGAAGTCCGGCGTCACCACGTAGCGCTCGGCGGAGGGCGCGAGCTCCGGGTTGGCGAGCGGCCGATCGCGCGCCTCGATCCCGAACGCGTCCATGTTGCCGGTGAGAGGGAGCTGCGTCGCCACCGCTGCCCCGACGACGCCCGGCACGGCGAGCACCGCCGCGCGTAGCCGGTCGTGGTTCGCGTAGACGTCCGCCGCGCGCGTGTACGCCGGCCCCGTCGCCTGCGTCTGGAGCGTGAGCAGCCCCGAGGGGTCGAACCCCACGTCCACCGAGAGGAGACGCAGCAGGCTGCGCGAGAGCAGTCCAGCGCCCGCCAGCAGCATGAGGGCGAGCGCGACCTCGCTCACCACCAGCCCTGCTCTCGCCGCGTGCCGCCCCGGTCCGGCGAGCGGCGTCGCGCCTCGCAGCGTGTCGAACACCGAGGCCCGCCCGCCGTGCAGCGCCGGCACGAGACCAATCATCACGCCCAGCAGCAGCGTGACCGCCGTGGCCACGGCGAGCGCGTCCCCGTCGAGACGCACCGCGGCGAGGCGCGGGAGGCTCTCCGGCAGCCGGCGGACGAGCGCCGGGAGGGCGAGCCGCGCCACGACCAGTCCCCCGGCGCCGCCCAGGACGGCGAGCAGCAGCCCCTCGGCCAGAAGCTGCCGCGCCAGGCGCACCCGTCCCGCTCCCAGCGCCGCGCGCACCGCGAACTCGCCGTCGCGTCGCATCGCGCGGGCGAGCTGCAGGTTGGCGACGTTGGCCGCGGCGATCAGCAGCACGAGGCCCACCGCGCCGAGCACGGCGAGCAGAACGGGCCGGACGGCGCGCGTCACCTGGTCCCGCAGCGGCACGACGTGCACGCCGGCGGCGGCGTAGTCGGTCGGGTGTTCGGCGACCAGTCGTGCCGAGACGGCGTTCAGCTCCGCCGCCGCGGCCTCGCGCGTCACGTCGGGCCGCAGCCGCGCGACCATCCGCAGGTGGCGACACGAGCGGCAGGCCCACTCCTGCGTCGCCGCGTAGCCGAGCACGCGGAAGATCTGCGCGTTCGGGGCGAGCACGTTGTCGAAGTCGGCGGGGAGCACGCCGGCCACCACGTGTGGCACGCCGTCGAGCGACAGCGCGCGGCCGACGACGGCGGAATCGGCGTCGAAGCGGCGACGCCAGAGCGCGTGCGTCAGCAGTACGACGCGCTGCTCGCCCGGCGCGTCCTCGGCGGCTACGAAGTCGCGTCCGATCGCCGGCCGCACGCCGAGCGTGCGGAAGTAGCCCCACGTGACGCGCGCACCGCCAAGCCGCTCGGCGTCGCCGGCGCCGGAGAGTGTCGGCTGCCAGTCGCCCACCACCGCCGCGTGCTCGAGCGATCGGGCGCCCGCCGCGACGTCGGCGAAGGTGGCGAAGCCGACGTTCGTCGGCGATCCGTCCGCGCCGCGCTCCCAGAGCGTCACCAGCCGCTCGGCGTCGGGGTAGGGGAGCGCGCGGAGGAGCACCGGGTTGACGACGCTGTAGATCGCCGTCGCCCCACCGATGCCGAGGCCGAGCGTCAGCGTGGCGAGCAGGGTGAAGGCGGGGGCGCGCCGGAGCAGGCGGGCGCCGTGGCGAAGGTCGGCGAGGAAGGAGAGCACGAGCGGGTCTCCGGCGCGTGAAGGGGCGTGCGGGACGCGCGCGGTGGGTCGCAGCGTGGCGACCGCGGCCAGCGTCTCGCGCCAGAACCAGCGGCGTGCCCGCGCGCGGCCCAGCCGCGGCAGGCGCGCCGCGTGGAACTCCTCCACGAGGTCGCCGACGAACGACTCGCGCTCGGCGGGCGGGAGCAGCGCGCCGAGCAGACGGAGGGCGAGCGCGGGAGGGGAGTCGGCGTGCTCGCGCCTCACGGGTGGTCCCACCCGACCTGGAGGCCGCGCGTCATGCGGCGCAGCGCGGCGAGGCTCTCGCGCAGCGCGCGCCGCCCGTCGGCGGTCAGCGCGTAGTACCGCTTCCGTCGGCCGCCGCGCTGCGGCGTCGGGTCGCCGGTGCGCGATGCGACGAGCCCCTTGTCCTCGAGCCGGGCGAGCGTCTTGTACACCGTCGCCAGCGTCAGCGAGCGCGCCGTCTGGCGCTCGATCTCGCCGAGGATGGGCACACCGTACGCCTCGTCGCCGACGCGCAGGATGGAGAGCAGCACGACCTGCTCGAGCTCGCCCAGCACCATTGGCCTCCATTTGTTAGACAATGTCTATGTTATGCCAGCGCCGGTCGGCCGCAAGGGGTGGCGACGAGGTGGTGGCCGATCGCTCCCGTCCGCGGTAGTATGAGGAGGAGGGGAGGGACAGGAGGTGACGCGGATGGCTTCACGCGGACGGGTCGTGGCACCGCGCACGGTCGCGGGGGCGGACGACGTGGACGCCGGCGCGCGGCGGAGATCGCCGCGCGCCCGCGGCGGCGGCGGCGGGGGCGTGCGCGCGCGCGACGAGCGCGACGCCGGGCGCGACACCGCGTTCGCGCGCGAGGCGCTCCCCTGGCTCGACGACGTCTACCGCTTCGCGCTCTCGCTGACCCGCGACGCCGCCGACGCCGACGACGTCGTGCAGGACACCTTCCTGCGCGCCTACCGCTCCTGGCACACCTACCTGCCGGGGAGCGATTGCCGGCGCTGGCTGTTCACCATCTGCCGCAACGCCTTCCTCCGCTCGCGCGAGCGGGAGCGCCATCAGGTGGACCTCGAGGACGGCGACGTCGAGGCGATCGCCTCGGTGGCCGTCCACGTGCAGGCCGTGCGCGACGGCGCCGACGGCGCCCTCACCCGCATAGACCTCGCGCCCGCGCTGAGCGACGCGCTCGGCCAGCTGCACGAGCCCTTCCGCTCGGCGGTCGTCCTCGTGGACGTCGAGGACCAGTCGTATGAGGCCGCGTCGGAGATCCTCGGCGTACCGATCGGCACCGTTCGGTCGCGCCTCTTCCGCGGCCGTCGGATCCTCCAGGAGATGCTCCTCACCTACGCTGCCGACGCCGGCTTCGCCGTCGCCGCGCGGGTGCCCGCACTGCCGCCGAGCGTGCGGCGGGCGGCAGCGCGCCATGGCTGACGGCTCGGGCGGACCGCCGGCGTCGGGCAACGTCTGCCCGAACGCGGCTCGCGCGGAGGTGGACTGCCTCGACGCCGTCCGCCAGCTCTGGGACTGCCTCGACGGCGAGCTGACCGCCGAGCGGCTGCGCGAAGTGCAGGCGCACCTCGAGCGGTGCGCCGGCTGCTACCCGCACTTCGACTTCGGCCGCCGCTTCCTCGACGCGCTCGCCGCCACGCGACCCGGCTGTGCCGCCCCCGAGGAGCTGCGCGAGCGCGTCGAGCGCGCGCTGCGCGAGGCAGGATTCACGCGGAACTGAGCCGGCCTCCGGTGCGAGCCGGGCGCCGTTCCCTCAGCCCCTCGTCGCCGGCGCCCGGTTGATCAGCATCCCCGCTTCGCCGTTCAGCACCACCGTCCACTCGATCTCGATGTCGGGGGCCAGCGAGTCGCGCACCGAGCAGTACTTGGTGATCGCCAGCTCCACCGCTCGCTCCGCGTGCGCGCGCTCGATCCCGGCGCCGGCGAGGCCGTACTCGAGCAGCACGTGCTCGAGGCGACGCGGGGTCGTCGTCACGCGCGTGCCCGTGACGTTCACGTCGAGTCGCTCGACCGGCGTGCGGCGCTTGGCCAGGATCTGTACGACGTCGATTCCCGTGCACGCGGCGAGGGCGCTGAGCAGTGCGTCCACCGGGCTCTGACCGGTGGCGCCAGTCCCGTCGATCCGCGCCGTGGGGCCGCCCGGCCGGCCGGCGTCGAAGCGCTCGTCGCCCGCCCAGACGACGCGCACCCGGTTCGGCGGTTTGGTCGCCTGCTGCGGGGTGTCGCCGCTCACCGCTTCGCCTCCCCCTTCTCGATCGGCGCCCGCACGGAGTTTCCCCACTCCGTCCAGCTGCCGTCGTAGTTGCGCACACGTTCGTAGCCGAGCAGGTAGGTGAGCACGAACCAGGTGTGCGACGACCGCTCGCCGATGCGGCAGTACGCGACGACGTCGTCCGACGGCGTGAGCCCCTGCTCCTGCTCGTAGATCGCCCGCAGGTCGGCGGCGCTCTTGAACGTGCCGTCGGTATTCGCCGCCCGCGCCCACGGCACGCTCCGCGCGCCCGGGATGTGTCCGCCGCGCAGCGTCCCCTCCTGCGGGTAGTCGGGCATGTGCAGCTTCTCCCCCGTGAACTCCTGCGGCGACCGCACGTCCACGAGCGGCTTCCGCGCCTGCATGTGCTGCCTGACGTCCTGCATGAAGGCCCGGATCCGTTCGTCCGACCGCTCCGGCGCGACGTACCGCGTGGGCGGGAAGCTCGGGACGTCGGTCGTCATCGGGCGCCCCTCGGCCTCCCACTTCGCGCGCCCGCCGTCGAGCACGCGCGCGTTCGGGAAGCCGAACAGCTGGAATACCCAGAAGGCGTACGTCGCCCACCAATTGTTCTTGTCGCCATAGAAGATGACCGGGGTGGTCTCGTCTATGCCGAGCCGGCGGAGGAGGGCCTGGAACTGCTCGCGCGAGACGTAGTCGCGCACGACGGGATCGTTCAGGTCGGCGTGCCAGTCCACCTTCTGCGCGCCGGGGATGTGCTCGACGTCGTAGAGCAGCACGTCCTCGTCGCTCTCGATGATGCGCAGCGACGGATCGTCGAGCCGCTCGGCGAGCCACGCGGTGCTGACGAGGACCTCGGGGTGCGCGTAGCCCTTCGCGGCAATGTCTTCCAGCCGGGCGCTGTCGGTCGCGGTCATGGCGCGCTCCTGTGTCGGGGTGCGTACGGTCTGAAGATTAACACGCCGTGCCGGTGCCGCGTTCGCCCTCGCTCCGCGACCCGTCAGCCCACGCGCGTGCCGTCGGGAACCGCGGCATCGGGGGCGAGGAGGACGACGCCGCCGGCGGTCATCCCGCCGAGGACGAGGACCTCGCTCGTGAAGCCGGCGATCCGGCGCGTGCCGATGTTCACGACCGCGACCACCTGCCGACCGACGAGCTGCTCGGGCGCGTAGTGGTCGGTGATCTGGGCGCTCGACCGCCGCCGGCCGAGCTCGGCGCCGAAGTCGATCTCGAGCCTGATCGACGGCCGCCGCGCCTCCGGAAAGGGCTCCGCGTTGACGACCGTCCCGATGCGGATGTCGAGGGCGAAGAAGTCGTCAGGGACAGGCATTCATGAAAGGTAAGCCGGGTGTGGGGAGAGGGCGTGGGGTGTGGAGCAACGACAAAGGGCGTGAGAGGTGAGATGGGCTGAACGCCGAGCCATCTCACCTCTCACGCATTCGACCGACACCCGACACCCCACTATTTTCCCCCACATGCCCCGTCCCTTCTTCTACCGCGAGACGCACGGCATCCGCGTCACCGTGCGCCCCGTCTACCTGAAGGACCAGTCGCACCCCGAGCGAGGGCAGTTCGTCTTCGCCTACCTCGTGCGCATCGAGAACGTCTCGCGGGACCCGGCGCGGCTGCTCACCCGCCGCTGGCTGATCCACGACTCGGTGGGCGAGGAGACCGAGGTCGAGGGGGAGGGCGTGATCGGCGAGCAGCCGCGGATCCTCCCCGGCGGCGTCCACGAGTACCGCTCCTTCTGCGTCCTCAAGTCGGAGCACGGCTACATGGAGGGGCACTACGGCTTCGTCCGCGACGACGGCACGTCGTTCAACGCCCTCATCCCGCGCTTCACGCTGAGCAGCGACGGGCAGCTGGGAATGCGAAACGAGGAGTGAGATGCTCCGAGGACCGGCATGCTGAAGGGCAACAGGGATCAGGAATCACGGGGCGCGCCCTGATTCCTGATTCCTCTTTCCTGATGCCGTCCCGGCCCGGTTAGCTTTGCCCCCATGGGTCAGTACAGATACCACGTCTTCGTCTGCACCTCCGGCAAGACCTGCTCGTGGCAGGGCGGGCCCGAGGTGCACGAGGTGCTCAAGCGCGGGGCGCACGCCGCGGGGCTGGCCGGCGTCGTGCGCGTCAACCACGCCGGCTGCATGAACCAGTGCGGCCACGGCCCGATGGTCGTCGTCTACCCCGAAGACTGCTGGTACGCGGCGGTGGACGAGGCCGGCGCGGCGCGTATCGTCGCCGAGCACCTCGTCGGGGGGCGGCCGGTCGCGGCGCTGCGCTACGCCGCGCCGCCGGGCGACAACAAGGTCGAGAGCAGCCGGTGAGCGCCGCCGGGGCGACGGGCGCCGTGCCCGCCGGCGGCGTATCGGGCGGGATGGCGCAGCCGTCGCGGCAGTCGCTCACCCGCGTCGAGGGGGCGGCGATCGTCTACCGGCTCTACGACGTCGGCTACGAGATCGCCCTCGACCGCGCTCTCGACCTCCTCGCCGGCAACGCCCCGGCGCGCGTGCGACCGGTGCGCGGCGAAGCGCAGGCGATCCAGATCCCCAACCCGCCGATCACCGTCCTGCTCGGGGGCGAGTCCATCTCGCTGGACGGCCGCCGGCGCGACGTCGAGCTCTCGGCGCGCATCTTCGACTTCGGCGTCGTCTCGCTCCGCGTCCGCGTGCCGACGCCCGGAGAGCTGAGCTGGGAGGAGTTCACGGCGTTCGGCAACGCGCTCGACGCCGGCGCCGACACCGGACTCGCCGGCCTCTTCGAGCAGCACATCCGGCTCCTCACCGAGCGCATCCGGCCCGCCGTCGAACGTCCGTCCATCGCGCCGGTCGTCGAGGAGTACGTCGTCTACCGCGTGAGCCGCCTCCGCGGCGCCGGCGGCGAGACGATCCCGACCGACGCGCTGCGGGACGTGGACGTCGTCCCGCTCCTGCTCAACGAGCGCCGACCGCTCTCCGAGGACGCCCGCCGCGAGCTGCTGCCGCACCGCTTCTCGTACTACGCCGACGACCTCGCGATCCTCACGTGGGACAACGCCCTCGTCGTCGAGCCGGCGGAAGGGGACGCGGACGTCCAGTTCATCCTCGAGTTCGCGAACGCACAGCTCCTCGAGCTGCGCTACTTCGACGCCGTGCTCGACGCCGAGCTCCCGAAGATGTACGCCCGCGTCTCGGCGGCGCGCACGCGCCTCAAGCTGACGCGCCGCTTCGGCCCCATCCTCGGCGACCTGCAGCGCCTCGTCGCCGACTCCACGGAGCTCGTCGAGCGCGTCGAGAACTCGCTCAAGGTCACGGACGACGTCTATCTCGCCCGCGTTTACTCGGCGGCGCTCGAGATCTTTCGCGGGCGCGCCTGGCGCACCGGCATCGACCGCAAGCTGGCGATCATCCGCGAGACCTACGGCATGCTCAACGCCGAGGCCCAGGCGTGGCGCGCCGAGGCGCTGGAGTTCGCGATCGTGCTGCTGATCGTCGCCGAGCTGGTGCTCGCTCTCGTCAGGCGATAGACCAGGCTCGAGGGAGAGCGGGACCAGGGCCGATCCCAGGTGCTGGGTGTCGGGTGCGGGGGGCTTCTCCCCGACACCCGACACCCAGCACCTGCGCCGTGGCCTCGTCCCTGCCGTTCCCCAACACCGCTTCACCCACCGGTCTACTCACCAGTCTCCCCGCTTCTCCCCTCGCACGTACGCCGCCAGCACCGTGAACAGCCAGCCGCCGTTGCCGACGCCCAGACCGGCGTAGAACGCGGCGCGGCCGAGCACGAGGTCGGTCGTGTGCAGGCTCCAGGCGACGAGGAGGAGGCCGAGCATCACCCAGAGCACGCACAGCGCAGCGGTCACTATCAGGTCGCGCCGCGTGACGCGCCGCGCCTCCACGTGCTCGGCGGCTCGCCGCCGCCCCATCTCCTGCAGCAGCTCGTGAGGCAGCGGCATCGTCAGGCCGACTGCGCGGGGAGCGAGGGTGGGCTGGCCGTAGCCGTCGTCGTGCCGCGGCCGGCCTCCGGACGGGCGACGGCGTCGGCGAGCCAGCGCTCGATCCGCGCCGCCGGTCCCTCCCAGCCCGGCTCGCACAGCAGCAGGTGCGCGTGCCCCGGGAACTCGAGGAACTCCGCGCCGTACTTCGCCGCCAGCCGGCGCTCGACCTGCGGCTTGAAGAAGCGGTCCTCCGTCGCCGCGACGACGAGCACCGGGCAGCGCACCCGCCGCTCGTCCACCGCGACGCTGTTGAACAGCAGCTCGCGCCCCGCCGTCGAGCTGTCGGGCACCGCCCGCGCGTAGTACGCGTCGTGCTCCTCCGCCGGCATGCGATTGAGGCTGAAGTACCCGAACTCGTCGCGGCCCGCGGTGATCGCGCGCCTACGCAGCGTCGGCCAGAGGTGACGAAGCTGAGCGGCGAGCAGGCGGGGCGACAGCGAGCGGACCCCACGCGGCGGCGCGGAGCAGAGCAGCACCGCGGCCTCCGCCATCCCCGCCTCGGCGACCTTCTGCGCGACCAGCCCGCCCATCGAGTGGCCGATGACCACCGGGCGCTCGACGCCCGCCCGCTCGGCGAGGGCGCGCGCCGCTCGCAGCGCGTCCGCCGTGTAGTCGGCGATCGTCACGCGGCCCAGCGCGCCCGCCCACCGCTCGGCGGCGCGTCCGCGCAGGTTGATCGCCCAGCTCGGCCAGCCGCGCTCGGCGAAGAAGCGCTGGTAGGGCTCGAAATACCACGCGCCCACCATGTAGCCGTGCACGAAGAGGATGGGCGGGCGCGGCGGCGGCACCGCCGGCGCATCGGGGTGCGCGGCGACGGCGGTCAGGTCGCCGAGGCGGATCGTCTCGAGCATGGGCGAGGCGGAGGACGATGTGGCGCCGACGGCGCATGATCGCGCCGACGGCGCCCACAAGCTGTTCCCCGTCCGCGCGCCGCGCCAGGCGCGGCGCCCGCCGTTACCATTGGACATGACGCCGCCGCCGCCCGCGCCCACCGCGCTCCCGCGCATGGACCCGTACGCCCGCCACGTGATCGTCTGCACGGGGGGCTTCTGCTCGACAGACCGGCGCGGGCGCGCCCTCTACGCACAGCTCGCCGCGCTCCTCCAGCGCGAGGGGATGCTCTTCGGCCCGGGGCGCGTCAAGCGCGGCGAGACGCCCTGCCTCGGCGTCTGCGCCGGCGGGCCGATCGTCGTCGTCTATCCGGAGGGCGTCTGGTACGCCGGTGTGACCTCGGCGCTGCTCGAGCGGATCGTCGTCGAGCACCTCAAGGCGGGGCGCGTCGTGGACGAGGCCGTCTTTCACCGGCTCTGAGCGCGGCCGCACACCGGACGAGCGCGCGTGGACCCACCGTGGCGCCGCCACGGATGGAACCTTGGAACACTGGAACCACGCCGCGTTGTCGGGTACCCACGTCGGCGCGCGGTCGCGGCGACGTTCGCCGTGTGACACGCGTCACCACCGAGTGGCAGGCGAGGTTCCATGATGCAGCGTGGTCGGTCGGCAGTCGAGATCACTGGGATCCCAATGAACGACGGGACGCTCTACGAGCGCACGACGCCGGGGGGAGCGGCGGTCCGCATCCGGCGTACGAGCGCGCACGGCGCGACCCCGGTCGTCGCCGTGTTGGAGCAGCTCCCGCGGTCGGCGAACGGCGGCGCGCGCGGCGGGCCCCCGGCCGCCCTCTCCCTGCTCGAGGTGATGGTGCAGACGGAGCTCGACGCGATCGTGCTCCTCGAGCCCTACGCGCGCTCGGAGGCCGCCGTGACGCGCCTCGCCATGACGCGGCGCTGACGATCCCGAGCGACGCACGAAGCCCCCGGCGCACTCCGGTGCGCCGGGGGCTTCGTGCGTCGGCGAGTGGAAAGTACTAGACGGCGACCGGGGCGCCCGCGGCGAGGGCGCGCAGCCGCTCCACGCGCTCCTCCGTCGGCGGGTGGGTCGAGAAGAGCTTCGACATGCCGCCCCCGTACGCGGCGAGCGGGTTCACCTGGGCGAGCGGCGCCGCCGCCGGCGAGACCTCCATCGGGATGCGGTGTGCCGCGGCGTCCAGCTTTCGCAGCGCGCCGGCGAGCGCCAGCGGGCGCCCCGAAATCTCGGCGCCGACGGCGTCCGCCTTGAACTCCCGCTGGCGGCTGATCGCGAACTGGATCAGCATCGCGCCGATCGGCGCCAGGATCGCCATCGCGATCATCGCGATCGGGTTGCCGCCCCCTTCTTCGTCGCGCCCGCCGCCGAAGAAGAGCCCGAAGTGGGCGATGTTGCTGATCGCGCCCGCCATCGTGGCGGCCACGGTCTGCAGCAGCATGTCGCGGTTCTTGATGTGCGCCAGCTCGTGCGAGATCACCCCCTCGAGCTCCTCCTCGGAGACGAGGCGCATGATCCCCTCGGTCACGCACACCACCGAGTGCTCGGGGCTGCGGCCGGTGGCGAAGGCGTTGGGCTGGGCGTGCGGCGCGATCGCGACCGTCGGCATCGGCAGGCCGGCCCGCTGGCGCAGGCGGTCCACCATCGCGTACAGCCCCGGCGCCTCGGCCGGCGTGACGATGCGCGCGTTGTACATGCGCAGCACCATCTTCGACGAGCCGAAGTACATGACGAAGTTCATGAGGCCGGCGAAGACGAGCGCCGTCACCATCCCCCCCTGACCGCCGATCGCGCCGCCGAGCGCGATGAACAGGGAGGTGAGCCCGGCCATCAGGACGAACACTTTGACGTTGTTCATGTCTCTCCCCCGTGGTGGCGAATGCGCGAAAGGCGAGCCCCTCGCGCGACCGCGGCGCCGTCGTCGTCTCCCGACGACGCGACCCGCTGGTCTCCGCGAAGGTCTCGCCTGATCAAGTACCCCGACCCGGCCGAACCGTGCGCGCGGTGATCCTCCGCCGGCGCAGTCTTGACGATTCGGCCGCACGGCACTGTCGCCGCGTGGCTACTCCCCTTCCAAGGGATGAATCTAATGGGATCGGGGATGAGGGAGTAGGGCTCTTCCTCATCCCTCTCGCCCCGACCTACTCGCCTATCCTCGCTTTCTCAGTTCCTCCTCCACCGCGCGGAGGTGCCGCGTGTGGACCTTGCCCGCCGCCAGCCGGAAGAAGTGGTGGTGCGCGGTCGGCTCGGCGCGCAGGAACTCGCTCAGCCGGCGGTGGCCCTTGAGCGCGTTGCAGCCCCCGCAGGCGGTCACTACGTTTCCGCCGGAGTTGTCGCCCCCGCGCACGCGAGGCTGGACGTGGTCCACCGTCAGCTCCTCCGCGGGGAAGGGCTGCCCACAGTAGACGCACCGGTAGGCGTCGCGCGCGAAGACCTCCTCACGCCTCAATGCCGAACCCCCCGGACCGCCGCAGCGCGATGGTGAACGCCGCCAAGCGGTTCCTCCTGGACGCGACCGAGAAGGACCCCCGACTCGCCCCCGACGACGAGCCGCCGCGTCTCACGCTCCGAGCCCTCGAGAAGATCAGCGTCATGTCCCGCTCCCGCGAACGGATCCTCGAAAATCTCGACGAGATGTACCGCGAAGCCTTCGAGCGCGCCAAGACCTCGGGCGACCAGTCGCAAATGGCCTCCCTCGACTTCGCGTACCGGCGCGAGCAGCTCTACTTCGAGATCCTGCTCGACGTGAGAGACGCGGTCGAGAAAAGATAGATGGCGTGAGAGCGAAGATGGACATCAGAAGGGCGTGAGCGGTGAGCTAGATTTCCCCATCTCACCGCTCACGCCCTTCGCCGTTCGATCCTCTCGCTCGCCCTTCACCCTGCGTAGCGCCAGCCGGTCGTGGCGAGCGTCAGCGTCTCCCCCTCTCGCAGCACCCCCGCGTCCACCACGTCGGCGACGACGAGCACGTGGTCGCCGGCCGGCGTCTCGCCGCGCAGCCGGCAGTCGAGCCACCCCATGCCCTCGTCGAACACCGGGGCCCCGCTCGACGGCGCCGGGTGGTGCGCGACGCCGACGAGCGTCCGCTGGGCCGCGTCGGTCGGGCGTCCGAGGCGCGAGGCGAGGGCGCGCGCGGCGACCGGCAGGACGGTGACCGCGAACGCGCCGGCGCGGCGCACGAGGGGGCGGGTGCGCGACTCGCGCTCGAGCGCCACGGCGATCATCGGCGGCTCGAAGGAGACCTGGGTGAGCCAGGCGACGAGCGCGCCGTGCGGCGCCTCGCCCGCTCCGCCAGCGACGCCCAGGGCGTACAGGCCGTAGGGGACGCTGCGCAGGACGCGCTTCCTCGCCTCGTGGTCCACGACGGCCGTCCCGTGCTCACCCCGCGCCGGGCGGCGCGCCGCCGACCGCCGCCGCGGGATCGAGCGCGCCGCCCGACGCGGGCGGGCCAGAGGAGTCGTCGTCGCCCTCGCGCCCGGCCCGTGGGTTGGCGTGGGGGCCGTGGAGGTCGAGCTTCTCCGGCCGCGGGAAGAGGAGCGAGGCGACGACCGAGAGCGCCAGCACCCCGGCCACGACGCCGAGCGAGACGGCGATCGGGATGTGGACGTAGTGCTCGCCGAGCATCTTGAGCCCGATGAAGACGAGGATCACGGCGAGGCCGAAGCGCAGCAGGTAGAACTTCTGCACGACGTGCGCGAGCAGGAAGTAGAGCGAGCGCAGCCCGAGCACGGCGAAGATGTTCGACGTGTAGACGAGGAACGGGTCGCGCGTGATCGAGAAGATGGCCGGGATCGAGTCGATCGCGAACATCAGGTCGGTCGCCTCGACGAGGACGAGGACGAGGAGCAGCGGCGTCGCCATCGTGCGGCCGTTCTCCCGCACCAGGAAGTGCGGTCCGTCGATCCGCTTCGTCAGCGGCAGCACGCGGCGCGCGAGCCGCGCGACGGTGCTCTCCTCGGCGTCGAACGACTCCTCGTGCTTGAGCGCCATCCGGGCGCCGGTGATGACGAGCAGGGCGCCGAACAGGTAGAGGACCCACTCGAAGCGGCTGATGAGCAGCGTGCCGACGGCGATGAACGCGCCGCGCATGACGAGCGCGCCGAGGATCCCCCAGAACAGCACCCGGTGCTGGTACTTCAGGGGGACGCCGAAGTACGCGAAGATGAGGACGATGACGAAGATGTTGTCGACGCTCAGCGCCTCCTCGATCACGTACCCGGTGAGGAACGTGAGCGCGGCCTCGCTCCCCGCGTAGGCCCAGAGGCCGGCCGCGAACAGGAGGGCGAGCGTGACCCAGACCGCCGTCCACGCCCCCGCCTCCTTGGGGGAGACGACGTGCGCCTTGCGGTGGAAGACGCCGAGGTCCAGGGCGAGCATGCCGAGGACGAAGGCGTTGAAGCCCACCCAGAACCAGAGGTTGGTGGCGATCATGACGGCGGCGAGGTGAGCTCGTGGAGGAACGCCCGGCGAGCGCTGTCGGGTCCCCCACCCGGTTGCTCGGCAACTTAGTGGCCGCCAATCGGGGACGGCACCGACGGGCACGCTGCGCGATCCGGGTCGCTACACGCCTGCCGGCACACGCCGCGGACGGGAAGCGCGTTCGAGCGAGCGGAGCGAGA
>Ga0307405_10000300_pt1 | contig 18282 bp, 18 predicted proteins | sample 322Cmetagenome_2_FD_203311 | JGI IMG/M metagenome (GOLD analysis project Ga0307405, IMG submission 203311) | Maize rhizosphere microbial communities from greenhouse at UC Davis, California, United States - 322HYB-C-1 | ecosystem: Host-associated > Plants > Roots > Rhizosphere > Soil | place...
CCGCCAAGATGCACCAGGGCCACCGCGGCGCGAACCACCCGGTCAAGCGGCTGGAGGACGGCGTGGTCGAGATCACCAGCATGAACCACGGCTTCGCGGTCGATAACGCTACACTGCCCGAGGGGGTGGAGGAAACCCACGTTTCCCTGTTCGACGGCTCCAACTGCGGCATCGCGATCCGCGGGAAGAAGGCGTTCGGGGTCCAGTACCACCCGGAGGCTAGTCCGGGGCCGCAGGACAGCTTCTACCTTTTTGAAAAATTTGTGGGATCGCTCGGATAAAATGCCCAAACGCACTGACATCTCCTCGATCCTCGTTATCGGCGCCGGGCCGATCGTTATCGGCCAGGCTTGCGAGTTCGATTATTCGGGCACGCAGGCGATCAAGGCGTTGAAGGAGGAGGGCTACCGGGTGGTCCTCGTCAACTCCAACCCCGCGACGATCATGACCGATCCCGAGTTCGCCGACGCGACTTACGTCGAGCCGATCACGCCGGAGATCGTCGAGAAGATCATAGCGAAGGAACGGCCCGATGCGCTGCTGCCGACGATGGGCGGGCAGACCGCGCTCAACTGTGCGCTGGCGCTGTTCAACGACGGCACGCTGGAGAAATACGGCGTCCAGATGATCGGTGCCGATGCCGATGCGATCGACAAGGCGGAGAACCGCCAGCGCTTCCGCGAGGCGATGGACAAGATCGGGCTCGAATCCGCGCGCAGCGGCGTCGCCAACACGCTCGACGAAGCGTTCGCGGTGCTCGAGCGCACAGGGCTGCCGTCGATCATCCGCCCGAGCTTCACGCTTGGCGGCACCGGCGGCGGCATCGCCTACAACAAGGCCGAGTTCGAGCGGATCGTGCGCGAGGGGCTCGACGCGTCGCCGACCACCGAGGTGCTGATCGAGGAATCGCTGCTCGGGTGGAAGGAATATGAGATGGAAGTCGTGCGCGACCGCGCGGACAACGCCATCATCATCTGCTCGATCGAGAACGTCGATCCGATGGGCGTTCACACCGGGGACTCGATCACCGTCGCCCCGGCGCTGACGCTGACCGACAAGGAATACCAGATCATGCGCAGCGCCAGCATCGCGGTGCTGCGCGAGATCGGCGTCGAGACCGGTGGGTCCAACGTCCAGTTCGCGGTCAATCCGGAGGACGGGCGGCTGATCGTGATCGAGATGAACCCGCGCGTGTCGCGCTCCTCGGCGCTCGCCTCGAAGGCGACGGGCTTCCCGATCGCACGCGTCGCGGCCAAGCTGGCGGTCGGCTACACCCTGGACGAGATCACCAACGAGATCACCGGCGCCACTCCGGCCGCGTTCGAGCCGACGATCGACTACGTCGTCACCAAGATCCCCCGCTTCGCATTCGAGAAGTTCAAGGGCGCCAAGACCGAGTTGTCGACCGCGATGAAGTCGGTCGGCGAGGTCATGGCGATCGGCCGCAACTTCCAGGAATCGGTGCAGAAGGCGCTCCGCGGACTGGAGACCGGGCTCGACGGGTTCAACCGCGTGCTCGAACTCGAAGGAGCAGACCGCGAGGCGATCACCACGGCGCTCAGCCGCCGCACCGACGACCGGCTGCTCAAGGCCGCGCAGGCGATGCGCGAAGGGTTCACGGTGGAGGATATCCAGGCGATCACCGGCTACGACCCGTGGTTCCTGCGCCAGATCGCCGAAATCATCGCCGCCGAGAAGGAGGTGAGCGAGAACGGCCTGCCGAACGACGCCGAGGGACTGCGGCGCCTCAAGGCGATGGGCTTCTCCGATCGCCGCCTCGCCACGCTCGCGGTGCGTTCTGTCGGCGTTGCCGGCGGGCTTGCCGAGACTCAGGCGCGCCATTCGGGCCTGCTGCACGATGCCCTGCGCGCAATGGCCGGCGCGACGAGCGAGGAAGAGGTGCGCAAGCTGCGCCGCAAGCTCGGCGTGCAGCCCGTATTCAAGCGTATCGACTCCTGCGCCGCCGAGTTCGAGGCAGTCACGCCCTATATGTATTCCACCTACGAGGCGCCGAGCTTCGGCGAGCCCGAGGACGAGGCCATGCCGAGCGACCGGCGCAAGATCGTGATCCTCGGCGGCGGACCGAACCGGATCGGGCAGGGGATCGAGTTCGACTACTGCTGCGTACACGCCTGCTTCGCGCTGGCCGAAGCCGGGTTCGAGACGATCATGGTCAACTGCAACCCGGAGACGGTAAGCACCGACTACGACACCTCCGACCGGCTCTATTTCGAGCCGCTGACGGCGGAGGACGTTCTGGAAATCCTGCGCGTCGAGCAGGAGGCAGGCGAGTTGGTCGGCGTGATCGTCCAGTTCGGCGGGCAGACCCCGCTCAAGCTGGCGCAGGCGCTGGAGGACGAGGGCATTCCGATCCTCGGCACCAGCCCCGATGCGATCGATCTTGCCGAGGATCGCGAACGCTTCGCCAAGCTGGTCAACCAGCTCAAGCTCAAGCAGCCGATGAACGGCATCGCCAAGAGCCGCGACGAGGCTGCGGCGGTCGCCGCGCGGATCGGCTATCCAGTGCTTCTGCGCCCGAGCTACGTGCTCGGCGGGCGGGCGATGGAGATCGTCGATTCCGAAGCGCAGCTCGACAACTACATCGCCACGGCGGTCCATGTTTCGGGCGACAGCCCTGTGCTCGTCGATCAGTATCTGCGGGACGCGATCGAGTGCGACGTCGATGCGCTCAGCGACGGCGAGGAAGTGCGCGTCGCGGGCGTGATGCAGCACATCGAAGAGGCCGGCGTGCACTCGGGCGATAGCGCGAGCACGCTGCCGCCCTATTCGCTCCCGGCCGAGATCATTGAGGAAATGGAGCGTCAGACCGAAGCGCTAGCCAAGGCGCTTGGCGTTCGCGGGCTGATGAACGTGCAGTTCGCGGTCAAGGACGGGGAGATCTATCTGATCGAGGTCAACCCGCGCGCGAGCCGCACGGTCCCGTTCGTCGCCAAGGCGATCGGCCAGCCGGTGGCCAAGATCGCGGCCCGGGTCATGGCAGGCGAGCCGCTTTCGGCCTTCCCGCCGTTCCGGCGCGATCTCGACTACATGGCCGTCAAGGAAGCGGTGTTCCCCTTCACGCGCTTTCCCGGGTCGGATCCGGTTCTGACGCCGGAGATGCGCTCGACGGGCGAGGTCATGGGGATCGATCGCGATTTCCCGGCCGCCTTCTTCAAGTCGCAGCTGGGCGCAGGGGCAGCGCTGCCTGAGGGCGGCGTGGCATTCGTGTCGGTGAAGGATGGCGACAAGGCGATGATCTTGCCAGCAGTGCGGACGCTGATCGAACAGGGCTTCAAGGTGATCGCGACCGCCGGCACGCAGGCCTATCTCGCCGAGCACGGCTTGCCGGTGGAGCGGGTCAACAAAGTCGCACAGGGGCAGCCCCACATCGTTGACCGGATGATCGACGGCGAGGTCGCGCTGGTCTTCAATACAACCGAGGGTTGGCAGAGCCTGATCGATTCCAAATCGATCCGTGCCACCGCGCTGGAAATGAAGATTCCCTACTACACCACCGCGGCGGCTTCGGTCGCGGCGGCGAGGGCGATCCGCGCGGTCAAGGCGAGCCAGCTTGAAGTGCGCCCGTTGCAAGCTTATTATAGCTGAAACAACCGCGGTTTCCACTTCCGTACAATTCACCCGTTCAGTCGCCGCTCCCGTTGGAGGGGCACAGTGTGAGTTGCGGTTGCAGGGCCGCCTGGAGGAAAGACGCGATGGCTACGATGGAAAAGGTTCCGATGCTGGCGGAGGGTTATGAGCGGCTGACGGCCGACCTCAAGACGCTGCGCGCGGAACGTCCGAAGATCGTCGACGCGATCGAGGAAGCTCGCGCCCACGGCGACCTCTCGGAGAATGCAGAATACCACGCCGCGAAGGAGCGGCAGGGCCAGGTTGAGGCGCAGATCGCGGACATCGAGGACCGGGTCAGCCGGGCGCAGATCATCGATCCTTCGACGCTATCAGGCGACAAGATCGTGTTCGGCGCCACCGTCACCTTGATCGACGACAATGACAAGCCGGTGAAATACCAGATCGTCGGCCAGACCGAGGCCGACGCGAACAAGGGGCGGATATCCTACAACTCGCCGCTCGGCCGCGCGCTGATCGGCAAGAGCGTGGGCGACGAGATCGAAGTTACCGTCCCCTCGGGCGACAAGTTCTACCTCGTCGACAAGATCGAATTCATCTGAACCTGAAAGTGAGCCCCCGCGAAAAGCGGGAGGCTCAGCCGCGTCACACGTCCGGCGTGAGCAGCCGGTGCAGGTGGACGACGACGTACTTCATTTCCGCGTCGTCGACCGTGCGCTGCGCGTTCGAGCGCCAGGCTTCGACGGCAGCATCGTAGTCGCTGAACACGCCGACCACATGAATGCTTTCGGGATCCTGGAACTCCAGGCTCCGCGGATCCTTGACGCGGCCGCCCATCACGAGGTGCAGCCGCTGCTTGGCTTCGGTTTCTTCCATGTCATGTCTCTGGGGTCGTGGGGAGGACGGCGCGGCCATTAAAGCAAACGGCGCGGCAGGCAAGCCCACCGCGCCGCGTGTGTCACTGCACAAATCGGATCAATGCGCCATCCGCGCCCGCAAATCGCGAACCTTGCGGCCGGTCTTCTTGCCGACTTCGCGCGTCAGCCGCCGGGCGCCTTCGCTGGCGGCGCTGCCTTGCAAGCTCGCCTTTCGGCGCAGGTCGTGCGCGCTGTCGCCGATCACGTCGCCCAGATCCTCGAGCCGGTCCCCGCCAGCACGCGCGGCGGTGCCGAGGCCGTCGATCAGGCTGGCGCCGTAGGCGAGGCCGATCTCGGCCGCCATGGCCGCGAGCGCGGAGCCGCGCCGGGTCGCCTGCTTGCGCATCCGTCGGCCGGGTCCGGGGACCATGCTCGCAACAATCACGCCGATTGCGAGGCCGCCCACGACTGTCGCAACGGGATGATCCTTGACGAATGCGGTGGCCGTGTCGCGCGCCTCGCGGGCGTAATCGCCCACGGTGCGGTTGGCATGGCGTTGCTGGCCCGCCTCGATCCGGTTTTTCAATTCTTCGCGTTTCTGGTTGTCGGCCATCGGCTCGTCTCCGCTGGAAAGGGTTATAGTGGATCGAACGGGCTCAATCGCGCTCGGGTTCCTCGGTTTGTTGATCCTCGTCGTCATCGTCGCCGAACAGTGCGAGGAGCGGGTTGCGTGTCAGCCAGAGGACGACCGCCGCAAGCAGCGTGAACAGCACGCCGCGGTTGTTTTCCGCCACTTCCGCAGCTTCGTCGAGCACATCGCTCGCCCCTTCGGCCACCCGGTCGAGGAAGCGCGCGCCGAGGCCTTTAGTGGTGAGATCGATGCGAAGATGGGAGATGTCGGCTCTCACCAGAGCCCAGGCCGCATCGCGCAGCGCGCGGTCCTCGATCATCTTGCGCTCGGGATCGCTCATCGCCCGTCGCCCGTGAAGCTGCTGCCCGCGTCTCTAAAGTGCGTCAGCGCCTTGCGCGCGATGACGACGCCGGCGATCAGCAGTACGCCCGCCACGAGCGCCGTGGCGCCCCAGATGGTCAGGACCGGGGCAAGCGCAATCACCGCGCCCACTACCAGCCCGATCAGCGCCGTGTGGATGAGAGCAAAGGCGATCAGGCCGTGGATGATGCCGCTCTTGCCCTCGTGTGCGGCATAGATCGCGCGGCTTTTCTGATAGGCCTTTTCAGCCTCGAGATAGGTCTTCCCGTCGTCCAGCAGCGCCACGAGGTCGTCGGTCAACGAGGAGCCGGAGCGAGGGGATTCCCCAACCGGCTCGTCGTCGCCGTCCTGCACGTGCGGCAGGGGCTCGTCTTGCATGGATGCCACCGCGGATACGGGAGATCAGTCGCGGCTGCCGCGGAACATCCGCGCCAGCATGAAACCCGCCACCGCGGCGAGACCGACGGCGAGACCAGGGCTCTTCCGAACCATCTCACGTGCGTCCTCGCTCAAATCGTCGACGCTCTTCTGGTCGAGTTTGACCGAAGCCTCCTGCAGGCTGCGAGACGCCTTGCGTGCATAGTCGCCATACTGCGCGCCGAACTTCTCGTCGATCGCAGTGGCATTTTCGGAAACCATCCTGCTGAGCGAGGACAGCGCCTCGCTGGCCTTGGCCTTGCCTTCGGTCGCGAGTTCCTTGCTCTTGCCCTTGGCCTGCCGGCCGTAGGTTTTCGCTTCTTCGACCCAGTCTTCGGACCGGCCTTTGGCTTGATCGCGATAGGCGACGGCCCGGTCGGCAGCCTCTGCCTTGAGCGCCGCTGCGCCGGCCTTGGCTTCCTCGAGCGCGGAATTGAAGCGCGACTTCGCCTCCGTGCGGTGATCGGTGGTCGTTCCGGCGACGGTCGGTGCCGCCTGCGCCGCGGCTGCCGGCTTCGTAGCCGTTTTTCGCGCGGTCTTCTTCTTGCCCGTGCTGGGGGTCATCGCGTCAGCCATATCTCGTTCCTTAGCCCTCATTGGTTCGTTGTCCACCGTCACCCGACGACGGTTTCGCGGTTCTGTATCGCAACGTAACTTGCGTGGCATTGTTCCGGCGCATAGAGGGCGCCTAGCTCCCGATATGGGAGTGTCATAGTCCTTTACAACACCTCTCGACTTCGGAGCGCAGCATGACCGCCATCATCGATCTTCACGGCCGCGAAATTCTCGACAGCCGCGGCAATCCGACGGTCGAAGTCGACGTGCTGCTCGAAGACGGCAGCTTCGGTCGTTCGGCGGTTCCCTCGGGCGCCTCGACCGGCGCGCACGAGGCGGTCGAACTGCGCGATGGCGATAAGACGCGCTATCTCGGCAAGGGTGTGACCAAGGCGGTGGACGCCGTCAACGGCGAGATTTCCGACGCGCTGCTGGGCCTCGATGCCGAGGATCAGCGCGACATCGACCTTGCGATGATCGCGCTTGATGGCAGCGCGAACAAGGGGCGGCTTGGCGCCAACGCGATCCTCGGCGTCAGCCTCGCCGTGGCGAAGGCGGCGGCGAATGCTCGCGGGCTGCCGCTCTACAGCTACATCGGCGGCGTCTCCGCGCATGTCCTGCCCGTGCCGATGATGAACATCATCAACGGCGGCGAGCATGCCGACAATCCGATCGACATCCAAGAATTCATGATCATGCCGGTCGGCGCGGAGACGCTGGCCGACGGCGTGCGCTGGGGTGCGGAGGTGTTCCACACGCTCAAGAAGGGGCTGACAGAGAAGGGTCTTTCGACTGCGGTCGGCGATGAGGGCGGCTTCGCGCCCGACCTCGCGAGCACGCGCGCCGCGCTCGACTTCATCATGCAATCGATCGAGCGTGCCGGTTTCAAGCCAGGCGCCGACATCGCGCTCGCGCTCGATTGCGCCTCGACCGAGTTCTTCGCCAGTGGCCGTTACGACCTGGCGGGTGAGGAGCTGTCTCTTACGCCTGACGAAATGGCCGAATACCTGGCCAAGCTCTGCGCCGACTATCCGATCCGCTCGATCGAGGACGGCATGAGCGAAGACGACTTCGAAGGCTGGAAGGCGCTGACCGAAATGGTCGGCAACAAGGTCCAGCTCGTCGGCGATGACTTGTTCGTGACCAACCCGGAACGTCTGCGCATGGGCATCGGCAAGGGACTCGCCAATTCGTTGCTGGTCAAAGTCAACCAGATCGGCACGCTGACCGAGACGCTGGAAGCGGTCGAAATCGCCAACCGCGCTGGCTACACCGCCGTGATGAGCCACCGTTCGGGCGAGACCGAGGATGCGACCATCGCCGACCTCGCGGTCGCCACGAACTGCGGACAGATCAAGACCGGCTCGCTCGCGCGGTCGGACCGGCTTGCGAAATACAACCAGCTCATCCGTATCGAGGAAGAGCTGGGCGACAGTGCGCTCTACGCAGGCGAAGGCTGCTTCGGGAAGCTGGCGACGAGCGACTGACGCGCAGCTAGCTGCGTTCGCCTTCGGCCTCGCGCTCGGCTTCCTCTTCGAGTTCCTCCAGCTTTTCGATCTTCTTCCGGTTCTTCGGACTGAGAAGATACTGCCACATGCCCCATAGGTTGATGAGCAGGAGGATCGCGTTCATCGCGGCGATGGGGAGCGCATCACTGGTGAGGCCTGAGACGATCCACGTCACCGCCACCGCGCAAAACAGCACGAAACCCCATCCAGTGGTCTTGCGGCCAAGGTCGGCGGCGATCAGACCGGCGGCAATCATCGTGCCGACCGCAGCGATCCATTCGAGCGAACCGTTCATCGCTTGCCGAGCGTTCGGCGCGGGAGAAGGTTCCTGAACTTAGCTGGGGAGGGCTGCCGTTAGCCGTGCAACCTGATCGTCGCTCAGCTCCACGCGAGTGAACTCGAGCAAATCGCTTAGCTGCTCGACGTTACGCGTGCTGGCGATCGGAGCAGGAATGCCCGGTTGGCGCACCAACCATGCGAGCGCGATCGCGGGCAAGCGTGTGCCAGTTTCGGCTGCGATTTCGTCCATGACACGCAGGACGGCAGCGCCTTTTTCGGAGTAGGCTCGAGCGCTCCCCGACCGTGCACCGCGTTCGAAGTCATTCGGAGTGCGGTACTTGCCGGTCAGATAACCGGACGCGAGACCGTAGAACGGCAGCATAGCGATGCCGCGCACCGTGCACAGGGCTTGCAGGTCGTCACCGTAGCTGTCGCGGGATACGAGATTGTATTCGTTCTGCAGCACGGTAAACGGCGTCCGTCCCGCAGCATCGGCGGTTTCGAGCGTAGCGGAAAGGCGCACCGCATCGAAGTTGGATGCGCCGAGTTCGCGCACTTTCCCGCTCGCCACCGCGCCGTCGAACGCCTCGACGATCTCCTCGGCTGGCAGTTCGGGATAATCCTTGTGGGCGTAGTAGAGATCGAGATAGTCGGTCCGCAGCCGCTCGAGCGAGGCATCGAGCGAGCGCAGCACGCGCGCGGGTTCGTAAAGCTCCTTCCCGCCCATCATGCCGGTCTTGGTGTGGATCAGCATCTCGCCGCGCACGCCCCGCGATTCGAGCCACTCGCCGATCACCCGCTCGGATTCGCCACCTTGGTGACCTTCGACCCAGGCAGAGTAGGCGTCGGCCGTGTCGATCATCCGCCCGCCCGCTTCGTAGAAGGCGTCGAGCACCGCGAAGCTCTCGTCGCGCGTGGCGGTCCAGCCGAATACGTTTCCGCCCAGCACGAGCGGAATGCCGCCGATTGCTGGATGCATGCTCATGCGAACTTCTCCTGAAGGGCGAGTAGCGCCAGCGCAGCCTTGGCCGCTTCGCCGCCTTTGTCCTTCTGCGCCTTGTCCGCACGGACGAGTGCCTGCTGTTCGTTCTCGACCGTCAGGATGCCGTTGCCAATGGCGATGCCGTCAATCGTCAGCGCCATGATCCCGCGCGCGCTTTCGCCCGCGACGATCTCGAAGTGATAGGTCTCGCCGCGAATGACCACACCGATCGCCACAAAGCCTTCATAGCGTCCGCTTTCCGCTGCGAGCGCGATTGCGGCCGGAATTTCCAGCGCGCCCGGAACAGTCAGCACCTCCGCCTCATGACCTGCTGCTTCGAGGGTGCTGCGTGCGCCGTCGATCAGCATATCATTCAGGTGGTCGTAGAACCGGGCTTCGACGATCAGGAAGCGCGCCATGTCTTTCTCCGCGGGCAATGCATCAACGGGGCGTAGCCACGCGATCGTCGCAGGGGAAGGGGGCCGCAAAAGAAAGCCCCACCCGAAGGCGAGGCTTGAAGGTGAGAGCCGTGCGAACACGAGCCCTTCGGGTCGCGCGTCGCTTCTGCCGCGTCGCGAACGACGAACCTATCCCAAGAAATGTTGGGCCCGAGGCGAAGACGCCCTGCGGCATGCTTAGTTGGCCACCGAAGGCTGAAACATGATGATAGCCATGCCGGCGAGTGCGACGAGCACGCCTGCGATGTCCCACGGCGTCGGGCGGACGCCATCGACCACCCAGAGCCATGCGATCGCAGCGCCGATATAGACTCCGCCATAGGCCGCGTAGACGCGTCCCGCTGCGGTATCGTGCATCGTCAGAAGCCATGCGAACAGCGCAAGTGCGATGGCGGCCGGTACGAGCAACCAGATGGACTTGTCCTCGCGCAGCCAGAGATAGGCCATGTAGCAGCCGGCGATCTCGGCCAGCGCCGTTGCAGCGTAGAGCAGGAAAGTTTTCACGGCAGCCAATTTCGGGTCAGGCCGTACAAGTTCCAGCGTGTGGCAGGAAGCTGGCGACGGAGGGGAGTGGTGGACGCACTAGGGCTCGAACCTAGGACCCGCTGATTAAGAGTCAGCTGCTCTACCAACTGAGCTATGCGTCCACATCCCGTCGGACTGCCGGACCGGCTGCTGCCGCCCGACTCGGGAGGCGCTGCATATAGCGATCTCCGCGCGCATGAAAAGGGGCGATTTTCGCCCTAACTCAATCGACTGCGCGGCGCCTGGTTGTTCCAGCGGTTGACCATCATCAGCGTGCCGATGCAGATCATGTTCGTCATCATCGACGATCCGCCATGGCTCATGAAAGGCAGAGGAATCCCGACGACCGGAGCAAGCCCCATCACCATCATCAGATTGATCGCGACGTAGAAGAACATCGTCGCTACCATGCCCGAGGCGAGTAGGGTGGCGAAGCGGTCGTGCGACTTGCGCGCCACGCTCAGGCCCCAGCGCATGACGAGGCCGTAAATCAGGATCACGGCGAAGCCACCGAGAAGGCCCCACTCCTCTGCCATCGTGGCGAAGACGAAGTCGGTGTGCGGCTCGGGCAGATAGTTGAGATGGCTCTGCGAGCCTTCGTTGAACCCCTTGCCGAACAGGCCGCCCGACCCGATCGCAATCTTCGACTGCGTGATGTGGTAGCCTGCGCCGAGCGGATCGCTCTCCGGATCGAGGAAGGTCGTCACGCGGCGTTGCTGATAGTCATGCAGACCGAAGAAAAATGCGAGCGGGGCGATCACCACGGCCGCGGCGCCTGCCGTAACGAACCAGCGGAGCGGCAGGCCGGCGAGGAACATTACCGTGGCGCCGCCGAAGCCGATGGCCAAGGCGGTTCCGAGATCGGGCTGCAGCAGGACGAGGCCCATCGGCATCGCTATCAGCGCCGCTGCGGGCACCAGGGCCCGCCACGAGGTGATCATGCCCGGGGGGAGCTCGCTGTAGAACTTGGCGAGCACGAGAACGATCGCCGGCTTCATGAACTCCGACGGCTGCAGATGGATCACGCCGAGGTTGAGCCAGCGCTGACTGCCTCCACCGACGAAGCCCATCGCCTCCACCGCCATCAGGAGGATGAGGATGACACCATAAGCAGGATAGGCGGCGAAGCGCACAAATTCGCGCCCGAACAGCGTCATCACCGACGCCATGACAAGGAAAGCGGCGAAACGCACGAGATGCGATGTCGCGTAGGGCTCCCAGCTCCCCCCGGCTGCGGAGAACAGCACCATGGCGCCGAAGCCGACCAGCGCGATCAACGGGAACAGCATCGACCAGGGTTGGCGAGCGATGGGGGTGGGGATCACCGAGTTCATTCGGCGACATTCGAACGGTTGACGGCGGCGTCGGTCGCCTCGGTGACAGGGATCATCGCCGCGGCGCGCGCTTCCGCGTCGACTCGAGCGAATATCTCCTCGTCACGCCGCGGGGCGGGGGGCACGGCTTCGCCCGCCTGCGCGGCATAGGCGGCGTAGCGGGCGGCGAGCCGTTCTTGCGCATTGCCCCCCCATTGTTTCTCCAGCGCGTGCAGGGCTTCCATTCCCTTCCGCGGGTCGAACAGGAAGGTCATCACATCGCGGGCGATCGGGTAAGCCGAACTGGACCCGCCGCCGTGTTCGATTACCACGGCGCCGGCGTAGCGCGGGTTGTCATAAGGCGCGAAGAAGATGAACAGTCCATGGTCACGATATTTCCATGGACCGGAGGTGCCGTCCGACACCGAGAGTGAGACAACCTGCGCGGTGCCGGTCTTGCCCGCCATCAGCACGTCATCAATCGGCAACCGCGCGCGGCCGGCGGTGCCGGGCCCGTTGATCACGTCGCTCATCGCTTGGCGCACCAAGGCGACGTGCTCCGGCGCGAAGTCGGCCGGGGGAAATTGGCCCTGGGATTCGCCGAAGAGCAGATGCGGCTCGACGTGGCGCCCGCTCGCCAGCCGCGAGGCCATGACCGCAAGCTGGAGCGGGTTTGCCAGCATGTAGCCTTGGCCGATCGTGGCGTTGACCGTATCGTAGGCCTGCCATTTCGTGCCGTACTTCTCGAGCTTCCATGCCGGATCGGGCACCGTGCCGTAGAATTGGCTGAGCACCGGCAGGGCGAATTCCTGTCCCATGCCGCAGCGGCGCGCCATCGCCGCGATCGGATCCATCCCGATGCGCTGCGCGAGGTGATAGAAATAGACGTCGCAGCTCTGGTAGATGCCCTTCGCCATGTTCACCTGGCCGTGGCCACGGCGCTGCCAGCAGTGGAACACACGGTTGCCCACCCGTAAGCCGCCCCCGCAATAGACGGTCTCCTCGGGATCGACCCCTTCACGTAGAAGAGCCATCGATACCATCGGCTTCACGGTCGAACCGGGCGGATAGAGCCCCTTCAGCACCTTGTTGCGTAAGGGCACCCGCTCGTCGTCGCGCAGCATGGCATATTCGACGCGGCCGATGCCGTCTGAGAAGCTGTTCGGGTCGAAACTGGGCATCGAGGCCATGCACAGCACGTCGCCTGTGCGGCAGTCCATCACCACGACGGAGCCCGACTCCGGCCCGATACGGCGCGCCGCATAGTCCTGCAGCGGCCCGTCGATGGTCAGTTTGACCGGTTTGCCCTGAATGTCTTCGCGCGTTTCGAGGTCGCGCACGATACGGCCGGAGGCGGTCACCTCTACGCGGCGCGCGCCAGGCACGCCGCGAAGCCGCTGTTCGAACTGCTTTTCCAAGCCGTCCTTGCCGATCTTGTACCCCGGCGTGATCAGCAGCGGGTTGCGGTCCTTCTCGTACTCCTCGGCGGAAGCCGGGCCGACATAGCCGATCAGGTGTCCGACCGACGCGCCGGTGGGATAGTAGCGCGAGTAGCCGCGCTGCGGCACCACGCCGGGGAGATTCGGCAGGCGCACGCTCAGCGCCGCGAACTGCTCGTAGGAAAGGCCACTGGCGACTTCGACGGGGCGGAAGCCGCGTGTCCGGCCGATGCGCTCACGGAGGTCCGCCATCGCCGCCTGATCGAGGTTCAGCACCTCGCGCAAGACCTCCATCTGCTGTTCGGGACGGTTCATCCGCTCGGGGATGACATCGACGCGGAAATCTGCGCGGTTGGAGGCAAGCGGCGCACCGCTGCGGTCGACGATCCATCCACGGCGAGGAGGGATCAGCGACAGATTGACGCGGTTGCTTTCCGCCTCCGTCGCGTACTTCTCGTTCTCGGCAATCGCGAGATAACTCATCCGGCCGGCCAGCAGCAGGCCGATGCTTGCGCCGAAGCCCGCCACGACGAAGCTGCGCCGATCGTAGGTGTTCTCGAGTGTGGCGGAGGTGATCTGGACCTGTGGACCTTTGCGGAACAGCGGTTTCCTACGGAACATCAGCCGAGAATCCGAACGCGCAGCAGCCGGAACCGATCGAGAGTGGAGACCATTCGCGCGATAATGGGATAGAGCATCAGCGACAGCAACACCTGAGGGACGAGGGCCGCGAACAGCGGGGGACCGAGGGAGGCGCCCGACAAGCACGCCGCCGCGAGGATGCTGCAGGCGACTATCCCCACTGCGATCAACCAGTCCTGAACGAAGCTGCGCCACGGGAAACGGGTCTCGATAGCCTCGATCACGATCATCGCCAGCGACCACAGCAGGATGTCGCTACCGAACGGCTGACCGCTGAAGAGGTCGCTGAACATGCCGAGCGGGAAGCCCGCCCAGACGGGCAGGAGCCCCGGCCTGACGAGCCGCCAGGCGAGAAGGGTCATCAGTCCGACCGGCGGCACGATCGGCGCGGCCGAGGCGATCGGAAACAGCGGGAGGACACTGGCGAACAGGATCGTCGCCCAAGGCACGGCGTAAGCGAGGAGCGGCGAGTGCGTGCGATTGATCCGGGAACCATAGGCGTCCCTCCGCGATCTCGGGTCAGCCCGCTCCATCAGGTGCCGTCCGCGTCCGCGACCGACTGTTCGACCGGAGTCTCCGCAGCCCGGATCGCCTGCGGCTGCCAGATCTCCTCGACCGCCACGTAATCGGTTGCCGCGGGATCGCTGATAATCCGCGCGAGCGCGCCATCTTCGGTCTTTTCGGCGACGATGGCGACCGCGGTGCCGGGTCGGTAATATCCCCCGGCGCCGCTGGTCACGAAGATATCGCCCTTCTCCAGCGGGTTGATGCCGAGGTTGATCAGGCGGATCCGCAGCATGCTGTCACCGCGGCCTTCGGCGTAAGCGACGACATTGCTGTCGGAAAGCCGGACCGGCAGGACGCTCTGACTATCGGTAAGCAGCAGCACGCGCGAACTGTGCCGCCCCACTTCGAGCACACGGCCGACGACGCCCCGCGGGCTGCGCACCGGCATGCCGGCCTTCACGCCGTCCGCACTGCCCGCGCCGAGATAGGCGAAGCGCCGCGCGCTGGCGGAACTCGACCCGATCAGCCGCGCGACGGCAACCGGCTTGGTTTCTTCCTGCTCGAGGCCCAGCAGCGCCTTGAGACGCGCGTTCTCGCGCTTGATCGCTTCCGCCTCCGCCAGGCGAATGCGGGCGAGCTCGACTTCCTGCTTGAGCTCGGCATTCTGACTACCCGCGCGCAGATAGCCGCGGATCGCTTCGATCAGATTCTGGCTTTCGGCCCGAACTTCCGCGCTGGCTTCTGCGGCGGGGGCAACTGCGTCCTGCGCAACCGTGCGCGGGCCGTTGAAGCTGGCGGGCCGCCAGAGCGAGAGAGCGAGCAGGATGGCGCCGATCAGCGCACCAACCCCGGCGATCACGTAGCCGGTGAAAACCCCGTATTGCGCCCTGCGCGAATAGCTCGAGCGCCGTGACGAAGGCGGCGCCATATCTCTCCCCTCAAGCGGTCATCAGCACGCCGCGATAGATCGGATCTTCCATCGCCCGGCCGGTGCCGATGGCGACGCAGGACAGCGGATCTTCCGCGATGCTGACCGGAAGGCCGGTCTCGTCGCGCAGGTGCTCATCGAGCCCCTGGATCAGCGCGCCGCCGCCCGTGAGGACGATACCCTGATCGACGATGTCGGCGGCGAGCTCGGGCGCAGTGTTCTCGAGCGCGATACGCACGCCCTCGACGATCGCACCGATCGGCTCGGCCAGCGCCTCGGCGACATGCGCCTGATTGATCGTTATCTCCTTGGGCACGCCGTTCACCAGGTCGCGGCCCTTGAGGGTGATGATGTCGCCTACGCCGTCTTCCGGCACGGTGGCGATGCCGTAATCCTTCTTGATCCGCTCCGCCGTCGCTTCACCGATCAGCAGGTTGTGGTGGCGGCGGACGTAGGAGACGATCGCCTCGTCCATCTTGTCGCCGCCGGTGCGGACGGAGGTGGTGTAGGCCAGGCCGCGCAGCGAGAGCACTGCGACTTCCGTCGTGCCGCCGCCGATGTCGACCACCATCGAGCCGACCGGCTCGGTCACCGGCATGTCGGCGCCGATCGCGGCCGCCATCGGCTCGAGGATCAGGTAGACAGCGCTCGCGCCGGCATTGCTCGCCGCATCGCGGATCGCGCGGCGTTCGACCGAGGTCGAGCCGGAAGGCACGCAGATCGTGATCTCGGGATAGCGGAACAGGCTCCGCTTCCCATGCACTTTGCGGATGAAGTGCTTGATCATCTCTTCCGCGATTTCGATGTCCGCGATCACGCCGTCGCGCAGCGGACGGATCGCCTCAATGCTGTCGGGCGTCTTGCCCATCATCATCTTGGCGTCGTCGCCAACCGCCTTGACCCGCTTGATTCCGTTGATCGTCTCGATCGCGACCACCGAAGGCTCGTTGAGGACGATACCCTGGTCCTGAACGTAGACCAGCGTGTTCGCAGTTCCGAGGTCGATCGCGAGGTTGGGTGAGCCGAATTTGAACATGTTGGAGAAGAAGCTCATGCGGTTGCGTATTTCCGTAAGTGTTTCGGGCCCTTGCCGCAGTGACCTGCGACTGCCGTAACCCGCATCTGACAGGGACCGCGGGTCCTTACCCAAAGCTGCGGAAAAAGGCCAAAAGAAATATGACGAAACTCGGGGGCAAATTTCACTGCCGGCCTCGAATTCACGGCGCTTCGCCGCTAGGTCCCGAAAGCGATGCCGCAGATACGCCGCCTACCCGAGAACCTGGTCAACCGCATTGCCGCCGGTGAGGTGGTCGAGCGGCCGGCGGCGGCGCTCAAGGAACTGGTGGAGAACGCGATCGATTCCGGCGCCTCCCGGATCACAGTGAAGATCGCCGATGGCGGCCTCGCGCGCATCGAGGTGACCGACGACGGCTGCGGCATGGCGCCGGACGAAATGGCGCTCGCGCTCGAACGTCATGCCACCTCCAAGCTGCCCGATGATGCGATCGAGCAGGTCGCGACACTGGGCTTCCGCGGCGAGGCGCTGCCTTCGATAGCGAGCGTCGCGCGCCTCACGCTGGAAAGCCGGTCGCAGGGCGCCGCGGACGGATGGCGGCGGGTGGTCGATCATGGCGAACTGCGCGAGGACGGCCCGGCGGCGCTGCCGCCCGGCACGAAGGTCCGGGTCGAGAACCTGTTCGGGAAGGTCCCCGCGCGCCGCAAGTTCCTGCGCTCCGCGCGCGGCGAATACGGCGCATGCCACGAGGTCGTTCGCCGCCTCGCAATGGCGCGGCCGGACATCGCCTTTACCTTCGAGCACGGCGACCGGCGCGTGCTGTCGCTCCAGGCCGGGCAACCGCTCAGCCAACGGGTGGCGGAGATCGTTGCGCGCGAGCTGGCGGACAACGGCGTCGCGATCGATCTCGAGCGCGGAGCGATGCGGCTGACCGGCATTGCGGGCCTTCCGACCTACAATCGCGGAGTCGCCGACCACCAGTACCTGTTCGTCAACGGACGCCCCGTGAAGGACCGGACGCTGAGCGGGGCAGTGCGCGGCGCCTATGCGGACATGCTCGCGCGCGACCGGCACGCGGTCCTCGCGCTGTTCCTAGAGCTTCCGCCGGAGGAGGTGGACGTGAACGTCCATCCCGCCAAGACCGAGGTGCGCTTCCGCGATGGGCCGGCGGTGCGCGGGTTCATCGTCTCTGGTTTGCGCCAGGCGCTCGCGACCGGCGACAAGCGCAGCGCGCAGTCGCCCGACGCAGGCGCGATGGCGCGCTGGCAGGCCGAACCGACGGGAACACAAGAGGTACCTAGCGCGCTCGAAACGATCTTCTCGGGCCGCGACTGGTCGCGCCCGCAGAGCAGCGTCCGTGAGACATCCGATGCCTGGCGCAGCTACGAGAGCCAGGTCATGGCCGCGCCCCAGGGGCGGGCGGAAGAAGCGGCTCCTCTGCCGGAGGAGGCGACCGAGTACCCGCTCGGGATCGCGCGTGGCCAGGTCGCCAACACCTACATTGTGGCCGAGGCCGCCGATGGGCTGGTGATCGTGGACCAGCATGCCGCGCACGAGCGGCTCGTGCTCGAACGCCTGCGCGCGGCGGGGGCGGGGGACTCGGTCGCGCGGGCGCAGGCGCTGCTCATTCCGGAGGTGGTCGAGCTCGACGAGCCGGCCTGCGACCGGCTCGAGGATGCGGCGGAGAAGCTCGGCGCGCTGGGTCTGGCGATAGAACGCTTCGGCCCCGGTGCCATGCTGGTGCGCAGCGTTCCGCATGCGCTCGGCAAGTCCGATCCACACAAGCTGCTGCAGGACATCGCCGACGATCTCGCGAACCACGGCGAGGCGTTGCTGCTCGGCGAGAAGCTCGATCTGGTGCTCGCGACCATGGCCTGCCACGGCTCCGTTCGCGCGGGCCGCACGCTTTCCGTTACCGAGATGAACGCGCTGCTGCGCGAGATGGAGCGCACTCCGCGTTCGGGGCAGTGCAACCACGGGCGGCCGACCTGGGTCAAGCTTCGGATGGAAGACGTCGAGAAGCTGTTCGGGAGACATTGAGATGAGAAAGGCCGTTCTCTTCCTCCCGCTCCTGCTCACGGCCTGCAGCGAGCCCGAACTGTCGCCCGAGCAGCAGGAGGCGGCGGAAGAACGTGCGATCGCCGCGGTCGAGGCGGCACAGATCATCCCTCCCGCGCCCGTGACGCCGGAGCCGATCCTCTTCGCCGACATAGAGCGATACGACCTGTTCGGCGCGGGATGCAGCTTCATGCCAGGTGGCCAACCCGCCGAGGCGCCA
>Ga0307405_10000302_pt1 | contig 18195 bp, 11 predicted proteins | sample 322Cmetagenome_2_FD_203311 | JGI IMG/M metagenome (GOLD analysis project Ga0307405, IMG submission 203311) | Maize rhizosphere microbial communities from greenhouse at UC Davis, California, United States - 322HYB-C-1 | ecosystem: Host-associated > Plants > Roots > Rhizosphere > Soil | place...
CTCTTGCTCGCCCAGGGTGGCGAGGAACTGTGGCAGGCGATTGAGTGCTGCTTCCTGAGCGCGCCAGTCGAAGGTTGTCGACCAGTGGGTGATGAGGTCGCGCAGCACGTCCGCGTCCATGCCTTCGTTCCAGCCCACGCTGGCCAAGGGCTGCGGCAACCGGGTGTTTCGCAAGCGATGACGCAGGTCATCAAGAGCCTGTTCGGGAATGTCGATAGAGAAAGGCTCAATGCGCATGGTTATACCTGCGTCAGTGTTTGTCATGAATTATCACCGTGGAGAGGGATATCCAATAGAATGATGGCGATGTAATATCGTCGGCCATTCCCATGGCTTTAATAACGTGAATAAAAAGCTACGCAATTCTGCGCTTTCGCTTTTCGTCAGTGCAGTCTTCATCACTTTGTTTCCCCGTTATGTCGACATCGCATTGTCTATTGAATATTACGTCGTTGGCGGGATAGTTCTCGCCATACTGGTGGTGTTTCATTGGGCGCTTCATCGAGGGGCCATGGCCGACAATAGGGCTTTCCTGGAGCAGATACAGCGAAATCCCACGGTACGAATTACACACCGGTTATCAGAGGAACATCTCGCAGCGAAGCTGCAAGTGGGAGCATTGATACCTTACCCGGTGAAGAGCGGTCGACTTCCCCAATGGTTGGCCGAGCTACAGGACGGCAAAAGCCCGGCGACCTGGATCTCCATAGGCGAGCCGCAAGACGTCAGATCCATCTTTCTTGGCTCGTACTTTCAAAAAGGGTGGACGAGAGCCATCTCGTTCGAGGTGCCGAGCGCTGACGTAGTGATGCCTCCGATTTTCCTCAAGCATCTGTTTGGTTGCTCTCAGCAACGATTGCTCAAGCGCGTCGAGATCCCGCATGACGCCGATCTGTACCGGCGCACTGGAAGCCGATGGTCGAAGTTGTCTGCTGCGGAGCGTGAGGAGCTGATTGCGCCGATAGCACACATCATTTCTTTGCCTGACGCATCTCAACATAAGCAACCGGAGCCTGCGTAAGGCTTCGTCAACTCGACCCTCCAAAGGAAGCAACCATGCCCGGCATCTCCGACGTCGCGACGGCCTTCAGCAATTTCATGCGCTCGTGGGAGGCCGATCGCAAACATCTGCCTTCCTCTGTCAGCGCCCTTGCCAATGGGTTCGAGGGCTGGTTGAAATTCGAGTTCTACTTCTGGCTCATTCATGCCTGCGGGCTTCGTGGGCCGGACAGTGAGCTGGCGGACGTCGGAGTCGAATATAAGGTCGCGCTCGATCAACGTTGGGCGCAGATGGATATCGCCACCAAGCAATGCGATTTATGGATTCGCGACAGCGATGAAAAACGCTTCCACTTCATCGAACTCAAGACCCCTTTTGCCAACGGCAATCAGGGAAAGATGTTCAACAGCGCGGCCATGGATTATTGGTATATGACGCGGCTCAAGGCCCAGGCGGAGAGGGTCGCCACGGGCAGCGTGATCATTCTAGGCGTGAATTTTGACGAGGCATGCTGGGAGGCACACGTGGACGGCGTTGAAAAGTATGCAGGCTACGTCGAACACTCATCCAGGAAATCCGATCGGATCCCGGGAATACCCGGGTTGAGGTGGGCAGTGTTGACCATGCGATACCCACCTTTACGTGAAATGCCTGTCTCCGGTCCTATCGTCTAGCGCTGCTTCGACCCCCCACCAATCTGCCAGACATACGGCGGTTCCGCCCCATTGATCTCCCAATCCCCGATGATGCGTTCCTTGTAGATCAGCGGATTATGGGACGCCGCGGTGCGGGCGTTGCGCCAGTGGCGGTCGAGGGCTTTGCCGGTGCTGGTGGCGGATGCGCCGAGGGCGTTGAACAGGTCGCTGGTGGCGCGCAGCGTCAGGTCGGCGACCACCACTTGGGCCTGGGCCGATTCGAGTTCGGCGAGGATGTTGGCGGTGTGCTCGGCTTCGGTGTCCTGGCCGAAGCGACGTTCATAGGCTCGCTGCGAGGCGCTGGCGGCGCGCAGGGTCGTGGCTTCGGCGGCGTAGACCTGGGCTGATGCCTTGCCGATCACTTGCTGGACTTGGACGTCCTGGCTCACTTCGCTGGCGTTGCCGGTGCTGAACACGCGGGTGCGTTGGCGCACGTGTTCGCTGAAGTCCTGGATGGCGGCGCGGCCGGCGCCCGTCTGCACGGCGAGCAAGACCAGTTGATAGAACGCGGTCTGGTATTTGAAACGGGTGGAAAAATCGATGAGGTTTTCAGCCTCCACCACGGCATTCTCGAACACCGATGTGCCGCTGCCGGTGGTGCGCTGGCCGAAACCGTCCCAGTCATCGCTTTGCTTGACACCCGGTTGGTGGACATTGACGGCGGCGATCACATCGGCACCGTTGTCGTCGCGTTGGGCATAGAGGTCGATCCAGTCGGCGAAGATGCTGCCGGTGCTGTAGTACTTGGTGCCGTTAGCCACCCATTGCTCGCCCTGGCGGGATAGGCGAGTGATGACCTGGCCGAGTTTCACCGCCCCGATTTCGGTCCAGGCGTTGCCCACCAGGTCACCGTCGACGAAGCGCTTGAACCAGACGTCTTGCGGGCTGCTGGCGTGGGCATTCAGACGATCCTCGACAAAGGCGAAGTGGCCGCGCAGGGCCTGGGGCAGGTTGGAGTCGGCCTCGGCCAACTCGATCAGCAGTTGCAACAGCTGCGGCAACGAAGCCCCGGCGCCGCCGAATTCGACCGGAATCCGCACGGCACCGAAGCCCGCTTCCTTCAACCATTTCACCTGTTCGAACGGCAGGCTGCGTGATTGTTCACGCTCCAGGGCGTCGGCCTGGATGCGCGCGAAAATCGGCCGGAACCGCTCGGCCAGGGCTTCATAGTCGGTGCCGGTGGAAAGGACGGGTGGCAAGTGTTGTTGCTGTGCGGTCATGGCGGTGTTCCTTCTGATGGCGAGGGGACGGGCAGGGTGAAAACCTGCCGTTGCCGACAACCTTTGCACGCTCCATGCCCGGCGCTTGAAGCCAACGAAAACGGGGCGTTCGCCGGGTTTCCCAGCACAAAGGCTGTCGTCCGGCGGACAATCTGTTGGGTGACTGTGTGTCAGGCAACAATGCGTATTTCCAGCAGCGGCACGCCGGGTGTTGGCTGTGCAACAGCGATCCAACAGCCTGCCTGTCGCACGACAGCCATGAAAATTAGAAAGCTGACTAAGCTGTTGAAACTAAAGGATAAATATAAGTGGCACGGTTGCTGCTCTAGCCGTTGTACAGAGGCGACGACGCCTATATCTCAACGAGCTGGGAGTACACGCAATGAGCCAGGACACGATCAAGTTTGCCTACTGGGTGCCTAACGTCAGCGGCGGACTGGTGGTCAGCAAGATCCCGCAGCGCACCGACTGGGGCATTGACTACAACCGCAAGCTGGCGCAGATCGCCGAGGACGCCGGTTTTGACTATGCCCTGACCCAGATCCGTTTCACTGCCGGTTACGGCGCTGAATACCAGCACGAATCGGTGGCGTTCAGTCACGCGCTGCTGGCGTCCACCACGCGCCTCAAAGTCATCGCGGCGGTATTGCCGGGGCCGTGGACGCCTTCGGTGCTGGCCAAGCAGATCGCAACCATCGACCAGCTCACCGGCGGGCGCGTGGCGATCAACGTGGTGTCCGGCTGGTTCAAGGGCGAATTCACCGCCATTGGCGAACCCTGGCTGGAGCACGACGAACGTTATCGCCGCTCCGAGGAATTCATCACCACGCTCAAGGGCATCTGGACCACCGACAACTACACCTTTCGCGGTGATTTCTATCGTTTCAACGGCTACACCCTCAAGCCCAAACCGCTGCAACAGCATCCGGAAATTTTCCAGGGCGGCAGCTCCCGTGCCGCGCGGGACATGGCCGCCCGGGTGTCCGACTGGTACTTCACCAACGGCAACACGGTGGAAGGGGTCAAGGCCCAGGTCGATGACCTGCGGGCCAAGGCGGCGGCGAACAATCACACGGTCAAGGTCGGGGTGAATGCTTTCATCATTGCCCGCGACACCGAGGAAGAAGCCCGCGCGGTGCTGGCCCAGATCATCGACCAGGCCGACCCCGAAGCCGTCAACGCGTTTGGCGACGCCGCCAAGCAGGCCGGCAAGGCCAGCCCGGAAGGCGAGGGCAACTGGGCCAAGTCCAGCTTCGAAGACCTGGTGCAGTATAACGATGGCTTCAAGACCAACCTGATCGGCACGCCCCGGCAGATCGCCGAGCGCATCGTGGCGTTGAAAGCCGTGGGTGTGGATCTGGTGCTCGCCGCGTTCTTGCACTTCCAGGAGGAAGTGGAGTATTTCGGCCAACGAGTCCTGCCGCTGGTGCGTGAGTTGGAGAAGGGCAAGGTGCAGGCTAAAGCGGCGGCGGTGGCCTAGCGAAGAAACAGGAGGTTCCGTGGCGAGGGAGCTTGCTCCCGCTGGGTCGGTCCGACATCTCGGGCGCAGCAGCCCGGACCTTCACGGCGGAGTATCAGGGGGCTCAATCAGCTTCATTGGGGGCGCTGCGCACCCCAGCGGGAGCAAGCTCCCTCGCCACGGGTGAGCGTTGGCTCAGGTTGAAAGGTTCACCACCCGACCATCCCGCGTGCTCAGCGCGCCGCGGCGTTTGTTGACTACCAACTCACCGATCCGAATCAGCAGGCTGCGGGTGACGTTTCGGCTCAGGCCCAGCAAGCTGGCGGTGTGGACCTGGTTGCAACTGGCGTAGCGGTAGGCGGTGCGCAGCAGGGCGGCTTCGACCTTTTCATGGACATCGCCTTGCGCTTGCTCGAGCAATTGCACAAAGGCTTTTTCCAGCAATGCTTCCGCCGTTTGCGGCGCGCTGTCCTGTGATAGATCCTGGCGCTCGATGCGAAAGTTGGACAGGTGGAGATCCTGCACGTCGATCACTGGGTTGCGGCAGATCAGCAGCGTGTGATGGATGACGTTCTCCAGTTCGCGAATATTCCCCGGCCAGGAATAATCGAGCAATTTGCGCTGGGCCTGGGCATCCAGCGTGACCTCGCCATGACCCAGCCTGCGGCTGTATTCGGCAATGAAATGACGGATCAGCGGCAGGATGTCGCCGGGCCGTTCGCGCAAGGGCTTGAGCACCAGGCTCACCACATTCAAGCGGTAATACAGGTCCTCGCGAAAGTGCCCGGCGTTGATGGCTCTTTCCAATTGCACGTTGGTGGCCGCCAGCACCCGCACGTTGATCTTGATGCTCTTGCGCGAGCCCAGGCGGACGACTTCGCGCTCTTGTAGAACGCGCAGCAACTTGACCTGGATCGGCAGCGGCAAGTCACCGATTTCATCCAGGAACAGCGTGCCGCCATCGGCCTCTTCGAACCACCCGGCCTTGGCCGTCAATGCGCCGGTGAATGCGCCTTTCTCATGGCCGAACAGCTCGGCTTCCACCAGCGTCTCGGAAAACGCCCCGCAGTTCACTGCCACGAACGGCTTGTCGCGCCGAGCGCTGAGGCTATGGACGTGGCGCGCGACCAATTCCTTGCCGGTGCCGGTCTGGCCGATAATCAATACGCTGGCGTCGCTGGGCGCCACCTGTTGCAAATGGGCCAAGAGTGCCTGGGAGCTGGGGTCTGCGAAAACCTGGGCCGTGGCGCGAATCGAAGTGGCCAGACCGGGGGACGGGGGAAGGGTTAGAAGCTGCATGGCGAAGGCCCGTAAATGAGTGCGTGATGAGGTGACAACCAGCGTTTCTTGCTGGCATTACCGTGCGAAGCCATTGGGCTTGATGGCTAATCTATATGATCTAAAAACGGCAATAAAAATAACTTTAAGCTATATGCTTAAGTCGGGAGGTCCCGTCAAAACCACAATTAGTGGACCGACCGCACTCCAGCGCCAATTCACTCACCCACACGAATACGCGGGGTAACGGACATCCCAACGCGCAACCTCGTCGCATCGGGCTGGTCAGGATCGATGTGGATACGCACGGGCAGGCGCTGGACAATCTTGGTGAAGTTGCCGGTGGCGTTATGCGGCGCTACGGCTGAATAGCTGACGCCGCTGGCCGGCCCCAGGCTTTGTACCGTGCCCCGCAGCACCTTGCCCGGCAACGCATCCACTTCGATTTCCACGGTTTGTCCAGCCTCCACGCGATCCAGTTGCGTCTCGCGAAAATTCGCCGTGATGTAGACGGCGTCGAGCGGGACGATTGCCAGCAAGGGTTTTCCCGCATTGACGAACGCACCGACCCGTACCGATTTCTGCCCGATCGTACCGCTGATCGGTGCCGTAATCCGAGTGTAGGAAAGCTTCAGTTCCGCGATGGCTTGGGTGGCCTCGGCATGGGCGAGGGTCGCCCTGGCTTTTTCCAGGTCGGCCTTGAGCACATCCACTTGTTGCCGGGCGGCCTGTAGTCCCGCCTCGCTCTTGTCCCGGCGAGCCCGTTGGATGCTCAGTTGCGCTTCGGCCTGTTGCCGCGCCTGCACGGTGCCTGAGCCGTCATCGGCCAGGTTGCGATATCGCGTCTGGTTGACAGCCGCCAGCTTGAGCGCGGCTTCGTCTGCGGCAAGTGCCGCTTGTGCCTGGCGAATGGCGGTGGCCTGTCGGGCCAGGTGCGCTTGCAGGCTCGCGATGCCGGCGCGGGCACTGGCGACTTGGGCTTTCGCCGCGTTAACGGCTGCGACGAAATCACGATCATCGATGGTCGCCAGCAGGTCGCCTTTGTTCACCGGCTGGTTATCTTCGATCAACACCGAATGCACCGTACCTGACACCTGCGGCGCTACCGTAGTGAAATCAGCATGGACATAGGCATCGTCAGTGGACTGGACTGCGGCGGCGGATTCGGGGCGATTGAGGACGACAGCCCCGCTGACCGCGACGGCGAGCAACATTGCACTGATGAGCTTGGCTTTTTTTGGTAATGCCATGATGGGTCACCCGTTTGAGGACGAAGGGGGCGAGTTGGCCTGGATGACAGGAGCGGGGATGAAGGTCATGCGCAGCACCAGCGGAATCAGCAGCAGGGCCAGCAGGCCAAGCACGCGGTAGGCATCGGCGATCGACAGCACTAATGATTCCCCGCCGATGACGATCATCAGTTGTTGCGGATCGGGCGCGGACGGCAAGGCGCCGCCCACCATGGCCGCATGGTCCAGCAACATCTCCGAGTGAAAACGTCCGCGCAAGACCATCAGTTGTCCAACCACGGCAGCGCCGGCCAGCGATCCGAAGGCGCGCACTGTATTAATGGTGCCGGAGAAAAAAGGCCCTTCGGCAGGCTGCACCACGCTGGTGATCAGGAACAGCATCGACACCACGGCCATGGGTTGCCCCAAGGCTTGCAGCGTTTGCGCCATGACGAATTGGTCGCGGTTCCAGTCGCTGGTCAGCTGCGCGCCACACAGGCACGCCAAGGCGATCAGGCATAACCCGGCGGCAAAGACCAGCCGCGCATCGACCCACTTCTGGTACAGCAGCAGCGCCACCAGGGGCCCGAGGATCAACTGCGGCAACGCGACGATCAGGCCGATGGAGGCCATCTGGAACGGCCGGTAATCTTGCAGCGTGGCCAGATAACTGGCAGGCAACAGTGAGCTGGACATCAGCACCACCAGCAGGAAGAAAAACAAGGTACAGCCCAGCCCCAGGTTGCGACGCCCCAGGATCTGCAATTTGATGAAGGGCGCGGGGTGATGCCACTCGGTCAACAAGTAGATCGCCAGCAATGCGAGGCCGGCCACCAGCGAAGAAGTCACCAGCGGCGAATTGAACCAGTCCAGGCGTATGCCTTGGTCCAGCGCGATGGTGATGAGGCCGAAGGCCGGCACCGCGCAAGCCATGCCCAGCCAGTTGGCTCGACCGAAGCGCTGGGGTTGGATGGGTTCCTTGGGCAATCCCCAGCCGATCAATGCCGCAGCGATACAAGCGAGGGGGATGATTTGCCAATAAACCCAGCGCCAATCTTGCAGGCTGTCGGTCCAGTGACCGGCCAGCCAGATGGACAGGTTGGGGGCGAAGGTGGCGGTCATTGCATACAGTGCCAGCCCATATAGCCGTATCGGCGGCGGCAGGAATTTCAGCGCCGCCATCATCAGCAAGGGAATCGTCGTGCCGCTGGCGAGGCCTTGGACAAAGCGCAATGCCAAAAGCAGGTCCAGGTCCCGAATGAAAGGCAACATCGCCGCCAGCGCGGTACAAACGCCCAATACCCACAGCTCGAGACGGCGAACCGATAGCGTGATGGCGAACCAGGCCGCAAAAGGCATGGCGATCAGTTCCCCAGCGCTGTATGCCGTGGTAAGCCAAGATGCGTCGTCCAGGCCGAAGCCCAACGCGCCCCGCACGTCCGCCAGGGCCAATGCACCGACGCGGATGTTCAATCCCGCCATCATCGCCGCCAGGAAAATCCCCAGCAGCCCCACCAGCGGCCGTTTCGAGCCCTCGGCGCGGGGCGCTTCGCTGATAGCGATGGCCGTGGCTCGCAAGGCCACGCTGTTCATCGAGCCTGCTCCGGATCCCAACCGCCGCCCAGGGACTTATAAAGATTGACCACGGTCAGGGTGGCATTGGTTGCACTGGTATTGAGGCGGGTCTGGCTGGCGAGCAGGTTGAGTTGCGCGGTGAGGACGCTGAGATAGTCGGCGGCGCCTTGTTGATAGCCGCGTTCTGCCGCGCCCAGGGCCTCTTTGTTCTGTTGATACGAAACCAGCAGCTCGTCGTGCTGGCGGCGTTGGGCAGCCCAGGCATCCAGGGCGTTGTCGACTTCGTGCCAGGCTTGCAAGACGGTTTGCCGATAAGCGAGGGCCGCGTTTTTTTGCCGCGATTCGTTCAGGGCTAGGCGCTGCATCAGGCGTCCACCCTGGAAAATGGGCAGGTAGACCGTCGGCCCGACGGAAAACATCCGCGAGTCCCAACTGGTGAGGTCGCCGCTGTCGAAAGCCTCCACACCGATACGTCCTTTCAGGCCGATACGCGGATAGAAATCAGCCTTCGCCACGCCGATGGCCGCTGTGGCCGCGTGGAGTTGTGCTTCGGCGCGCAGGATGTCGGGGCGCCGTTGGGCCAGTTCAGACGCCACGCCGAGGGGAATGCGAGCGGGCAGCGACGGCAGGGGCATGGCCTGGCGCAGTTGGGCATCGAGGGTACGCGGTTGCTCGCCCATGAGCAGGGCGAGGGCGTTCATCTGCGCATTGCGACGCTGGGCCAGCTCGGGAAGCATGGCCTTGACCGTCGCCAACTGCGCGCGGGCCGATGAGGTTTCGAAGCGTGTCGCCACGCCATTACGCTCGCGGCTTTCAGCCAGGGCCAGGGTGCGTTCGGCAACCACTTGGTTTTGGCGGGCGATGTCCAGTTGCGCCTGGGTGCCGCGCAACTGGAGATAAGTGCGTGCCACTTCGGCGGCCAGCGCCACCCTGGCGGCTTCACGGTCGTACACAGAGGCCACGACCATCGCCTGGGCGCCTTCGCGCGAGCGCCGGGCGCGGCCCCATAGGTCGATTTCCCAGCTGGCGTCGAAACCCAACTGCCAAAAATTACTGGGGTCGGTGGGAGCGCCCAGCGCTGCGAATTTGCCATGCTCGCTCAGCGCCTCCCGGGCGTAGCTGGCGTTGGCGCCGACAGTGGGCAACAACTGCGACGCGGCGATGCCCAGCCGTGCGCGGCTTTGCTCGATGCGTTCGGCGGCCAGTTGCAAGTCAAGGTTTCCCTTCAGCGTCCGCGCCAGCAACTCGGTGAGCAGGGCGTCGTTGAACAGCTGCCACCATTGCATGGGCACAGCGGCGGTGGAGGCACGAGGGTCGCCGCTGTGTTCTTGGCGAGGCGTCAGTTGCGCGGCTTTCAGCTCGTCTTCAGGCCGGGTGAAATCCGGGCCCACCATGCAACCCGCCAGGCATGCAGCGCCGAGCGCCGCAGTGATGACGCTCAAGCGTGCACAGAGGCGTTGAGGTAAATCGTCGAAGCCCGACATAGCCAGATCCCCGCAATGTTTCGGCGTCGCCCGAAGAGCGTCCGCCATGGGGTCGATAGATTCATGCATGACGATTCGCTCGCCATGGATCGATGTTATCGACGGGCTGCTCCGGCCACACGTCTACATCGGTTCAGCGAAACCATACGTTGAATGGAGAAAGGTATACGCAGGTATGTCGTAGGCAGCGGACAGCGCCGCCGGTCAGTGCGATTGGCGCAGGGCGACGTCGATACAGGCCAGCAGGTTGTTGCCGTCGCAAGGTTTTGGCAGACAGGCAACCAACCCCGGAACATTTGCGGCCAGTTGCGGGTAGGCGGTAATGAACAGCGTGGGGATGCGCCAGCCTTGTTCAAGCAGATGTTGATGCAACTCGATGCCACTCATGCCCGGCATCTGTATGTCGCATACCAGGCAATGTGTTTGCGCGGGCGCTTTCGAAACAAGGAATTCCATGGCGCCGCAATAGGTGCGCACTTCGTAACCGCTGGATCGCAACAGGCTATTGAGCGCGGTGCGAACCGATTCATCGTCATCGACGACTGCAATCGTCGCTTTGTCGCGCATGGGAGTGTCTGGCATGAGGATCGCTCGTAATGGAGCCTGTCTTTACTTCACCATACGCGGTCCGGGCATGTGCAAAAGTATACTTGCGTATATCCCGCTAAGACCAAAGATGCGGAGCCGGATACCTGGATAGTAATGATCGTGGCGCAGTTTCAAATAGACTGGCGCCACATCGTCGACTGGCCATCCCAATCTCCGTACCGGTTATCTGCGCGCCCGGATTTATTCTGCAAAGAAATTGGGAAGGAAACTGGCGAGACGCTAATCTGGACGATGGCAATACAATCCGTCCCGGAACCCGACATTGCGTTCATCGCCGGGCTGCCGGCGCAGCCATGGAAAACGCGGCCAAGCGGCAGCAACGGCAATTGCGACATGACACTGGACGCCAGCTCGACGGCAAATGCGACAGAAACTCCTTTTGCTCCAGTGCCGATGGAAACCCGCATGCAAACACAATGGGACGATGGCGAGCGTATCTTCTGCCGGGAACGACGCCCAGGTGCCGACGGCGATAACCCTGTCCTGGTGGTTCGGCCTGCCAACCGGCAACCGCGCCCCGACTGCCTTGAGCGTCTCGCCCACGAATTCAGCCTGAGGGATGAGTTGGACGCCTCGTGGTGCGTACACCCCCTGGACTGGATAAGTGAAGGCCCTCAGGTGCAACTGGTGCTCAGCGATCCGGGCGGCTTGCCCCTGGTGCAATTGCTGACCTCGCCCCTGGAGACAACCCGGTTCTTGCAGCTCGCGGTGAGCATTGCCATGGCGCTGGGCAAGCTGCATGAGCGAGGCCTGGTTCATAAGGACATCAAACCCAGCCATATCCTGGTGGATTGCGACGACGGCCAGGCTCGGCTCACCGGGTTCGGCATGACGTCGCGTTTGCCGCGCGAGCGCCAGGCCCCCGAGACGCTTGCCGGGACGTTGGCCTACATGGCGCCCGAACAGACTGGCAGGATGAATCGCTCGATCGACTCGCGCAGCGATCTCTATTCCTTCGGCGTCACGCTCTACCAGATGCTGACCGGCTCGCTGCCGTTCACGGCCTCCGACCCGATCGAATGGGTGCATTGCCATATCGCCAAGAGGCCCTTGGCGCCCCGCGAGCGCATCGAAACCATTCCCGAGATGCTTTCTCGCGTCGTCATGAAGCTGCTCGCCAAGACCGCCGAGGAGCGCTACCAGACGGCCGCAAGTGTGGAGCACGACCTGCGCCAATGCCTGGCGCATTGGCAGCAATGGCGGCGCATCGAGGCTTTTGCGTTGGGCGAGCAAGGTAGCTCGGACCGCCTGTTGATCCCGGAAAAACTCTATGGGCGCGAGCCCGAGGTCCAAGCCTTGGTTGGTGCGTTCAATCGGGTCGTTGAAACTGGCGCGCCCGAACTGGTATTGGTGACCGGCTATTCCGGGATCGGTAAATCTTCAGTGGTCAACGAGTTGCACAAGGTGCTCGTGCCGCCAAGGGGGTTGTTCGCCCGTGGCAAGTTCGATCAGTACCGGCGCGATATTCCCTATTCGACGCTGATACAGGCGTTCCAGAGCCTGGTGCGCACGCTGTTGGGCAAGAGTGATGCCGAGTTGGCCGGTTGGCGCGAGGCATTGCGCCAGGCCCTGGACCCCAACGCACGGCTGATGACGGACCTGATTCCCGAACTGAGGCTGATCATCGGCGAGCCGCCTGCCGTGCAGGCACTCGATCCCCAGCAAGAGCAGCGGCGCTTCCTGCTGGTGTTCCGGCGTTTCATCGGTGTCTTCGCCCGCTGCGAGCATCCTCTTGCGTTATTTCTCGACGACTTGCAATGGCTCGACGCGGCGACGCTCGACCTGCTGGACGACCTGCTGACCAGCGATGACGTGCGTTATCTGCTGCTGGTCGGTGCCTACCGCAGCAATGATGTGGATTCGACGCATCCGCTGGCGGGCAAACTCAAGACGTTGCGCAGCGTCGGCGCCAAGGTCAGCGAAATCATGCTCTCACCGCTCGCCAAGGCGCATATCGAGCAATTGATCGCCGAGGCGCTCCATGACCAGCCTGATCGCATCGAGCCGCTGGCGCAGCTGGTGCTCGACAAGACTGCGGGCAATCCGTTTTTCGTGATCCAGTTTTTGCAGGCCCTCGCCGACGAGCAATTGCTGGCCTTCGATCATGGCCGCCAGCACTGGTGGTGGGACCCGGACCGGATCCACGCCAAGGGGTACACCGACAACATCGTCGACTTGATGAGCGGCAAGCTCGCGCGCCTGCCTACCCAGACGCAGCAGGCCTTGCAGCTGCTTGCGTGCATGGGGAATGTCTGCGGGATGAACGCGCTGGCGATTATCCTCGAGGTCCCCAGGGCGCAAATCCGGACGGTCCTCTGGGAGGCGATTCGCCAGGAGTTGGTGGAACGCCGTGACGGTGCGTACGGGTTTGTCCACGACCGTATCCATGAAGCGGCCTACTCGATGATCCCCCTGGAGTCACGCGCCTCGATCCACTTGAAAATCGGCCGGATGTTGGTTCGGCGGATTCCTCCCCAGCATCGCGACGAGGTGATATTCGACATCGTGGGCCAACTCAACCTCGGCGCCGAATTGCTCATCGACCAGGCCGAGCGAGAGGAACTGGCCGCCCTCAACCTGCTCGCGGGTCAGCGGGCCAAGGCGTCGACGGCTTATGCGTCGGCGCTCAATTACTTGGCCATCGGGGCCGAGCTGCTGGCCGATGACAGCTGGACGCATCGGCACGGTTTGAATTTCGCGTTGGAACTGAACAGGGCCGAATGTGAGTTCCTGACCGGCCAGCTCGCCACGGCCGACGAGCGGCTGACGGCACTGTCGGACCGTGCCGTGACGGTGAGCGAGCGGGCCAGCGTCGCTTGCCTGTTGATGGATGTCTACCTGCTGATGGATCGCAGCGACGGCGCGGTGGCGGTGTGTCTCGCGTATCTGCGGCATGTCGGCATCAACTGGGCCGCCCAGCCGAGTGACGAGGCCGTGCGCCAGGAATACGACCGCATCGCGACATTGCTTGGTGACCGGGCCATTGAGGACTTGATCGACTTGCCCTTGATGGAAGATGCGACCGCGTTGGAGACGGTCAATGCGCTGAGCAAGCTCTTCGCCCCCGCCCTGCAAAGTGACGCGAACCTGGCGGATCTGTTGATCTGCAAGGCGATTACCTTGAGCCTGGAACGCGGCAACTGCGATGCGTCCTGTGTGCTCTATGCCAATCTGTACAGGGTCGCGGGCCGGCGGTTCGGCGATCATGATGTGGGGTTTCGCTTCGGGCAACTGGGCTGTGACCTCGTCGAGCGCCGTGGCATGACTCGATTCGAGGCCAGTACGTACCTGTGTTTCTCCTGCTTTGCCGTGCGCTGGATGAGACCCGTCGGACAATGCCGCGACCTGCTGCGTCGTTCGTTTGCGGCGGCAAATCGGATCGGAGACTTGCCGTATGGTGCCTATGCGGGCAACAACCTCACCGCAGACCTGCTCTTCGCCGGCGAACCGTTGCCCAAGGTCCAAGATGAGGCCGAGCGTGGCCTGGCCTATGCGAGAAAGGTGCGTTTCGGGCTGGTGACGGATTTCATCGTCACGCAATTGCTGCTGATCCGGATGTTTCGCGGCCAGACGTCGATCTTCGGCCGCCTGGAGGACGACGAACTGGACGAGGCCACCACTGAATCCCATCTGTCCAGCAGCCCGGACCTGGTCCTGGCTGAATGCCTGTACTGGGTTCGCAAGCTACAGGCCCGCTGTATGGCCGACGAGCCTGAAGCGGCCTTGGTCGCCGCCGAAAAAGCGCAGCGATTGCTCTGGGTTTGCCAATCGTTCTTCGAGGAAGCTGAATATTACTTTTTTTCAGCCCTGGCTCATGCTGCCGTTTTTGAGAAAACCCCCGCGGATGAACGCAAGGCGCATCTGGGCGCAATCAGGGAAGGGCATCGGCAGCTCCAGGCCTGGGCGCAGCAGTGCCCAGACAACTTTGCGAGCCGCGCCGCACTGGTGGGTGCCGAGATTGCCCGCATCGAAGGCCGGCCAATCGATGCCGAGCTGCTTTACGAACAGGCCATGGACACCGCGCGGGAAAGCGGCTTCGTTCATGTCGAGGCGCTTGCCAACGAACTCGCTTCACGTTTCTACGCCGCCCGTGGCCTTGAAAAAATAGCCCGGATGTACATGCAGGACGCCTGTTACGGCTATCTGCGTTGGGGAGCCGATGGCAAGGTTCGGCAGCTCGAAGCCCAATATCCATGGCTGCGGGAAAAAGAGCCCGCACCTGGCCCCGCGACCACAATGGCGACGCCGGTGGAGCACCTGGACATCGCGACCGTGCTCAAGGTCTCCCAGGCCGTGTCGGGTGAAATTGTCCTGGAGAAGTTGATCGATCGGGTGATGGCCACGGCCATCGAGCAGGCCGGCGCCGAGCGCGGCCTGTTGATCCTGTCCACTGGCGAGGGGCATCGGATCGCGGCGCAAGCGACGACCGGCGGGAGCACGACGCAACTGCGTGACGCACCGGTCAGCTCGACGCTGTTGCCGGAGTCGATTCTTTACCATGTGCTGCGAACCCAGGAGAGCGTGTTTCTGGACGACGCCATGGCTCCGGCAGGCGCTGCTTTTGCCGCCGATCCGTACTTTCGCCAACGTCCCGTGCGTTCGATCCTGTGCCTCCCGCTGATCAACCAGGCTACGCTGGTGGGCGTGCTCTATCTGGAAAACAGCCTTGCCGCCCACGTATTCAGTCCGAATCGGCTTGCCATCCTGAATCTGGTGGCGTCGCGCGCGGCCATCTCCCTTGAAAACGCTCGGCTGTACCGTGAGGTGGCCGAACGGGAGGCGAAAATTCGTCGTCTGGTCGAGGCCAACATCATTGGAATTCTCGTCTGGAATGCCGAGGGCGACATCATCGAGGCCAATGATGCATTCCTGCGCATGGTGGGGTACGAGCGGGAGGACCTTGCGTCGGGCCGCCTGCGCTGGAGAGACCTGACGGTACCGGAACATCGGGAACTGAGTGAGCGTTCGTTGGCCCAGGCCCTGCGCATGGGGCAAGCCTCTCCGTACGAGAAAGAGTATTTCAGGAAGGACGGCAGCCGGCTGCCGGTGATCGTCGGCCTGGCCATGTTCGAAGCCAGCAGCCGGGAAGGCGTGGCGTTTGTGCTGGACCTGACCGAGCGCCGGCAGGCGGAGGAGAAAATCCGCGAAAGCGAGCGTCGCTATCGTGAAGTGCAGACCGAACTGGCCCATGCAAACCGGGTTGCGACCATGGGCCAGTTGGTCGCCTCGATTGCCCATGAGGTCAACCAGCCGATTGCCGCGACCATCCTAAACGCCGACGCCGCGCTGCGTTGGCTCAACGCCCAGCCGCCGGAAATCGAGGAAGTCCGGCAGATCCTCGGTCATCTGGTTTTCGACGCCAATCGAGCCGCCGATGTGCTGGGGCGAATCCGCGAGCACATCCGCAAGGCGCCCCCGCAGAAAGGGCCGCTGGATATCAACGCGGCGATCGAGGAAATGGTCGAGTTCACCCGCAGCCAGATCATCAAGAACGGTGCCTCGATACACGCCCAACTGGCCGGCGCACTGCCTTGCGTGAACGGGGATCGCGTGGAACTGCAACAGGTGCTGCTCAACCTGATCATGAACGCATTGGAGGCCATGAGCGGCGTCGATGAAGGCGAACGGCACTTGTCGATCAGCACCGGGCTGGACGATGCCGGTTGCGTGCGGGTGAGCGTCAGCGATACGGGGCCGGGTTTTGCCTCGGGGTGCGCGGAGCAAGTGTTCGCATCGTTCTACACCACCAAGGCTTCAGGGCTTGGGCTGGGTTTATCCATTTGTCGATCGATCATCGAAGCCCATGGCGGCTGTTTGCAGGCAGCCGCCAATCAGCCTCGCGGGGCCGTGGTCGAATTTTCGCTGCCCGTCGCACGCTAGGCTCTGTACGAAATGTATCCGCACTCACCCATACTGCGTTGAAACGGGGCTCGGAATGCTCATGTACTCCAGTACACTCCGCTTCCTCGCCCCGTTCGCCTTGTCTGGCTTTCGCGCGAACACATTTCGTACGGACCCTAATACCAAGGTTTACAGGGCGCATATCAATCGATCAGTGCGCCAATCCCAGGTACAAATGATCTCCGCCAACCCGAGCGATACAGTGATTGCCATGGGTTGCGGAGTATCTGGCAATGAAACTGACAGGCATCGCGGCGGATGAATTTTCGTCACTTCGTTCAATAGTGCTTATCTGCCTGGCGTTGGTCACCGCCAACGTCTCCTATCGCGTGACCGAGCCTGCGCAGGCGGGCGTGGCCCCGGAACCCCTCCACGGCACCAAAAGGCCAGGAGCGCTGGCAGTTGAGTCGTTGAAGCGGGTCGATATCGAGGCCCTGGACGAAGTGCCCGTCGGGGCGCATTTGATCAGTCCGCGCCGGTTCTATATCCATCATGGGATTTACCTGGGCGCTGGTGCCGTTGCCCATTATTCGGGATTCAGCGGCGCGCTTGAAGCGGGCCCCATCGAAGTGACCGACCTGGAACATTTCGCCAGTGGCAGGCCCGTGTGGATCGTCGAGCAACCCGCCCGTTATCCGGCCAATGAGGTTGCCCATCGGGCTCGTTCGAGACTGGGTGAAAACCGCTACAGTCTCTTTGCCAACAACTGCGAACACTTCTGCAGCTGGTGCCTGACCGGGGAGAGCTACAGTGCTCAGGTCCGTGCGTACTGGCAGCGCCCGCGCGAATTCCTGGCAACGATTACCGTGCTGAACGCTCACTTCGTTGCTTGAGGGTCACGGCACATCAGGTCCACTTCGGCGTCGGAGGCGCTGTGCTAGGCTTTTTCAATCCACCACCCTAGAGGATCGTGCATGGACGGCAATTCGAAAACTCATTCGCCGGGCAGCGAAGGTCCCGTTGTGTTCGTCCTGGACGACGACGCTTCCATACGATGTGCATTGAGCAACCTCCTGCGCTCTGTCGGCATGCGCGTCGAGACCTTTGCGTCCACCGCCGAGTTTCTCCAATGGCCCAAGCCTGACTGCGCCAGTTGCCTGGTGCTCGATGTCCGATTGCAGGGCAGCAGCGGACTGGATTTCCAGCGCCAGTTGGCGGCATCGAATATCAGGATTCCCATCATCTTTATCACCGGTCACGGCGACATTGAAATGTCCGTCAAGGCGATGAAAGCCGGTGCCATGGATTTCCTGGCCAAACCTTTTCGCGAACAGGACTTGCTGGACGCCGTCTCAGCGGCACTCCAGGCCGACGTCAAGCGAAGGGAAGTCGAGCAGCAACTTTCAGGCCTGCACGCCCGTTACCAGACACTGACGGCCCGCGAGAAAGAAGTCATGGCCCTGGCGGCCAAGGGACTGATGAACAAGCAGATCGCCGGGCAGATGAACCTGAGCGAGATCACCGTGAAAATCCATCGCGCCCACGCCATGAAAAAAATGCATGCCAAGTCGTTCGCCGACTTGGTGCGAATGGCTGAAACCCTCGGCGCAGAGCCTGCTTGACGGGCCAAACGCCATTACTCGTTGGCGAAATCAGGCAAAAAGGCGGCGCTCACAGGTAACTGACTCGGGAGCGTAGGCGGGTAACGTGGCTCAACTGTTTACCGCAGAGCCAACTTCACGAGGGATTGGATCAGACATCCAGGGTGTGCCGCTTTCAGGAGGAGCGAAAACCAACCAGCACCG
>Ga0307405_10000303_pt1 | contig 18168 bp, 16 predicted proteins | sample 322Cmetagenome_2_FD_203311 | JGI IMG/M metagenome (GOLD analysis project Ga0307405, IMG submission 203311) | Maize rhizosphere microbial communities from greenhouse at UC Davis, California, United States - 322HYB-C-1 | ecosystem: Host-associated > Plants > Roots > Rhizosphere > Soil | place...
CGCGGCTTTGTCGAAGTGGACCAGCTGGCGCGCGTGAAGATCACCGCCTACGACTACCTGCGCTACGGCGCCGTCGACGGCAAGGTCAAGCTCGTGGCGGCCGACGCCGACCGCGACGCCGCCATTGCCAACGGCGCGCCGTACTACCGGCTGCTCATCAGCATGTCGCAGTCGCACGTGGGGCGGCCGGAAAACCGCGTCACCGCCGGCATGGAAGCCGAAGTCGACCTGCGCGTGGGGACCGATCCGTTCATCTGGTACATCCTGCGGCCTGTGCTCAAACTGCGGCGCGAAGCCTTCCGCGAACCATGAGCAAGCCCGTGTTGCCGGGCCGGCGCGCGCGCATCGCCCCGGGCGTGCTCTGCGCGACCCTGTGCGTCAGCATGGCGCTGCCGCCCACCGCCTACGCCCAAGCCTCCGAACCCGAAGGACCGCCCGCGTCGCTCGCGCTGTCGCGCCGCCTGTCGCCGCCGTCCCTGGGCGCCGCCACTTACGCGCAGCGCGTGAAGCAGGCGCTCATCGCGCTGTCGCAGGAATACCCCGAGGTGCTGACCGCGCAGGCGGCCGCCAACACCAGCAGCTTCGGCGTCGATGCGGCCCGCATGGCGCGCTACCCGCGCTTCAAGGTCGGCACGTCGTCGGGCACCTACAGCAGCGGTGCCAAGGACGCGAAGAGCGAGAACTACACCGTGCTCACCGCCGAAGCGCGTGTGAGTCTCATCGATGGCGGCGCCATGAGCGCCGCGCAACGCGCCGCCGAATTCGGCAACCAGGCCGACGACGAAGCCGTGACCACCACGTCGCAGAAAGTGGTGCTCGATGCGCTCACCGCCTACCTGCAGGTGCAGCGCTTCGATCTGAAGAAGCAGATCGCACACCGCGCCACCGAAGTGGTGGCTGAATTGTCGAAGGCCGAGGCGCGCCGCGTGGCGCTCGGCGTGAGCGGCGACAACGACCTCAACATGGCCGCGTCGCGCCGTGCCCTTGTCGCTGCGCGCGAGTCCGACTTCGAGGCTCAGCGCGACGAGGCCATCGCCAAGTTCCGCAACTACTTCAAGTTCTCGCCCAACCCCGAGTCGCTGCCTGTGCTCGCCGCGCCGTCGCACTGGCGCATCGGCTCACAGGAAGAAGCGCTGCGCCGCGCCGAAGCGCGCAGCACCGAACTGGCCGAAGCCCAGGGCCGCGTTGCACGTGCGCGTGCATTGGTCGACCAGACCGAAGCCAGCATGTTCCCCACGCTCGACGCCGTCGTCGTGAAGAGCAAAGACCCGCGCGGCGTGTCGCCGCAAGACCCGACGCGCGCGGCCTTTGAATTGAACTGGAACTTCGGCAACGGCTTCGACCGCCAGCTCAAGCTCAAGGGCGCCCTGGCCGAAGTCGCGAACCAGGAAGCCAAGATGGAGGGCGTGAAGCTCAACCTGATGGAACTCACCGCGTCGTCATGGTCGCGCACCATGGCCGGCCGCGAACGCGAGCGCCAGTTGATGGAAGCCGTCAGCACTTCAGGCCAGGCCTTCCGCGGCCGCCGTCGCCTCATGGAGTTCGGCCGCGAGACCCTGCCCCAGGTGCTCGATGCACAGCTCGACTACTACACCCTGCTGTTCGACTACATCGACGGCGTGTTCGACCTGCGCATTTCGGAACTGCGCCTCGCGCGCACCACCGGCGAACTGCGCGTCGACCCCATCGGCGCCAACAACTGGATCGACCGCATCTTCGGCCCGCCGAGCCGCAACGTGCTGACCGAGGATGGTTTGTTGGGCGCGCTGTGCATCTCGAGCACCACGACCTGTGCGAGCGAACCGCTGGTTGATCGCGCGCCGGGCGCAGCAATCGCGAACCCGCCGCTGCGCAAGACCACGCGCCTGGGAAGCAACTAGCGACCAGCCACGAGGCAAACGAAGCGAAGCCCCCTTCGCGAAACACCGAGGAACCGGCTTTGCCGGGCCTCAGGTGTTGCCCCCGATAGGGGGTTGGCGAAGCGACACGAAGTGCGCGCAGGCTGGGGGCGAGCTAAGTTTCCTCTGGGATGCCGGGTTCGCCGTCGAGGATCTGGTACTTGCGCATCTTTTCCCACAGCACCTTGCGGCTGATGCCCAGATGCTGCGCCGTGTCCTGGCGCTTCCAGTCGTTGATCTCGAGCGCCGCGATGATGCGGTTGCGCTCGCCGCTGTTCCATCCCTTGCGGTCGCCGTTCGCGTCGAGTGCCACACCGTTGCCGTTGCGGTCGGTGGCCAGTGCGGCCGGTGCCGGCGTGCCGCGCGTGAGCGCGATCGCGCGTTGAATCAGGTTCTGGTCCCAGCTGTGCAACTGCCGCGCGATCACGCCCACGCGCTCCGCGAGGTTGCGCAGCTGCCGCACGTTGCCGGGGAAGTAAGTCTCGGCCACCGCATCGCTGAGCCAGTGCGGCGTTTCGCCCAAGGCTTCCAGCTCGTCGCCGAGCACGTTCGTCAGCAGCGCCTTGAAGATCGCGATCTTGTCGATCTCGCCGCGCTCTTCGAGGCTGGGCACATGCAGCTCAATGACCGCGAGCCGGTAGAACAGGTCGGCACGAAACTCGCCGCTCGCCACCATCTCGCGCAGGTTGCGGTTCGTCGCGGCCACGAGCCGGAAGTCGACACGGATCGGCGACGTCGCGCCCAACCGCGTGACCGCGTTGTCTTCGAGCACGCGCAGCAACTTCACCTGCTGATAGCGCGGCAAGTCCCCGATCTCGTCGAGGAACAGCGTGCCGCCGGTGGCCTGTTCGAAATACCCGCGGTGCGCATGCACGGCGCCCGTGAACGAGCCCTTCGTGTGGCCGAAGAACAGCGACTCGAACAACCCATCGGGAATCGCGCCGCAGTTCACCGCCACGAACGCGCCCTTGCCGTACTGCTGATGCCCGATGTGAAGCTGTTGCGCAATGCGCTCCTTGCCGACCCCGGTTTCGCCGCGCACCAGCACCGGATGGTTGCAGTCAGCGAAGGCATTCACTTCGGCCAACAGCCCTTTCATCGCATCGGAATGCGCCACCAGCATGTCGGGCGCCTGCGGCGCGACATCGCGCGCGCGCAGCTGGCGAACCAGCTTGGCCACCATCGTGCGCAGCTCGGCGCAGGTGAAGTCGTAGGGCAGAACGTGCAGGTACTCGGGCGGATACGTGCGCGAATCGCGCTCGCGCGAAGCCGCAGCCACCCAGATCACGGGCATGCCTTGCAGCAGCTCGGTCGCGTGCGGCAGGCCGCCACCATCGATCACGGTGACGCTGATGATCGCGACGGAAGGGCGCAGTGCGACACCACGGTCCTGCGAAGGCGGCGGCAGGCCATCGGCCCGGATGACTTCCACGTCGAAGCTCGCCATGCACCGCGCAATGCGGTCGAGGATGTCGGCTTTGCCTTCCCAGACAAAGAGGTCGAGTTCGTCGAAGTTGGAGGCACTCATGAAAACTAACTTATCTCGATCGCAAAAAAATCTAGTGAACCAGCTTGGCAACGCCGCAGTCGACGGAGAGAAGGGAAACGTCTGTCTGCCCCAGAGAAATGCCGAGTGTTGAGAGGAGCGCAGCAAGCACTTGGCTCAAGATATCAAGCAAAGGTTTGAGTAACTCGATGACAGTACCCAACAGCAAACCTAAGCCCTGTCCGCCGAGATCGCCAAGAATCCCGTCGAATACCGCATCGACGACATTGCTGACGATCTGCGCCAGGTTGATTCCGGTCGCCGTGATGGTTGCTTGCGATGTCCCATCTGAAGGAATCGATGGAACATTGAGAGGTGGGCTTGTATTGACGGGTGATTGAGATGCAAGGACGGGAAGCCCAACACGAGCCCTTGCCGAAATAGCACCAAGACCAAGAACATCCAATATGCGGTGCCGTCTTACTCCATCGGCTGAGTCAGGGAATACGCCTGAGCTGTTCGGGGTACAGCGATTATTTTCGGTGAAGAAGTGAGAGGGATCGCCATCTGCTTCTGTGGTCATGTCGTGAAATCGACCCAGGCACACATTCACTTGGGAGGAACTGACGGCGATCGTCGCATTGTGTCGTGGCACTTGGCAGTTGATGCCCTTCAGAACTCCTGTCGATTGCGCGAGTTCGAGGACGAGGGGGAGGTCGAGGCCTAGAAGCGGGGGTTTGACGCGAAGATACAGACGAATTTGAGCAGTTCTTGCGATCGTTCCGATTCCACCGATTCCAATCGATGGCGGTTCGATCACACTGGCTTTGGCTTGAATGCCCAGAAGTCCAATCCCAAGGTTGTCAATCGCGATAAGGTTCTTCCCGTTTGCAACGGATGCCCCAGCCGTCACCAAACTCAATAGATCAACTTTGGCATTGAGCGCTGCATTCCCCGTGGTGTCTAGGCCAACCAATATTCCCGGGGAGGTTTCATTCCCAAAGAGCTTGACCTTCGCTGCAAGGGCTTCGACGCTCAGGTCGGCCCGCAATTGCTGTAGCACTCCAATGGATGCGCCAACAGCCCCCCCTTGATTTTGAAGTGCTATGACGGTGGCATCGAGCAATCCACCCAGCGTCAAGTCCTTGATGGATGCGAGCTGATTAAGAGTTCCAACATCCAGGTCCCCCGAGATAGGAACACCTAGCGCAGCGAGCAAGCCTGCAGGAGTAATGCTCGTGTTCGCCAAACCTTGATAACTCAGCAGATCGGTCGCACTGAGATCGACACCGACAGCTTTCAACAGATTGGGCAGGAGTGTGTTGTCTTCGAGGCGAAGCAAACGAGAGCCGACGGTGAAGGCAGCCACAGGTGCATCCAGCGATGCAACAGCCTGAACGCAGATCGTTCGATCCGCCGCAAAGAAGGGCAGGAGCGTGGGGGGCGCCTTCTGGATTCGAACGCGAACGGCATTGGATGGCGTGCCGCTGGACAAGAAGTGATCGGTACTGCCACTGAAGCAACCCGTCTTGGCATCGGTAGGGCCATCGGGTTCCCAACTGCCGCATTCAGGCGGATTGATAGCGGTTCCCGGGAGATTCAGATTGGCATTGGCACTTGCAGCCGCAAGGGCCAGATCGCAACTGCTTGACGACGCCGAAGGGGTCAGTTGTTGTGCCCCCGCCAGTGCCGCCAGATCCACCGTCTTCTGAAACTCTCGTTTCATGTAGAAGAGATAACCCAGTTCCGTGCCCACGAGGGTGATCACGATCAGGCTCAGCGCGATGGCCATATTGATCAGAATCGAACCGCGACCACGCCCGCGACCCATCGGTCGGTGCGCTTGGCGAAGAGGTGTTGCGTTCATGCAGTGACGCCTCTCACGATGTCCTGAGCGCTGCCGTGGCGCTGCTTTCAAGTTGCGTCGGAACAGTGTCCAGCACTTGCACGGAAGGCAGGATGCTATTTTTCTCGTAGTCGTAGGTGACGCGCACCACGCAGCGTTTGTCTGCGGCGGAGCAGGGGGCGAGGGTGACTGTGACGTTGAGCGCAAACCAGTTCGCGAGTTTGGTCGGGTCGTTCCTTTCCGATGCAGGAATGACGAGCGAGCGCGCCAGGGAGTCAAGAACGACTTTCTTCACACTGGCTTGTTCCAACGGCTGCGGAAGCAGCGCCGCGGCGCGGGCGCCATCTTCTGCGGCGCGCGAAACGGCCTGCTGCGCATAAAAGATCGAGCCGAAGGTCGCCAGTCCGTACATCACAAGGAAGAGCAGCATGAAGACGAAGGCGAACTCCATGGATGCAATACCGCGCTGATTACCGCGAGCACCCGTTCCGGGACGCAATCGAATATTGGCGAAGGACATGACTCTTACCTCAGGTCAAGCAGCATGCTGGCTTTGCCGGCAATCTGGTCAGGCACGGCGAAATCCGGCAAAGGTGGCAACAGCGACCCAAGCCCGGTTGCTTGCACGAGGACCTCGACTTGGCAGCGTTGGCTCCATGCTGGCCCGCAGTTGGTCGGGGTGCACTGATTGACTCCTTCGACGCGACAGATCTTTGTCGTAACGACAGGCGTCACCGTCTGCGGCATCCAGCTGCTTTGAGCTTCGGCGACCGTTTTCGCGCGGCCCGCGCGGCCGGAGATGCTGCTTTGGTACTGCAGCGCCGCTCGCGCTCCATCTTCCGCAGCGTTCTGCAGCCCAAGTCGAAACGCAAACAGCATGCCGTAGCAGATGACCGCATAAAGAATGCTGAAGAAGATCATGAACACCATCGCGAACTCGATCGCATACGCGCCGTGCTGTTGGCGCGGTGTGGAGAAAGTTCGGGTCGCTTTCATGGGACGTACTGCGAGGGCTGAATGAGGCAGGCAGCGTGACGGCCTACTTGGCGCTGCCGCTACTGCTGTCGCCGCCGCCAGAGGAAGTCTTCACCGTCGAACTCATCCGCTCTGGAATCGGAAACTCGAAGCTCTTCAAATAGCGTTCATAGCTTCGGTGCGCGACGTTGCCTGCGATCGGGCGCGTCGTTTTGGATGCGATGTCACCACTGCGCTGCCAGGCAAGCAAGCCTTGGGTGGCATCGCCCACTTGCAGCGGTGCATCGCCAACTGCTTCGGCGTCCGTAGCGTCGTTCTGAGAGGAAGGGGGCGAGGTCTGGGCCGTGGCTTGAGGGGCTCCGGCTGTGGAAACAGCGACAGGTTCTGGCGCCGTCGCGCTTTGTGCCATGGCCATCGACGAAGAGGCAAGAAGGGCAATGGCCCAACCGCACAGGGGCAGGGTGCGGGAAGCGGTGTTGCGTTCTTTTTTCATGGTGTACCTCGTGGCGTCGTAGTCGGGGTCAAAGGTGTCGAGGCGGCGCTTGCCGCGGGATTCGACTGAATGGCAGTGCGTACGCCGGTCAAGGTAGACCAGCGCGAAGCCTTGAGTGCGAGTGGAGCGGCGGCTTCGTCGCGCACGGGCGCCTCGGAACTGAACACTGCAGGCGTCGTGGTGCCTCCTGCACGGAGCTGACGTGCGGCGTCTCTGATCGCCGAACGCGCAGCGGGAGATATCCGATTTGCATCCATCATGGCCACCGCTTGCTCTTGCTGATTCGTGAGTTCGAGGTACAGCGCGAGATTGGCCTGGGCTTGTGTACTGTCCGGGCGGAGCTGCAGTGCCTGCATCAGCGGCAACCGGGCTTCTTCGGTCGAGCCTGCACGCAGCTGTGCGTAGCCCAGATCGCTCAGCAGCAGCGCATCCGTTGGCGTATGGCGCTGAGCTTGTTTCAGAAGCTGCACGGCCTCGGGGTAGTTGCCGCGTGCACCAGCCAGAAGTCCCAGCCCGCGATGGCCGGCACCTTCAAGGGGCGTGCCCATCAGGCGCTTGTAGGCCGTTTCGCTTTGGGCAGCTTGCCCTGTCTGCCGCAAGGCGTCGGCGCGCAGACGCGTGGATTCGTTTGAGACGCCCCAACGCTGCTCGAGGGCATCGATGTGTGCCAGCGAGGCGAACCACAGGTTTTCGCGCTGCATCTGATCGACGAGCTTGAGATAGGTCTCCTTCGTGTCGACCGAGGTGCCCGCTTTGGTATCTGCGGCGGCTTCTGCGGCCATGCGTTGTTGGGCATCGGCGCTCGCCGCGTACTGGTCCTTGGGGGTAGCGCAGCCAACGATCGCTAATGCCATCAAGCCCGACCCCGCGTGTGCCGCGATGCGGCCTTGCGCGCGCAGCAGCCTGTTCCCCAAGAGATGGATGTTCATTGTGCAGTTGCTCCCAACGCGCGGAAGATGGCGATGAAGCCGGGACCCGCGGTCACGATGACGAGCGCAGGCAGCAGCGTGACCACCATGACCGCGGTCATCTTCACGGTGATCTTCCCGATGCGCTCCTTCATTTCCGACCGACGCCGTTCGCGCAGCCGCTCGCCGAAGATGCGCAGAGGCTCTTGCACCGCACCGCCATGGCGATCCACCTGAACAAGCAGTGAGACCAGGCCACGCAGATCCTCGCTGCCATGAAGAGTGGCAAGCCGATGAAGCGAATGCTCGCGCGTTCGTCCTTGGCTGTATTGGCGATTGGCAAGCGTCAGCTCGTAGCCGAGCACACGCAGAACGTGCGAGAAATCGTCGGCCATGATTTGAAGACTCTGGTCGAGGCTGAGGCCCACGCCTTGCAGAAGCTTCAACAGGTCGATAAAGAGTGGGAGTTCACGTGCAATCCGCTCTCGCCGGCCAGCGGCGATGCGGCCGAGCACCCATTTCGGTGCCATGAATCCGATCACGAACGCAGCAACAAGGGCCACGAAAATGGAGCGTTCCGTCAAGTAGATCTGGCAGACGACGTAGATGATCACTGGCAAAAGAAAAGCAAGCAAAAGGCGCGTGACCAGAAAGATCAATTGCGCTCGCTTGGACGCAAATCCGCACCGGTCGATCAGTCGGCGGTCTTCATCGGCGACGAGGGCCCGCCCGATCCGTGAATCGAGCCAATGGAAGGGAAGCTCAATGTCGGCGTGCAATGGCGCACCGGGTTCGGCGTCTGCCTCCAGAGGGGTCGTGAGATTGATTTGAGTGGTTGTGTCTCGGCGGAGTGCGCGGCCAATTACCTGGCCACTCCGGCTGCGGCGAAGTTCCATCGCGATCAGCGCACCGGCCGCGATCATCAAGCCCAGTGCCAGAAGCACGAGGCTGATGGTGGCCAGCTGATTGGGGGTGAAGCTCATGCCAGTTTCGCCAGTCGATACAGGAGGAAGGCGCCCAGCAGTTGCAGGCCGATCGACGAGAAGATCAATATCCGTCCGGTTTCGTCGTTCCACATGCTCAGGAGGAATCCGGGGTTGGTCAGGATCAGGACGGAGCCCACGCCCAAGGGAAGAAGGCCCAGGATCCAGGCGGAGAGTCGCGTCTCGGCGGACATCGCGATCAGTTCATGTTCCGCTTGCTCGCGGTCGCGCATGAAGTTGGCAACGCGCTCGAGCAGCAGGTCCGCACGACCACCGTAGCGCACGCCGAGTCCCAGGATGGACGCCAGAAGGAACATTTCTTCCACACGCACATTGGTCGCTGTCTGGTGCACCGCACGGTCGAGATCCACTCCCGCACGGACCAAGGCTGCGGAGCGGTCCATGTGCCCGCGCAGAGGCTCCTGCGTCGTGGCAATCGCGAGTTGAAACGCTGCCTGCGTGGAGTTGCCGATGGTGATCAGGCGCACCATCGCGTCGATGTAGCCGGGGAGCTGGCTGATCAATTGGCGGCGGACTTTCTGAAGCCGCAGCCATACCGCGAAGATCGAAATCAGGACGAGCAGGAACAGCACGCCCGCAGCAGCAACCGCGCCCCCGAAGAATCCTGCCAGCAGAGATAGCACCACAATGCCGGCCGCAGCGAGCATGGCAACCTTGGGTGAAATGACGCCGAGCAGCCACTCGGGCAAGACCGCTTCCATCAAGCCCTTGCGGGCAGGTGTGCCGGTGGTTGCCTCGGTGTTGAGCCAAGGGTCCGAAGTGATGCCAGGAATGAAGCTCTCCGACGGCGCATCACGCAACGGCATCGGCACGTTCGCAACGGACGGCACCGCATCGGCACTGCTCGCCAGAATCTGCTGCTCAAGGTGACGCCCGGTCGCCTGGCGAGTCTGCCGGCTTCGTGCCCATTGCCAGAGCAAGAGGCCTCCAGCTGCCAGCAGCAGCGCGATGCAGGTCACGATGAGCAGTGCTTCACGCACGGCCTTCTCCGCTTTGCGCGCGCGCCATCGATTGGCGGAAGCGCGTGATCTTCGGCGAATGCGGCGCGATGCCGAGCGACACCCAGCGGTCGCGTTCTTCACCGTCCGGGGACACCACTGGTTCGTAGCGATACAGCTCCTGCATCGCCACCACGTTGTCGTTCACACCAGTCACTTCGCTCAGAGAAATGATGCGGCGTTGCCCGTTGGAGAGCCGCCCGATCTGCACGATGAAGTCGATGGCGTTCGCAATCTGGCGGCGCAGGCTGACCTCGCTGCCTTGATAGCCAGCAAAGCCGGAGAGCATTTCCAGGCGGTACAGGCATTCGCGCGGCGAGCTCGCGTGGATGGTGCCCATGGAGCCTTCATGCCCGGTGTTCATGGCTTGCAGCATCTCGATGACTTCGGCGCCGCGCACTTCGCCGACGATGATCCGGTCTGGCCGCATGCGCAGGCTGTTACGCAGCAGATCGCGGATCGACACCACGCCGGTGCCGTCGAAGCCACCGGGGCGGCTCTCGAGACGCACCACGTGACTGGTACCCAACGACAGCTCGGCGGTGTCTTCGATGGTGATCACGCGTTCGCGTGAGGGGATGAAGCTGGCCAGTGCATTGAGCAACGACGTCTTGCCCGAGCTGGTGCCGCCGCTCACGAGAATGTTGCAGCGCGCACGCACCGCGATCTCGAGCAGTTGCGCCATGCCGGCATCGAAGGTGCCGAGCTTCACCAGGTCGGCGGGAGTCAGGGGTTCTTTGCGGAACTTGCGGATCGAAACCGACAGGCCGTCGATGGCCAGCGGCTCGATGATGACGTTGATGCGCCCCCCGTCGGGCAGGCGCGCATCGACCATCGGATTCGATTCGTCGAGCCGGCGCCCGAGCGGCGCCAGGATGCGACGCACGATCCGCATCACGTGCTCGGAATCCGCGAAACGCAAGGTCTCGCGCTCCAGCATGCCGTGCCGCGACACATAGACGTTCTGGTAGCCGTTGATCAGGATGTCTTCGACCGCAGGATCGTTGAGCAGGTCTTCCAGCGGGCCGAAACCGGCCAGTTCCTTGGTCAGCGCATCGGCGATGAGCTGCATCTCGCGGTCGTTGATCGGCACGCGGCGCAGACGAACGAAGCTGTCGACCTCCAGTTCGACGAACTGCTGGATCGAGGCGCGCGACCAGCGGCCGAATTCTGCGCCCAGCTCTTCGATGCGGCTCAGCAGATGGTCGTGCGTCCAGCTCTTGATGTCCTGGAACTGCTGGGAGTTGATGAATGCCTGGTCGTCGTCGGCAAATTCGATATCAGTGGACATGGATCAGCCTTCGTTATCTCTTTTCCAGAGCCCGGTGATCTGCGCCATCAGTGCCACCCAGCGTGGGTCCTTGGCAGGCGGTTGACCGGAGTCGGACATGTATTCCTGGTGCAGGGTGCGGGCGAGGCCGCCGACGGCCTGCGCATACGGATCGTTGCGCGCGGTGCGCACGAGCATCTCGCCACGGCAACCGGCGGCGAGCAGTTGGGTGCTGCGGTCGGGCAGCACATGCTGCAGGGGCAGTTCAAGGCGCTCTGCGATGTCTTTGGCCGACAGGCCGACGCGCGCGTCGAACTTGTTCACGACCAGTGTCATCCGCTCGATCTCGACGTTGCGAGCGCGAAGTTCCTTGAGCATGTTGGCCGTCGACACGATGGCGCCGATGCTCTGGTCGCACACCACCCAGGTGTTCTGGGCTTCACGCACGGTCTGGGCGATGAAATCGATGGTCGAGAAGCCGCCCAAATCGGCAATCTGGAAATCGAAGAAGTCGGCCAGGCGGCGGATCAGCGAGACCGAATCGGCATGCGAGATCTCGCGCACCTGCGCCAGGTTCGTCGGCAGCGGGAGCACTGCCACACCGCTGGTGTGATGCGCCAGCGCTGTGTGCAGCAAGGTCTGGTCGAGGCGCCGCAGGTTGCGCACGCCGTCCACGAAGCTGAAGCCGCTTTGCGTGTTCAGGTACAGCAGGCCATCGCGTGCGGGCAGGCCCAGGTCGAGCAGTGCCACGCCATGGCGCCCGCTGCGACTCGCCGGGCGTGCGGGTGCTTGCGCCAGTTGATCGTGCAGCGTGAGAGCCAGACTCGTGGCCAACGTGGTGACGCCCAGGCCCGCGCGAGCCCCCAGCAAGGCCAGTGTGCTGCCGCGTAAGCCGCCTGGGAGCGAGCGCCGCTTTTCGAGCAGCGCGCGCAGGGTGCTCACGGCCTCATCGGGCGTGGCCGAAATGTCGATGAAGTCGTCCACGCCGGCGCGAAGGGCGGCGAGCATCGCTGCGGGTTGTGAAGACACGCCGGCGGCCAGCACGGGCAAGGTCGGCCAGTCGCGCTTCAGACGTTGATGAAGCTCGCTGGCTGCAGCGACTTGTTCGGGCGAGAAGTCGATGAACACGGCCACAGGACCGAGCAACGAGATGCGTTCGTCGATCGTCTTCGTGTCCTGGCTCAGAACAACGACAGAGCCTTCGGGGCTCAGGGCGTCGGTCAGCCAGGTGATGTGACTGCCATTGGCTGACGCGAACAGGTAGGTCTCGCTGCCAGTTTCCGGAAGGTTGTCGCGTGGGGCGTTCATGGTGCCGTTCTGCGATGCGCGGTTAAGACGACTTCCATCCATCAACGGGAGAAGCCTGGCACTGCTGTGTTGGCTGCGCCCCCGAGGAAGTGCGAGCGCCACACGGGCCCGTCGCGTTGCTCCGCGCCGCCTGGGAGGTAAGGCGTCAGGTCGGTATTGCGCGCAATGGGCTTTACCAGGTGCGGAGTGACGAGAATCACCAGTTCTTTCTCGCTCATCTGGTACTTGTTCTGCCGGAAGAATGTTCCCAGGATCGGCAGGTCGCCAAGGAGGGGAACCTTGTCGACATTCGAGGTGGTAGTGCGGCTGACGAGGCCGCCGATGATGAAGCTCTCTCCGTCACCCAATTCCACCGTGGTGTCGGCGCGGCGCGTGCTGATCGCGGGCACAGCAACGCCGCCGATGCTGAGCGAATTGGTGTAGTCGAGGTCACTGGCTTCGGGAGCCACCTTGAGCACGATGCGGTCGTTCGACAGCACGGTGGGCGTCAGAGTCAGCCCGATACCGAAGGGCTTGTATTCAATGCTCGTGGTGCCCAGACCCTGAGGAACTGGAACGGGCAGTTCTCCGCCGGCCAGGAAGCTGGCGCTCTGGCCCGACATGGCGACCAGCGTGGGCTCGGCAAGCACACGCGCCATGCCATTGCCCTCAAGAAAGCCGACGTTCAGCCCGATACCGGCCTTGCCGAAGTTGAACAGCAGGCTGAAAGCTTGTGCGAGAGGGTTGCTGTATTCACCACTGATGCTTCCATCCGACGCGAAAGTCGCAGTCTTCAGAGACGACGGCGTGAAAGAACCAAAGCTGAACCCATTGGAGTTGGCGCGCGTGCTGAAGATGTTCAGGCCGGCTTGCTTGAGCACACTCCGGTTGAACTCGACGACCTTCACTTCGACCTGGACGGTATTGCTGCGCACGTCGACAACGGAGCGATCGATGAGTTCCACCTTGTCGCCTCCGCTGGCCATTGCTGTATCGCGGGCCTGCTGGTGCGCGGTCACGCTGTCCATGGTCCCGGCGAGCGCGGAGCTGCGGCGCCGTACTTCGATGGCGTAGGTCGTGGCGGCAGCGCTTCCCTTTTCCCAGACCATCAGCGTGGTGCGCCCCGCGGCCTTGCCGGTGATGATCAGTCGCGCTGCGGGAGAGCTCGGCGTCTTGCGTGTGACGGTGACAGCTGCAACGGCCTCATCGGCGATGGCCATCCGCTCGATGCCCTTGTCGATCAGCAGCTCTTGCTGCGTGCCGGCATTGAGGATCAGCGGACGCTGAGGCTGTGTGCGCATGGCCTGCGTTTCCGCGGCATTGGTAGCAAGCGGCCAGGTCGCCTGGGCCATTGCGCACAAGGCGATCAGCGACGAACGCAGCAGCGACGGGGCGCCTGGAGGGCTGCACGACGGTTCGCGTGGCGTGTGGGGCATGTGGCTTCTTTCCTGGATGACGGACGTGAGGGCTGAGGTGCGTTGCACTCAATAGCTCATGGTTTCACTGCGGTCGCCGCGAATGACTTCGACTTGAAGACCCCCGCGGCTAGCGCTTGGCTGCGTTGTCCGTGCGCCGGCGGAAACGCTGCGCGCTTCAGCCAAAGCGGGGCGGCCGGCGACGGCTTTGCCGCCAGTTACAAGGTCCGCCGCGGTCAGGCCTGCCTGTGCGCGGTCGAGACCCTCCAGGGGCGGACGGCGAGGCTCACCTGGGCGGACCGACGCGGGCTGCAATGCGGTTGGGAGATCGGCGAAGAGCTTGGGGTCGGGTTCCCCCATGTCGTTCGGGTTGCGCAGCGCGAGCAGCAGCCGGCCGGTCGAGTCGCCGATCGTGAGGCGGTTCACGTCATCCACGGGGACGGCAAGCACGGCGGTGCGGGCCGCCTCGGTGCGTTGGGCCTGTTGTTGCTGTTGCTGCTTGTCCGCCGTCTTCGAGGGAAGCCCATCGACGGATGCAGAACCGAAGGCGAGCACACGTTTGCGAGAGAGAAGCAGGCGTGCCTGGCTGCGATCCACATCCTTGCCGTCCGACTTCAGCGTGATGAACACGTCGACGAAATCGCCTGGCTGGATCTTGTTGCCAACGCCCATGACCTCGTCGGCCTTGATCGCGACCGCGCGTTCGCCTTCGCCCACACGGAGGGCGAGGCCTGAAACCAGTTGGTTTTCCATCACGGGCGATCCCTCGGAAAGATCGAGGACCGGGACACGACCGGCGGCGGTTGCCACATCCTGGAAGGCGCCGGCTGGATTCACGGCAAGGCGTTCGACGCGCAAGGCATCAGCAGGGATGACCTGGCCTGCGGGCAGAGGCTTGGCCGCGACCACCACCGGGTGGGTGAGCGTCTGCTGGCTCTTGCTCGGATCGGATGCGGGTGTTGCCGTCGCCGCAGTCTTCTGCGGTGCTTGCCGACCGAGCATCCAGGCATAGCCACCCAGCGCGAGGGCCAGAAGGACCAGGAGGGCGGCGACGATTTTGGTGATATTGATCATGGGCGGCGAACTGAAGGAGGGGAGCAAGCGATCACGGAAAAGAGATGAAGGGCCTGCGAGACGAAGCAGAGTTGGCAATGGCTAACTCTGTCGCCCCCAAACCATCCACGCCGCAGCGGCTAATGCAAGGTAGGCCGCGTAAGGAATGATGCGAACGCGGCGAGGCCTGCCGTCAAGCTCGGATGTACGCGATGGGCCGGCAAGCACCAGGGTGAGTCGTGGAAAAAAGGGCCAGTGCCTGAGAGCCAGCCAAAGAATGCTGTGGGCGCCGGCCATCAGGCTGGCGACGATCCAGATCGGTACCAGGGCCGACAGGCCGACCCACAACCCCAGGGCGCCGGTGAACTTCACGTCGCCTGCCCCCATAAGTCCGCCGACGTAAAAGAGCAGGAGAAATCCAAAACCAACCGCCGCGCCAACCAAGCTGGACTGCCAGTTGCTGTCGAAAGGGCTGCTGCCGAGCGTCAGTGCAGCCAGCGCCGAGACGGCTCCGGCCAGCACCAGCCAATTCGGGACGCGACGTTCTCGAAAGTCATAGACGGCAACAGCAATGAGCCAAAGCATGCACGTCGACGCCGACACCATCATTTGGGTTCAGCTTAAGTCGACGTCGTGAGTGCCGTGAGGATCGTCTGAAATTTCGTACGTACCGTTGTACCAAGATTGGTGAGTACGGTAACGAGAATGGCCGCAATCAGCCCTGCAATGAGGCCATATTCAATTGCAGTAGCACCCTCTTCATCGCGCAGAAAACGGGTAATAGAACTAAGCATGGTGATCTCCTGAAAGGAAGTGTTAACAAAGGCTGGCACGGTGGATGTTATACAGCGTAACTCCGTGTATCAAGGGCAGAAACACATGGGATCGAGTCCCGGATGTGCTACTCGGAGGGGTAAAGCAGGAAGGCGGCCAGCCTCGTTCGGCCCCCACAACGGGGCAGAAAAGGTCACTTATTCACAGTGTGGAGATGTTCGTTTCCCTCTGTAAACCGCATGCACACTGGCATGGACGAGGGGAACGCGTTACGGGCGAGGGAACGTCCGAAAGTTGAGCGTTACGGGAACATGCCCGTTACGTGTTACGTAGCGGGGTACCCAGGGGTGCAATTTGTAACACTCGACAAGGCGGCCCCGTTTGGGCAATAAATCACACTTTTGGGGTCGAGACCCCTTCGGTGATGGGGCCTCAGCCCAGGATTTCTTCGTGGAAGAGCTTCCACTCGCCCGCTTGGCGGAGCCAGTACTGGCGGCGGGTGCGGCCGTTCTTCTCGCCCTCGAACACCTCGCCGAAGGTGGCGACCATGGTGTCCTCGGTGTCGCGCCAGTGGAGGTACGACACATCCTTGATTTGCACTCGTTTACCTTGTGCGTAGGTCAATTCGTCGCGGAGCACCGAATTGGCATCGACGGGTTTCCGGCTGGCGCGCTGGAAATCCGGCAAATAGAATTTCTTCAATTGCGCTTCATTGCCGCTGGCTCTTGCGTCTTTCCAAGCGGTAATTGAATCGGCGAATTTCTTTTCTTCTTTTTCGGCCTGCGGCTGCGAAATCCATTGCAGGCTGCGCGCGGTGACGACAGGCGTGGCGCCGATCTGCACCTTGCGCAGCAGCTGCTTGAGGTCGGGGTTGGCCATGACGACGCAGCCGTCGCTGGCGAGCGGTGCCCGCGCAAACTGCTGGGGCGGGGTGCCGTGCAGCCAGATGCCGCTGCCGGTCTTGCCGCGCCGCACGTCGTACGGGTTGGGGTAGTTGATGGGCAGGGCGCCGGCGCCGTAGAAGTCTTTGAGCGAGCGCGGGTCGAGGCTGCTGGTGATGTAGTACACGCCCAGCGGGGTGCGCGCGTCGCCTTCGACGGCCTTGCCGGTGCCCGACTTGCCGACCGAGATGTAGTAGTCGGCGACGAGCTTCATGCCCTTGTCGGAGTTCTCGAACAGGTACAGCCGCGAGCGCGAGGCGTCGACGGCAATGGCGAAGCGGCTGCGGGTGGAGAGCGTGAGGAACTGCGAGGGCACGGTGCCGGCGGGCGGCCGTTCGCGCAGGGCCTGCAGGCGGCGGCGCGATTCTTCGTGCAGCTCGACCATGGCCGGGTTGCCGCGCAGGCGCGCGATGCCGGCGGTGTCGGGCATGGCGTTCGATGGCGGCACCTGCGCTGCGAGCAGGTCGCCGTACACCAACTGCGCGAGTTGGAAGTTCGGATGGTCGCGCACGAGGGTCTGGGCCTTGGCCAGCGCCTCGCGGCTCTTGCCGCGGCCGAACAGCTCGTAGACGGCGATCAGGCGGGCCTCGGCGCCGCTGGCTTCCTGGAGCGGTGCGGCTGCTCTGGCGGACTTGCGGGCCGGGCGCGCGGCGCTTGCGTTGTCCGCCACGGCGGACCGCTTGCTCCTGGCTTGCAGCGGCGTCTTGCTGGCGCCGCTGCCGGCTTTGCTGGCCCGGGCTTCCTTGGCGGACGCCCGACTGCCACCGGCCTTGGCGCTTTTCGCGCTGCCGGCCTTGGCTGTCTTGCTGCTGGTGCTGCTGTTGTTGGCTGCGAGCGCGGCGCCGGGCGTGGCCAGCAGAAGCGCAGAGGCGGCCATCAAGGCCGCGAGCAGTTTCCCGCTCCTCAGCGGGAACGGGAGGGGCTGAAGCCGGCCTTGCCGGACGATGTCTGCCACTAGCCGCCGACGCTTTCCTTGCGAATGTGCCACTGGTTGCCAGAGCGTTGGAGCTCGAGCGTCTTACGGCTCGCGATATTGAGGTTGTCGGCGCGGTAGACCTGGCGGAACTTGGCGGTGGCGGTCTGTCCGTCGACCTTGATCGCGAGGTTCTCGAGGTTCACGCTGATGCTGGACTTGCCGACGATGCGCGCGCGGCGGTCTTCTTCCCAGGCCTTGCGGCTTTGTCCGCCGGCGGGCACGAAGTCGTTGCCATAGGAGGCGAGGTAGCGGTCCATGTCCTGGCTGGCCCAGGCCGAGGCCCAGCCGCGCACGACGGATTCGATCTCGGCGGTGGAAGCCGGCGCAGCGGCAGGTGCCGGTGCGGGTGCTGGTTCAGGCGTCTTGGCAACCGGTGCGGGCGCTGCAGCCACCTTGACCGGCGGTGCGACAGGCGCGGCGGCGGGTGCCGGCGCGGGCGCAGGCGGGGGCGCCTTGGCAACGGGCGCAGGTGCGGGCACGGGAGCCGGCGCCTTGGCGACCGGTGCGGGCGCAGGCGCCGGGGCGGGCTTCGCAGCCGGTGCCGGTGCAGGCGTCGTCGTGGCCGATGCCACGAGGGTCGAGCCGCCCTTCGAGCTGGCCGTCGGCGTGGTCGTGAAGAGCGAGCGGATCACGGCCAGCTTGGGCTGCACCGCGGTGTTGTTCTGGTCGAGCTGCAGCGCCTTGCTGTAGGCCTGGCTGGCCAGCCGCGCGTACACATCGCCGAGGTTTTCCTGGGCGGTGGCGTAGCTGGGGTTGGTGCGAATGGCGCTTTCGAGGGCGTTGCGGGCCTTGTCGAACTGGTTCTGGCTCGCGTAGATGACGGCGAGGTTGTTGAACGGTTCGG
>Ga0307405_10000304_pt1 | contig 18142 bp, 10 predicted proteins | sample 322Cmetagenome_2_FD_203311 | JGI IMG/M metagenome (GOLD analysis project Ga0307405, IMG submission 203311) | Maize rhizosphere microbial communities from greenhouse at UC Davis, California, United States - 322HYB-C-1 | ecosystem: Host-associated > Plants > Roots > Rhizosphere > Soil | place...
GACCGCCCGCCACTCGCCACTGACCACTCGCCACGAGCTGTTCCGGCTCCTCCCCGTCGAGGAAGATCCGCTGCCACATCTCGAGCGTGACGAGGGCCCAGAGGCGCTCGCTGTGGTTCTCGCCGGCGACCACGTGGCGCCCGACGAGCGACCGGAGCGCGGCCGGGTCGAACAGATTGCGGGCCAGCGCCCGATCGCCGAGCACGAACTCGTTGAGCAGCGGGCGGAAGGGCCCGCGGAACCACGCGCCGACCGGCACGGGGAAGCCCATCTTCTTGCGACCCAGGATCTCCGGCGGCAAATGGTCGCGCATCGCTTTGCGCAGCACGTACTTGGTCGTCATCCCGCGGAGCTTCATCCGGTCGGGGAGCCGTGCCGCGAACTCCACGAGCGGGTGGTCCAGGAAGGGGACGCGACTCTCGATGGACGCCGCCATGCTCATCTGGTCCTGCTTCATGAGCAGCTCGTGCAGGTACGTCTTCGTGTCGGCGTAGAGCAGCTTGTTCAGCAGCGACCGCGCGTCGGTGCGCGCGAGCGCGGCGTGATAGGCGGCGTACGGGTCCACGTCGTCCGTGCGCTCGCGCATCTCGCGGGAGAGCAGCGCCGGCTGCTCCGCGCGCGCGAAGACCGCGAAGTTGTCGAAGTAGAGCGTGTCCAGGTCGGCGGAGCGTGTGAGGACCGTGCGGCCGAGTTTCTGCCGCAGCCGGCCGGCCGGGAGCGCCTCGACGCCGCGCCGCACGGCCGCCCGGACGGCCCCGGGGACGAGCCGCTCGTACTGCCCCCCCACGGCCATCTGCAGGACGGTCGCCCGGTAGCGGTTGTAGCCGGCGAGCGTCTCGTCACTCCCCTCCCCCGTCAGCACCACCTTCACGTGGTCGGCGGCGAGGCGAGAGACGAAGTTGAGCGCGACGCTCGAGGGGTGCGCGATCGGCTCGTCCTCGTGCCACACGAGCCGCGGGAGCGCCTCGAAGAACTCCGCGGGCGTCACGACGATCTCGTGGTGGTCGGTGCGGTACCGGTCCGCGACGAGGCGAGCGTAGCGCAGCTCGTTCGCCTCGCGCTCGGCGAAGGCGACGGAGAACGTCTTGATCGGGTCGTCGACGAGCCGACTCATGACCGCGGTGATCGCCGCCGAGTCGATGCCGCCCGAGAGGAACATGCCGAGCGGAACGTCGGACATGAGGCGCATGCGGACCGCGTCCGTGAAGCGGGCGAGATAGTCTTCGACGATCTCGCGCTCCTGAGCGGCGCCGCCGTCGCTGACGCGACCGCCCTCCGACGGGCGGCCATCGTCGTGGGCGGCCGCGAAGCGCAGGTCCCAGTAGCGGCGGATCTCGATCTCCCCGTCGCGCCAGAGCAGCGTGTGGCCGGCGGGGAGCCGCCGCACGCCCTCGAACAGCGTCTCGTCGCCACTCGGCGCGTGGTTGGCGAGGAAGTCCGGGAACGCCCGGGCGTTGAGCGCCGGCGCCACGGCGCCCGCGGCGAGCAGCGCCTTGATCTCCGAGGCGAAGTAGAGCGCGCCGTCGGCGGCGTGCACGTAGTACAGTGGCTTCACGCCGAGCCGATCGCGGCAGAGGAAGAGCTCGCGCCGCTCGCGATCCCAGATCGCGAAGGCGAACATTCCGCGCATCCGCTCGGGCGCGCGCGCGCCGTCGCTCTGGTAGAGGCGGAGCACCGTCTCGGTGTCGCACCGCGTGTGGTAGTGGTGGCCGGCGGCCTCCAACTCGCGCTTCAACACGGGGTGGTTGAACACCTCGCCGTTGTACACGATCTGGAGGCGGCCGCCGTCGCTGGCCATGGGCTGGTGCCCGTGCGCGACGTCGATGATGCTGAGCCGGCGATGTCCCAGCCCGACGCCCCCTTCCAGGAAGGCGCCCGCGCCGTCCGGCCCGCGGTGCACGAGGGTGTCGCGCATCCGCTCCAGCAGCTCCGTGTCGAGCCGGCGCCGCGAGCCGGCCGGCAACGCGATTCCGCAGATTCCGCACATGAGGTCAGCTCATCTCCCGCTGGGCGCACCCGCATCGATGCGCCACCCGTTGCCGCTGGTTTCGAGTTCGCGCCCCTCGGCCGTCCCACTCACCCGCTGGTCCGCTCGCGCACATCCGGCGTCCCGCCCGGCGCCGATCGCGCCGGTGAGCCACTCGTGGCGGCGCCCCTCCCCCAGGGCGGCGCGGCCGCCGACGCGGACCACGCCTCCGCGCACGAGCAAGCACTCCGCCTCGTCCCCGTGGTCCGCGCGAGCCGCAGGGCGCCGCACCCAGGCCCATTCCGCGTCGGTCTCCACGTCGTCGCTCTCCACTCGACCGCCGGAGCCGAGGAGTAGCACGTCGCGCCCGCTGGGGCCCTCGACGAGGAATGCGCGCCCGCCGTGGGCCGCCACCTCACGCACGCGCGGCGCGGGTCCGTGAGCCGGCGCCGGTATCAGGAAGGTAATCACTTCCTGGGCGCCGCCGCCGGCCTGCGTGTACGCGCAGACCACCGCCCGCTCGCGCGCTCCGTACTGGGGCGAGACCCACCCGTCCCCGAGGCTGAACGCTCCACTCCCGAACGCTGCGAGCTGGAAGCGCGGCTCGCCGTCCGCAACGTCGACGACTTCCGGGCTGGCGGCCTGCGCCCGCAGTCCGGGCGCCAAGTGCCACCGCACCGTCACCTCGTGCGGGCCCGCCGAGGTGACGCGATCCCGCACGACCCAGTACTCGCCGCGCACGAACAGCACGCCCCGCACGTGCTCGGCGGGCGACGGCAGGCGCGCGAAGCCGTCGTGCGCCCCCTCGACGAACTGGAAGCGGTCGCTCGCCGCCGACAGGCGCTGCTCGCAGCGGGCGACGTGCCGCCACTGGAAGGCGCCGCCGCCAGGCACCGACGAGCCCGCCCCGTCGACGGAGATCGTGTTGTGCGCCGCGCCGGCCCGGTATGCGTCGCGCTCCGGGCCGGAGTAGGTGTAGGTGCCGCTGTCCACGAGCGCGGGCCGGCCGCGCACCGCCGCCGTGAGGGCGAGCGCGTCGGCGTGGGCGTGGCCGCAGTTCATCGCGCCATGCGGGCCGCAGTCCATCACCAGGTAATTGGCCTCGCGCCCCCAGCCGTCGCGCATCACGAAGTAGCCGCCGTCCCGGAACGCCCGCCAGAGGTCGGCCGGTGGCTCGGGGCGGAGGGTGTCGAAGCGCCGACCGGCGTCGGCGCCGAGGAGCCACAGCATCGCGGCCGGCGCCGCGCCGCGCGCGCCGAAGGCGTAGTCGGCGCGGCCGAAGACGGCGGCGCCGGTGGCGAGCAGCGCGCGCACGTCGTCGGGCGTGCGGCCGTCGAGCTGCACGAGTCGTCCGCCGTCGTCGTCGCCTACGAGCGGCATGGTCCCGTCGGGCCGCGCGAGGTACAGCAGGTGGTCGAGCAGTCGCTGCACCGCGTCGCGCAACACCGGCTCCGCAGGGTCGCGCTGCCGGGCGGCGAGGAGCAGGAAGTGCAGGTAGATCTCGGTCGTGTAGCGGTGATACTGCGACGCCTGCTCGAAGTAGACGCCGTCGGCGCGCACCTGCCGCCCGAGCTGCTCGAGCAGGATGGCGCGCCCCGTCTCACGCCACCGCGGCGCGGCGCGGAACTCGGGGAGGAGCGTGCCGAGGCAGTAGAGGCCGAGGGCCTCGCCGGTGAGGTGTGTGTTGGGGCTGAAGTACGTCGAGAGGTAGCGCTCCAGGTGCCGCGCGTGCACGTAGAGGTGCTTGAGCATGCGCGTCAGGAGCGCCGGGCTGAGCGCCGGCGAGTCGCGGAAGAAGTGCAGCGCCCAGAGCCACGAGATCGCGCGGTAGGCCACCTCGAGGCTGCTCGCCCAGTTGATCCCGACTTTGGGCGGATTGGCCTGCATCCAGGCGCTCACGTGCTCGGCGAATGTCTTGGAGTACGCGTCGCGCCCAGTGTACCAGTACGCCTGACCGAGCGTGACGAGGTACTGCTGGCGGTTCAGCTCCCACACCACCTTGTGGTCGCCGACCGCGCCCGGGTCGAGGTACGGCACGCGGCTCCAGTGAACGAGCGGCGCCCGCGTTCCGGCGATCGGGTCGCGGTGCCAATCGATCGGCGTCCCGTAGGAGAGGCCCGCGTACCCGAGCAGGTCGAACTGTCCCGCCCGGAGACGGTCGGCGCGCGCGATCACGTCCGCCGCGTCGTCGGGGCAGCCCTGGCGGAGCGCGGCCAGGGTGGCGTGCCGGTCGTCGAAGCTCGGGAAGAATGGCACCGGCGGCCCCTCGTGGCGGTCGCGCCGGGCGCAGAAGTGGGCGTGCAGCGCCCCGGACTCGGCCGGGGTGCCGAGCGCGAGAGCCCGACGGAACGCCGCGTCGCCGGGGAGCCGCGCGTCGGGCGCGAGGCCGATCCGCTCGCGCCACGCCGCCACGGCCTGGGCGCCGCGCTCGCGCAGCTCGCGCAGGTCGCGGCCGCGCAGCTTGCGCGCCGTGCCGATCACGCGGGCGATCACGCGCGGCGCTCCTGCTCGACGGCCGGCTGCACGCCGGCCCCGGCAAGCGCCCGCTCCGGGCGCGCGAGCGCGGCGTACAGCCGCTCCCACTCGCCCCGCACAGCCGGCCACACGTACTTCGCGAGACACTCCGCGCGGGCGTTGGCCGCGAGGGTCGCGGCGAGTCCCGGTTCCTCGAGCAGGCGCACGGCCGCCGCGGCCATTCCCTCGGCGTCGCCGCGGCGAACCATCAGCCCCGTGCGCTCGTGCGCGACGATGTACGGAATGCCTCCGGCGTCCGACGTCACGACCGGCAGCCCGGCCGCGTACGCCTCGATGATCGAGTTCGGCATGTTGTCGATGTCGGGCGCATTGAGGTACACGTCCGCTCGGTCGTACAGCGCCGGCATCGCCTCGGGCGGCACGCGTCCCACGAACTCCACGTTGCGGAGCCCGAAGGACCCGACGAGCGCTTCGAGCTCCGTCCGCTGGCTGCCGAAGCCGGCGATGATGAGGCTCGCCTCCGGTACGTGCCGCTGGATCAGTGCGAAGGCGCGCAGCACCCCGCCGACGTTGTACAGCGGCTCCAGGTTGCGGTTGCTGAGGAAGACCGGCCGCGGCCGCGGGCGCGCCCGGTAGGCAATGCGCTCGACCTCGACGAAGTTGAAGATGGCGTGCGCGGCGAGCCCGAAGCGGCCGAACACGTCCACCAAGTAGCCGGACGGGACGACGATCGCGTCCGCGAGGCGCATGGCGGGAACGGCCACGCGACGCGAGCGCGAGAGGTGGTCCTCGGCCTCGCCGCTCCGGTAGTTGAGCACGACCGTCTTGCCGTACAGCTTCGCGACGAGCATGGCCGGGAGCGGGGCGAGCAAGAAGGACGTGTACGACGCCGAGAAGGCGTGCACCACGTCGTGCCGGCGCAGCTCGCGGAGGAGCGACAGCCCGTAGGCGACGGACGTGACGACGGTGCGCACGTACTTCACGCGCTGCAGCAGGCGGAGCGGCCCGGGCAGGCGCGGGTTGACGGGCAGGAACGCCACGTCGAGCGACGGTGCCTCGCGCAGGCGGGTGAGGAGCCGCTGCGCCTGCACCGCCTGCCCGCCGAGGATGTCGAGCGACGGCGCGACGATGCAGACCCGGATGCGCGGCTCGCTCGTGCTCGACGCGCCGCGATCGGCGGCGGAGCGCCGGGCGCGGCGCGAACGTCGCGCCGTCGCGCTACCGGTGCCAGACATTCCACCGCCCCCGCAGCCCGTTGATCGTCGCCACCACCGTGGCCGCCTGCAGCGCGACGCCCCACTCGACCAGCCCGAGCGCGCGGCGGCGCAGCCCCGGGCGCGCGGCGAGCAGTACGGTGATCGCCACCGCCGCCCCGATCAGCGCGGCGGCGAGCAGGTGACCCAGCCCCCGCGCCGCGAGCACCGCCGCACTGACCACGAGCGCGACCGCCAGGTACGGCGTGAGGAGGCGCAGCAGCTTGTGGCAGACGAACTGGAGCCAGATCGGGTTCCGTACCGGTACGAGGACGGCCGGCAGCCACGCGCACAGTTGGATGTTCCCGGTGAGCGTGCGCACCTTGCGGCGGTACTCCTGCTCGGCGCGGAAGCGCCGCGCCTCGATCGCCTTGGCACCTTCCACGAAGTCCACGCGGTAGCCGTTCAGGACGAGGCGCATCGGCACGTACACGTCGTCGAGGATCAGGCCGTCCGGGAGCGGGGCCCAGAGTGCGCGCTTCATCGCGTACACCGCGCCGGTCACCCCCACCGCTGAATGCACGCGCGCCTCGGCATCCCGCAGCCGCTTCTCGTACGACCAGTAGCGGTCGGCGAGCGTGGGCGGCCCGCCGTGCGCCCCGACTTCCAGGCACCCGGACACGGCGCCGACCCGCGGGTCGGCGAGCGCCACGACGAGGCGCGCGACGGCCTCGGGCTCGAAGAGCTGGTGCGCGTCTCCGAAGACGAGCACCTCGCCGCGGGCGGCCCGGACGCCGGCGTTGAGCGCCGCCGCCTTGCCGCCGGGCGAATCGCCGCGCACGACTCGCACGCGCGGCCCGAGATCACCGAGGTCCGCCGGCGCGGCGCCGCTCCCGGCGCCGTCGAGTGCGACGACCACGTCGAGGCGCGCCGCGTCGTACCGCGCGGCGAGTGCGTTCTCGACGCGGCGGCGGATCGTCGGAACGTCGTCGCGCGTGGCGATCACCACGGTGACCGTTGGCGACGCGGCGCCAGCCGCCGGCGTCGCCTCGTGGCCGCGCCCAGGCGCGCGCTCGCGACGGCGGCGCACCGTCGCGAGCGCGGTAATCGCGAGCGGATAGACCACCCAGATGGCGCCCAGCGCCACCGCCGACACCAACAGCAGGACCTTCACACCCTCCTCGCGAACGAGCTGGCCACGGGTGATCGCGGGCCGATCACTTGCATGTCACCACGAGCCGCACCTGACTCGGCAATACCGGGACCGCGGCGCGGTGGCGCGTTCCGGGTTCGTAGCCCCGGTTGACGGCGCCGGCGTGGCGAAGGGTATCGCCCGCGGCGTCGCACGCTCGCAACAGCGGTTGCCGGGATCCCACAGCCCGGCCCGGCCGGGCGCCGAGGGGATGCGCCGAGCGCCGACGCGCCACCGCGGCTCGCATCCCGTAACAAACGCGGCGGCAACTGGTTAAGCCGCCGCCACGCGACGATGCTGCGAGCCCGCGTGCGAGCTCAAGAATTGCCCTTCGCGAATGCCACTATATATACCCATCCTATGGGACGAGGCCAAGTAATAATGCGCGATGGAACGTTGAGCTGTTTGGTGACGGGAGGGGCCGGCTTCATCGGGTCGCACGTCGCGCACCGACTGGTGGAGCTGGGGCACGCCGTGCGCGTCGTGGACAACCTCTCCACGGGCAACCGGGACAACCTGCGCGACGTCGCCGACCGCGTGGAGCTGATCACCGGCGACGTGCAGGACCCCGGGGTGTGTGCGCGCGCGGTGGACGGCGTCGACGTCGTCTTCCACCTCGCCGCCCTCGGCAGCGTTCCCCGGTCGCTGGCCGACGCCTGGGGGTCGCACGACGCGAACGTCAACGCCACGGTGCGGCTGCTGGAGGCGTGCCGCCACGGCGGCGTGCGGCGCGTCGTGTACTCGAGCTCCAGCTCCGTGTACGGGGACACTCCCACGCTGCCGAAGGTCGAGACGCTCGAGCCGCTTCCCCGCTCGCCGTACGCCGCGTCGAAGCTCTCCGGCGAGCAGTACACGCTGGCGTACGCCCGCGCGGGACTCGTGGAGGGCGTGGCGCTGCGCTACTTCAACGTCTTCGGCCCGCGCCAGAGCCCGAAGGGGCCGTACGCCGCGGTGATCCCGCTCTTCCTGAGCGCCGCGCTGCGGGGCACCCCGGCCGTCGTGTTCGGGGACGGCGAGCAGACGCGCGACTTCACCTACATCGACAACGTGGTGACGGCGAACCTGCTGGCCGCCTTCGGGCCCGCCGAGCGCGTGAACGGGTGGGCCGTCAACGTCGGCGCGGGCGACCGCACCTCGCTCAACCAGCTCCTCCAGCTCGTGCGCGACGTCTCCGGCGTGGACGTGCGCGCGGAGTACCGCCCGCCGCGCGCCGGCGACGTGCGCGACTCGCTCGCCGGCCTGGATCGCGTTCGGCAGGTGCTCGGCTACGACCCCGAGGTGTCGCTGGCCGACGGACTCCGGATCACGTGGGAGTGGATGCGGTCGCGCGAGGGAGAGCCGGTCGCCGCGCGGGCGTAGCGGCACCGCCGCCGGCGCACCGCTCGATCGCGTCGAGCAGCAGCGTCGCCTGGTTGCGGCGGCTGAAGCGCCCGTCGGCATTCACGGCCCGCGGGCGCTCCCCGTTGCGGTATTGGAGGTAGCGCGCGCGGATCACCGCCGCCGTGCGCGCCTCGTCGCCGAGTGGGAGGACGTCGGCGGCGGTGCCGCGCAGGAGCAGGTCGGGCGCGCTCTCCGGCTCGGCGAACACGAGCAGCCACGCCGGGAAGTTCAGATACTCATAGATCTTCGCGGGGATCTGCATCGTCCCGTCCTGCGGGAGGCTGACGAGCATCTGCGCGCCGGCCAGGAACTCGAGGGCGGCGCGGCGCGGGCGGGGCCCTCCGACGGTCACGAAGTCGCCCACCCCCTCCTCCCGGGCCATGTCCGGGATCGGCACGCCGCCGTACCCCTCCACGTGCCCGATGAAGTCGATCCCGAAGTCGGCGGGGGTCAACTGCAGCTCGTCGATGACGCGGCGGGCGGCGCGGAGCAGCGGCCGCGGATCGCGGTCCACGTAGATCGTGCCGGCGAAGGCCAGCGTGAAGCGGTGACCGAAGCGCGGCGGCGGGAGGACCTCGTCGTCGGCCCCGTTCGGCGCGGCGATCATGCGCGGCCCCGCCTCGGGGTACTTGGCCCGCATTGCCTGCAGCAGCGGTTCGGTGTTCAGCACCACGAGCGACGCCGCGCTCACGGCGCGCCGCTCGTACTGCTCCGCGAGGTCGAGCGCCTTGGGGCTGGCGACGTCGGCGTCGAACCGGTGGAAGAGGCTCCACGGGTCGCGCAGGTCGATGACGAGCGGGAGGCCGGTGCGGCTCGCGACGATCACCCCCGCCTCGTGCGCCTGGTGGGGCGGTCCCGAGGTGACGACCGCCGCGTGCACGGCCGGGTCGTAGAGACGCGTGGCGACGTCGGCCGCGTCGTGGGCCCAGCGGAGGTAGGACGCGTAACGCGCCCACGCCCGGTACGCGCGCAGGAGGCCGCCCACGCCGCGCGCCGGACCAGCCAGCGCTTCGCGCCGGACGCTCGCGCCGACTCCGGCCTGCGGCGGGCGCGGCTTGAAGCGCCGGTAGACTGCGCGCGCGAGGCGCTGCAGGCGCAGCACCAGGAGCTCCGCGTGCGGCACGCCGTACACGCGCGTGTCGGCCGGGAGCTCGGCGAGTCGCGTCTGGTCCACGCTCGCCAATTGGGCGGGGTCGAGCGCCACGACGTCCAGCCCCCAGCCGCGCTCCGCGGCGAATCCCGCGAGCTTCTGCCAGCGCAGCGCACCGACCGCCTGGTCCGGCGGGAAGCTGTAGGTGATGAGGAGCAGCCGGCGCCGGTCCGTGCCGGCGGCTGCCGCATCGGCCGGCGCGGTGAAGTACGGCCGCGGGGCGCTACCGAGCGAAAGCATCGTTGGCGACGGTCTCGAGTTCGATGAGGTAGGTGGCGAGGCCGCCGAGCGAGGCCACCTCGGCGTTGTACGCTCCGAGCAGCATCGCGCGCGCGAGGCGAGCGGCGAGCGGTCCGCGGCGGAGCAATCCGCCGGGCGCACGACCGGCCGCCCGCAGCACCTCGGCGCCCAGGCGGCGGAAGTGCGCGGCATGCGTCGCGGGCGCGCGGGCGCCCTTCACCTCGTACGGAACGTCGGCGTACCGCGGGTAGGCGCGCGCGATCGCGTCCGTGTGGAGCCGCCGGTCGAGCAGCATGCTCCCCGGGAGCGAGCCAAGAAAGTCGAAGAGGTCAGGGTCGAGGTACGGCGCGTACACGTCCGCCACCTGCGCGAGGACGCCGTACGGCGCGAGCGCGATGGTGCGTCGCGTCCGATTCCAGATGCGGAACGAGCCGACGCCGTTCGGCGCGTCGAGGTGGCGCGCCACCTCCTCGCCGAGCCGCGCGAGGCCCAGGTCGCGGTTGAGCCGGCGATACACGGGCGCGGGCAGGAGCGCGGGCAGGTATCCCTCGGGGCCCAGCAGGTCTTCCGCCAGCGCCGCCACGTCGCCGCGCTCGAAGAGCTGCACCCGCGTGGCATTGAGGAACTGGCTCTGCGACAGACTGTCGCCCGCGATGCCGTCGTAGACGGCGAAGCCCTGGCCGTTGAAGTACTCGGCGATCGGCAGCGCCCACGCGTGCTCCACGGTGCAGAGGTGGGTGTGCGCGTTCTTCTCCCACTCCGACTGGAAGTGCGACGGGGGCTGGTCGAGCACCAGGTGCTCGAGGCCGAGCACGTGCGCGAGATGTGCGGCCACGTCCACGTCGTCCGCCGCCTTCGGCGGGTGCGGGCGAGCCGTCAGGCAGCGGGCCGGCCGCCGCCCCTGCGCGCACAGCTCGAGGACGATGTGCCGGGAGTCGCGTCCGCCCGTGAGCGGCACGACGACGCGGGCCGGGTCGGGCGCGGTCCGGCGAATCGCCTCGCGAAAGAGGGTGACGAAGCCGTCGACCGCGGCATCGCGCGAGAGGTGCTGCGTGCGCGCGATCGCGTACTCCCCGCGCACGGCGGGCGGCTCGCCGCGCCAGACGAAGCTCGCCGCCGGCGGCACCTGCCGGATCGCAGCGAACGGCGTGTCCCCGCCGACGAAGCCGCCCATCCGCAGAAACACCGCGAGGGCCGCGTCGTCCAGGTCGCGCGGCGCACCCTCGGCCACGAGCTTGAACAGCGACGGCGAGACCCACAGCTCGTCGCCGCGCGCGGCGTAGAACAGCGGGAAGAAGCCGTACCGGTCGTTGCAGATGGTGAGCGACGAGCCGTCCCACGCCCACTCGGCGAACACGCCGTCGGGCCGGCCCACGGCGCACCGGGCCACGCCGCGCGTCCGGAACTCCGCGCCCACGCGCTTGGCGTGGAAGAAGGGTTGGTCGGTCCACGGGCGGAGGCGCTGGCCGGGCGGCGCGGTGCGACGGCCACCGCCGGGCGCGCCCGCGTCGGCCCCCGCGCTCCCGGGCATGGACGAGCGAGTGGCAGCGAGGAGCGAAGTCACCGCTTCCGCATCGCCAACCAGAGCTGGCGGAAGGCCAGCAACCGGTCTCGGTGGAGAATCAGCACCGCCGCGCAGTAGGCAACGGCGCCCGCGAGAATTTCGAGCACGAGTCGCGCGATGCCGTGCCAGCTGTCGGGCATCAGGAGACGGCTGGCGACGACGGCGACCGTCATGACCGCCACGCCGGTAAGTGCCGGCCGGAGTGCCTGGAGGTACTGGCCGGCGGTCGCCTCGACGCGCTTGATCCCGTAGCGAAGGAGGCGGAGGCCGAAGACGGGGTGGACGATCGCCCAAGCGGCGGCGATGCCGGTGACGCCCCAGTGGCTCCCGATCCAGAAGCCGAGCGGCATGGCGATGGCTACCTGGAACGCGTTGCGCGCGTCGGTCTTCGCTCCCTTCCGGGTCGCCACGAGCAGTTGACTGGTCAGCGGTAGGATGGATCGGAAGCCGGCATAGATCGAGAGGATCTGCAGCGCGCCGATCATGGCGTACCACTTCGGGCCGAGGACGATCGTCACGAAGTCCCGCGTCACCAGTGACAACCCGATGGTGATCGGGAAGGTGACGAGCGCCGTACCTTCAGTGATGCCGAGCCAGTAGCGTCGAAGCGCCGGCGTGTCGTTCTGCACCGACGAGAAGACCGCCGGCGTCACGCGCAACACCAGCCCGCTCGTCTTCTCGAGGAGCGTCATCGACAGGTTGTAGGCTACTTGGTACGCGCCGAACGCAGCGTTGCCGAGCGCCTTCCCTGCCACCAGGTAATCGGCGTTGGAGAACCAATAGAACGAGAGCCGCCCGACGATGATGCTGCGGCTGAACGTGATGGCCTCCGACAGCGTCTCGCGGCGCGGGCGCGCGAACGCGTGGCGGTGATAGTAGAGCACGACGCCGGTGGAGAACGCCGCGCCCAGCAGGCTGCTTATGACCAGCGTCCAGTAGTGAAAGCCGGACCACGCGAAGAACACCGACGCGGTGGCGAGCAGGATCGCCTGCGCCCCTTCGAGCGCGGCGAGCCGCTTGAAGCGGAGGTCGCGCTGGAGCAGGGCGTACGGCACGGTGCGGAACGACGTAATGACGAACGCTCCGGCTAGTGCGACGATCACCGGCGGGAGGAGTGGCTCCTTGAAGAACCACGCCAGCGGGAACGCCAGCAGGCAGGAGACGAGAAAGCCGGCGATCCCGAACATCACCGACAAGGTGTTGATCTGCGCGATTTGCTCGCGCGTGAGATGGCGCAAGGTCACGATCGACGTGCCGATGCCGAACTCGCTGAGCAGCGTGACCAGCCCCATGTAGAGCGTCCCCATTCCCACCAGCCCGTAGTCGCGCGGCGTGAGAAGCCGGGCGACGATGAGCGTAGAGGCCCAGGCCACGCCCTGATGGACGAGCTTGACGCTGCCCGTCCACGCGAGGCCGCGCATGAGCGAGCGGTCCAGCGCGGCGTGCTGGGCCGACGGCGTGGTCCCCGCGGTGGCCACCGCCTCGGCGGCGGCTTCCTCGCCCTCGTCGAGTCCTGATTCGGGCGTGGCCTGCGAGGCGGCCGGGGCGGTCGCGATCGCCGCCGACACGGCGCGGGCGGTCGCATCGCCGCCGGCCACGAGGTCCGGGGGAATGTCGGCGACTGCGGCGTTCGGAGACCCCGACGGGGCGCCAGGTTCAGCGGCGTCGGGGTCGGAAGAACCAGAGACGGGGTGGCGGTGACTCATGCCTGCGGGAATAGAGACGGCGCGACGGCGCGGGCGGCGGGTGCGGCCTCGCGGGCGAGCGCCACGATGCTGGCGCCCGCCGCGACACGCCTGTCACGCCAGATGATGCTCGGAAGGTAGCGAACGGCTTTCCTGCGAGTGGTCACGGCACGCGCCCCACGGGCTCCCCGCGCAGGTGCCGGCCCGCGGTCAACCGCCGGAGCAGCCCCGTGATCGGTTCCGCCGCGGCCTCCCGCCCGACAGCGACTGCGCTCGCCCAGTCTTGCCGGGCGCACGCCACGCGATCGAGGAACAAAGCAAGGTCGGGGCCGCCGTCGAACTCGCCGCTGCGGAGGGCGCCGACGAGCGCGCGCTGCCGCGGCGTGCCGAGGTGGAGCGCCAGCTCCTGCACGCGTCCCGCGTCGCCGGCGACCGCGAAGCGCCCCAGCCGGAGGACGAGCCCTTGCGTCTCCCGCACGATGCGGTCGGCCTCGAGTCGGGCGAGGTACGCGTCGTCGCGGAGGCCGCGGCGCAGCACCTGGTGCGCGCCGAGGACCTCTCGGCACTCCACGCCCTGGAGCGTGACCACCCGGTGGTCGCGGCCCGTTCCGCACGGGATGACCTCGGCGCTCGTGACGCCGTCCGCGTTGAAGTGGACGCGGAGCATGTGGGCGCGGTTGCGCCACGGGTGCGAGCGCGGGCGGCGCCACCCGAAGAGAAAGTTTCCGAGCCCGTGCGCGATCACGCTCCCCTTCCACGCCTCGACGCCCATCGGCACGTGCGCGTGGTGGCACAGCACGATGTCGGCGCCTGCCTCCGCGAAGCGCCGCGCGCGATCGCGGTGCGTGCGCAGGGGGTACATCGCCCACTCGTACCCCCAATGCAGTTGGAGCACGACGATGTCGACCTGCTCGCGCAGTCGCCGGACGTCTGCGAGAATGGCCTCGTCTTCCGTTTCCGCGGGGCGCGGGCCGATCGGCCACCGCGGGGCGACGTTGCAGTCGTCGGCGTAGCCGAGCATCCCCACCGAGATCCCGCGAGCGCTGAGGAACACCGGCGCTCGCTGCTGCGCGTCCGTGCTCCCGACACCGCACGGCTGAATCCCGTGGCGCCGGAGGTGGTCCAGCGACTCGCACAGGGCGGCGGGGCCGAAGTCGAGACAGTGGTTGTTGGCGCACGTGACCGCGTCAAACTGCGCGGCGGTGAGCGCCTCGACCAACTCCGGCGCGCCGCGCAGGAACGACCCGGCCAGCGCGGCGCGGCGCCGCTCGGTCGTCAACACCGACTCCAGGTTGCCCACCCGCAGGTCGGCCGCTCGGAGCACCGGCGCCACGCCGTCGAACAGCCGGCTCGGCCTGGTGTGCGACGCCGCCTCCGCGACGAAGTGCATCGAGATGTCACCGACGGCGACGAGCGACGCGCTGGGAGTGCCGGGCCCCACCAGTAGCTCGCCCCCGCCGGTTCGGAACCGCATTGCCCGCAGCGCGGTCTCTTCCGTCCACCGCCGGCACCGCAGCGGCAGCGGCCGCGAGAGGGGGCCGTCGAGGATGGCGGGGACGACGGCGTAGCGCCTGGGTGTCATGGGTACTTGCGGCGCTTGAGCCAGGCGTCGACCACCGTGAGCCCGCCGGCGGCGTTGAGCGTGTGCGTACCCGCCATACCCGGCAGCCAGTTCGGGAAGATCCGCGAGGCTTCCACCTCGCGGTACTCCTCCCGGTCGATGCGCTCGATGCGGTGAACGACAGTCGCGTAGCCGTACCGCACCGAGCAGTCCTGGGCCGGGCGGTACCAGTGGCCGCCGTGCCGAAACAGGCGGCCGGCCGGCCGCGCGCTGCGCACGTCGGACTTCACCGGGTTGCGGCGGTGCGGTGTCCACGGCCCAAGGGGCGAGTCCGCGTAGTAGACGTGGAGCTCGTCCCAGGTGGAGGCGCCCGGCTCGGCGACGTTCACGAACATCCACCACGTGTCGTCGATCTCGGCAAGGGTCGCGTCCACGGCGTGCAGTCCGGAGAGGAGAACGCGGTCCAGCTCCCACCGGTGCGGAAAGGCCGTCGCCCGATAGAGCTCCACCGTCCGATTCTCCCCGCTCTCGGGGATCAGATACCAGTTCCCCTCCCACTGGAAGATGAACGGGTAGGACAGGTGGTACTCGCGATCGAGGACCGGCTCCGGTGGCGACCAGGACCCGTCGTCGCGGCGCGCCATGACCGAGATGTGCGCCTTGCCGCGCCCGTAGAGGTACTCCTCGAGGAAGAGGTAGTGCCGCCCCTCGTGGACCACCGGGAACGGGTCGGCCCAGAAGCGGTCCTTGGGTGGAATGAGCGGGGTGAAGCGGTACAGCGTCTGGTCGGGAACGTCGGGCGCGCCGGAGCGCGGATTCAGCCGGTACGCCATCACCCACTGATCCAGCTCGTACAGCTCCCGCACCTTCGCAGTCAAGAAGCGGCCGCCCAGTCGGAGCAGCGCCCGCGTCATCTCGCCGTTCGTCGGCGCCGTGTAGAGGCGATTGCTGTAAGCCCGCCACGCTCCCGCGTCGGGCAGCGGGTCGCGCAGCGCGCAGACGCCCTCCTCGGACAACTCGCGCAGCTTGCGTGGCAGGAAGGCGGCGGACTTGGCGTAGTAGTTGGCCTTGTTGCGCCGCACCGACCGCTCGTCGGTGCGGGCGTGCGAGCGGTAGATCACGCGCCCGCCGTCGAGCTCCTCGGTGAGCACTTGGAGAATCGAGCCCGTGACCGGGTGCCCGTCCATGACCTCCCAGAAGCCGGGCGGGCCGCCGCGGTTCACGAGGTTGTCGCCGTGATGGTAGGACCAGACGCCGTGGCGGGCGATCTCCAGCGCGCGCCCCTTGAGGATTCGGAACCCGAATCGCACGGCGACGTCCACGCGGTGGGCGCGGATCGCGTCGACGTCGGCGTCGGCGAAGTAGTCGCAGTGCTTGGTCATTCTCGGCACCACCGGCAGCACCGGGCAGCCGGCGAGCAGCGGAGCGACGTCCACCCGCTGCAGCGCGTCCGACTCCCGGCCGAACAGGCGGTTGTCGAGTCGTTCGTACAGCAGGTGCGCCAGGTGCCGGCGGTTGTCGACGAGCTTGCGCCACAGGCTCCGCCGGGGCGCCGGAGGCGCCTCGTTCTTGACGACGAGCACGAGTTCGGCGAACGGCTCGTCGCGGAGCGCGGTGATGACCCGCTCCACCCAGCGGGGCTGGGTGAGCGAGTCGAGGAGCAACGCGACGCGCAGCGGACGCCGCGACGGGGGTGCCGGCGGTGCAGCCTGCATCTACTGCGGGATCGACGCGGCGGCCTGGCTGGCCCGCCGGAACGTCGTCGTCGGCATCAGGAAGTGAATGACTCGAGAAGTGGCGAGCACATCAGTAACGCGCCGCACAGTACACCCGGCGTCGGACATCGGGCAAGTGTCGGTCCCGGTCGTCCGCCGCGCGGCGCGGGGTGAGCAACGCCGCCTGGGACCCTGGGCGGTCGTCTGTTCGGCGCGGCCGCATGACCGCACCTTAATAGATGTGCGTCAGCGCGGCTGATCGCGACCGCCCGACCGTCGCTACCCGCCAGTCTAACCAGGGGGAGCCGGGCACGCCGGCCCCGCCGCGGCGGGTGAGGCACGAACTCCACAGATTCGCCGAGACCCGCCAACAATGAACCGATGAACGAACCTGGCCGACCCGACCTCCCTATCATTGAGGCCGCTTGGCCCCAGCCAACGAGCGCGGCCGCTCGGTACGAAAGCCGCATTAGGGGGGCCCTACCCCACCGCCGGCAGAATCCTCCGCCGGCAGTTTCCCTCTCCCTTTCAGTACGTGCAAACTGTTTGGAGCTCGAGGTCGGTGCGAACTTCGTCGCGGCGACTCCCGTGACCGTCGGCAGACCAGCACAACCCGGCGTGGTCCACGACCGACCGGTCGACTATTCGACGTACGGGGCATACACCCCACCCGCTCCGGATTCACGACGGACCGGGCGCGACGTACTCGTGGTCGCGCCGCAGCCGTTCTACGAAGATCGGGGAACGCCGATCGCCGTACGCAGACTGCTCGAGGCACTGAGCGAGCTCGCGTACAACGTGGACGTGCTGACCTACCCCGTCGGGCGCGACCTCGACCTGCCGGGCGTCCGCGTCCTTCGCACCGCCAATCCCTTCGGCCTTCGGCGGGTTCCGATCGGGCTGTCCTTGGCCAAGCTCACGCTCGACGTTCCCCTGGCGTGGGCACTCGCCGCGCGGCTCCGTACCCGCCAGTACGCGTGCGTCCATGCGCTCGAGGAGGCGGCCTTCCCCGCGGTCGTGCTCGGCCGACGCTACGGCGTCCCCGTGATCTACGACATGCAGTCGAGCTTGCCGGAGCAGTTACGCAGGTATCCGCTGCTCGGCTCGCCACTGGCGCAGCGCGTACTCACAGGGGCGGAGCGGTGGCTGCTCCGGAACGCGGGCTGGGTGGTGAGCTTCGCCGGCCTGGCGCCCAGGGTGCGCACGGTCACGCCGGACGCGCGAGCGCACGAGTGGCGGTACCCGGGACTCGGCCACCCGGATTCGCCGGCCGCGGCCGCGGAGCTCCGGCTCCGCCTCGGGGTGCCGGCGGGCGCGCCGGTGGTCCTCTACAGCGGCACGTTCGAGCCACATCAGGGACTCTCGTTGCTGCTCCGCGCCGCCGCCCTCATCAGGGTGCAGCGGCCCGACGTGAGGTTCGTGCTCGTGGGAGGAAACGGTGAGGACGCCGAAGTCGTCCGACGGCAGGTAGCGGAGCTCGGCCTGCCGGACGTCGTGCGCCTGATAGAGCGGCAGCCGCGCGAGCTGATGCCCTCGTACCTGGCGATGGCCAGCGTGGCGGTGTCGACCCGCACCGGCGGGGGCAACCTCCCGCTCAAGATCTTCGACTACCTTGCCGCCGGTCGGCCGATCGTCGCCACCGACATCGCGGCTCACCGGGCGGTGCTCACCGCCGAGCGCGCCGTGCTGGTGACGCCGGAACCGAGGGCGATGGCCGAGGCGATCACGGCGCTGCTCGCCGACCGCAGGCGCGCGGCGCGGCTCGCCGACCGAGCGCGGGCCTACGCCGCGTCGACGCTCGGCTGGCCGGCATTCGTCACGTCGGTGCGCGAGCTGTACGAAGAAGTCATCGCCCGCCCGTGGGCGGGGAACGGCGAACCGTCCCCGCGGGCCGACGCTGGCGGCCAGCGCCGCGAGGAAGCGATCGACGCCTGCATTCAGCGCCGCCAGTAGATCTCGGCGGTGATGACAACCGGGTGGAGCCGCGTTGAGCCGCGTTGAGCCGCGTTGAGCCGCGGCGA
>Ga0307405_10000306_pt1 | contig 18119 bp, 11 predicted proteins | sample 322Cmetagenome_2_FD_203311 | JGI IMG/M metagenome (GOLD analysis project Ga0307405, IMG submission 203311) | Maize rhizosphere microbial communities from greenhouse at UC Davis, California, United States - 322HYB-C-1 | ecosystem: Host-associated > Plants > Roots > Rhizosphere > Soil | place...
GGCGCTCGGAAGCGAATAGCCGAGCTCGTCGGTCAGATAGCGCTCGATCACATTCGGCCCATCGCTGCCGAGCGACATCGACGGATCGTCGAACGGCGGCCGCAGTTTGGATTCCTCGATCGATCGCGTGATCCGCGCGTCGAGTTGGCCGGTGCGCAATCCTTTTTCACCCAGGAGCGAGAGCATGAAGTCGAGCTTGCCGATCCGCAGTCGCTCCTCCTCGATCTGGTCTGCGGGCAATCCGATCAGAGCCGAAAGCTCTTCAGCCACGCGGCGCCGTTCCTTTGCGGGAAGGCGCGGCCCCTGTGCCAATGCACTCACATAATCGGTCTCGGCGAAGCGCTGCGCCTCCGCGAAATGGTCCGCGACATCGCGTCCCTGACGGTCGATCGCGCCGTGATACCACGCGACCGCCGCTAAGGTCGGCAGTGTAGTCACCTGCGAGAGGATAGGCCCGTCCGTCCAGCCCAGCGATGGCGACAGCAGCACCACCGCATCGGGAAGCGCCTGCTCCGTGCTGTGCAACTCGTTCAGGATCGCCGCGGCGCGCGCGGTGCCGTAGCTCTCACCCACCAGCACGGTCGGGGAAGCGAGGCGACCGTTGGCGCGCTTCCATTCGTCGATGATGCGGATGACGGCCTGCGCATCGCCCTTGACGCCCCAGAACGAAGCGGCGTCGGCCCCTTCGACTGGCATGCTCGCGCCCGTTCCAGGCGGATCGATGAACACGAGATCCGCGACGTCGAGCAGGCTGTGCGGATTGTCGGCCAAGCGCATGTGGGCGCCCCCACCGAGGATGCGGCGGGGACCAAAGGCATGCATGTGGAGCGGGGAGGAGGATGCGCCCGGGCCGCCATTGAACACGAATAGCACCGGCCGCGTCGCGGCATCGCCCAGGCCCTCGGCGACGTAGGCATAAGTGACTGCGACGACGGCCGGCTCGCCGTCCTTGCCCGCCAGCGGCTGTTCGCTGACGATCGCGCGATAGTCTATCCGCTTGCCGCCCAGCACGATGTCGTGATCGGTTGCGACGACGCGGCTCGTGGCCTCTTCGCGCGGGATCATCGGCTCCATCGCGCGCAGGAAGGCGGGTGACATCGGCGCATCGGCGTCCTGCGCCAGAACCGGCGTGGCAGCCGTAGCGAGCAGCACGGACAAGAGGCAGCGGCGGAACGGCATCGTTTTCTCCCCGGAAACGGCCGCGCGTTCTTATGCGCGCGGTAAGGCGTCGAGCAGGCGGTCTATGTCCTGTTCGTCGTTGAACACCGAAGGGCACACGCGAAAGCGGTTCTTCGACAGCGTTATCTGCACGCCGGCGCGCTTCAGCCGCTCATCGAGCTTCCCGCGCGCATCGGCGAGGACGCAGGTCATCAGCGGCGCGCGGCAGTCCGGCGGCGTGACCACGGAATAGCCCTTCGCCTTGAGCCCGGCGCGCAGGCGATCCAGCAGAGGCTGACGCCACGCGGTCAGGCGATCGACGCCGAGATCGAGCAGGTAGCCGAGCGACCAGTCGAGCTGGACGATGCCGGCATGCGACCGAGTGCCCATGGCGAACATGCCCTCCGCATCGTCGCGCGCCGCGACGTCGGCGATCGTCTCGCCCGGCGTGTCGAGCGGATAGACGTGCGGCGTGAATCGCGAGAGGCCGTAATAGCCGAAGCGCTTGCGCGTCAGCCGGTCCATCCGGTCGGCACGCGCATAGAGGAAGCCGATCCCGAAATCCCCCATCAGCCACTTGTAGCTCGCGGTCGCGGCGAAATCGACGCCGCTGTCATGGAGATCGACCGGCACCGCCCCGGCGGCGTGGATGATATCGGCATAGACCAGCGCGCCGCGCGCATGGGCAATCTCGCACACGCGCTTCAGATCGTGCTCGAAGCCATTGTAGGTCGAAACCAGCGACAGCGAGATCAGCCGGGTTCCGGGAGTGATCGCGCGCTCGTAATCCTCGATGGCGATCCGCCCGTCGCGCGGTCGCAGCCAGGCCACGTCCATCCCGCGACGCGACAGTTCCTCGTAGAGATAGAACGATCCGAAGAAATGGAGCGTGTCGGTGACGATGCGCCCGCCCGCGCGCGGCAGATCGAGCGCGTCGATCACCATCTGCTCGCCCGCGGTCGTACTCTGGATGAAAGCGAGCTCCGCCGGCGAGGCGCCGACGAGGCGGGCGAAGCGCTCCTTCACCCGCTCTTCCACCGCGCTCATCGGGTAATTGGCCGCCGTGCCCCGGCGTGCGAAGTAATCGGCCACCGCCGCCCGCGCGCCGCGCGCAGCCGGATGCATGGTCCCGGAATCGAGATAGGTCCCTTCGACGTCGAAGGCGGACCTCTCCGGCAACCTTTCCGCCGCGCCGGCGCGCGCCGCCACCGGAAGCGCGGCCGCTGCCGTCAGCACGGCACGGCGCGACATCTCCAGCCCATTCCCCGATTGCGTCATGCGCGGATTGTACGCTGCAGGCGGCGCATAGAACACGGCGTTCGCGTTGCGGGGAAATCGGCTGCACCGGTGCGCTGCTGGCTGGCGGGCGCATGATTGCGAATAATCTATTCGCGTCTTCCGTTTTACCATCGGGCAAAAGCTGCGGGAGAGTCACGTCGTGCGCATCACATCGGTTTCGCGGGTCCTCTTCCTGCTGGCGAGTTCCTGGCTTCCAGCGGCGGCGGTAGCCGCGTGTCCGGCCGATGCCGTGGAGACCCGTCAGGACAGCGGTGCGCTTTCCTATCTCGCGTGCGCCGGAACGATTGCGGTCGACAACGGCCGCGATGCGCAGGGGCGCATGTTCTATACCGCCTACCTCGCTTCGGCGGAGACCGAGCAGCGCCCGGTCGCCTTCGTGTGGAATGGCGGGCCCGGCGCGGATTCACGGCTGCTCCACTTCTCGGCGCTGGGCCCGGTGCGCATCCGCGAAGGGCAGGCCGAGGCGAACCCCGACAGCCCGCTGGCCGTCAGCGATCTCGTGTTCGTCGACCCTGTCGGCACGGGCTTCAGCCGTGCCCAGGGAGAGGCCGATGCTGCCGGGTTCTACTCGACGACCGCCGACATCGCAGCAACGACCGATTTTATTCTCTCATGGCTCGAAGCCAGCGGCCGCACGGGCGCACCCATCTTCCTCGTTGGGGAGAGCTTCGGGACCTGGCGAGCGGCCGGCGTCGCCGAAGCCTTGGCCGACCGGGGCCACTTGGTTGCCGGGATCGCGCTGATCTCGGGAGGCATTCCGCTCGGTGACCTGCCCGACCGCCACCTGATGCGCGCGCTCTCGCTGCCCAACCGCGCCGCGACCGCACTGGCGCACGGAAAGCTGGCGCCTGAATTGCAGGGCGACGTCGAGCAGGTGCTGCACGAAGCGGAGCGGTTTGCGCGCGCCGTCTATGCACCCGCGCTGGCCGATCCCGCGGCGCTTTCGCCCGCGGAGCGCGAGGCCATCCGTAGGCGCGTCGCGGCCGTCCAGGGCCTGCCGCCGGAGGCGGTCGATCCCGAGACGCTCTGGGTATCGCCGCGCACGTTCCGCACAGAACTGCTCGGGGACGGCGGGCAGATGCTCGACGTCTTCGACATGCGCGTCGCCGGTGGCGCCGATCCGACCCCGTCGGGCGCGGCGGTCCTGCGCTACTACCGCGAGCGGCTGCGCTACGCCGAAGGGCGCTACGCCGGGATCGAGGTGGAGGAGCTGCCCGTCGGCGCGCAGTGGCAGTACGATCAGGCGCCGATCACGCCGGAATCGCTCGCCCGCGCGATGGCCGGGGAGGGGCCGCCCAGTCCCTCTCAGCCGTGGACTCTGCATGCGATGGAGAAGATGCCGGACATGCGCACCTTCGTTGCGGCGGGGTTCTACGACTCTCTCAATAGCTGCGCCGCGAACGAGGCGACGGTGGCGGCGCTTCCGGCGGCGGTCGCCGCACGGTTCGCGCTCCACTGCTATCCCGGCGGGCACATGATGTACGACGAGCCGGCCGTGGCGGTAACATTCGGACGCGACATCGCCGCATTCCTCGCGAGTGAGAAGCAGGAATAATTTTCACGCTGCACACCGGGTTTTCACCGAAGCCAATGCTCAGCCCGGCTGGGATCGGTAGAGAACGACAACCGCAATCCAGTCCATCGGCATATCCTTCGGCGCGATTTCCGAAAATGGAACAACAAGACCGAATTCGAAGGGGAAGCAGGATGCGTACGAGGATGACGATCACCATGGCGCGGCTGCTCGCATCCGCCGCGATACTGGCGGGCGGGACTGCTCACGCGCAGGACACCGACAACACCATCGGCGGCCCGGTCGTGGGCGAAGCGGCGGGCGAGGCGCAGGTCCAGGAGATCGTCGTTACCGGATCCCGGATCCGGAGCAAGAACGTCACCACCGCCTCCCCGATCATCGACGTGGGGCAGCAGGATGTCGAGGACCGCGGCTACGTCAGCGCCGCCGAGGCGCTGAACGACCTGCCGTCCGTCGTCCCGCAGCTAAACCAGGCCGACGGCAGCGGCGAGTCGAGCGGTTCGGGGCAGCAATTCCCCAACCTCTTCGGCCTCGGGCCCGGGCGCACCCTGACGCTGATCAATGGCCGCCGCATGGTCACTTCGACTTCCGGCATTGGCAGTGGCGGCGTCGGCGACGCGCAGGTCGATTCCAACATCATTCCGCTCGGCCTGTTGAGGCAGGTCGAAGTCTACCAGGGCGGCGGCGCCGCGGTTTACGGTTCGGACGCCATTGCGGGCGTCGTGAACTACATTCTCCGCGACGACTTCACCGGCGTCGAACTCGATGCCCAGGCCGGGATTAGTGACCGGGGCGACTACGAGACTTACGCGCTGCGCGGAACGGCCGGGACCGACTTCGCCGATGGCCGCGGCAATGTCGCCGTCGACGTGGGCTGGTCGAGCTCGCCGATCCTGCGCTTCACCGACCGCCCGCTGTCGAATCTCGGGCGGCTGACCGTCAACAATCCCGACGATACGGGCCCGGATGACGGCATTCCCTCGGTCCAGGAAATCTTCAACGCGCGGTTCTGGCCCTTCAACGCCAACGGCGTCGTCTTCACCAATCCCGCGCCGCCGCCGAACTTCCTGACCCAGCTCGACGGCCACCCGATCCAGTTCGCACCCGACGGATCGATCGTGCCTTACGACACCGGCGCCTTGGCCGGCATTCCCTTCGCCAGTGGCGGAGACGGCTTTCCCTACCAGCAGCTCGCCGGCTTGCGCACGGGCGTGGAGCGTCTGACGGGCGCGATGGTCGGGCACTACGACGTGACCGACCGGATCCGCCTTTCGACCGAGCTGCTTTACGCCAAGACCGAAGGGACCGAGATCCCGCAGGGCAACAGCCGCACGGTGCTCAACGCCGGCAGCTATGCGGGGCCGATCGCGTTCACCGTCGACAACCCGTTCCTCACCGACCAGGCCCGCGCGGCGCTGATCGAGGCAAACCCGGCCTTCGCCGGCGGGCGCCCGCTGTTCCTGTCTAAGCTGTTCCTCGACCTGGTCCCCGACCCCTCGCAGCGCACCAAGACCGAAACCTACCGCGCCGTTCTGGGCCTCGACGGCACCTTCGACGTGGGCGACCGTGAGTTCTACTGGGACATCTCGGGCAGCTATTCGCGGGTCGACGGCCAGCGCCGCGGTTGGCAGGTAATCAACAGCCGCTTCGACAATGCGATCGACGCGGCCCGTTCGGGCGGCCAGATCGTCTGTGCGATCAACGCCGATGCCGATCCGTCGAACGACGACCCCTCGTGTGCGCCGATCAACCCGTTCGGCAACGGCAATGTCAGCGCCGAGGCGCGCGAGTACGTCAGCACGATCGCCGGGATCGACTGGACCAATGAACAGGTCGATTTCCTTGCGACCCTCGGCGGCTCGCTGTTCACGCTGCCGGCGGGCGATGTGCAGTTCAGCGCCGCTTACGAACATCGCGACGAGAGCGCGCGTTTCGATCCGCTGCAGGCGAATCGCGAGGGCTCGTTCGGCTCCGGCGCGCAGGAGGTTCCGCAGTCCGGCAGCTACAACACCGACGAGCTTTCGGGCGAGCTGCTGATCCCGCTGGTCGGCGAAGGCTTCACGCTTCCGCTGGTCCACTCGCTCGAGGCCAAGGGCGCGTTCCGCTACGTCGACAACTCGCTCGCCGGGAAGGAGAACGTGTGGGACCTCGGCGTGCGCTGGCAGCCGGTGCGCGACGTGACGCTGCGTGCCTCGCGCAGCCGCAACTTCCGCGCGCCGACGCTGACCCAGTTGCTCGTTCCCACGAGCGAAGGTCTCGATGCCGCCGGTATCGATCCGTGCGACGCGGACCGCATCGTCGGTGGGCCCAACCCCGACGTTCGCCGCGCCAACTGCCTCGCGCTGTTCGAAACCAACCCGGGCTACGGCGTCGACGCCGACGGGACCGGGGCGGGGCTGTCGGCCGAAGAGCGGCTCGCCCGCTTCCAGAGCGGTTCGGAGAATTTCCAGCGAGCGCTCATCACCTCGCGCGGCAATCCCGATCTGCGCAACGAGATCTCCGATACTTTCACGTATGGCATCGTCCTCGCGCCGAGTTTCATCCCGGGTCTGACGATCACTGCTGACCGCGTGGAGATCGATCTCGAAGACGGGCTATCGCTGTTCACGACCGAGGATTTCGCAGCGACTTGCTTCGACGATACGACGCCCGACGCGGGGATCTGCTCGGCCTTCACCCGTCTCGCTGCACCCAATGGCGTCAGTTCGGGCGGGACCATCGTCACCGGCACCACGACCACGATCAACGCCGGCAAGATCCGCTATCGCGGCGAAGTCTACGCGTTGGAATATGCCTTCCGTCCCGGCGAGTGGTTCGGCGGCGACGATCTCGGCCGCATCCGGCTCGGGGTGACCGCGACGCACAACACGCTGCTCGAACGGTCGGTAACCGGCACGACCTTCGTGCGGGAAGACGATACCTACACCACGCCAGAATGGGTCGGACGGTTCAACCTCGCTTACGACAAGGGGCCGCTGCGGCTGACCTATCAGGCGGACTATCGCGGGGAAACGCGTGCGGGGCCCGACGCGACGATCGAGAACAATCCCAATCCGATCCTCGAAGGCAACACCGTGCACAACGTCTCGGCGCAGCTCGATCTCGGCGATTTCGTCCTGCGCGGCGGTATCGACAACCTGACGGACAAGGCGCCGTCCCATCCGCAGATCGCCTACGGCGACATCCTCGGCCGGCGGTTCTTCGTCGGGGTGAAGATCCGCCTCAAGTGATTGCTGCGAATTGCATCCGGCCGGGCGCAGCGCGCCCGGCGCGTCCCGAACAGGAAGAAGGCAAGGCATGATCCGGTTCGACCAAGACGCGCCGGGCGGCGGTCCGGGCGGAACGCTGCCCGCCCCGCGCTTCGGCTCGTACAGCCAGTGGGTGCGCGACGTGATCCGCAAGGTGCGGTCGGAGCGCAACCTGCTGATCAGTCTGTTCGAGAGTTCGGTGCCGGAACCCGCCGAACTGCTCCACGAGATCATCCGCGACGCCTTCGGCGAGACGGTGACGACGCGCTACGCGAGCGCGTTTGCCGGCGGAAATCCCTATGTGATCGACCAGCTCGCGGCGCGCTACAAGGTCGAGCGCGACCGGGTGCTGTGCACGACCGGCGCGACCGGTGCGCTGTCGCTGCTTTACCGCGCGCTGCTCGCCCCGGGCGACCGCATTCTGGTCGAAACACCCGGCTTCGATATCTTCGACACAGTTGCCCGATCGCTGAACAAGCCGGTCGACCGCTTCGTTCGGCGGGGCGACGACTTCGCGATCGATCCGGACGAAGTCGAGCGCGCGATGACCCCGCAGACGCGCCTCATCCTGCTGTCCAACCTCCACAATCCCTCGGGCATGGCGATCGCGCCCGAAGTGCTGGCGGCGATCGCGCGCATGGCCGAAGCGCGCGGCGCGATCGTGGTGGTGGACGAGGTTTACGGCGAATATGCGGGTTCGGAATTCAGCCCCGCGGCCTCGGGCACCTGGTCGCCGGCGCTGGTCAGCGTCAGCAGCCTGACCAAGATCTGGGGGCTCAGCACGCTCCGGTGCGGCTGGATCGTCGCGCATCCGAGTGTGATGGAGCCGGTCCGCGCGCTGAACCGGGAAGTCGAGTTCGGCATCTCCAATCTCGCGCATGCGGTGGCGGCGCTGGTGCTCGAACAGCGCGATCGGTTCGAAAGCTATCGCGAGGGCATGCTGCAGCAAGCCCGGCCGATCATCGAATCCTACCATGCGCACTGGCTCGCCGAAGGGCTGATGGCCGGGCGCCTGCCCCCGCACGGATGCATCGCCTTTCCGCGCGCGGTGGGGATCGACGACACCGAACATTTCTCAGAATGGCTGGCCGACCGCTGCGGGGTCGTGGTCGTGCCGGGCGAACACTTCGGGGCGCCGGGCCATCTCCGGATCGGGTTCGCCCATGCGCCGGCGGATGTGGATTACGGGCTGCAGGCATTGACCGACGGCCTCAAGCGCTATCGAGCGCTCGGCGAGCATCGACGCGGGAGAACCTGATAGTGGATATGGTGCGCGCCTGCAGGAAGGCACTGGGTTTCGCGGCGCTCGCTGCGGCGGTGACTCTCTCCTCTGCCACGACCGCACAGGACATCCGCCATCGCGCGCAGAATGAGACGAAGGTGGCGGGACGAACGATCGCCTATACCGCCGAAGTCGGCGAGATCGTCGTATCGAGCCCCGATCGTCCGCAGGACGCGAACGTCGGATACATGGCTTATGTGGCGCAAGGTGCGGCGGATCGGCCGGTGCTCTTTGCGTTTAACGGCGGGCCGGGCGCCTCGGCCTCGTTCCTGCACATGGGCGCCCTGGGGCCGGTGCGCGCCAGCGTGCCGCAGGACCCTGGCGCGCCTCTGCCGACAGAGGCGGAGGTCGACGCCAATTCCGACATGCTGCTCGATGTGGCCGATCTGGTCCTGCTGGACCCGCCGGGCACTGGATTCTCGACGTTCGATGCCGGTGCGAACATGGACTGGTACCGCTCGGTCAACGGCGATGCCGACGCGGTGGCGCAGGCGGTTCTCGCATGGCTCCGCGCCAACGGCCGGCTGGACGCGCCGATCTACGTCCTCGGCGAAAGCTACGGTACGATCCGCGCGACCGCGATGATCGAGGCGCTCCACAAGCGCGCGCCGGAGGTGCGGCTCGCGGGCGTGCTGCTGATCGGCCAGGCACTCAACATGATCGAGACCTCGCAGCGGCCCGATAACGTCGTCACTTATCCGGTGGCGCTGCCCACGCTGGCGGCGATCACCTGCTATCACGGGCGAATCGGCACATGCGATCCGGTCGCGTCGGCCGAGGCGGCCAGCGCGTTCGGGCCCGAGTACCTTGCAGCGCTCTATCGCGGCCGCGCGCTCGACGGAGAGGCCCGGAGGGCGATCGCGCGACGGCTGGCGGAACTGACGGGCATCGCCGAAGACCGCTGGCTCGAATGGGACCTGAAGCTCTCCAAGGAGCGGTTCCGGGTCGAGCTGCTGCGCGGCGAAGGCGTGGTTCTCGGCCGTTACGACGCGCGCTACACCGCCCCGCGGGCGCCGGATGCCGGACCTACTGTCGGCCCCGACGCGTTCTCTCCCGTTTCCGCACTGTACGGTGCGGCGATGATCGCCGAACTGACGGATCGCGGGGTTCCCGGCGCGGAGAGCTATCGCGTCATCGCCCGCACCGACGGCGAATGGGCCTACGGGTCCGGAGACTCGCCGTTCAACGACTGGCCGTTCATGGCGACCGTCGAGCAGGCGATGAAGCGCGATCCGAACTTTCGCCTGTTCATCGGTACGGGGCTCTACGACCTGACGACCACCGTCGGCGCGGCAGACTATCTGATCGCGCAATCGGATGCCGATCGCGAGCGGATCGTCGGCCGCGTCTATCGCGCCGGCCATGTCGCCTATTCGGATGATGAAAGCTGGCAGCAGATGGTCGGCGACATTCGCGCCTTTATCGAAGGAGATACCGCGCAGTGACGAATACTGGCGAGAAGGGACTAGCCGCGCGGATCGACCTCTGGGGGGTCGTTGCGCTCGGGCTGGGAACGGCGGTCGGCGTCTCGATCTTCTCGGCCATCGCCCCCGCGGCGGCGATCGCGGGGCCGGGCATGCTGCTGTCGGTCCTGGTGGCGGCGCTGCCGATGTATCTGATCGCGGTCAGCTACGCCTATCTTGGTTCCGCGGTTCCGGTATCGGGCGCCTCCTTCGCCTGGCCTGCGCGGTTCCTGCACCCGGCCGTCGGGTTCTTCATTGCCTGGGCCCGGATCGTCGCCAACATGGGCGCGATCGTGGTGCTGGCGCTGGTGCTGGTCCGCTACGGCTCGATGTTGATGCCGCTGCCAACCAAGCCGACGATGTTCGCGGTGATGGTGTTCGTGCTCGCGGCCAACTGGTTCGGCATCGACGTGGCTGCGCGCGTGCAGAAGATCCTGCTCTCGGCGATGCTTGTGCTGTTCGCGGTCTTCGTGATCTGGGGCGGGGCGACCGAAGTGTCGCTCGACCGGCTCCAGCCTCTGATGCCGGACGGATGGAACGGAGTGGTCGCCGCGGCGCCGCTGCTAATGGGCTTGTTCTTCGGGATCGAGGCCGCGACCGAAGCGGGGGCAGAAGTGTCGAACAGCCGCCGCAACATTCCGCTCGGCATTGCCCTGTCGATCGGGTCGGCGACCCTGCTCTACCTAGCGGTCGGCTTCGTCGCGCTCGGCCTGCTCGGCGGGCCGGCGCTGGCGGCGAGCGAGGCGCCGATCCTCGACGCGGCGCGCGTATTCATGGGGCCGCTGGCGGTGCCGGTGATCGCGCTGGCCGCGGTCCTGTCCATCGGAAAGTCGCTCAACGCGATCTTCGCCATGTTCAGCCGCAGCCTGTTCGCGATGGGCGAGGCGGGCGTGCTGCCGGCGGCGCTGGGGCGCATCCATCCGCGCTGGCGCACACCGCACGTCGCCCTGCTCGCCGTGTTCGCGATCGGCTGCGTCGGGCTGTTCCTGCCGATGGAGCTGACGTTCCTGTTCCTCGCGGTGAACATTCCGAACCTGCTTAAGTACGCGAGCATCTGCCTGTCCGCCGCGCGCGTGGCCAGCCACTATCCCGAGCTCCACGCGCAGGCCGGCTTCCGTCCGCCCGCGGGACGGATGCGGGTGATGGCGATCGCCGGGGCGCTCTGCGCACTGGCGCTGATCGCGGTCGGCTTCGAGGCGGACTGGCGGCCTTACGCGCTGCTCGGCGGCTGGCTCGCCGTGGGCGTTGTCTACTATCTGGCGAAGCAGCGAGGGCGGTAATTGCCCTCGCCCGCGCTTACTCCAGCCCCGGGATGACGGGCGCTTCGGCGAAAGGCTTCACGCCGAACGCGGCGTGAATCTCGGATGGGAAGTAGATCGTTCCGCCCTTTACCACCATCGCGATCCGGTGGAGTTCGCGCAGGTCCTCGAGCGGGTTGCCCGGCAGCAGCAGGAAGTCGGCATACTTGCCGCGCTCGACCGAGCCGAGATTCTGGTCGCGGCCCATGTAAACCTCCGGCGCCAGCGTGCCGAGGCGGAGCACTTCCGCGGGCGCGATGCCTGCCTCGCCATAGATCTGCAGTTCGCGGTGCAGGGACAGGCCCGTGGCGTCGTCGGTGCCGGGCAGAATGCGCACGCCGCGGTCGTGCAGGCGCTTGATGAGCTCCTTGATCTTGACGAACGAGCCCTCGTACGCGGCCGCGTCGGCGGGGGTTTCGATTGGCGCGATTCCCTGGCGCCGGCGACGCTGGAGCGCGATCGGCAGATGATCGATATAGTTGGCAACCGCGGGGCTCGGTTGCCCGTCACGGCTCAGCATCAGCAGTTCGAGCGTCACGGCGGTCGGGTCGAGCGCGATGTCGTGCGCGGCCATCGCCTCGATCGTCTGCTGCACGCGAGGTGAGGCGAGGTCCAGGTCGGCCGTTCGCCGCATGGCCGTGAGGCGCAGCGGGGTGCGCGTATCTTCCTGCGGATCGAGGACCCACCCGAGCATAAGCTGGTTGATGTGCGTCACCTCGTCGTATCCGGCGGCGATCATCGCGTCGGCATTGGTGAACGCCGGAATGTGCCCGGTCACGCCCATACCGAGGCGGCGCGCTTCGCGAACCACGGCCGGAATCCAGTCGGGATTCATCGAGTTGTAGATCTTGACCTGCCAGTAGCCGCGCGCCGCATACCAGCGCACGGCCTCGACCGCTTCGGCCTCGCTCTCGGCGATTATGCCGTTGCGGGCGGAGTAGCTGCTGCGGCCTTCGAGGAAGCCGTTGCGTACGATGCGCGGCCCGGCGACGGTTCCGCTCTGGATGCGCTCCATGAATCCGTCGAGGAACGCGTTGTCGTTGCCCATGTCGCGGATGGAAGTCACCCCGGCCGCGAGGTAGAGTAGGGCGGACTGCGGCGAAACGTGGGCGTGCATGTCGTGCAGCCCCGGAAGGATCGTTCCGCCTTGGCCATCGACGACGATCTCGCCCGGGGTGGCCGGCGCGTCGAGAGGGTGGATGCCCGCGATCCGCTCACCCGACACGACCACCGAGACCGGCTCGCCCAGCGTGCCGGCTTTCGGGTCGAATACGCGCACGTTGCGGATGCGCATGGGGCGGTCGAGCGTATGCGCGAACCGCTTCTGGAGCGCCGCGAAGCGCTCGGCGGTGAGTCGCGTCGCCAGCTCGGTGAGCTCGGGCACGGTCGCTTCGGCACCTTCGCGCACCGTCGCGCCGTCGGTATCGATGCGCGCAAAGAAGCGTCCTTGCTGGTCCAGCAGGATCAGTTCGGGCGACAGATCGATGCCGCTGATGGAGAAGGCGCGGTAGATCGTCCCTTGCACTTCGGCTTCACCCAGCGCTTCGAGCTGCAGTTCGCCGCCGGGCAGCGCGGCCATGCGCTGATCGTCGTCCTTCAGGAGCGCGCGGGCATAGAGGCCGAGTGCCCATGGGCTGCCGTTCTGTGCGATGTAGAGCCCCGCGGGTGCCTGTTGCCTCTCCTTGGTGCCCGTAGAGTCGGTCCAGCGGACTGTCCGTCCGTCGCGCGCGAACCGTTCGCGCACCTCGCTGCCGAAGGTGGAGGTGCCATCGATCGCCCAGCGCACGGGCAGGCCATCGGCGCCGAGCTCGATCTCTTCCGTCGTAGTTGGTCCGCGGCCATTGTTCTTGACGTCGTAGCTGATGCTGACCGTCGAGCCCTGCTCGTCTGCTTCGACGAACCCGACTTTCTCGCCGCTGGTGACGACCGACCAGCGCACCGTTTCGGCATGGGCTGGCAGAGCGGCGAGAAGGGTGGATGCCGCGAGGAGGGCGCGGAGAGTATGGTGGCGCATCAGGTGTTCAGGCTCCGATAGACATGAGCGGCGGCGGCAAGGTCCTGCACCGCATGGCCGAGCGACTTGTAAAGGGTGATGTCGTCCGCGCTCGTCCGGCCGGGGACCGTGCCGAGCAGGACTTCGCCGATTTCGCCGACGATGTGCTTGTCGTCGACGAGGCCGACCGCGCGCGCATCGAGGAACTCGGCCGCAGCGTCGAAGGCCGAGGCGCGGCTGTCCGCGATATAGCGTGCGCGCACGACCATCTCGTGATCGCATTCCACCGGGCCGGGGCCGCTCGAGCCGACGAGGTTCACGTGTGAGCCCGGCCGGACCCATTCGCCCCGCAGCACCGGCTGGGACGCGGCGGTCAGGGTGCAGATGACGTCCGCCTCCGCCGCGGCCCGAGGCAGGTCCTCGACCGCCTGCGCCTCGATACACGAATAATCGGCGGCGAGGGCCGCGGCTTTCGCGGGATCGCGCCCCCAGATCAGGATCCGGCGGAACGGCCGGACTTGCGGCAGGGCCTCGAGATGCGTCCGCGCCTGCCCGCCGGTGCCGACGATCAGCAGGGTGCCGGCATCCTCGCGCGCGAGCGCATCCGTCGCCATCGCCGTCGCCGCCGCAGTGCGGATATGGGTGATCTCTTCCGCATCGACGATCGCGACCGGCTTGCCGTCGTCGGGCTCGAACAGGACGATCACCCCGCGGTGCCGCCGCCGGCCGGGTGCGGCGGGATCGCCGAACACGCTGACCAGTTTCGCGCCGAACATCTCGCGCGGGCCGAGCGCGCCCGGCATCTGAGCGAACGTGCGCGCTTCGCCCAGCGAAATCATCGTCCGCAACAATTGGCGCGTGGTCCCGGCGGATAGCGCGCGCATCGCCTCACGCATGGCCTCGATGCACGAGGGGTAATCCAGCCGCCGCCGCACTTCGGCCGCGTCGATTATCGTTAGGTCGTTCCGGTCCATTGATCCTCCCTAGCCGAACCTATTTCGAGGACGGCGGCAAAACTTGCCTGAAGGTTCCCCAGTTCTTAAAGATGGCGCATGAATGATGCGCTCTCCCCGCCTGCGGAGCATAACCATGACCCATGAACTCGACCGCCTCGACCTCAAGATCCTCGATCGCCTGCAGCTCGACGCTTCGGAATCCTCCAGCGAGATCGCCGAGCGCGTCGGGCTGTCGCAATCCCCGTGCTGGCGACGGATGCAGCGCCTCAAGGCGAAGGGATATATCAAGGCGCAGGTGGCCGTGCTCGACCGCGAGAAGCTGGGTGAGAGTATGTATATCTTCGCGCAGCTTCAGATGGGCCGGTTGACCGACGAGGAGCGCGACCGGTTCATGCAGGCGATCGAGGACATACCGGAGATCACGGAAGCCTACACGCTGTTCGGCGAGATGGATGTGATGCTGAAGGTGCTGGCGCCGAGCATGGGTTGGTATCAGGCTTTCACCTTCCGCACGCTCCTGCGCCTTCCTGGGGTGCAGGACGTTCGCTCAACGGCGACCTTGTCGGAGATCAAGTGCACGCATCGCCTGCCGCTCCCGTCGTTGTAACCGGCGTGCCCGCCGTCGGGGCGCATAGTCTATGCCGCGCCTGGTCGGGCCGGTCGGAGAACGACTGCGATCATGCGCGGACGGTGCCGTAAATTCGCCGCGTAACGAATGGAGAAGAAAGCGGTGAGGGGAATTCTGCTGACGATCTGCGCGCTCGGCGCGGCACCGGCCTTCGCGGCGACGCCCGTGGAAGCGCCCGCGATCGCGATCACCATTCGTCCCGAGGCGGCGAACGCCGAAGGGGCCATTCGCGCGCTCGACCTCACGGTCGTCGCCGACGGTATCGAGGCCGCGCCTGGAGCGCCAATCGTCGAACTGCCGATCGAGGCGAATACCGTGGTCACCAGCGCCGACGACGTCGAGGGGCTGACCGCACGCGACGCGCGCGGTGCCGTGACACTGACGCCGACCGACAAGGCGACGGACCCTTCCAACCGCACCCGGCTCTGGCATGCCGACCGCGCGATCGAAGGGCCGCTCACGCTGCGCTACCGTGTCACCATCGACGCAGCCCGGCCCTTCATCAGCCGCCCGCAATACGAGTTGCGCACCGGCCATGGCAGCTTCTCGGGCGCGGCCAACGCCTTCGTCATTCTCCCGGCAGACGAGACCGCGCGGCAGGTGACGGTCGACTGGGACCTCTCGGCCATGGGACACGGCGCGACCGGCGTATCGAGCTTCGGGATCGGCGACGCGCACAGCGCCGCGCCGCTTGCGCCCGCGCGGATCGCCTCGACCTACTACATCGGGGGCCGAGCGGGCACGTACCGGTCGGACAGCGGCGGTTTTTTTGCCGGCTGGGCAGGCGATCCGCCGTTCTCGACCGACGAGCTCATGACCTGGGCGGCCGATCTGCACGGGTTCTACGGCGAGTTCTTCGGCGAAGCGGCGGCGAGCTTCGGCGTCTTCGCCCGGCCGAATCCGGACAATCCCGGCAGCGGCATCGGCCTGACCGACAGCTTCGCCTTCACCTATGGACCCGACTCCGAAATCGACGACTTGCGCGGGCTTCTCGCGCACGAGATGCTGCACGCATGGGTCCGTTCGCTCGATGAGTCGATGGATCGCCCCGGTGGACTCGACCGGAGCTGGTTCGGCGAAGGACTCGCGGTCCACTATCAGCGGATGCTGCCCTATCGCGCGGGGTTAATCGATGCCGATGCCTTTCTCGACGACCTGAACAAGACGGCCGGGCGCTACTACACCAACGTGATGATCGCGACGCCCAATGCCGAGATACCGGCGGGCTTCTGGCGCGACACGCGCATCCGGGTCCTGCCCTACGATCGCGGCTCGCTCTACTTCGCCAGCCTCGATGCGAAAGTCCGCGAAGCGTCGGCCGGCAAGCGGTCGCTCGACGACATGGTGCGCGCGATGCTGGCGGAGCGCCGCGCCGGACGGCCGATGGACGAGGCGCTCTGGCGCCGGCTCCTCCGGGCGGAGCTTGGTCAGGCGGGGATCGACGATTTCGAGGCCATGCTGGCGGGCGGGACGGTTCTGCCGCCCTCCGACGCGTTCGGACCCTGCTTCCTGCGCACCACGCGGCCGCTGCGGCGCTTCGATCTCGGCTTCGATCCCGCCTCGCTGCTGAGCGATCCGCGCGCGGTGCAGGGTTTGAAGCGGGGCTCTGAAGCGGAGAAGGCAGGTCTGCGCGAAGGAGACCTGATCACCAACACGTTCTCGCAGGACGGCCTCCAGGCGGACCAGGAGGCATTTCTCACGCTCGAGGTGGAGCGGGGCGGCCAGAAGCTGACGATCCGATACCAGCCGCGCGGTGAAACGGTCGATGCCTACCAGTGGGAGAAGACGGGGGCCGGCTCGTGCAGCTCCTGACCGGCTGACGCTCTAGGAGCTGGGGCGGTTCGGATCACCCGGCGGACGCGAGGTCGGATGCGAAGTGGACAGCCCACCATCGACCGCCAGCGCCTGTCCGTTGACGTAGCTGGCCTCGTCCGACAGCAGGAACAGCGCCGCGGCGGCGATCTCCTCCGGTTGCCCGCCGCGCAGGAGCGGATTTAGCTGCCCGATCCTGTCTTCCTTGCCTGCCGCACGCGCGCCTTCGTAGAGTGGCCGGGTCATGCCCGTCTCGGTGAGGCCAGGGAGTACCGCGTTGATCCGCACGCCGGTGCCGGCAAGCTGCTGGGCGGCGGTCTGTACCAGGTTGATCACGCCCGCCTTGCTCGCCGAATACTGCGCCGGCCCGGCGCCCGAGCGCAGCCCGGCGACGGAGGCGGTGCAGAGGATCGCCCCGCCGCCGCTGTCGCGGATAGCGGGGGCGGCGTGCTTCACCGCGAGGAACGGGCCGATCAGGTTAACGCGCAGAACCTCGGCCCAGTCCTCGGGGGTGGCGTCGAAGAAGCCGCCGCGTACGCCGCCGGTGATGCCCGCATTGGCGAAGAACAAGTGGAGTGCGCCGAACTCCCTGTGGGCGGCCGCAACAAGCGCCTCGATGTCGGCTTCGGCGCCCGCGTCGCCGGTCACCGCCACTGCCAGGCCGCCGTGGGCGCGCACGGCATCGGCTGTCTCGTGCACGGCTTCGGCGCGATCGAAAGCGACGATCTGCGCGCCTTCTTGTGCGAATAGCAGCGCGCTCGCGCGGCCGATACCCGAAGCGGCGCCGGTCACGACCGCGACCTTGCCGGCGAGGCGCGCGCTCATATCGTTGCGCCCCCGTCGACGACGATCATCTGGCCGGTTGTCCACTTGGCGGCGGGCGAGGAGAGGTAGACCGCCGCGCCGGCGATGTCGCGCGGCTCTCCGATCCGGCGCATGGGCAGGCGCGCTTCGGTCGCGGCGAGCGCCTTGGGGTTCTCCCACAGCGCGCGGGCGAAGTCCGTCTTCACCAGGCCCGGCGCGATGGCGTTGACGCGGATACCGTGCTCGCCGTTCTCGACAGCATAGTTGCGCACGAGCTGGAAGTCCGCCGCTTTCGAGACGTTGTAGGCCCCGATCGTCGGCGAACCGCGCAGGCCCCCGATCGAGCTGACGACGATGATCGCCCCGTCGCGCTTCGCGCGCATGTCGGGCAGGGCGAGCTGGATCAGCCAGTGGTTGGAGAGGATATTGTTGTCGAGCACCTTGCGGAACTGCTCGTCCTCGATCCCGTCCATCGAGCCGTAATAGGGATTGCTCGCCGCATTGCAGACGAGGATGCCGACCGGTCCGAGCTGCTCCTTCGTGCGCGCGAACAGGTCCTGCAACTGCACCTTGTCGGAGATGCTGGCGGCGATCGCGACCGCCGTTCCCTCGCCGTGCGCGGCGTTGATCTCCGCCGCGGCCTC
>Ga0307405_10000312_pt1 | contig 18015 bp, 16 predicted proteins | sample 322Cmetagenome_2_FD_203311 | JGI IMG/M metagenome (GOLD analysis project Ga0307405, IMG submission 203311) | Maize rhizosphere microbial communities from greenhouse at UC Davis, California, United States - 322HYB-C-1 | ecosystem: Host-associated > Plants > Roots > Rhizosphere > Soil | place...
CGAGACCATTGCGGCAATGGGCAGCCGTCCGGAATTGCGTTTTATCGTGGGATTGGATTCGACGCCGTTCATGAAGACCCTGGATGATTTCACGCGGATATTGATTTTGACTTCTGCGCTGGGGGTCGTGCTGGTGGCGCTGCTCGGCTATTGGATCGCGCGTTTTGGCCTGGGCCCGGTCCGGCGCTTGAGCCGGCAGGCCAACAGTCTGCCGCCGGGGGATTCGAAGCAGCGACTCGACACCGAGGCGCTGCCTGGCGAATTGCAGGAGCTGGCGGTGTCGTTCAACGGCGCCCTGGCGCGCCAGGAAGCCGCCTGGTGCCAGCTCGAAGGGTTCAACGCCAATGTGGCCCATGAGCTGCGAACGCCGCTGACCAACCTGATCGGGCAGACCCAGGTCGCGTTGGCCCACGGGCGGGACGTGAATGAGCTTCAGGACCTGTTGCAGTCCAATCTCGAAGAACTGGAACGGATGGGCACCATCGTCAACGACATGCTGTTCCTGGCGGGCGCCGAAAGCGGCCAGCGGGCAACCGAGCTGAGCGATGTCTCGCTTTACGAGGAAGCGTCGAAGACTGTGGAATACCTGGAGCCGGTCCTGCACGACAAACAGCTGAGCGTGGTCATCCAGGGCGACATGCGCGTGTGCATCGATCGGCGTCTGTTCCACCGTTCCCTGGCCAATCTGCTGCAAAACGCGGCGCGCTACGCGGTGCCGGCGAGCACCATCACGGTGAGCCTGGAAGACCATGGCATGCAGGCCAGGGTGAGCGTTTCCAACGCCGGCGAACCGATCGAAAGCGTGCACCTGGAGCATTTGTTCGAACGCTTCTATCGAGCCGACGTCGCCAGGGCCCGAAGCGACGCGCACCATGGCCTGGGACTCTCCATCGTGCGGGCGGTGGCGTCGATGCACGGTGGGCGGGTGTTCGCCCACAGCCAGGACGGACTCAACACTTTCGGCTTTTCCCTGACGAGCCAGGCGGCGCGCTAGTCGCTGGCTCGCGAGCTTAAACATCGCCGTCGGCCAAGACGGCGCTTTCGCGAGCAGGCTCGCTCCCACAGTGGATCTTCAGTAGCCGCAGATCCAAGGTAAACCACCGATTTCTTGTGGGAGCGAGCCTGCTCGCGAAGAGGCCAGCACATCAATATCCCGTTGGCTGAGCCACCGCGTTTTTCCCCGCGCCGGCGTTTGACATGTTCCTGTCAGTCGCCAGTCACCTTGACGTCAGTGTCCCCCTCATAAGGTGCAACCACTATCCCGGTAAGGGCATTTGTGGAGACCACTATGAACATTCAAAACCTGTCGATCGCCAGTCTGTTGGCCGTCATCGCATTAGGCGGTGCGCCGCTCTATGCGAAAGAGCAAACCAATCCCCCGGCTTACGAATACGGCATGCCGCTGGACGTGGCCCAGGCCATCCGCATCGAAGCGCCAAGCCCGCCGATGTGCGAGGTGGTGCGGGCAAAGATGACCTATGTCGATACCCAGGGTGAACTCCGGCAAGTCAGCTTCCTGCAGCTGGCCGATGCGTGCTCCATCCAGTGAACACCGGCCATACCCCTTCATTACCCCCAACAGAGAAGCCAGTCATGTGGAATAGAACAACAATCCCCGCAATCGGACTTTCGCCCAACCTGGGCCGGATCATCACGCTGGCCCGGACGCTCGCTGCGGGCGTAGCGCTGTTCAGCGCCATCAGCGTCGAAGCATCGGCTCGCGTTGCACCCAAACCCGACTGGTCCACCAGCGACATACCGTCGCAGAAAGGCCGGATTGTCCTGATCACCGGCGGCACCAGCGGCATGGGTTATGAAGATGCGCTGGCATTGGCGCGTGCCGGTGCCGACGTCATTATCGCCGCCCGCAACCCGGAGCGCGGCGCGGAGGCCATCGCCCGCATCCGCCAGTCGGTGCCTGATGCCAAGGTGCAATTCGAGGCCGTGGACCTGGCCAATCTCTCATCGGTGAGCGACCTGGCCCAGCGTCTTCAACGCAAGCTGCCGCGCCTCGACGTGTTGATCAACAACGCCGCCGTCATGGCGCCGCCGGAGCGCGGTACGTCCGCGGACGGTTTCGAACTGCAACTGGCGACCAATTACCTGGGGCACTTCGCCCTGACCGGGCTGCTGGTGCCGCTTTTGCGCCAGAGCCAGGATGCCCGCGTAGTGAGCCTTTCAAGCATCGCGGCGACGCGCGGCACGATGAATTTCGATGACCTCCAGTTCGAACGCAAGTACGACCCGTACGCGGCCTACGCGCAGTCGAAACTGGCGGTCCTGCACTGGGCGTTTGCCTTGCAGCGGCGCAGTGACGCCGAAAACTGGGGTATTCGCAGCATGGCGGCGCACCCCGGGGTGGCGGTCACCGAGTTGGTCGCGCGCGGGCCAGGCCTTGAAAGCGAGTTCGGCCAGCGTTGGGCAAAGGATCGTGACGCGTACCACTCGGCGGCGCAAGGCGCGCTGCCCACGCTGTTTGCCGCCACTGCTGTGCAGGCCGTGGGCGGTGCTTATTACGGCCCGACCGGGGACGACGAAAGGCGCGGCCCGTTGGGTTTCGCCAAGACGCCGCCTGCCGCGAACTCGCAGGCGGATGCCGAACGGCTCTGGGCCATCTCCGAGCAACTGACCGGCGTGACCTATCGCTGATGCAGCCTGGGCGCGGGCATTCGTCCCCGCCCTCGACCTCCGGCTTGTTGCCGTCTCCCAGGAGTTTCCATGAGTACCCCTTCCTATTTGCATCGGCTGAGCCTGGCCCTCAACGCCCGTGACGATGAACTGCGTCCGGCACTGTGCGGGTTCCTGTTGTTCCTCTGCCTGTTCACCGGCTACTTCATGTTGCGTCCGATCCGAGAGTCGATGGGGATCGCAGCGGGTGTCGAGAATCTGCAATGGCTGTTTACCGCGACCTTTCTCGTCATGCTGCTGGCCGTGCCGTTGTTCGCCTGGCTCAGCGCGCGAGTGCCACGCCTGCGCCTCGTGGATTGGGTGTATGGCTTCTTCGTCTTGAACCTGCTGATGTTCGTCGAGCTGTTTCAGTTCGATTCTGACAACGTCTGGCTGGCGCGTACTTTTTACGTATGGATTTCGGTCTACAACCTGTTCGTCGTTTCCGTAGCCTGGAGCCTGATGGCCGATGTATTCGACAGCGAGCAGGCCAAGCGCCTGTTCGCCTTCATCGCGGCGGGCGCCAGCACCGGTGGCCTGCTGGGGCCGGCCTTGAGTGCGCTGCTGATCGACAGCCTCGGCGCCTCGGGCTTGATGTTCCTGGCAGCCGTGTTGCTGGGGGCCACGCTGGTGTTGAAACGAACCTTGATGCGTTGGCGTGAAACCGGCGGGGCCGGACGTCCCGGCGCGGCGCCCACGCAAAGCCCGCAGCGGCCACTGACCGGCAATCCGTTCAGCGGCATGACCGCGGTTTTCCGTTCGCCGTACCTGCTGGGGATCGCCGGTTTTGTGGTGCTGCTGGCAACGGTCACCACCTTTCTCTACTTCGAGCAGGCACGTCTGGTGGCCGAGCTGTTTCCGGACCGCCAGGCCCAGGTACGGGTCTTCGGCACTATCGATTTTATTGTGCAGGCGGGCGCGCTACTGTCCCAGCTGTTCATCACCGGGCGCATCGCCCCGAAGCTCGGCATCGGTGCGTTATTGGCGATCGTCCCGCTGATCATGTGCATCGGCTTCGTCGGTCTGGCACTGGCGCCAGGCTTTGCGATCCTCGCGACTTTGATGATTGTGCGACGGATCGGCGAGTACGCGTTCGTGAGACCGGGCAGGGAAATGCTATTCACGCCGTTGGACGCGGAAAATAAATACAAAGCCAAGAACTTTATCGACACGGTGGTCTATCGCGGCGGTGATGCGGTCAGCGGTTGGATCAAGACGGCGCTCGACATGCTGGGGCAGGGCGCCGGCCTGGTCGCGTTGATCGGCGCAGGGTGTGCGTTGCTTTGGGCCGGCCTTGGATGGCGGCTGGGACGGCAGGCTGACCATCGCCGTGATGAACTGGAGCTGGACGCTGGCGTCGCCGAAACCTAGGCATCCATCGAGCTGTTCGCCCGGAGGGTTCGAAAGACCCTGTGGGAGCGAGCCTGCTGGCGAAGAGATCGGCACATTCAGCATATTCATCGGCTGTGGTAGCGCATTCGCGAGCAGGCTCGCTCCCACAGGAGAAGCAAGTATCGTTTAAAAGAATCGCCAATGGTTTAACTTGTTTGATCTTTTAATGACTCAGAAAAGTTACAACTTTCTGGGAGCAGGCGGGGTGAAGTGAATCATTTATCTAACAGTCGACACTTGCAACTTTTTATTTAGCGGATTTCTTGACAAGCCGACACCTGCTAACTATTCATTGTCAGGCAATAAGGTGTAAGTAGGTCGGTTTGGTTATCTCTTTTTAGCGACGCTACGGCTTGCGCAGGTTCCTGTGAATCAGCGGGCTGGCGTCCGCTGTTTCGGTTATGAACGGAGGACGTGATGGCGGATTTCAAGTTTGGCCCGGGATCCCTGAACGAATTGAAAAATGTCCATCAGGATCTGGTGGCGGTGGTCAATCGTTCTCTGGCTTATTCGGTACAGGATTTTGCGGTTCACGATGGCATTCGATCGTTGGATCAACAGAAGTCCCTGTTCGCCAAAGGCGCGACCAAGACGTTGGATTCCCGACATATCACCGGACATGCCGTTGATCTAGTGCCCTACATAAACGGGAAGTTGCGGTGGGAGTGGCCGCCCATTTTCCTGATTGCGGAGGCCATGAGGATGGCGGCAAAGGAGTTGGACGTGAAGCTGCGATGGGGTGGTGCATGGGATATCGATTTTACCGACTCGGAGGCAGCACCTGAAGACCTCATGATCGATTATGGCGCGCGGGTCAAAAAGCAGGGCAAACAGCCATTTCTGGATGGTCCGCACTTCGAGTTGAAAAAGGCTTTTTATCCCGCTTGATTGCATGTTGGTAATGGACGCGCGGAGGCAAACAGGATGAATAAAGCACTTGATCTGGTTCGAGGCAGTTCGTTTTTTAAAACGGCCGCGGGTATGCATCGAAATCCATTAGGCCTGATTGCTCTGTTCATCATATCCGTCTATGCGATCGGGGCACTTGTGGTCGGGTTTGGCAACGAGCGATTCTACGAAGCGCCAAGTCATCCGGTCATTCTGTTCATGGCGATCTTTCCCGTCGCCGTGCTGTTCGTTTTTTACCTGTTGGTTGCGTATTTCCATACTCATCTCTACGGGCCGAGTGACTTCATCAACCAGGCTCATTTTTTTCGAGCACCTTCGCCGCGAGAGTTGGAAAGTGTCGATACCGGCATCGCCACCTCTGGCGCTGACGTACCGGTCGTGGAATCGGACGTCTCGATCCTGAACGCCAAATACGATTGCATGGTCGATTTTGGTTTCATCCTGCTGCATCAGTCAGAAACCTTGCGTCCCAGAACCATGCCGAGGAGCGGATTGTTCAAGGTGCGGGTCTGGATAGAACCGTTGGATTCGCGCAACAATCTTGGCGAGATTGAATCGGTCACCTATCGCGTGTGGGAGGATTTCCCGCAACCGGTGATCGCCTCTTCAGATCAGAAATCATCATTTGACCTCTGGCTGAAGATTTACGGGGAGTTTCCGGTTTTGGCAGTGGTCAGAAAGAAAAACGGCGAGACGTTTCAGTTGATGCGTCATATCGACCTCCCTGGACGGCCGATGGATTGAGTGCAACCCCGTTGATGCTCAGCATGAGGGGGCACGACGACTGCCGATCGGCCGTTGCAATTCCCTAGGCGTTGAGGTTGGCCCCATGCGTGCCCGTCACGAGGCCTGATTCGTCCGGCCGCAACGTCAGCACCGAAAAACCGGACGCCGTGACGGCCACGGTATGCTCGAACTGCGCGGAGAGCGCGCCGTCCCGGGTCACCACGGTCCAGCCATCGGCTTCGGTCCTGACGTCCGATGTGCCCTGGTTGAGCATCGGTTCGATGGTGAAGACCATGCCCTCGCGCAGGACCAGTCCCGTTCCCGCTTTGCCGAAGTGCAACACCTGGGGTTCCTCGTGCATTTGCCGGCCGATGCCGTGGCCGCAATATTCACGGACCACCGAATAACCGTTGCGTGTCGCATGGCCTTGGATGGCCGAGCCGATGTCGCCCAGGCGAGCGCCCGGGCGGACGGCGCGGATGCCCTTCCACATGGCTTCATAAGTGACCTGGACCAGCTTCCTGGCAGCTGGGTCGACGTTGCCGATCAGGTACGTCTTGCTCGAATCCGCGATATAGCCGTTCTTTTCCAGGGTGATGTCCAGATTGACGATGTCACCGTCTTGAAGCACTCGCGAGCGCGAGGGCACACCATGGCAAACCACTTCGTTGATCGAGCAGTTGAGTACAAAACCGTACCCGTACTGTCCCTTGCTGGCGGGGCGCGCATGGAGGTCGCAGACGATGAAATCCTCGACCATTGCATCGATCTGCAGCGTTGACAGCCCCATCAAATTGGTTTGATCCAGCCGTTCGAACACCAAGGCGAGCAGTCGGCCGGACTCGGCCATCAGGGCCAGTTCTTCGGGTCGCTTGATCATTGCCAGTTCGCCTCCAACGGTTGCGCCGTAACGCCGGCGTCGCTGAGTTCGCGCTGGATGATCTCGTTGAAACTGAGGGTAGGGTTGGTCTCGCACAGCATGCCGACCTTGATCCAGAAGGCCGCCTGCGCGTTGATCGAACGGCAGGAGACCTTGGTGGCCTTGCGTAGCTGGTCGTGAAGTTCGTCGTCGATGTTGACAATGCCCATGTGTCGCTCCATATGGTTCGTATATCGAGGATATACGTTTCATATGCTCTTGCGCTAGCGCCATTTGGCGGCGATCAGGTCACGCCTGTTCCTCGACGCGGAGCAAAACCCGGGTTACCCGACGTTCTTCAACCTCCATCACAGTCATGCTCCACCCCTGCCAACTCAGGGTATCGCCAATCATCGGCAAGCGATCCAGCAAGCTCATCACCAGACCGGCAAGGGTCTGGTAATCCTCCGTTGCGTACGCGTGAAAACCGATGTGTTCGCGAACCTGGCTGAGGTTCAGGGCCCCGCTGACGAGGAAACCGTCCTCTTGCGCAACAATATTCGGCCCGTCGATTTCACTGGCGTCGGGCAATTCGCCCGCAATGGACTCAAGGATGTCGGTCATCGTGAGCAAGCCGACGAAGTCTCCGAACTCGTTGACCACGAAGGCGATGTGGGTCGACTCCTTGCGCATTTGCTCCAGCGCGTTGAGGATCGTGAAGCTGTCGAGCAGGTTGATGGCTTTGCGCGCCATGGCTTCCAGATTCGGTTGATTGCCCGCCAGTATTTCCTTGAGCAGCTCCTTCTTGTGGACGAAACCCAACGGCTCATCCACGCGTCCTTCGCGAACCAACGGCAAGCGCGAATACGACGAGTGCATCAGCGTCGTACGGATGTCTTCCGGCGTGTTCGCCAGGTCGAGGTGGTCGATTTGCGCACGAGGGGTCATCACACTGCGTATTGGGCGCTCCGCCAATTGCAGCACGCCGCTGATCATGACCCGTTCGCGTCGATGGAAAACCTGTTCGGTTTTTTCGCCTTCCAGCAGGTCGGCGATTTCTTCACCGACCTCATCGGCCCCCAGCTTTTGACCGCCCAGCAGGCGCAGCACCGCATGGGCGGTACGTTCGCGCATCGGCCGAAGACCTTGCAGGTTTTTCTTGCGCCGCGAACGCGCCAATTGGTTGAACAGCTCGATCAGGATCGAGAAGCCAATCGCGGCGTACAGGTAACCTTTAGGAATGTGGAAACCCAGGCCCTCGGCGGTGAGGCTGAAGCCGATCATCATCAAAAAGCCCAGGCACAGCATGATGACGGTAGGGTGGCCATTGACGAATTTCGTCAACGGCTTGCTCGCGATCATCATCAGGCCGATGGAGAAGATCACCGCGATCATCATCACTGACAGATGTTCAACCATGCCCACGGCGGTGATCACCGCATCCAGGGAAAAGACCGCATCCAGCACCACGATCTGCGCAACGATCGGCCAGAACAGCGCATAGGCGGCGTTGCCGGAACGTTGCGCCACATGGCCCTCGAGTCGCTCATGCAACTCCATGGTTGCCTTGAACAACAGGAACACGCCGCCAAACAGCATGATCAGGTCGCGGCCCGAGAACGTCTTGCCGAACACTTCGAACAGTGGGTTGGTCAGGGTCACCATCCAGGAAATGCTCGCCAGCAGGCCCAGGCGCATCAGCAGCGCCAGGGACAGGCCGATGACTCGGGCACGGTCGCGCTGCGCGGGGGGGAGCTTGTCCGCCAGGATGGCGATGAATACGAGGTTATCGATGCCGAGCACCAGCTCCAGCACGATCAGGGTCAGCAGGCCGAGCCATGCCGTGGGGTCAACGATCCATTCCATGGGTTATTCGCTCCCTCGGGCGTTCAATGCGAGGGAAGAGGGCTGCAACCGCGATATAGGCGGCGCTGGAGCGGGGGAAACAGCGTTTTCTGAAAAACTACTGGGAGCTTCCTGGAGGGTGTTCATACGGGCCTGGCAATAATTCGGGAAGAAATCCTACAACGGTTCCCAGCATTTCATATGAAGCGATTTATTACAGGATCTGACGAAGCCGCAATGAGCTGCGGTGCGTCATTCGGGGAGCGCTTGTTTGTCTTATCCCCCTGGGGGGGATATGATCCGGCGCATTCCATAGCGATCCGAGCCTCGTCCATGAGTGAACTCAACCACGATCATCCCCATGTCCACCAAAGCCATGAAGCGATCATCAAGCGCCTCAAGCGGGCGGACGGTCACCTGCGCAGCATCATCCTCATGGTCGAGGAGGGCCGTGAGTGCGTGGACATCGCCCAGCAACTGCATGCGGTGGAGAAAGCCGTGTGCCAGGCCAAGCGCACACTGATCCAGGATCACATCGATCATTGCCTCGAAGACACCGTTTCGGCACTGGACAGGGGCGAGCGCGCGCCGCTGGAAGCCTTCAAACAGATCACCAAGTACCTCTAGGCCTCGACATGCCGAATTTTGCTGAACTGCTGCAACAGGGGGGCGCTCACGCCTGGCTGTATTTCCCCAGTGCGATCCTGCTGGGCGCCTTGCACGGGCTGGAACCTGGTCATTCGAAAACCATGATGGCGGCGTTCATCGTGGCCATTCGCGGCTCGGTCAAGCAGGCGGTGTTGCTGGGGTTGGCCGCGACGCTTTCGCACACCGCCGTGGTGTGGCTGGTGGCGATTGGCGGGATGTACCTGGGCCAAGGGCTGGACGCCGAGACTACGGAACCGTACTTCCAACTCGCCTCTGCGGTGCTGATCATTGCGATCGCGTTGTGGATGCTCTGGCGTACCTGGCGTGGCGAACAGATGTTCAGGCTTGAGAGCGGTGACGGGCATCGCCATGCTCATCACGATCACGATCACGATCACGATCACGATCACGATCACGATCACGATCACGATCACGATCACACGTATCCGGAACTGGCGCTGTCATCGCAGGGTTACCAGGACGCGCATGAACGGGCGCATGCCAACGACATCCGCAAGCGTTTCAGCAATCGAGACGTCACCACGGGCCAGATCATTGTGTTTGGCCTGACGGGTGGGCTGATCCCGTGTCCTGCGGCGATAACCGTCCTGCTCCTCTGTCTGCAGGTCAAGGAAGTCGCGCTCGGCGGCATGCTTGTCTTGTGCTTCAGCATCGGCCTGGCAATCACCCTGGTTACGGTGGGAGCGGCCGCAGCCATTGGCGCTCGGCAAGCCTCCAATCGCTGGCCGTGGCTGGGCACTGTTGCCCGGCGCGCGCCTTATCTGTCGAGCGTGTTGATAATTGCAGTCGGCATGTATGTGGCTATCCACGGCTGGATCGGTTTGAGCGCATGAGAACCTTGATCGGCTGGGCCTCGGCTGCCCTGTGCAATGAACAGTTTTCCCATTACGCTGAAAAGCTCCCGTCCAGGTAAAGAACCGCGCAGCGTGAAGAAAATAGTTCGAGTCGATGATCTACAGGTGTTCGTGACGACCACTGACGCCGGGAGTTTTTCCGCGGCGGCGCGCTTGCTGGATATTTCTCCGGCGCTGGCCAGCGTCGCGGTACAGCGACTTGAGGCAAGCCTGGGGGTGAGGCTGTTCGTGCGCTCTACGCGGCGGCTGCGTTTGTCGGATGATGGTGAGCGCTACCTGGCCCATGCCCGGCGGGCATTGGAGGTGCTGGAGGATGGCGAGCTCGCCCTCGCCGAGGGGCGTGACGAAGTGGCCGGGACGCTGCGCTTGTCGGTGCCCTCGGACATCGGGCGAAACCTGCTGCTGCCGTGGCTGGACGAGTTCCAGCAGATGCATCCCCAGGTACTGTTGCAGCTGCGGGTCAGCGATCAGGTCGCCGACCTGTTCGGGGAGCATCTCGATGCGAGCATTCGTTATGGTCAGTTGGCCGATTCGAGCCTCGTCTCCTTGATGCTGGCCCCATCCAACCGAAGGACAGTGTGTGCCTCACCCGACTACATCGCGCGGCACGGCCTGCCAAAGACGCCGGCTGAGCTGAGCGGGCACAATTGCCTGCGTTACGTGATGGGTGAGCAAACCTACGAGCGCTGGGTCTTCCAGACAGCGAATGGGCTGGAAACGGTTCAGGTCGCTGGCGATCGCATCAGTGATGATGCCGATATTGCCAGGCGTTGGGCCGTGGCGGGCCAGGGGATCGTCTACAAATCGAAGCTCGATGTCATGGACGATCTTCGCAGCGGTCGCCTGGTGGAGATTTTCCCAGCGGAGTATGGCCAGCCAGCGCCGCTCCAACTGGTGTGTGCCCATCGAACCTCGTTGACGCCCGCGGTCCAGCTGCTCAGAGCCTTTCTGTCCGCGCGCTGCGAACGCTACATCAACGAGTGAGCGGGGCGCTGGCCAGTTGGCGAAACAGGCCTCACGCCTGGCGATAGTCGCTGGGTGTCACACCTGCCTCGCGGCGAAAAACCTGGGAGAAATGGCTCGGGCTTGAGTAACCCACTTCAAGTCCGATGTCGATGACGCTGCGATCCGTTTCGAGCAGCAACTGCCGAGCCCGGCTCATGCGCAGGCGAATGAAGTACTGCGAAGGCGACAGGCCCGTGGCGCGCTTGAACATTCGGCTGAAGTGATATTCGCTCAGCTCCGCGACCTGGGCCAGGTGGGCAAGGCTGAAGTCATCGGCGAGGCGCTGGTTCATCGTCTCGAGGACCCGACGCAATTTGTACGCCTGCAGCGCGTTGCTGCGCGAGGCTCCGCTGTGGGGCGCGAGGTAGGTGCGTATCAGGTGCACCGCCAGCGCCTGGGCCAGGCTCTGGGTAAACAGCGGGCTGGGTTGGCGTTCGTCGACCAGCTCGTTGCGCAATTGATCCAGGATGAAGCTCACCCGCTGATCCCGGGCGCCGGAGATATCGCGAAAGGTGACAGGGCCGGCCTGTTCCCCGAGCACGTCGCGCGCGGCGCGCTCGATCAATGGCAAACCGAGGTACAGGTGCATGACTTCGAAGGTGTCGCAGCCTTGCGTTTGCCAGCGCATCTCGTAAGGCTCGTTCGTGCTGGTGAGGTAGAAGTCGCCGGCCTGGACATCGACGGCTTCCCATTCGCCGCCCGGCGAACGTTCCTCGATCCGGGCGGCCCCGGTCAGCACCAGCACCAGCAGGGGCTCGACCACCGCGGGCACCAGGATCGGCTCGACCACCGTAGGGTGGCTGAACAGTTGCACCAGCACTTCCTGGACCTGCGCACGCGTCGGCACGACTTGCGGCGTGCCCGGCATGAAATGCGCCATCGACTCGGCGCTGATGCGCTGGGGAGCGTTCTGCGGCGGTTCGTCCGGTCCGGTCTGGCGCATATGTTGCTCCATCAATGAAGTCCTTTGCCTGCTGAATCCACGTCGAAAACAGCTTTGATATCGCTCAACTCGCTGCGAATTTTTCAAAGCGGCGAAGTTACGTTGGCGTAGTTATATGGACAAAATCTGTCCACTTGTCAACACCGTTGCAAGCCTTATCATCGCCTCAAAGAAGAAGTAAAAAAGAAGAGGGATTTATGCGAACGGTATTTCAAGATTGTATAAAAGTCATTGTTCCCTGCGGTTCTTTGGGAGCGGGCGTTCGGGAACAGGAAATAGCCTATGGATTGGCCGCCGGTGCACAGGTTATCGCTACCGATGCCGGTTCAACCGACAGTGGCGCGGCTTATCTTGCACTGGGTAAATCGAAGAACAACCGAGGCGCGGTCAAGCGTGACTTGATGATATTAATGAAAGCCCAGGCGCAATCCGGAGTGCCGATCATTGTCGGTACCGCCGGTCAGGCCGGAGGCGATCTTAATTTGAACTGGACGCGTGATATTGCCTTGGAAATAGCCGAAGAGTTGGGCGTGGCGCCAAAGATTGCGCTCATTTATTGCGAGCAGGACAAGGACACGATAAAGAAATTGAACGCCGAGGGGCGTATAAAACCCTTGTCGCCACATACTGCGTTGGACGACGCAACGGTGGACGCTTGCGAACATATTGTCGCCGCGCTGGGGGTGGAGCCCTTTCTCGCTGCGCTGGAGGCCGGTGCTGATATCATATTGGCCGGCCGCTCCACCGATACCGCGGTCATCGCCTGTTATCCGATCTGGAAAGGCGCGCCTTGGGGGCCTTCGTGGCACGCTGGCAAGACCGGCGAATGTGGCGTGCAGTGTGCCGTCAATCCCACGCTAGGCTCGGGAATCCTGTTGAGTATTGATGCGAACGGCTTCGAAGTCGAGCCGTTGAGCCAGGACAACCGGTGCACGCCCCATAGCGTTTCGGCCCACATGCTCTACGAAAACAGCGACCCGTTCCGGTTGGTCGAGCCCGGTGGCATCTTGAATGTAGCCGAGGCACGTTACACCGATCTCAATGGCCGTGCTGTCCGGGTCGAAGGTTCGCGCTGGGAGGAAATGCCCTACACCATGAAGTTGGAAGGCGCCGCGGCCGGTTTATATCAAACGATCATGCTGGTGGGCATTCAAGACCCCGATGTACTCAAGGATATCGACGGTTTCCATGATCGGTTACTTGAAGCGCTTTATACAAGAACCCGCCAATCCATCCCCGCCGAGGAACTCGGCGAGTTTCATATTTCCCTGCGCATGTATGGGTGGAACGGCGTCACCGGTGTAACGCCGCCTGCGGGAACATTACCGCCGCCGGAACTAGGCATGTTGTTTGTGGCAACTGCCGCAACCCAGGAAATGGCCAATACCATTGCCCATGCGTGTAATCCCTATTTCTTCCATTACCCGAGTGTCATGGGCAAGGAACTGCCGTCGTATGGATTTGCCTTTACCCCGGCTGATATACCGCGTGGGCAGATTTTCGAGTTCAAGTTGAATCACGTGGTGGAACTTGAGGATCCCATGGAGTTGGTTCGCCTGGAGTGGATTGATTTATCGGCTGCCTCGGTGGCCAGGAAGGAGCTTGCACAATGACCAAGTTGCGTGATGTATGTCGGCATGTCCGATCCAAGCAAGCGGGGCCGTTCTGGATCACCTTCGATATCTTTTTCAACGGACGGGAGGATTTCGAGCGTTATTCCGATTGCGCGGCACTTTCCCCGGCGCAATTCGCGAAGCTCTACGGCACTGATCCCGAGCGGGTCAAGCACATCCCGGTGGCGGACCTGGAAATGGTCAAGATTTCTTTTCCCCGCCCAACGCCCCAGGGCGCAATGGTCGAGCGCGACATGCATGCCGGCCAGCAATACGTCCGGCTGCTTGATGTGACCATCGACTGAGGCCCGTTCGCGCTTTGCTCTGTTCGCCTCATGGACGAGGACTGACCCATCCATTTACCCGAGGTAATCATGACGGATTCAACCGTTGCGATGCGGCTGGCACGCTATGCCCACGCATTCAGGAAACAGCGCCTGCCCGACGCAATCATCCACCTGGTGCGCCAGCGCTTCATCGACAGCCTGGCCTGCGTGCTGGGCGCCTACGGGGCGGCCCCGGTAAAGGCTGCGCTGGGTTATGCCGCTGCCAACCCCGCGACTACCGCCGGCATATTCGGCTCGAACCTGCAAACGACAGCGGAAATCGCTGCCTTCGCCAACGGCCTGATGGTTCGTTTCCTCGATTACAACGATGGCTACATGGGCTTGGAGCCGGGCCATCCGAGTGACAACATCCCGGCCTGCCTCGCCGTGGCGCAAGCCGAGAGCGCCACCGGCGCCGAACTGATTTCGGCCATCGTCCTGGCCTATGAAATCCAGATGCGTTTGCAGGATGCGGCAAGCTTGAACAGGCGTGGCTGGGACCACGTCAATTACATCAACGTCGCGATGGCAGCGGCGGCTTCCAACCTGATGAAGCTGGACGTCGCGCAGACCGAGCAAGCCATCAACATCGCCTTGAGCGGGCACTTGGCAATGCGCCAGGTGCGCAGTGGAACCTTGTCCGACTGGAAGGGCTGTTCCGCCGCCAATGCCGCGCGCAACGCGGTTTTTGCGGCCCAGCTGGCGCGCCATGGCATGACCGGGCCGTCGCCGGTCTTCGAGGGCGAGATGGGGTTCTTCAAGCTGGTTTCAGGGCCGTTCGAGCTGGACACTGATGGTTTTGCTACGCCCGACAATGGCGACTATGCGATACGACGCTCGCTGACCAAGACATTCCCCACCAACGGCGAGCTGCACACCGCCGTCTGGGCCGCGCTGGATATCCGCAAGCGCATCGACAACGTGAATGAGATCGCTGCCATTAGCATCGAAACGTCCGAATTCAACCGTCGTGTACTCGCGGACACCCCGGAGAAATGGTTGCCGAAAACCCGCGAGACTGCGGACCACAGCCTGCCATATAACGTGGCTCGGGCATTGCTCGACGGGGATATCACCATCGCTTCGTATTCCGCGGAAAAAATCGCCGAACCTGCGGCGATTGCCTTGATGGACAAGGTCAGCGTCACGGAGGATCCGGCGTTGACGGCGCTGTTTCCACGGCACCTTGCCAATCGTGTCAGTGTGACGCTGGTCTGCGGCGAGCAGGTGGTGAGCGAAATGATCACCGGCCCCGGGTCAGTCGAAACGCCGATGACCGATCAGGATTTCGAGCGAAAATTCCGGCGCATGGCGATGCCGCATATCGACGCGTCGGCACAGGACCTGGTGCTTGGGTTCGTCGCCGGGCTTGAGCGGCAGACGCAGTTCAACTCCTTGTTCGCGGCGATGGCTGTCGCACCCATTGCGGACCAGAAACCGGCCGCACTGCGCCTTTGAGAAGCTTCGCGAGCAGGCTCGCGAAGAGGCCAGTTCATTCAACATCCCCATCGCCTGAAACGCCGCCATCGCGAGCAAGCTCGCTCCCACAGGGTGATGTGTCGTGCACGGATGTTCTGGATGGCGCAGATCTGCTGTGGGAGCGAGCCTGCTCGCGAACAGGCCCGGAGCGGGCTTCAACGGCGCCCAATGTCGGTCGCCGTTGGCAACGTCCCGGTATAACGAGCGCGAGGCCGGCCCTCGTGGTGCTGGTTGTATTGCTCGCTGGCATGGGCTATCCAGCCGATCGAGCGACCGACGCCGGCCAATGAAATTTCCTGTCCGCACAGTCCCATTTTCCTGCCGATGAAACTCACCAGGAGAATGAATTCGGGCGGGTATGCGACGAGTTCCGAGGCCACCGAAAAGGCTTTCTGCAACCTGATGAATTCACTGTCGCCATCAAATACTGCGGTCAACGCGGCCATGAGGTTGCTGGCTCGCGGGTCGTTGATCGAATGCACATTGGGGCCGAACCCGACGATATGTCCGTCCTGGCTGTAGCGCTGCAGGATCGGTCGAGTAGGGTCCGCGGCCGTACAGATTTCCTCGATCATCCTGCTGGCGGCTTCATTTCGTCCATAGGCGATCTTGTGGCCTCGCGCGGCGGCAAGCGCGGCGATCACCGCATAGTAGGGGGTTGCGCCGGTGGTGGCGGCAACGCGGACGCTGTGAGTGGTGTGGTCCAGTTCATGATCGATGCTGAGAATCAGCAGGCGCCGGATCAGATCGGCATGCGCTGGCGGGGCGCCGCAGGCCTGGGTGATGAACTCATGCAAGGGCCGGTTGCTCGGTTCGGTCGCCCCCACGACCAACGCGGCAAACCAGCGCACGACATCGGCGCCGGTTCGGGCGTAACTGTCAGGGGAAAGGTCGAAGGCCTTGGGATTTTCGCGCTGCACCAGAGGAAACAGCGCGATGGCTTTTTCCTGGGCGGACGTGTGTTCATAGATCTTCAACAGCCTGGCAGCGTCCTTCGGCGTCCGAGGCAGCGATGTGCCGAACGCCGAAGGCGCCTGCCAGATCAACTCGGCGACTTCTTCGACGGTTGAACAATCAGCCAGCTCGACGACATTGTGGCCGCGATAAAACAGGCCATCGTCCGTTATCAGCGTAATCGCGCTATCCGACGGCGTCGTACGCTTGGCAACGGGCTTGTCTTGCGCCGGTACTTTCACCAGTCGTTGGATGTCCTCTGCCCAGTAACGCCGCTTGGGCGAGCCGGCAATCTTGATGGAGCGGATATTTTTGCGGCTGACATAGGCGTACAGCGTCGGCAGGCTGACCCGGAGTATGGCTGCCGCCTCTTCTGCCGAGAGGTAAAGGCCTTCTTGTTCTGGCATGACGGGTCCAATCGGATTGATGGAGAGGTGTACATGTTTATTGGATTTACCGTCCTGTAGTCAATGTGTATCGGCGCCGGGTTTCAACTTTGTTTTTTCTACCCAGGCTGCGTCTGACGGCGCCTTATCCAGCAGGGATGTTGACGGAAAAAATCAAGATTTACAGCGTTTCACCCCCTATGTAGATTTCGGCTGCGCAAGGGTTGTTCACATTGATTTTCGAAGATCGATAACAATAAAAACGAAAAGGTGAAACGCATGGCTTGGTTAGGTTTCGCAATGGTCGTCACGTTTATGGCATTGATCATAAGCAAGCGACTTTCCGCTGTGACGGCACTCATTCTTGTCCCGGTCGCGTTTGGCCTGGCCAGTGGAGCAGGACCGGAACTGGGCGCGATGGTGATGAACGGCGTCAAGCAAGTAGCGCCCACCGCTCTGATGTTGATGTTTGCAATCCTCTATTTCGCAATCATGTTTGACGCGGGGCTCTTTGAACCCGCTGTACGAAAGATTCTGCGTTACGTGGGCAACGATCCTCTGCGCGTGGTTCTGGGCACTGCGCTGCTGGCCACGGTCATTTCTTTCGATGGCGATGGCGCAACGACGGTCTTGATTGTAACCACTGCGTTCCTGCCGCTTTACCTACGCCTCGGCATGAACCCGCTGATTCTGGCGCTGATGCTGTTGTTGACCAATACCGTGGTCAACCTGATTCCCTGGGGAGGGCCGGTGGCCCGCGCCGCCAGTGCGCTTCACCTGGATGTGGCGGAGTTGTTCCTGGGGTTGGTGCCGGCCGTGTTCGCGGGCCTTGCCTATGCATTTGTCGTGGCATTCTGGATCGGCCGCAGAGAGCGCCGTCGCTTGGGCTGGACGGCCGCTGCCAAGGATGCTGCGCCGGAAGATGTCGTCTTGCCCACCACGCATTCCGAGACGCATCGGCCGAAGCTTTTCTGGGTCAACCTCGCGCTCACCGCTGGGCTCATGTATGCGATGGCGACAGGGCTGGCGCCTTTGCCGATGTTGATGATGGTGGGGCTTTCCCTGGCGCTGCTGATCAACTATCCACGGCTGGCGGAACAGAAGGCCAGAGTCGCGGCGCACTCCGAAAGTGTCCTGATGGTCATCGCCCTGATATTTGCATCAGGTGCGTTTACCGGGATCTTGTCAGGTACCGGCATGGTTGATGGGATGTCCGAAAAGATTGTGCAATTGATTCCCGACGACCACGGCCAGTATTTCAGCATCATTACCGCGCTCGTCGCCTTGCCACTCAACTTCCTGTTATCCAATGACGCGTTTTTCTTCGGCATCTTGCCGGTACTGGGCGCAGCTGGCGCCGAATACGGTATCGACCCGATGCACATAGC
>Ga0307405_10000313_pt1 | contig 18014 bp, 16 predicted proteins | sample 322Cmetagenome_2_FD_203311 | JGI IMG/M metagenome (GOLD analysis project Ga0307405, IMG submission 203311) | Maize rhizosphere microbial communities from greenhouse at UC Davis, California, United States - 322HYB-C-1 | ecosystem: Host-associated > Plants > Roots > Rhizosphere > Soil | place...
GATTTGTACGAGCAAGTCGACCAGTTGCGCCAGAGTGGCCTTTCGCTGCCCTTGCTGGTGCGCTTCCCCGACATCCTGCAAGACCGGGTGCGTCAGCTCACCGGTGCGTTTGACAGCAACATTGCGCGCCTGGAATACCAGAGCCAATACACCGCGCTTTACCCGATCAAGGTGAACCAGCAGGAAGCGGTGATCGAGAACATCATCGCGACCCAGAATGTGTCCATTGGCCTGGAAGCCGGTTCCAAGCCCGAGCTGCTGGCGGTGCTGGCCCTGGCCCCGAAGGGCGGGACTATCGTTTGCAATGGCTACAAGGACCGCGAGTTCATCCGCCTGGCGCTGATGGGCCAGAAGCTGGGTCACAACGTTTTCATTGTGATCGAGAAAGAGTCCGAAGTCGGCCTGGTGATCGAAGAAGCCGCGTCGCTCAAGGTCAAGCCTCAGGTCGGCCTGCGGGTGCGCTTGTCGTCCCTGGCATCGAGCAAATGGGCCGACACCGGTGGCGAAAAATCCAAGTTCGGTTTGTCGGCGGCGCAGCTGTTGTCTGTAGTCGAGCGCTTCCGTGGCGCCGGCCTGGACCAGGGCATCCGCCTGCTGCACTTCCACATGGGTTCGCAGATCGCCAACCTGGCGGACTACCAGCATGGCTTCAAGGAAGCGATCCGTTACTACGGCGAGCTGCGCAACCTCGGCCTGCCGGTGGATCACATCGACGTCGGCGGTGGCCTGGGCGTGGACTACGACGGTACGCATTCACGTAACGCCAGCTCCATCAACTACGACATGGACGATTACGCCGGTGTCGTGGTGGGCATGCTCAAGGAATTCTGCGATGCCCAGAGCCTGCCGCATCCGCACATTTTCTCTGAAAGTGGCCGCTCGCTGACCGCCCACCACGCCATGTTGGTGGTGCAAGTGACCGACGTGGAGAAACACCACGATGACGTGCCGGTCATCGAAAACAAGGAAAGCCTGCCGGAAACCGTGCAATGGCTGGTGGATCTGTTGGGTCCGACCGACATCGAGATGGTCACCGAGACTTACTGGCGCGCTACCCACTACATGAGCGACGTGGCTGCCCAATACGCAGACGGCAAGCTGACCCTGGCGGAAAAAGCCCTGGCCGAGCAGTGCTATTTCGCCGTCTGCCGTCGCCTGCACAACTCCCTGAAGGCTCGCCAACGCTCGCATCGCCAGGTGCTGGACGAGCTCAACGACAAGCTGGCCGACAAATACATCTGCAACTTCTCGGTGTTCCAGAGCCTGCCGGATACTTGGGCCATCGGCCAGGTCCTGCCGATCCTGCCGTTGCATCGTCTCGACGAAGAGCCACTGCGCCGTGCGGTGCTGCAAGACCTGACCTGCGACTCCGACGGCAAGATCAAGCAGTACGTCGATGAGCAGAGCATCGAGACCAGCCTGCCGGTCCACTCGCTCAACCCAGGCGAAGACTACCTGCTGGGTATTTTCCTGGTCGGTGCCTACCAGGAAATCCTGGGGGACATGCACAACCTGTTCGGCGATACCGACTCGGTGAACATCTACCAGAACGCCGACGGCAGTGTGTACCACGCGGGTATCGAAACCCACGACACCATCGAGGACATGCTGCGCTACGTGCACCTGTCGCCAGAGGAACTGATGACTCACTACCGTGACAAGTGCGCCAGCGCCCGGATCACGGCGGCCGAGCGCACTCAGTTCCTGGATGCGCTGCGCCTGGGGCTGACGCGTTCGTCCTACCTGTCTTCCTGATGGCGGCCCCTTGGAGGGGCCTGCTGTTCCAGGCTTGAGCAATTCATCGTGGCGAGGGAGCACGCTTTCTCGCCACGATGTTTTTTTATCGAAGAAATAGTGTGCCGTGTTTACTGGCATCTAGACGCTGTTTAACTGGCAGCGTCCTAATTTCATGTAGTCCCTTTCCTAAATAGTCCTTGAGCCCTCTACTCGATCCCTGCTGTCGGCGAGAATGCCCGGTCGCCCCTCCTGTAGAGAAACGCCGATGTCCGATCCAGCCTGCGAGCTACCCTTTCGTCTGGAGATAGCCGGCCTGTCCGAACCTTTCGTTGTCGTCGCCCTGACAGGCAATGAAAGCATCAGCGAGCCCTTCTTTTTCGAAGTGCAGCTGTTGGTCAGCGACATGACCCTGGACCTGGCAGGACTGCTGTATCGCAACGTCTGGTTGTGTTTCGGTACCGGCGATCAAGGTATTCATGGGCAACTTCACGAAATCGTCCAATACCATGGCGAGAGCTGCCATGTGCGCATCGGGCCGAAGCTGGCATGTCTTGCCCAGCGCTTCAGCCAACGGGTCTTCAATGCCTGCTCGGTGCCGCAAATCATCCGCCAGGTACTGGCCGGGCATGGTATCAGCGGCCGCAGCGTGAGCCTGGACCTGGGTGGCGATTATCCTTCTCTGGATCTGTATACCCAGTACCGCGAATCCGACCTGTATTTCCTCCAGCGAGTGTGCGCCCAGGCAAATATCCATTTTCATTTCGATCACGCCCGGGACGGGCAGTGCCTGGTTTTTGCGGACCCGGCGGGCCTTGTTCCGGCGGTGATCAAGGCCGCCTATTGCGCTGAAGGGCAGGCCACCGCAGTACACGCTTTTGGGGTGAAGACGGACATTCGCGGGACATGGGTCGCCCAGGGCCGGAGCGACCTGAGACACTTGCGCGCCGGCCAGATCCTGGCGCTGAGTGGCCATTGCTGCGAGAAGTGGAATCAGCGCTGGTTATTGACTCAGGTCGAACATCGCGAGCAGTCGGGCGCCTATGGCAATCTTTTCCAGGCCATTCCCTGGGGCACACCGTTCGTGGTGGACAGGGCCCCGGCCAAGCCTGTCATGGTGAGCCGGCAACGCGGTTGGGTCGTGGAGGTGGATGAACCACGGGTGGCCGGACGTGTGGCGGTGCAATTCGACTGGGCCTATCAGGGAGAGGGTGCCAACCCCAGCCATTGCTGGCTGCCATTGGCACCGGAGCTGATGGCGTGTGGGGCAGATGAGATTTGCGAGGGCACCGAAGTATTGGTGAGTTTTATCGAGGGCGACCCGGACCGTCCCTTGATCAGCGAATTCTTGGGTAGTGCGCCCAGCGCGCGGACAGTGCCAGCGAAATCCCCGAGTCCTGCTGACGAGCAGATCCCCGGGGCGCCTGGCATCGATTTGCCCTTGTTGTCCGTGATCGAGGGGGGCGAGCCGCTGGTCCTGCTATGCCTTTTGCCTGGCGGGGGGCGCTTCAGTCCTTGTGCCCAGCCGGTGTGCACCTGTCGCATGCTGACGGGGCAGGGCGCAGGCGCTGCGCCATGAACGTTGCCACCTTGCCGGGGCCCGCCCCCCAATGGTTGCTTCTCGACGTGCCAGGCGCGCCCGAGACTGCAAAGCGCTTGCGGGAACAGTTCCCCGAGGCGCCACGTTTTGCCCTGTTCGAAAGCACCGAGTTTGCTGGGCTGAAGGACCACGGACCATTGCTGGTGGACCTGCGACAATCACCAGCGCTGGCCAGCCTGTGCCATCTGGACGCCCGATCCTGGCCTGGCCTGCTGTTGGTGAGCTCGACGTCAGCCGAGTCCTTGCTGGCTCATTTGCGGCGCATGCTGACGGTGACGCTGGGCCTGCATTACAAGGCCTTCCTGAGTTATTACAACCCGTACACCGCCAGCTACTTCTTCGATGCCTGCGATCCCCGGGAGCTCAGTTGTTGGCTGGGGCCGATCAGCCTGTTGCGGTGGTTCGGTGGCACCTGGTCCGATCGGACGACGGGGTGCCAGGGGTGGCAACAACTCTCCAATCCCAGGCTGCCGGTGCCAGCGCTGGAAAACGAGCATGGCCTCACCAACAGGCAGCAGATGAAATTGCAGGAGTGCCTGATGGAGCGTCACGTCTGGCGCTGGTCGCGCTCTACCGGGCATGACTATTGGTTGCTCTGGGACTACCTGCAACAGGGCCAGGCGCTGGGGTTTCGCGAGCAGGCAGTTCTCGACGGATGGTTATGGCTGCGCCTGCAATACCCTGATGCCCAGCCAGCGTCGACGCTGCCGGGTGGTTCGCAGCGTGAGCGTCTCGATCATCTGCGACGGCTATGGCAAGGCAACCAGGGTTGAACGGTCACCGGGCGCGCGCGTCGAGCCAACCATCGCGTCGGTGCAAACGCCAGGCGACGGTGCCTAGTGTCAGGCAGCGCAGCGTCATGAAAGAAAGGAAAGTGATCCACAATCCATGGTTGCCCAATCCTTGCAGCACCCAGGCAAGGGGCAATACCAGCAACAGTGTCAGCACCATGCCGTTGCGCATTTCCCGGGCTCGGGTGGCGCCGATGAACAGGCCATCGAGCAGATAGCTCCACACCGCAATCAATGGCAGCGCCGCGAGGTAAGGCAGGTAGCGGTAGGCAGTTTCGCGCACCTCGGCGATGTCGGTCTGCATGTCGATGAACAGATGCCCCGTCAGCAGGAACAGGCATGCGAAGCCAATGCTAGCGATCAAGGACCAACCGCAGGCAACCACCAGCGAGCGGCGCAGGGCCAGGCGATCGCGGGCGCCGATAGCGTGGCCGCACAATGCCTCGACCGCGTGGGCCAGGCCATCCAGCGCATGGGCGGTGAGCAGCAGGCCGTTGAGCAGCAGCGCATTGGCTGCCACTGTCGCGTCCCCCAGGCGCGCCCCTTGGACGGTGATCAGGAAAAACACCGATTGCAGCACCAGGCTGCGGATGAAGATATCCCGGTTTACCGCCAGCAGCGGTCGCCAGCTCTGCCACAGGCCCAAGGCCGCCCAGGCGATCCGCCCGGGCCAGGCGCGCAGCGTGCTTCGGGCCAGGCCCAGGCCCACCAGCGCACCGGTCCACTCGGCGATGACCGAGGCGCGTGCCGATCCGGTCACACCCCAATCCAGGCCGATCACGAACCACAGGTTCAAGGCAATGTTCACCAAGTTGGTGACCAACAGGATCGCCAACGGCGCCCGCGCATTCTGGGCCCCGAGAAACCAGCCCACCAACGCGTAGCTGGCCAGCGCCGCAGGCAGGCCGAACAATCGAGTATGGAAGAAGTCCCGGGTCAGTTGATCGAGCTCGGCCGATGGCTGCATGAAATGCAACGCCACGCCACTCAACGGAACCCCGATCGCCCCAAGCACCACCGCCAGCCCTGTTGCCAGCAGCAGCCCTTGCAGCAAGACCTGCCGCAGCGCCGCGCCATCGCCCCGCCCAGCTGCCTGGGCGGCGAACCCGGTCGAGCCCATCCGCAGGAACCCCATTGCCCAGGCCAACACCGTGTACAAGCTCGCCCCGACCGCCACGGCGCCCAGTTGATGGGCGTGGGGCAGATGGCCGATGACGGTGCTGTCGACCAGTGCTACCAGCGGTACGGATATATTCGAGAGAATCATCGGCGCGGCCAGAGCCCATACCCGACGATGGGTGAGGCGGTCGCGCCAGTCGGCGATCAGGTTGGACATGGTGGCTCCTGGATGGAGCGCGATTGTAGCGTTATCGCAGCGTTCGTTCCTGATGTCGCCCTGTTGGTCTTCAGTGAATGATCCAGCTCAGCAACCACAACCCCAGCACCAGCCAGATGATGCCCATGACAATCGACGCCCGCATGAAGGCGCGGATCGCCGAGTACAGCAACAGCAGCCCGAGGATCAGCGCGACGATGCTGATGATCGAAGTGTCCATGCCAAGCGTTCGGGACAGGCCATCGACAAAATTTCCGCCGGCATTTGCCAGGGTGTTGAACAGCCCGCTGAGCAGGTCGACGATGAAACGGATCACCGAACCGAGCGCTTGGCCGAGCCATTCGAAGAAGCTTTCTGCCTGCATGTTTGCATCCTGATGGAGAGAGTTGGAATCGAGCCATCGGCTCCTGAGTGTAGGAGTGGTGGCGGCTGTGATCGTTCGATTATGGAGCAATTCGCCGCTTCGTATCGAGACGCTTGCCTTCCCTCCTCATCGCCCCGAAGCTATGCGCATTCAGGAGAGCCCGATGAACCTTGTTGAACTGACCGAACGCCTGCACGCCATCCGTGACCGTAACAACTGGCGGCAATTCCACAGCCCGAAGAACCTTGCCATGGCCGCCAGCGTCGAGATGGCCGAACTGGTCGAGATTTTCCAATGGCTGACCGAGGACCAGTCGCGCCAGTTGCCGGCGGATAAATTGGCCCACGCCGGGCAGGAGGTTGGCGACATCGTGTTGTACCTGTTGCTGCTGTGCAGCGAACTGGGCTTGGACATGGACGCCGTGGTGCGCAGCAAATTGGCCGACAGCGAACGGCGGTTCGCCCATGAGTGACCGCCACTTCGACCAGCTCGCCACACGGTTTGCGGAAAAAATCTACGGCGGGGCCAAAGGCGCGATTCGCCTGGCCGTGCTCCAGGCCGATCTAATCGAAACCCTGCCGGACCGCCCGCTGCGCGTCCTGGATATCGGCGCGGGCCTGGGGCACATGTCGCTGTGGCTGGCCGAGCGCGGTCACCAGGTCACCCTGGCTGAACCGGCCGAGCCCATGCTCGAGGGCGCCCGCCAGCGGTTTGCCGAGGCAGGGCAGGACGCAACGTTCATCCAGGCACCGTGGCAGGATCTGCTCGGCCAGCTCACCGAGCCTTACGACTTGGTGCTGTGTCACGCAGTGCTCGAATGGCTGGCCGAGCCCCACGCGATCCTTCCGGTCCTGCATCAATTGACGGGGCCTGGCGGCTGGTTATCGCTGGCGTTCTACAACCGCGACGCGTTGGTCTATCGCAACTTGCTCAAAGGGCATTTTCGCAAGCTGCGCAAAAACGCCATGGCTGGCGAGAAACAGAGCCTGACCCCGCAACAGCCGCTTGATCCTCGGGAGTTGGCGGCGCAACTTGAAGGCCTGTGGCAGGTCGAAAGCCAAAGTGGCGTACGGGTTTTCCATGACTACATGCCAGTGGAATTCCAGGGCCGCGTGGAACTGGCGCAACTGCTGGAAATGGAACTGGCCCACCGTCGTCATCCGGCGTTTGCCGGGTTGGGACGCTATCTGCACTGGGTCTGCCGGCCGCTCTGATCCGGAGCGCAATTGGAGAGCGAAATGAAAGGTCGTTCAGGGTTATTGGTGGTATGCCTCGGCTTGGCTGCTTGCCAGGGCAGCAACCCTTATGTCGCGACATCCAATCAGTTGCCGCCGGCACCGCCCGAGGCCGCCAAAGTGTTTGATCGCAGCGCCTATCCGGCGCCGCCCCGTGATTACGGACGTTATCGCAGTTGGGCCTGGCTCAATGGGCGCTTGCCCCCGGGCACTGCCTGGGCGGATTCGGCCCAGGTGGCCGAAGCGGTGAGCGCTGCCCTGGATCAACGCGGGCTGCGTCCTCTGCACGATAATCGCCCGGCTGATCTCTTCGTCAGCGCCGACCTGCGCCTGGAGACTCGGCTGCGCCAGGTCCGGGACGATTACGACGCGGGCTACTACGGCGGCTACAACCGCTATGGGCCGGGGTATGGCATGTACAACACCGTTCCCGTGGTGCGCACCTATCAGGAGCAGGTCGTGGTGGTTCGGGTGGATCTGTTCGACGCTCGCAGTGGCCAGCCCGTGTGGAGCGCCAGCGCCGAGACCAGCCAGCGGGGCAATCAGAGCGAGCGCACCGATGCCATTCGTGATGCAGTGGAAAAGGCCATGTCGGCCTATCCTCCCAGTTGATTCACGCAACGGAGAAAAACCATGTTTCGCCGTCTTGTCCCGCTTGCCCTTGCCCTGTTGCTCGGCGCCTGTGCTTCCAACCAGGTCAACCATGACTTCGACACCAGTCGCGATTTCGCGGCCTACCGCAGTTGGAGCTGGAAGGAGCCGGCGCTGCAATATCGCCCGGACGACCCGCGCATCAAGAGCGACCTGACCGAGCAGAGAATCCGCCAGGCGGTCGCCGATCAGCTCGACCAGCGTGGCCTGCGCCTGGCTGCGAGCGGTGCTGGCGGCGATGTGCAAGTCCAGGCCTACCTGATCGTCGAGGATCGCCAGCAACAGGTGACGACCAACTACGGCGGCGGTTGGGGCGGCCCGTGGAATGGCTACTGGGGTGGGCCGATGTACAACGAGACCCGTAACCTCAGCTACAAGGTCGCCACCGTGCAGATCGACCTGCTCGACGGCAAGGACGGCAAGCTCGTCTGGCGTGGCAGCGACGAGCAATTGCTCAGCGATTCACCCAACCCGATGGACCGCAGTGCGAAGGTGCGCGAGACGGTGGGGCGGATCCTGTCCAACTATCCACCCCGCTGAATGCGGAACAATCAAACCGGCTGCCAACTTCCCAGCATGTGCTCCAGGTCTCCAGCGCCCACCAGTCGCAAATGCCCACTGGAACCTGCCGCACTTGCCAGCAACGTCACCTCGCTGGGCAGGCGTACCGGCTTCTTGAAGGCAACTTCGATCTCGATGTTGGCCTCGGGCAAATGGTCATCCAGCGCGGCCAGGGTCCGTGCCTTGTTCCACAGGCCATGGGCGATGGCGGTGGGGAAGCCGAACAACCGGGCGCTGGCGCTGCTCAAGTGGATCGGGTTGTAGTCGCCGGACACCTTGGCGTACTGCCGGCCGATGTCCGCGGGTGCGGTCCAGCGCGTCACCTCTATCAAATCGAGGGCCGACGACGGCGGATCCTCTACCAGCGCACCGTCGAGCTGGACACCTTTGCAAAGCATCCGGCTCTCGGCTTCCCACAACGGTCCCAACTGATCTTCGATACGGGTCACCAGATCGAACACCGCTCCCTTGGCATGAGGCTGGAGGTTCTCGACGTTGACGCTGGCCCGCACCTGGCTGACACCGCCCATGGGCCGCAGCACGCGGATGCGGTTGCTCAGGTGAATCAAGCCCAGCAAGGGGAACGGAAAGTCGCGAGCGGTCAGCAATTGCATCTGCAAGGCGAACGCCAGCACGTGCGGATAAGTCGGCGGCAATAGCCCGCTTTCGCTGAAACCGCACACCTTGCGATAGGCCGCCAGGTTCTTTTGGTCGACCTGGATCACTTGGCGCAGCCCGACGTCAGGCAGGGCCGTACCAGTGATCTTGCGGCGTGTCGCGGCCTTGGCATACAGCACGGACATCGAGGGCGCAGTGTTTATCTCCTCCCATTGGTTCGTCATGGTCATGCTCCCAACAAGCTTTGCCCGCAGACGCGCAGTGCCTGCCCGGTCACGGCGCCGGTGCCTGGTTGCGCGAGCCACGCCACGGCTTCGGCGACATCCTGAGGCAAGCCGCCCTGGCCCAGCGAACTCATGCGGCGCCCGGCTTCTCGCAGGGCGAAGGGAATGTCGGCGGTCATGCGTGTCTCGATAAAGCCCGGCGCCACCGCGTTGATGCTGATTCCCCGCGCTTCCAGGCTGGGCGCCCAAGCCTGGGCAAGGCCGATCAGCCCGGCCTTGCTCGCGGCGTAGTTGGTCTGGCCGCGATTGCCGGCGATGCCGCTGATGGAAGCCAGCAACACGATCCGGCCGTTGTCCCGCAGGGTGCCGCTGTCGAGCAGGGCCTTGGTCAGCACCTGCGGCGCGTTGAGGTTGACCGCCAGCACCGCGTCCCAGAACTCGGGCGTCATGTTGGCGAGGGTCTTGTCCCGAGTGATGCCGGCGTTGTGCACCACGATATCGACGCCGTCGGGCAGGTGTTCGATCAGTTGCGCGGCGGCATCTTCGGCGCAGATGTCCAGCGTCACGCTGCGCCCGCTCAGGCGTGCGGCCAGGGCGTCCAGGTCGGCCTTGGCCTGCGGGACGTCCAGCAGGATCACATCGGCACCGTCACGGGCGAGCGTTTCGGCGATGGACGCGCCGATGCCGCGGGCGGCGCCGGTCACCAGCGCCTTGAGCCCGGTGAGCGGTCGCGTCCAATCCTGGACCTGGGTCTCGCAGGCCTTGAGGCGGATAACCTGTCCGGAAACGTAGGCACTCTTGGGCGACAGGAAAAACCGCAGGGCGCCCTCCAACTGCGCGTCGGCACCGTCACCGACATAGAGCAACTGCAGCGTCCCGCCATGGCGCAGTTCCTTGGCCAGCGACCGGCTGAAGCCTTCCAGCGCCCGCTGCGCGCTGGCGGCAAACGGATCGCCGAGGTTTTCCGGGGCGCGGCCGAGGATCACGACATGGGCGCTGTGGTCGAGGTTCTTCATGAGCGGCTGGAAAAATTCGCGCAATTGCTTGAGCTGGTCGACCTGCACCAAGTGGCTGGCGTCGTAGACCACCGCCTTGATTTTCGGGCCGTGGCCGGGGATCCATTCGGCCGCCAGCGTCGGTTCGCCACCGTAGATGAAAATGGCGTCGGTCAGGCGCTTGGCGAACGTGCCGACCTGTTCGGTCAACGGGCCACCGCCCAACAGCAACGCGCCTTCGATTGGCCTTAGCCGCCCGGCTTGCCAGCGTTCCAGGCGCACCGGCGAGGGCAAGCCCAGCGCGCCAACCAGACGCAGGCCAATGGGCGAATTGGCGAAGTCTATGTATCGGTCTGACATGGAACACACTCCGGCTGATGAGGTTCCAAGTGTGGACCATGTTTGGCAATCGGTCGTTCGATCGCCCGGATAAAGCCTAAGCTTGTGGCTGGGGCACGTTACAGCAGGCTTATTTCGCATATTCGCGCATACAGGGGAGTTTTTCATGGCACAGCTACGCCGCGTCGCGATCATCGGTGGTAACCGCATTCCATTCGCCCGTTCCAACGGGCCCTATGCCACCGCCAGCAACCAGGCGATGCTGACGGCTGCGCTCGAAGGCTTGATCGAGCGCTACAACCTGCACGGTGTGCACATCGGGGAAATGGCCGCAGGGGCGGTGCTCAAGTTTTCCCGGGACATGAACCTGACACGCGAATGCGTGCTCGGCTCGCGACTGTCGCCCAGCACCCCGGCCTATGACGTGCAGCAAGCGTGCGGCACCGGGTTGGAGACCGTGCTGCTGGTGGCGAACAAGATCGCCCTGGGCCAGATCGACAGCGCCATCGCCGGCGGCGTGGACACTACGTCCGACGCGCCCATCGGCGTCAACGAAGGGCTGCGCAGGATTCTGCTGCAAGCCAATCGCTCCAGGACCACCGCCGATAAGCTCAAGGCCTTCCTGCAACTGCGTCCCCGGCACCTGGTCCCCGACCTGCCGCGCATCAACGAACCGCGAACGGGCCTGAGCATGGGCGAACATTGTGAGCTGATGGCGCAGGCCTGGCAGATCCCCCGGGACGAACAGGACCGCCTGGCGCTGGAAAGTCATCAGAAAATGGCCGCTTCCTATGCCGAAGGCTGGCACAACGATTTGATGACGCCGTTCCTGGGCCTGACCCGCGACAACAACCTGCGCCCAGACCTGACCCTGGAAAAGCTCGCGTCCCTCAAGCCCGCTTTTGAAAAAAGCGCCAAGGGCACCCTGACAGCAGGCAATTCCACGCCGCTCACCGACGGTGCCTCGCTCGTACTGTTGGGCAGCGAAGAGTGGGCCAAGGCCCGCGGGCTGCCGATCCTGGCCTACCTGCGTGACGGTGAAACGGCGGCGGTGGATTTCGTCAATGGCGCCGAGGGCCTGCTGATGGCGCCGGTCTACGCCGTGCCGCGCTTGTTGGCACGCAACGGCCTGACGTTGCAGGATTTCGATTACTACGAAATCCACGAGGCGTTCGCCGCCCAAGTGTTGTGCACGTTGAAGGCCTGGGAAGACCCGGACTACTGCAAGTCCCGCCTGGGTCTCGACACGCCGCTGGGCCCCCTCGACCGCAGCCGGTTGAACGTGAAAGGCAGCTCACTGGCCGCCGGACATCCATTTGCCGCGACTGGCGGGCGCATCGTCGCCAACCTGGCCAAACTGTTGGATGCGGCCGGGAGGGGCCGAGGGCTGATTTCCATCTGCGCGGCTGCTGGCCAAGGTGTGACGGCCATCATCGAGCGCTGACCATCGCCTCGCGCTTGGACGCGGCCTGGGCTCGCTGGCGGCTGGCGTAGCGTTCGGCGAGGATCGAACAGACGATCAGTTGCAAGGGGTGGTAGATCATGATCGGCAGCAGGATCAGTCCCAGGCCTGGGTTGTTGCCGAAGATCAACGCTGCCATCGGCACCCCGGCGGCCAGGGATTTTTTGCTCGCGCAGAATACCGCGGCGATTTCATCCGGATTGCTGAACCGCAGGGCGCGAGCGGTGCGGGTGGTCAGCCACAGGATGATCGCCAACAGCACGGCGCTGCCGAGCACGGCGCTGAGCAACACGCCATTGCCTTGTTCGCGCCAGATCCCGGAAACCATCGAGTTGCAGAACGCCGCGTAGACCAGCAGCAGGATGACCAGTTTGTCGATGATGCTGGTGTAGCGCTTGTATCGGGCGAAAAAAGCGCCCAGCCAGCGCCGCAGGAACTGCCCAAGCACCAAGGGCAGCAGCAACATCAGGCACAGATCGAGAAGGGTCGAGCCCAGGTCGATGCCACCGGCACCGCTGCCGACCACGAAGCTGACCAGCAATGGCGTCAGGAAAATCCCCAACACACTGGACAGGCTCGCGTTGAGAATCGCCGCCGGCACGTTACCGCCCGCGCTGCCTGTCAGGGCCACCGATGAAGAAATGGTCGAGGGCAGGGCGCACAGGTAGAAAAAGCCCAGCATCAATAGCGGCGGGACATGGCTGCCCAACAGCCAGTCACTGGCCAGCCAGATCAATGGAAACACGACGAAGGTAAAACCCTGCACCATCAAATGCAGCCGGACGTTCTTCAAGCCATGGCGGATCTGCTCGCCGGACAGGTTGATCCCGTGGAGGAAGAACACCACGAAGATGCCGATATTGATCACCCACTCGGCATGCATCGCGCCGCCCGTGGCGCCGAAGCGGGGAAAGAAGTACGCCAGCAGGGTGGCAAGCAACATGCCGCACAGGAACCAGTCGGTCACCAGGCGTTTGAGGTGTCTGAAGATGTGCATGGGGCACCGCAAGTTGTATGAGAAGTCGACTTAGCCTAACGTCGCTTTAAACAGTCGTCTTGCGACATAAGGCCAATCAATGCCGACAAACGGACATCAACAGCTTGAACGGCGCATTCCTGACCTGACGGAGCTGCCCCGGCCACTCTATGCCCGGGTCGAAAGCTTGGGCGCGGGTTCGTGGACCCAGGCTCATCGACACGATTGGGTGCAATTTTCCTATGCCATCAGCGGAGTGCTCGGCGTGCATACCGCCGAGGGCAGTTTCTTTGCGCCGCCGCAACGGGGCATTTGGATCCCGGCCGACGTCGAGCACCAAGTGGTGACGTCCACCCGGGCGGAAATGCGCAGCCTTTATGTGCATCGCCAGGCTTGCCTGTGGGCAGGCGAGCGCTGCCGGGTCTTGGAGGTCACACCGTTGGCGCGGGAGCTGATCAAGGTCTTCTGTCAGTTTCCCGTCACCTATCCACAAGGCGATACCCAGGAGGCGCGCCTGGTGCAGGTGTTGCTGGACCAGTTGGCCGCGTTGCCCGAGGTGGGGTTTTCCCTTCCGCTGCCGCGACATGCCCGCTTGTTGGCGCTGTGCAACGAACTGATCGAACAGCCCGAGGGCAATGTGACCTTGCAAGCCTGGGCAGAGCGCTTGGGCATGTCGGAAAAAACCCTGATGCGATTGTTCCTGCGCGAAACCGGCCTGAGCTTTCGTGCGTGGCGCCAGCGCATGCGGCTGCTGTCCTCCTTGGGATCGCTGGAAAGAGGCGACAGCGTGACCGGCGCGGCGCTTTCCTGTGGCTATGAGTCGACGTCCGCTTTCATCGCCGCATTCAAGGGATTGTTCGGTTTCACCCCAGGCGAATTATTCAAGCACTGAGTCATTGTCAGCTTTTGTCGCAAATACATGCCCATCCAATGATCCGCATCAGGACGGGGGGCGGCTATGATTTGGCGGGGTTGAGCTGATCCGGCACAGTGTGTGCATTGCGGCTTCATAGGTCGCAACCCCTCCCCGTGAGGAGAGGATTGCCGTATAACGACCTGTCATTCGCGTGTTTGGTAATAAAGGACCCAGAATAAAAGCTGATGAAGACTCCAAAACGCATTGAACCCCTGATCGAAGACGGTCTGGTCGACGAGGTGCTGCGCCCACTCATGAGTGGTAAAGAAGCAGCTGTCTATGTGGTGCGCTGCGGCAATGAGCTGCGTTGCGCCAAGGTCTACAAGGAGGCGAACAAGCGAAGTTTTCGCCAGGCGGCCGAATACCAGGAAGGTCGCAAGGTTCGTAACAGCCGTCAGGCCCGCGCCATGGCGAAAGGTTCGAAGTTCGGACGCAAGGAAACGGAAGACGCCTGGCAGAATGCCGAGGTGGCCGCGCTGTTCCGCTTGGCCAACGCCGGTGTGCGAGTGCCCAAGCCGTACGACTTCCTTGAAGGCGTGCTGCTGATGGAGCTGGTGGCCGATGAATACGGCGATGCAGCGCCGCGCCTGAACGACGTCGTGCTGGAGCCGGATCAGGCCCGTGAATATCACGCCTATCTGATTTCCCAGATCGTACTGATGCTCTGTACCGGCCTGGTGCACGGTGACCTGTCGGAGTTCAACGTGCTGCTCACGCCGACAGGCCCGGTCATCATCGATTTGCCGCAAGCGGTGGATGCCGCCGGCAACAACCACGCCTTCAGTATGTTGGAGCGGGATGTCGGCAACATGGCGTCCTACTTTGGCCGTTTCGCCCCTGAGCTCAAGCGCACCCGGTACGCCAAGGAAATGTGGGCGCTCTATGAAGCCGGCACGTTGCACCCGGGCAGCGTGTTGACCGGTGAGTTCGACGAGCCAGAAGAGCTGGCGGATGTTGGCGGGATCATGCGAGAGATCGAGGCCGCGCGGCTGGATGAAGAACGACGCCAGGCTGTGCGCGCCGCCGACGATGCGCCGCCAGGCAAGACCGAGGAGCCGCCTCCGCCTTGGATGCAATGATCGGTTGACCCAGAAACCCGGCCCAGGCCGGGTTTTTTATCGGTGCTCCCTCAAGGAGCATCAATCCTTGCAGCACCCCGATTCCAACTCCTTGAGGATCGGGCAGTCGGGACGGTGGTCGCCCTGGCAGTGTTCCACCAGGTCCTGGAGGGTATCGCGCAGCTCGGCCAGTTCGCGGATCTTCTGGTTCAGTTCATCGATGTGTTGCTTGGCCAGGGTCTTCACATCGGCGCTGGCGCGTTGACGGTCCTGCCACAGCGTCAACAGTTTGCTGACCTCCTCCAAGGAAAACCCCAGGTCCCGGGAGCGCTTGATGAACGCCAGCGTGTGCAGGTCATCGGTGCCGTAGATCCGGTAGCCGCTGTCGGTGCGATGGGCGGCCTTGAGCAGACCGATGGATTCGTAATACCGGATCATCTTCGCGCTAAGGCCGCTCTGGCGGGCCGCTTGGCCGATGTTCATCGCTTGTCCTCCAGGTCTGCAGGCTTCCAGAACTTCAACAGTAATGCGTTGCTGACCACGCTGACGCTCGACAGCGCCATGGCCGCGCCGGCCAGTACCGGGTTGAGTAAACCGAACGCGGCGAGGGGGATACCGATCAGGTTATAGACGAAGGCCCAGAACAGATTCTGGCGGATCTTGGCGTAAGTCTTGCGGCTGATGTCCAGCGCTGCCGGCACCAGGCGCGGGTCGCCGCGCATCAACGTGATACCGGCGGCGTGCATCGCCACATCGGTGCCGCCGCCCATGGCAATGCCGATGTCGGCAGCGGCCAGGGCTGGAGCGTCGTTGATACCGTCGCCGACCATTGCCACCACCGAATGACTTTTCAATTGCTCGACGATGGCGGACTTGTCGGCCGGCAATACTTCGGCGTGGACGTTGGTGATACCCAGCGCGTGGGCCACAACCCGGGCGCTGCCTCGGTTATCGCCGGTGAGCAGATGGCTGGCGATACGGCGGTGATTCAAGGCTTCCACCGCCGCCATGGCACCCGGCTTGAGTGTATCGCCGAAGGCAAACAGGCCCAGGACCCGAGGTGTCGAGGCTTGTTCGATCAGCCAGGATACCGTCCGGCCTTCGGTTTCCCAGGCCAGCGCCGACTCGGCCAGCGAGTCGGGGCCTAGCCCGAGCTCTTCCAGCAAACGCCGATTGCCCAGCGCGAGGCGGCGTCCGTCGAGGGTGCCGGCGATGCCGCGCCCGGTGAGGGACTGGCTGTCGCTGATATCCGCTACGTCCAGGTCGCGCTCGGTGCAGGCGTCCAGCACCGCTTTGGCGAGCGGGTGCTCGCTGCCCCGTTGCAGGGCGCCGGCCATTCTCAGCAGCCCATCTTCGTCGCCATCGAGCGCGGCCAAGTGAGCAATGCGCGGCGTGCCGGAGGTCAGGGTTCCGGTCTTGTCGAACACCACCGTGTCGACTTCATGGGCACGCTCCAGTGCCTCGGCATCCTTGATCAGAATGCCGTGGCGTGCGGCCACGCCGGTGCCGGCCATGATCGCCGTCGGTGTCGCCAGGCCCAGGGCGCACGGGCACGCGATCACCAGCACGGCAACGGCGTTGATAAGTGCGGTTTCCAATGGTGCGCCGTAGAGCCACCAGCCAATCAGCGTGGCGACAGCCAGGAGCAATACGACCGGTACGAAAATCTGGCTGACTTTATCCACCAGTTTTTGAATGGGGGCCTTGGCCGCCTGGGCGTCTTCCACCAGGCGAATGATGCGCGCCAGGACCGTCTCGGCGCCGAGGGCCTGGGTGCGCACCAGCAAACGACCTTCGCCGTTGATCGCCCCGCCCGTGACCTTGTCGCCGGGTTGCTTGGGCACGGGCAGGCTTTCGCCGCTGATCAGCGCCTCGTCGGCATGGCTTTGGCCTTCGATCACTTCACCGTCCACCGGGAATCGCTCGCCGGGCTTGACCAGCACCCAGTCATTCACACGCAGCGCGCTGATGGCAACGTCCTGTTCCTTGCCGTCAATCACTTGGATTGCCCGCTCCGGTCGCAAGGCTTCGAGGGCGCGGATGGCACTGGCGGTTTGTCGCTTGGCACGGCTTTCCAGGTATTTGCCGAGCAATACCAGGGCAATCACCACGGCCGAGGCTTCGAAGTACAAATGCGGCATGCTGCCGGGCTGGGCAATTGCCCACTGATAAAGGCTCAGGCCATAACCGGCACTGGTTCCCAGGGCGACGAGCAGGTCCATATTCCCGGCCCCGGCGCGGACAGCTTTAAAAGCCGCAACGTAGAAACGCGCACCGAAGATGAATTGCACAGGTGTCGCCAACGCGAACTGCACCCAGGCCGGCAGCATCCAGTGCACGCCAAGCGGCTGCAATACCATCGGCAATACCAAGGGCAGCGCCAGCACAATCGCCAGTATCAGAGCCAGGCGCTCTCGGTTCAGGCGCTCGTCTTGGGTTTTTTGAGGTTGCTCGGCCTGCCTGACACTGGCGTCGTAGCCGGCACGCTTGACGGCGTCGATGAGCATTTGCGGATCGATCTGGCCCAGCAACTCGACATGAGCCCGTTCATTGGCCAGGTTGACGCTGGCGCGATTCACGCCTGGGACTTTACTCAGCGCTCGTTCGATCCGACCGACGCAGGAGGCGCAGGTCATGCCCTCGATGTTCAATTCCAGGGTCTGTGCGGGAACGCTATAGCCTGCTTGCTCGACCGCCTCCATCAAGGCCGGCAGGCTGCCTTCCGGTGCCTGGACCCGCGCCTGTTCCGTCGCCAGGTTGACGCTGACGGCGCTGGCGCCGGGGACCTTGCTCAGGGCTCGCTCGACCCGACCGGCACAGCTGGCGCAGGTCATGCCGGAGATCGGCAGATCGAAAGTGGTGGATTCAGACATGTGCAGGCTCCCTGTAGTGGATGACCACAGGATCAACCTTGCCATGTTGGCAAGGTCAAGCGCCAGTTCAGAAGTTTGCGAAGACCCCTGCGTTCTACCGGAGCGCGCCTGCTCGCGAAAGCGGTGTCATAGCCGATGAAGGTGCCGGACTGACCGGCCTCTTCGCGAGCAGGCTCGTTCCCACATGGGTTCGCAGGGCGTCAGTAACCGAGATCGGCCTGCTTGAGGTACATGCCTTGCTCATTCGCCGCGATGCGGTACTTCACAACATCGCCAGCCTT
>Ga0307405_10000314_pt1 | contig 17995 bp, 22 predicted proteins | sample 322Cmetagenome_2_FD_203311 | JGI IMG/M metagenome (GOLD analysis project Ga0307405, IMG submission 203311) | Maize rhizosphere microbial communities from greenhouse at UC Davis, California, United States - 322HYB-C-1 | ecosystem: Host-associated > Plants > Roots > Rhizosphere > Soil | place...
CTCCTATGGGCACTCCGCTCCATCGCGCACCACTACGACCCGGCCGGGCTCGACATCATCGTGGCCGGTGAGGTCCCCGAATGGCTCAACACGAACCACGCCACCGGCCTCCACGTCACCCAGCGCCCCAATCGTTCAATGTTGAACGTCTGGATGGCGCTGGCCGCGGCGGCGGATCTGGTCGGCGACGGCCCGTTCATCCTCATGAACGACGACTTTTTCGCGACCACGGCCACCGACCTCCACGCGCTCACGAACCGGGGCCCGGCCGCCGACCACATCGAGGCCATGCGCACCGACGCGGCGCGGGCGGTGTACCGGTCGCGGCTTCGCCGGTCGGTGGGCATCCTCGCGCGCGAGGGCATCACGGCCCCGGCGTCGTGGGAGACGCACACCCCACTGCCCACCACGGGAGCCGCTGTACGGGCCGTAGACGCCCGCATACGCGCACACAACCTCATGCCGGGGGTCGTGGCCCAACGGACGCTCATGGCGGAGCTGGGCGGCTCAACGGGCCACCCGGTCAACGACCCCAAGGTGTACACGCACGAGCACGTCGAGATTCCCGCGCCGTGGGTGTCCACGTCCCCCGTGTCGTGGCACGGCGCCACCGGCGAGGCCATCCGCGGCACCTACGTCACGCCGTCACCGTGGGAGCTGTCCGACGGTCGCGAAGGCGCCGCGCGGTTCGGGCCGCGCCCGATGCGGACCGCACCCACTGTTCCAGCTCAATCCGCCGCATAGCGTCGAGCTCGGCGGCCCGCGCGAGCGCCCGCCCCGACGCGCGGTCCCACTCGGCCGGGTTCGACAGGAGCCGCCGGGCGTGCCGGACCCATTCGGCCGGGTTCCCGCGGGACGCGAAGATGCCCGCCGGGCCGAGCGATTCGCGGAGCCCGGCCGTGGCGGTCGCGATCACCGGAATACCGGCCGCGCACGCTTCGACCACGCCCCGCCCGTAGGACTCGTAGCGCGAGGGCGCCACCACCAGCCGCGAGCGCGCCCAGATATCGCCGCGCACGTCCTCGGTGGTGTCCATGAACTCGACGTTCGCGTAGTCCTCGCGTTCATCCTGCTTGCCGTAGCCGCCGCGCACGGCGAGGAACCGCGTGTCGGGGAGTTGGCGGGCCAGCGCGTAGAACACGTTGGGGCCCTTGATTTTGTCGAGGTTGATGATGGTGACCGCCCCGTCGACGGGGGGCGGCGCGTCGAGCGCGTACCGGTCGGCGTGGAGCGGCGGGTGGACCACGATGGCGGCGGCGCCGCGGGTGCCGAGCTTTCGTTTCAGCCAGTGCGTGTTGAACACGAGGAGTTCGGGGCGCATGTTGAGCATGGCTTGCGACCACTTGAAGTCGTTGTGCAGGATGGCGGCTCCGGCGACGCCGAGCCGCTTGGCGAGCGGGAGCGCGTCGAGCGCGACATGGTGGTGCGACACGATCATGTCGGGTTCGAGCATGGTCACCAGCTCGGCGGCGGCGCCTTCGGTCTCGCGCCAGCACTGGACGCCGCCGTGCTCCCACGAGGTGGCGCCGTCGGCGGGGCCGGTGAGCGTGGCGACGGCGTGCACTTCGTGGCCGTCGAGCGCGAGCGCTTCGAGCATGTCGGCGAGCATGGTTTCCGACCCGGCGCGCTGGTGCGGGTAGAGGCCGTGGACGTAGGCCACGAACCGGAGCGGGCGGCCGTTCACGCGCCGTACCCGTAGGCGTGGGCGCGGCGCCCGATGAGGCCCCACACTTCGAGCGGGTCGACTTCGGGGACGGGGCCGCGGGTGTTCGTGTCGCGGGGCGTGTCGGCGACGGCCTTCATGATGGCTTGGCCGGTGAGCCCCATGCCGATCACGTCGGCCACGTTCATCGCCCATGCCACTCCCGCACCGGATACAGGAACGGTGTCGTCGGTGGCGTCTTCGAGGCGCACGGTGGCGTCGGCGACGGCGGCGCACCGGGCGTTCCAGTCGCACCAGAATTCGACGGCCGCGTGGAGCGCGTTGTGTCCGACTAGGACTCCGGCGCGCGGGGAGTGCATCCACGCGTGGGCGGCGTAGGTGTTGCCCGTCATGGCGGGGTCGAACAGCGCCGTTCCCAGTAGGGAGCGCACGGTGTCGACGGGGTGGCGGACGACGTGGAGGGTGCGCCCCGTCCACGGTTCGGGGTGGTTCCCGAACTCGATGGCGGGGAGCGCGAGCCACGAACAATCCACGTCGAGCTGTGAGGCGTGGAGGCCGCCGTGGGCGTGCCAGAACGCCTCATGCCCGGCGTCGAGCCCGGCGGCGGTGAGGACGGCGGCCATGAACCCGGTGCCGCTTCGGCCGGAGCCGATGACGACAGCGCGGGGGGGAACGATGGTGGTCATGCCCGCGAGTCTACGAGGTTTCCCCCGTGGGGCAGCATTCCACGACGTTGGGGGACACGATGAGCGGGAGCACGCCGCCGACGCATTGCCCGGACACGCCGACCGGCCGCCACCGGCCGACGACGACTTGCCACCGTGATGCGTTGCCGGGCAGGAAACAGCACTGGACGGCGCGCCGGAGCGCGGCGGCGTCCTGCGCGCAGTCGTAGGTGGTCGACGCCCAGTCCTCCGCGGTGGCGAACTCACCGGCGGTGGGCCAGCACCGGACCGCGCCTATCTCGATGGGCACGGCGGGGTCGGCGAAGCACGAGGACGCGGAGGCGTACGGGGTGAGCTGGTCGTTGCCCGACGGGTACAGCTCCGCGACGCGGACCCACGCGAGTCCTTCGCAGCATTCGTTGCGGAGGCCGTCGGGGGATATCTGCGGGACAGCGGTGCCCGAACCCCAGTGGTGCCGGATGACGCCGGGTGGTTTCTCCTCCGCCTCGAACGTCGTGATGAGGCATTCCAACATCGCGTCGAGCACGGGCCACACGACTACATCGGGCACGGGCGCGCTCCTCTCACATGGGCCAGCGCGTGCGCGGACGGTTGGGGTTGTAGACCTTCGGGCGCGTGGCGAGGCCGTACGGGTTGTAGGTGCGCACGATGTTGTCAATCTCGTAGATGCCCGTTGCCATGGTGGGCATCCCCGGGCCCGGAAGCGATGAGAAGTCCACTGTGGTGCCCATTTGCGTCATGCTGCTCACCTGCCGCGGCAGGCGGCACTTGCCGCCGGAGCACGCGGCCGCGAACTCGCACGCGAGCATGTCGACGCCCAGTTGCACGTCATCGGGGACGGGGAGTCCTAGGAGGTAGTTGACGGTGACGGCCCCGGCGGAGCCGCCATTGCAGCACGACGGCCAGCACTGGCCGTCGGTGCGCGCGAGCTTCACCCCGTCGTAGACGCGGTAGTCACCCTCTTCGAGCACGACGCCGCCGCTGGACACTTCGAGGATGGCCGCGGTGCCGTAGATGGGGCCGGGCAAGCGGAGTTCGCACAGCGTTTCACAGCACCACGAGGCTCCCGTGGGGCCGTTGAACCACTGGCCGTTGGACAGGTAGGGACTCCCCCACGCGGCGCGCCCGTAGGCCACGGGGAACGCCTCGTAGGTCGGCGCGGCCGGGCGTCCGGCGCACGCCTCCACGGTGACCTCGCACTGTCCGAACTGGCGGAGCGTGGCCGCCCACATGAACGACGCGGCGAGCACGGCGCCGGTCCGCTGTTGGTCCTGGTTTTACTCGCCCCCCCCCGGCCAACCCCCCGGGGGGGGGGGGTCTATCCCCCCCCCCCACGGCCCCCCGGGCATGTCGACAGCGACCGCCACGACGACGCCTACGAGGAGACAGGAGCGGCCAGCGGCACGCACCCGTCGGTGACCTCAGGCGGCGGCACAGTGGTGCGCCGAATCAAGTACGGCTCATCGCCGGTGATCGGGTCGGTGAGCGGCGACGGCGCGCCCGTCTCGTCCCCGACGACCAGGAACGGGCCGTCTTCCCACGACCCACCGGTGAAGGTGTTGAACGTGATTTCGCTGGCGTCGGTGTTGTTCGAGGCCGTCGGCGCCGTAGCCCAGCGCCCATGCGTGTTGAACGGGAACAGGAGGTACGCCCATTCGGGGACGCCGGTGGGGCACACCTGCTGTCCCCGCGGAGTCGCCAGCGCCGCCCAGATTTCGAGCGCGAACTTCGACGTGCCCCAGTTCCTCGCCGACGGGCGGTAGCCCACGAAGTCCTGAGTCTGCGCGTCCACCTCCACGTACGCGCTCATGGTCATGAGCTGAATGATGGGGTCGATGTCGTTGATTGCCATGGTGCCCGACGTGTACTTGTAGGTCGGGTCGGTCATGTCGAAGAATTGCGACCGGCCGTTGTCGCACGGCACGTTGAACTCTTCGGGGTCCTCGAACTGGTCTTCCCACGTGTAGCTCACGTGGCAGTCGCGGACGTAGTAGGTGCACCCTTCGGGGTCGTCGGTGTACGCGGGGACGCCGCAGGCGTCGAGCGCGGTCCACCGGGTCGTGACGACGTATTTCGGTCGGAATGTGCGGTTAGCCATCGGAGCCTCCCTTGGCGCGTGCGTTGCCCTTCGCGGTGTAGAGCGTCATGAGGTAGCGGACCGCCGCGGCGTCCTCCACCTCCACGCCCGACACGTTCCCTTTGACCATCCGAACCGTGGTGTCCGGGCTGGACTCCAAGATGCGCTCGGCGAGGTCGGTGGCCGGAACCCACGACCCGTCGTCCTGTTTGGACATGATGATGATTGCCATTACGCGAGCACTCCCAACGTGATACGGGCCGTGAAGCACTCCCACGCGGCGATCCAGTCGCGTTGCCCGACCATCTTGTATTCGTTCGTAGTCCTGTCCAGCGCGGCGCTGGCAGGCGAGATGAAGGGCGTGCCGTTGCGCCAGAGCACGAGGAGCCCGGTGACGTACGCCTGAGTGGTGAGCCCGGCGTTCGGGTAGACGGCCGTGCCGATGGGTGTGCGCCATACGCCCGTCGAGGACTCGCGGGTGATCTGCGAGGCGTCGGCGAGGTGGGCGAACCCGGCGACGGGCATGTGAATGACCGCCGTCGGTCCGTACGCCTGCGTGACGTAGGCGTAGTTCTCCAGTTCGGACACCACGTCCACAATGGTCGTGCCGGAGCCGAGGTCGACGGGCGTGGCGGCGGCGAGCTGTGCCGCCACCGCCCGCTCCACGAGCACGTGTTCGGACGCGTCGAGCCGTTGCCGCATGAACGCTTCGGCTTCGGCGGGCGTGATGCCGTGCGCGGTGCACTGGAACGTCCGCGACGCCGTGAAGGCGATGCCGTCGACAATCGTCAACGCGCCTTCGGCCACGTTCGGCGGCGGCGTGTCGCAGTCCGGCGCGAGGATCGCGCCGCCGGGCCCGCACCACGGGACCGTGTAGGCCACGTCGACCAGGCGGCCGTTGTCGGGCATGTCGAGCGGGCCGACAGCGGCATTCAGGATGGAGTATCGCCGCGCCGCCACCCCGTTCGTGGGCGGCGCGGCGAGCGCGATAGCAGGCGCGATAGGCACGGTGGTAACCCCCGCTTAGGAGGTGGTCCCCGGGCCGTCGCAGCCGCACGCGAACGGGTTGATGGCGACGGTGTAGAGACGCGAGAGGTTGCACATTTTCAGGGCCGACCACCCGTCCTCAACGAACAGCGCGGTGAAGCTGTTGGACTGGAGCCCCGCGGTGTCGTAGATGGTGTCGAGTTCGATGACCGGGAGTTCGCCGAGGACCCACGTGCCCGCCGGGTACGCGATGAAGTCGGCCTCCGTGGGGAGCGAGTCGATGGGCGTGGCCCCGCCGGGGAGCCCGGTGGCCGGGGTGGTCACGTGGGCGTCCTGCCATCCGTACACGAAATGGACGGTGAACCCGATCTTCGCGAACTGGGCTTGCATCCACGAGTCCGCTTTCACCGGGTCATCGATGGCGCGGCGGCGCATCACGGAGGCGCGGAGCTGTTCCAGCACCCACACCGGCACGATGGCCTCCCACTCGCCCGACAGCGACATGTAGGAGTTGTACTGGCCGTCGATTTTCGCGACCTGGAGCCCGTAAAGGAACGACTCGAACGCGGAGTCGTCGTTGCCGGAGTTGATGATCGTGCCGGAGCCGGAGCCGGACGCGATTTGGTTGATGATGCGCGAGTTCGTCTTGTGGAGCTTCACCGCGAGCGACGCGGAAATGAAGGAATCCAGCGATTCGCCCCATGCCCTTCGCTGCAACAGGTCCGCGGTGATGCACAGCCAGTCGACGTTGAGGCACGTCGTGGTGGCGTCGAGGCAAGGCAGCTCCACGCACGTCTTCGTGACGCCCGTTTCCAGCTCCTCGCACGTGGCGGTGTTGTCGCCGACGGCGGTGAAGACGGTGGAGAAGTCGAACCCGGTGGCGAACTGGACGGACCCGCGCGGAATCTGGCGCGTCGGGAGCACGAGGCGGCCGTCAAGCGACCACTGCTCGCACAGCGTGTACCAGGATTCGGGGTGGGCGCACCACGCGGCGATGAGCGTGTCTCGCGGCGTGCCGCCGATGGCCGCCATGCGACCGGCGCGGAGCTGGCGCACCCACTCGTCCTGTGCGCGGGCGGCGATGAGCGAGTTGGCGTCGGCGTCGTTGAGCGTGAACTCTTCGAGGTGCATCGAGTCGCGCTCGATGCGGGCGACGCCGTGGCGCTGGTGGCCTTCGGTGAGCGACTGGACGCGGCCGGTCGGCGCGTAGCCGGAGCCGGGCACGGCCGTCATGACGCCCGCGGCGAGGTTCGCCGGGGTCGGCTTGTTCAGGAGCACGGGGCCCCGGCCGCCGCCGGGCGACTGGACGTAGCCCTTGAGGCGTCCCTTCACCGCGCCGGAGAGGTCGGCGAGGTCGCCGAGCCGCTGGCCGTTGTGGTAGTTGCCGAAGTCGGCGGCCGCCACGAGGACGGGTTCGTTCACCACTTCGGGGGTGTCGGTGCCGACACCGGCCCCGGCGAGTTCAGCCACCGAAGGCGCGGCACCACCGCCACCCCCCGACGGGGGTTCCGGGGCCGCGGGGACCTCCGACTTGATGCGCTCGGCCACGTTGTTCAGGAGGAGTTCCACCGAGCGGAGCACGGCGCGCGAGTCGTCGGTGCCGCCGTCGGCGTCCCCGTCGGCGTCGCCGCCGTCACCCTCGCCGTCGGCGTCGTCGCCGCCGTCGGGGGTGTTGTCGGTGGCGGCCGGGGCCGTGAGCGAGGCGAGCGCCGCACGGGCGGCGTCCGCGTCGGCGGGGGTGTCCGCGAGCGCGGTGAAGGCGGTGGCGTTGTCGTTCGCCCACGACACCAGCTCCGTGGAGTAGGCGATGTCGTCGTTGGAGAACTCGTCTTTCCCGGCGAGTTCGACGGCGGCGGCGCGGACTTTCGCGTCCCACTCTTCGAGCTGTGCGCGGGTGAAGTCCCCGAAGTTCTCGGGGCGCGTGAGCTTACCCATGGCGGATGTGCTCCGTTCGTGATGCGTGTGTTGGACACGGGACATGTGGCCTGTCGTCCCCGCTGTCCCAGGCATCACGAGTCGGGCTGTACCGCGAGGGTAACACGTACCCCCGCGGCCACGCCTCCGTTAGTCGCGTGGGTTGGACACGCCGAACAGTCGCTTATGGAGATTTTGGCAGTATCCCCACACGTCTTCGCTGGTCATGTCCTTCGATGGAACCTCTTGCATGACCTCGCGGTGGCAGCGCGTCAAGTCCCCGTCGCTCCCCCACCGGATGCGGGCGCCGCCGGGCCCGATCGTCCAATAGCGTTTGAGCGCTTCGGTGCCGCCGCCCGACTGGGCGGCGGCGTCCTCAGTGTCGGCGCTGGCGATGAACGCGAGCTGTGCGCGGAGCCAATCGGCTTTAGTCTCCCCCGGTGTCTGCCCCATGGGTGTCCCTCGCTTCGAGTCGGGCCCGGCCGCCCTCGCGGGCGATACCGGCGTTGCCCCACATCATGACCTCTTCGCACTTGGTGAGCGCGGTAGAACGCTCCCGGCCGGGCGGCACGAGTCGTTCCACGATGACGGCGAGGGCGTAGGCGGCTTCGCGTAGTTCCTCGTGGGCGTCGGCCACCTCCGGCCCCGACGGCGGGTGGTAGGCGAACCGGTTGGACAGTTCATCGATGATCTGGACGCCCATAGCTACCTCCGCGGCCGGTCGCGCGAGTTGATGGGCGCGCCGGTGGCGCCTGCTTGGCGGCGGGCCACGATGGCGTCGTAGTGCGTCTTGCGCACTACCTCTTCGCCGGTCGCGGGGTCCACGAAATACCAGTCCTTTTTCTGACATGTCGGGCAGTCGTTCACTGGTGTCTCCTTACTGTCGGGTGATGGCGGCCAGCGCCGAGCGGGATGCGACGGCGGCGAGCTGGTGGCGCGTCGAGGTGGTCTCGCGCTCGCGTTCCAGCTCGGAGCGGATAGTGGCGCGCAAGTCCTCTTCGGACATGATTCCGGCGGCGAACACGGCCGCCGGTTCCGGGGCCGGGCCGGAGGCGGCGATGAGGGTGAACGCGGCGGCGTTGTGCTTGGTGCGGTGGGTGAACCCGGGCTCGGCGTGGTCGAGCGCGAGCACTTCGACCAGCTCCGAACCGGTGCCCCACGGGCGCCAGTCCCCCGACCACACGCGCCGCTGCAAGACGCGGGGGGCGCCGTCGGGGAGCGTGCCGCGGAGGATGCCCGCCACCCACACCGAGCCCGACTCGTTCTCACCGATCATGACATCGGCGATGGTGTGGAGCTGGTCGTAGTGGGCGATGGCCGCGGCCGCCGACCGGGAGGCCGGGCAGTAGTGGTCATCGATGACGCCGCCGCCGTGGCAGGTGCACCCGGCGCCGATGGCGCCGAGCCCGGTGGTGACCCGGCCGACTTCGAGGGGGCCCGCGCTGGTGGTGACCTCGTAGCGGTTCGCCACCGCGTAGTTCGAGGGGGACTCCGGCGGGGTCACGCACGAGGCGGGCCACGAGCGGTGGCAGGCGGCGCGGTTGGTGAGGTGCCCGTAGATGTGGGACCCTTCGATGCGGTAGCCGGGCTGGTAGCCGTCGAGTTCGGGTTCGGTGAACGCGTCGGCGGGGAGCGGTTCGCGCACGGTGGCGTTCGCGGCGGCGATGAGCACGGCTTCGGCGGCTTCGGCGGCGGCCACGAGCGCGGCCGCTTCGGGCGCCATGGAGTCGTCGGCGAGGACTTCGGTGACGCCGAAGTCGTCGTCATCTTCGACGGGCTCGGCGCCGGGCCGGAGCGTGATGGAGGTACCGGTGAACGCGGGCATGGACACGAGGGTCACGCCGGGGATGTCGGCGCGGAGCACGGAGGCTTCGCCGTCGCCGTTGTCCTGTAGCTCGATGACGGCCGGGTCGACGGACGGCCAGATAGCGCCGTCGGCGGCGAGCGCCATGGCTTCGGCCACCCACGGTTGCACGCGGTCCATGCCGGGGCGACCGTCGTAGAGGACGCCGGTGGCGGTGATCTCGCCATCCTCTTCATCGGGGATGGTGATGGTGTTCAGCTCGCCGATGCGGACGGCGCCGTGGTGCGCGGGCACGTTGTCGGGCTGGAAAAACAGCGCCGCGGGGAGCTGCAAGGTGGACCACAGCGCGTCGGCCATGGCGTTGCCTCGCATGTCGCGGTAGGACTGGCCGCGGCGTCCCACCACCATGTCGAACTCGGTGCCCATCATGTCCTCCTACTAGGCTCGCCGGGCGATGTTGATGTTCTGTCCGGGGCGCACGAGGATCGTGGTGCACCGGCACTGGATGGTCTCTTCGGGGGGGCCCATGGGGTCACCGGGCCACCGCAGCATCGAGGGCGGGTCACCGACGGCGAACGCGCCGTCGAGGGCGGCGCGCTGGCCTTCGGCCTTGCGGTGCGACTCGCGGGTGCGGGTGTCGAATGTCGCGACCCATACGCGCTCGAAGGGGCCGCCGAGCCGGTTGGCGGTCCACACGTGGCCGTCGAAGCGGCCGCCGTTGAGCGCGGAGAGCGTTTCGGTGCGGGCGATGACGGTGGCCCGATTCTGCCAGTACGGCGTGCCGGTGTAGTCGAAGATGGCTTCGATGATGGCGGCCAGCGCTTCGCCGGAGGTGCCGACGGCGACGGCCTTCGCGACTTCGGTCTGTACGCGCTGGTACACCTCATCGGCGACGCGGGCGAGGAGGTTGCGGCGCTCCATGGCGCGGGCGACGGCGAGTGCGCGGCCGTCGAGGGAGTACGCCTCGCCGGTGACCCGCTCGTAGCCTTGCTCCATTGTGGGCACAATGTCGTGCTCCGCGTATTCGGTCATGGCGTCCCACCATGCGGGGATGAGCGCGGGGACCACCGTGGGGTCGTAGCGGGACTCCCTCATGCGGTCGCGCACCAGCCCTATCCAGTCGCGGAGGAACCGCCAGAACGCCCGGAACATGCGCGCTTCGGCCATGGCGGCGTCGAGAAACGCGGCGAGCCGTTCGGGCATCCACGGGTCGGGCCCTTTACCGTTCCACACCGGGGGTTCATCGGGCATGGGACGCTCCGGTGAGGCGAGCGAAGCCGAGTACGGCGCCGAGCGCTTCGGGCTCGTGGTCGCGGCCGCGCACGAGGAGTTCCACCGTGTACGCGTTGAGCGCGTTGGCGAGCTGGTCGGTGTCCACGTCGAGCCCGGCGGTGAACGCCGGGAGGTTAGCCCATGCTCCGGCCAGCGCGCTTTGCGCCTGTCCCTTGTTGGGGGCGCTGGCGAGCGTGGTGTGGAGGCGGGAGCGGTCGGCGCCCTTGGGCCACGTCTTGGCGAGGCGGCCGCCCGCGAGTTCGAGGGCGCGGTGCACGGCGGTGTTCGCGAGCACGGTCACGGCGGCGTCGGTGGGGAGCTGTGCGAGGAGCGACGCGGTGAGCGGGTCGGAGCCGGTGGTGTCGTCGGCGGGTTCGCGTTGCTGCGGGGGCCCCTGGACGGCGCGCTGTTCCCGCTCGACGGCCGGGGCCGCGGGCACGCGCTCGGGTGCGGTGGTGCCGTCAATGATGATGCGTTCGTTGATGTCGAGCCCGGCGAGCACGCCGAGCGGGCCCGCGGCGAGTTCGGGGTTGGCGGTGACCAGCTCGCGCGCGAGCCGTTCGGCCTTTTCCTGCTTGTCGGGGGCGTCCTCATCGGGGTCGAAGTCGCCAGCGCGGAGGGTGGCTTCATCGGAGAGCAAGCCGAGTTCGCGGAGCTTCACGGCGTCGCCGAAGCGGTCGGCGCGGACGCGGAGCGGGGTGGTGTCGAACGCGTACGCGTATTCGTCGGGGTTGAGGGTGGTGGTGGTGAGGCCGGGCCGGAGGTAGAGGGTGGTGATGCTGTCGGCCATGCGGGACAACAGCGGTTCGTAGTGGGTGGTGATGGTCTCTTCGGCGATGCGCCACAGGTTCCAGTGGTTCGTGTTCCCGGCGCCTTCGAGCGTTTCCACGGGGGCGTCGAACGCTTGCGCGAGTGCGCGAATCTTCCGGTCGGACAGCTCGCCGAGCGACGCGGACAGCTCCGACCAGAAATTGAGGAGCTTGACTTTATCGATGTCCTCGCCGGGCACTTGCAGGATGTAGGGAATGATGCTCGACGGGTGCGACGGGTCCGATATGACCTCAGACGCAATCTCGATGAGTTCATTCATGAGGTCTTCGACGGTGCCCGGGTTGCCATTCTTGCCCGGGAGATTGAACGAGTCCGGCACGAAGAGGATGCCAGCGCCCGCGAGGCGCGAGTCAAGCTCGGCGGACTCGCGTTTCTTGATGGTGTGGAGGATGTTGAGGTCGGGGATGGCCGCCCGGAACGGCGAGTCGGCCTCGCGGGAGTGCATCGGGTGGGGCGTCCACACCCGGCCCACCACGTCCCGCCCGGGGATGGTCTTGCCAGCGGGGTCGACGGACCCGGGGTCCAAGATGGCCTCGCCACCGCCGTACATGGGGGGCCGGTCGCATAGGAGCGTGCCGCCGGTGGCGCCGCCCTTTTTCTTTTTGAAGTCGAACGGCGACACGACATACCAGCGGTCGCGCTCGCCAGCGCCGCGGGCGCCCTCGCCTACCTGGTAGTACTCGCCGCACACGAAGAGGTTGAGCGCCGCCAAGCGGACGTTCTCACGCCGCCTATCGCCGGTGCCGAACGGCGACGCCACATAGGGCTTCAAGGCGGCATCTTCGGCCGGTCCGAGGATTTCCCCGGTGTCGGGGTCCAACTTCGCGATGTACAGCGGACAGCGCGACACGGCGTTCGCGACGGTGTTGGCGACGAACCGGGCGGCGCCAACAACGTCGTAGAGGCGGTAGGACTCGCGTTGCCACTCCGCGGGACTGACTTCGAGCTTCGTGCCGGGGCGCCCGTACATGGCCGCGCTGGCGGCCACAATCGAGCGAGTGCCGGGCCTAGCCGCTGTCGTGCTTCGTGCCATGCCCGCCCCCCGCGCTACCTGGTCTTCACCGCGAGCATACCCGCCGCCAGCGCCAGCGCCGCAACGATGATGGCCCACCCGGCGGCGGCCGGGTCGTATCCGGCGGCGGCGACGCCGCGGGCGAGCGGGCCCCCGGCCCACCAGTCGAAGGCGGCCAGTCCGGCGGACACCCACACGCTCACGCACCACCCACAGTTGATGAGGACGGATAGGGGCCGGGTGCCGCGGCGGCGGTCGGCCCACTCGGTGACGGCGACGCGGGGCGGCTCGGTGATGGAGTCGGTGGTGACGAGTTGCGTGAGTCGTGCGGCCGCAAGGGTGTTGAGGAGGAACCACGCGGCGAAGGCGAGCACGAGCGGCACGGTGACGTTCATGCGGCAAGCGTACGGCCCCCGCGCGATTGCGCGGGGGCCGCTGTTCGAGCCGGTGTCTTAGACGCCGTAGGTGTAGTGGGTGGCGGCGTAGGCGTCGGCCTCATCCCAGGTGAGGAACCACCGAGTGAAGTTCTCGTCCGCGGTGCCGTAGCGGTCGTTGGTGTAGCCGCGGCGGGAAATGATGCGCTCGACGCGGAACCCGTTGGGGATGGGGTTTTCGGACCACTTGGGGTGCATGAACAGGTGGGTGATGCGGTAGGTGTTGCCTTCGCCGTCGGGGGCGGTGTCGGTGGTGATGCGCTCGCGGGTGTTGGTGGTGGTGGTCGTCCAGTTGATGACGTCGGTGGCTTCGAGCTGGTAGGTGAACATGTGGGGCCTCCCTTGTTTGCGTACGGGTACCGTATCACGAAGGGGTGGGGGGCCAGCGCACCGGCCCCCCGTCGTCCTACTCCGCGGGCACGTACACGCTCCCGTAGCGCGCTTCGTAGTGCTCGGCGGCCTTGCGGGCGTCGTCGGCGGTCATGTACCCGCGCTGGTAGGTGTCCACGGTGGTTCCCCGGAGCGTCGCCACGAGTGAAGCACCGGCGGCGTCGGCGTGCTCGGTGACCCGGTAGACGTGGGCGCGGCCGCCCGCCACGAACACGTCGGCGGCGGCGCCGCTGCTCACCCACGTCCAGTCGAGGTTGTCGGCGGCCGGGGCCTCCGGCTCGCGCACGGGCGGCGAGACGGGGCCACCGGCGTACTCGACTTCGACGGCGAGCGCGTCGATGCGGAGTCCGAGGAGCGCCGCCCACGCGTGCACGGCACGCTCGGCGTCGGGCCCCTTCACATTGAGCGTGTCCCCGTCGTAGTCGTCCACGAGGAGCCACGAACCGCCCTCGTGCGCGAGCCACGCTTGCGGGGCGTGCTCGCGGCCGTGGGCGCCCTCGATGAGTGCGATGGCCTTGCCGGGCTCGGTGTGGTCCAAGCGCGCGGTCACGCGCTTGTGGTGGCGCTGGCAGTGGTCGGCGCCGGGCTCGGCGTCGGCGTAGCACGTGAAGTCGATGCACTTGCCCGCGAGACGGGCGGCGGCCACGAACGCGTCCCATGCGGCCGCGGCCGCGGCGCGGTTGGCCTCGCCGCCGTGCTCCTCGTAGAGGTCCGACGCGGTGCGGTAGAGGGCGCGGCGGGCGTTGTAGGCGGCTTCGGGGTCGACGGTGAGGGGCGCGAACGCTTCGGGTTCGTTCTCCATGGCGGCGGCCAGCGCTTCGGCTTCGGTGTAGGTGCGGGCGTTGCCGGACGCCATGATGCGGTCCACGAGTTCGGCGTGTTCCTTGCAGTCGTCGCACCCGGCGGTGGTGCGGGCGTACGGGCAGTAGGACGGGCGTGTCTGGCCGGGCATCCACTCGATGCCGGTGGTGGTGCGGTGGGCGGTGCCGCCGCCGCCCTCGTGGCCGCGGGGGCGGGCGCACGGGGAGCCGACGCCGTTGTGGTGGATGCGCGCTTCACACCCGCCGTAGGACTCGCCGGTGGGCGTGTAGGGCTTGCCTTGGGTGGAGGCGCGCCCGGCGGCGGCCACGGCCGGGTCGTAGTCGTCGTTGACGAACCGCACCGTCTTGGGGCCGTGCTCGTGGCACCATCCGCTTCCGTCGTCCACTACGGCCGCGCACCCGTAGTAGAGGCAGGCGGCGGCTTCGCGGGCGGCCGCCTGGTAGGCGATGAGCGCGGCGTCGGCGACGGCGAGCGTGATTTGGTCGTGGGAGCCATCGGCGTCGTCTACGGCCTTGCGGTAGGCCACGCGGGCGTCTTCAAGGGCGGTGAAGAGGGGTTCGCAGTGCTCGCACGGTTCGCCGAGCGCCCGGCGCTGGCATGTGCTGGCGTCGTGCTCGATGGCCGCGAGCATGAGGGCGGCGCGGTCGGCCTCGTGGCGGGCGGCCGTCTCCGCCTCGATCGCACTGGCGTCGGCGCCCTCGATGTCGTCGGGGTGGGAGTGCTCGCGGCAATGGGCGTTCGACTCGTGCGTGGGCTCCTCGCATCCGAAGATGAGGCACCGGCCGATCGCGTCGGCGGCGGCGCGGTACGCCTCGAACGTGCGCTCGGCGCGCGCCTCGTGGCCTTCCATCACGTGGTCGGTGGAGCGTCCGGCGGAGTACTCGCGCTGTGCTTCGGCGCTTTGCGCTTGGCGCTGTGCAATGTCGTAGGTGGCTTCGAGGGTGGCGGTGGCGGCGCGCTGGCAGTTGGCGCACACCTTGAGTCCGCGGGATTCGGCGAAGTCGCGGAGGGCGGTGAGGGCGTCGGCGAGGGTGTCGAGGGTGTCGGCGACGGCCATGCCGGTACCGGAGCGGGTGAGGGCGGCGCACGCGCTTTGTGCGTAGTAGGCGACGACGCCGGTGGCGGCGGAGTTGTCGGTGGCCGGGCCGGTGGTGCGTTCGGCGATGCCTTCGAGGTGGACGGTGCGGGCGTTGTATCGGATCGTGAACGTCATGGGTTCAACCTCTTTCATGTTTGCGTACGTGTACCGTATCACGCCCATGGTGAGGACACAGAACCGGCCCCCCCACCAAAAGGTGAGAGGGCCGATTCAGCGCGATCATTTGATCGCTCACCAGCCTACGGGACTCACCCGCCACAGCTGGCGCAACGCCCGGCGCGCCTCCAAGCGCTCGCGCTGGCGCTTCGCGAGGGCCCGCCACGCCCGGCCGGAGCGGCGGAGCCGTTCGGGCATCGGCTCGGCGTAGGCGGCGTAGTCGGTGCCGGTGAGGCGCCCGTCCCGCCGGGCGGCATTGAGGATGCCCGCGAGGAGCACGGTGCCTTCGGTGATGCGCTGTTCGATCGCGGAGTTTCGGGCGGCGTCGGCGTGGCCGTCGCGGGCGAGTTCGGTGAGCGCGTCGGCCAGCTCGCCGACGACGGGCAACAGCGACCACTTGCCGCACCCGTTGACGGTGGCGAGGTTCGACCGGAGGGTGTCGAGGTGCCGCCACGCGGTGAGCGCGGCGCGGTCGGCGTCGCCGAGCGCGTTGATGGACCGCGCACCCTTCGGGTACTCGTGGAACAACCGGTAGTACCGGAGGGCGCCGGAGCCGAGCGGCCAGCGCGCGGCGGACTGGATGAGGTCTTGGATGTAGGCGTGGTCGTGGCCGCGCTGTGCCAGTAGGGCGCGTTCGGCGTCGGTGACGCCGAGCGTGGTGAGCCGGTCGAACTGCGCAGTGGTGGGGAACCTCATGAGCGTGTCCATTCGGGTTAGAGGGTGTGGAGGTGGATGAGGGTGTGGCGGAGTCGTTCGAGTTGGTTTTCCGCGTCGGCGTAGCGGCGGCGCATCGTTTCGACGGCTTCGGTGGGCACGGTGTCGCCGCCGAGGAGCGCGACGGCGGCGAGGGCGTCGCCGAGCCGGGTGTGGTCGGTGATGGCGCGGGGGAGCGCTTTGAGCGCGGCTTCGGCGTGCATCCGCTCGGCGGGCTCGGCGAGCACGGCGGCGGCGGCTACGAGGTCGCCGTAGAGGTCATCGGCGGCCGCTTTGATGGGCAACGCGAGGGCGTCGAGGGCGTCGCCGGTGGGCGGCACCCAGTCGGCGGCGCGGGCGGCGCGGATGTAGTCGTTCACGATCATGTAAGGGTCCCTTCGGGTTCGGGCCCGGCGCGGGGTGCGCCGGGCCCTGGTGGCTACTTGGGGTCGACGCCGAGGAGCGCGGCGAGCGCGGCGACGGGCATGGACACGCTGTCGCGGTACACGTCGTAGTTGTAGGTGTGGTCGTTGCCGAAGCGCTCGCGCCACACGGCGCCGCACGCCTCGTGCACGGCTACGAGCCGATTGCGCTCGGCTTCATCCGCGGCGCGGGCGTCTTTCGCTTCGGCGTCGGCGCGCTCGGCGTCGGCGATGACCGCCGACCATTCGCCGATGAGGTGCCGGTTGTTGACGGGCCCCAGCTCGAACCCCTTGGGGAGCGTCTTGCGGAGGGCGGCAACGGATTCGGGCGTGACCGTGTGGGGGTCGTCCACCATGGAGAGCCATTCGCGGAGCTGGTCGGCGAGGGATTCGGAGGGGATGTCGTCGCCGACGTACCAGGCGTCACCCTTGACGGCGAGGAATCCCCACTCGATGGAGTCGTAGCCGCGGATGCGGCCGGGCGTCTTGGCGTTGGGCCGCAGGGTGATTGAGGGGCCTTCACGGAGGTACTTGCGTTCCCACATGTGGTCGGTGTCGAGCACGAGCGTTGGCTTATAACCGCTGTACGATCCGCTGGCGAAGGCGTACACGGTGCCCGTCTTGATGTCTTTGCGTTGCATAGTGGTTCCTCTCGGTTGGGGTGGCCGGGCGCCCCCATCGATGCGCCCGGCCGGTCGGGTGTTCTAGGCGGCGAGCGCGAGCATGTTGCGCTCGACTTCGGACAGCTCGGCGATGAGGTGGGTGAGTTCGTCCTGTCGGGCGGCGAGGGTGCGGTACTCGGTGAGTTCGGTGGCGTCGAGGAGTTCGCGGGCAGCGGTCACGCGCTCCATAGCGCGGGACATGACGCGCTTGTAGTAGCCGGTGGCGACTTCGCGGGCGGCGGCGCTGGCGATGCGGGAGACGATGCGCTTGGCGACGGCGACGGCGCCGGGGATGAGGGCGTAGGAGCCGCGGGTGAGGACGTGGCGGAGTTCGTTGCCCCAGCGGTCGCGGCCGCCGCCGATGGTCCATGCGATGAACCACACGCGGCCTTCGCCGTGGTCCACGGTGACTTCGCCGACGACGCGGAGCCCGGAGCCCGGGGTGGTGAAGTAGGTGCGGTTCCAGTAGCCGGGCTGGTCGGTGTTCCAGGGCTTCGCGGTGGCGATCATCGTGGCGGCTCCATTCTTGTTTGCGTGTGAATACCGTATCACGGGGGAGGTGGGGGCCCGTGACCGGGGGTCGGTGTTACGCTAGCCTCACGCAAACATAGGAGGTTCCCTTGAAGGTTTCATTCAGCCACGGTGACAACGGGCTCGGCGTCGCCGCCTACGCCACCGATTGGCACGAGCGCGGCGGCGTCCGCTTTTACCGCCGGATCACCGTGGAGCGGCACTTCACCCGCACGCCGATGATGAACCGCGAGGTGAGCGTGTACCGCGTCATCGTGACCGAGCACGACGCCGACGGCACCACCCGCACCCTCCGGCCCGGCGTCGGCATCCCCACGTTCCGCGGCGCCCTCGAAGCGCTCGGCGCCGAGCTGCAAGCCGCCATCACCGACGGACTCGCCGCGAAGTCCGACATGGAGCGCATCCCCGTCGCATAGGCTCGACGCGTCAATGCGGTCGAAGGGGCCCCGGACAGGCAACCGGGGCCCCTTCGCTGTGCCCGCCAGCGCGTGCGTGGAGGGGCGGGGACGGCGAAGCGCCCCCGGGAGTACCCGGGGGCGC
>Ga0307405_10000315_pt1 | contig 17981 bp, 16 predicted proteins | sample 322Cmetagenome_2_FD_203311 | JGI IMG/M metagenome (GOLD analysis project Ga0307405, IMG submission 203311) | Maize rhizosphere microbial communities from greenhouse at UC Davis, California, United States - 322HYB-C-1 | ecosystem: Host-associated > Plants > Roots > Rhizosphere > Soil | place...
TTCAGGCTACCAAAACAACAGCCAACTCACCGTAGTTCTGATCTGACATTGCCAATGGGGATCCTGATTCCTGCCTCACAACAAGTCCTACCGTTTGACCTGATGTCAAATACACATAACTACTACATTGTAAATGACCACCGTTTGTTCCTAGGCTACTAGTCAACGACCTGAAGTCTGGGAGACTGGGATCGTTTTCGTTGTCAATAGAGATCCCCATGAACCTCAGTCCTGTTGCGTTTGAACTAAAACTTGCTGACCCGTTGATATGATAGAGCCCCTCTACTTCAACCGTAAAATAGCCAGCTTCCCCATCAAAACCAGGGCTTCGACCAGGTCCACCATTAACAGTAGGGGTGTCCCAATAACTCGTTAAATTTGTCCATGTTTCATTACTGATCACCTGCGCATTGTTACCACGAACAAGCCCATAAGGTCTCTTAGTATAGTTCATGTATCCTGTCACTTCTAGATTCTTCACTGTTGCTACTTGCGTTTGACTATCAAACCAAAAGCTAGAATCTCCTGCCAAAGAGCCAGAATCGTTGAATTGAATTTCAGTGTCTGAACCACCTGCGCCTGATCCGCCTCCGCCTCCACTAACCGTGCCTTCTATTGTTAGTGTTTTTCCCGCCGCTGGTTTGATCACTACATTGTTTGAGCCTGAACGTGTGCCAAAAATATGTATGTCTGCTTCATATATTTCTCTGTTAGACATATTTATCTGTAATCAAGTTTATATTTTTCAGTACTCAGCAATGGCGAACCATCCGGCCCAATAGTCAGACGTAAGAACGGAACCACCTGAACCATGGTAAACCTTCACTCTTACGTTGTCGTTCGCGTTCAAAAATATATTGGCAGTGCTCCCAAAGCATGTTGTCCCAGACGTTGGAGAAGGAAGTGCGACTAGTCCATATGCAGGAACTGTGCTACTAAGATCACTTGGAACCCCATCATTCACACTGAATACCATACAGATTGTACCGATGTTAGCAGCACCCCAATTCACTGTTGCTGAGACATTATATATGCCTGCTCTTGACACTGTGAAAACACCCGACGAAAATGATACGGATCCTGATGTTGTTGAAGTTCCATTCCAGTATGTTGTCAATGTTTTAAATGTAGTCCCGGTTCCAATGCTCTGTCCAGATCTCCCTGACACATATCCATATGATCTGTTTGTTACCACTAAGCTATTTGTGTACAATGTTCCTGCGATTCCTGCTCCTCCGGCTACTATCAATGCACCCGTTGTTTTCGATGTTGACGCTGTAGTATCGGCTGTTTCTAGTCTTCCAACTGAATACAAAATCCCTGGGGCTACTACCGTTGAACTCAGACCAACTGTTATAGAACCTGAAGCATTGGTGACCGCTACCCCATTGGCTGCTGTGAGCGTTGACAGAGTGTAACCTGAACCATTGCCGATGGGTACCTGGCCATTCGTAGGTGTCGCTGTTAAACCGGTTCCCCCTTTAGCCGGGGTGACTGTTGGTATCGTGACTACACCTGTGTTTGAAAGAGACAAATCACCGCTAATGGATGTGGCAGTAGGCACATTAGAACCATTCCCGATAAACACCTGAGCAGACCCAAGTGGTGTCGTTGATGTCGATGTAATACGACCCTTTGCGTCTACCGACACCCGGGCTAAATTGACATCGTTGAGTGCAGATGTCACTGTTGAGAGTGTCATTGTACCGTCGGCCGCCAGAGTCGCATCGCCACCGATTGATTGTTGAATCGGCACGTTTGAACCATTGCCGATCCAGACCTTGGTGTTATCGAGTGTTGCCGATGTGTTCGCCGTGACTAAACCTTTGCCGTTCGTTGTGACGGTTGATAACGTGGTGGTTCCTGGGCCAGAATTGACTGTATCCAGAGTGACCACACCTGTTCTACTGAGTGAGATATCGCCTGTGATCGCTCTTGACTCGGAAATGTTACTCACATTACCGATCTTGATCTGCCCATCGGGCAATGCTTCATCGCCTGTGAAAGCTCCTTCCACGATCAATGACTTGCCGGGCGCTGCTTTAATTAGGACAGTGCTGTTCTTGCTTCTAGTGCCGAAAACATGGACGTCTGATTCATATAGATCCTTGGACATTCTATTTACTTTGCATCAACATAATTATCGATCACTGTGCTGAAGCAATCAAAGAGCGCATCCAATGCAATAATGTACTGTCGCTTGAGTATCTGATCGCCAGCCAGGTGTGCATTCACCATGTGAAACGACGTTGCTTGGATAAGACTCATAACGCTCTCTTCGCTTTTCGTCCACTCTCGATTTGGTCCCCTTTTCCGTTTCAGTCTGTGCAACCTTTTAACGAAAGCTTTGAACTCTTCATCATTGTCTGGAGGTTCACTGAAGCTAAACAAGAAGCGACAGTACCTCTCCCTGTCAGCAATTTGGATTTCCTCGTAATAAGCATCACCCACCAATACCCTCGCTATCTTATCATATAATAGAGGTGTTATTGGGGTAAGTTTAACGACCCTCTTCGAGAACTCCGCCTTCGCCTCCGAGAGGGACGACGAGTATAGGGTTGGGTGGTTGAACTTGGATTCTTCCAGGTAGTCTTCCTCCGTTTGCGCCCCCTGCTGCTTGCTGTCCTTGGAGCAGTCGCTGGAATGCTTGTGCTCTTCTTTGTGCTCTTCCGTACCACCGCTGGACCCAGAAGTTGAAGAAAAAGGCAACTCCTCCCAAGACCAAGAACTCGGTTGAGAGTGGTTTTGTGAAGGGTAAGTAGAAGCTGATGAGACCATAGCAGAGTTGGAAAAATGCGAAGATTGAGACTGGTCCGTCATCGTTCTCAATCCAATGAGGAGGATCGTGAACGTTCTCCATTTTCACAATTGTGTCGCTTCACAATTGTTCCTTTAGTCTTTAGAAGCGATAAGAACTGTACCTTGGTAGCATTTCTGGTTCTGAACCGGTCATTGCACAACAGAAACTACGCACCGACATAGACCGCCGAGAACTTCAACAGCGCGCAAAGTAAGTCTGAACCACTATTCTGTCTTGCTTTGACTTGTATTTCTTCTCCTGTTTGGCATTTAATGAGCCCACTTACTTCTAATACTGTTTCTATGCCACTTAAAGGCGCTAGACGCGTAAGCAGACCAGTGTTGCTCTGTGTGTTTGTGGTTATTCTGAGTTCTCTATAGCCCGTTGCGTTTGCTTCAAACGTTGCTGTCGCTGAGACCTCATAGATTCCACTTGTGACCGTGGTGATGGTCCCATTCGTAATTGGAACCACCTTGGAACCGTCCGCGACCTCAAACAACGTCAGTTCCGTCAAGGTGTTATTGGGTAGAAGGTCTGATCGAAGCGAACTGCCGGCTAACCAGGCGGTGCTGTTTGATAATTGAGCAAGAGATGCTTCCAAACTACCGGCAATCGCGTTCGTCACAGTTAGATCACCCGTAATCACCATGTCCGTTGTGACATTGACGCGCTCTGTTGACGTGATTGTAGCCTCGTCCGTGAGACTCAGCTCCTGAACGGTAATTGTGGTGACCGGGTCTACGGCGATCAGCGGTTTAATCGATGTTTGTGTGAGCGGCTGTTGAGCGGTGGCCGCAAACGACCCCGTGAGTGAATAACCCGTGTCATTCGACAAGGCCGTAGAGCCAATGTACATGAAGTTACTGGATTCTAAGTCTCGACTATATCGGTACACCGTGCCAGTGGCATAGAGTGCCATTTTAGTTGTTGCCGTACCGTTAGAAACCAGCAAGACCTTGTGAACCGTCGATACTGGAGCGCTTATTATCTTCTTCAACACCCACGCAGAGTCAGGGTTTGTGTTGTAATCCCACGTGTAGACATGATTGCTTGTGCAACATACGATTGTTCGGTCACGGCATGCCAGACCTTTAATGTCTAGATCGCCTTGTCGGAGGTATAGTCTATCCGTTTCAGTCCAGACAGTCCCCGATCTTCTATTTACTCGAATGTAAGCATCGTAAGGATACTCTAAGCCATAAACCAATAAGGATCCTGTTCCTGTCATGCATGCATGCACTGGACTGTAGGGAAGCCCCGATTCTTCAGTCCAAATAGTCTGTTCGAGAGTAGTTCCGTTGTAGACTTGTAGTTGACCTGATTTTCCAATGAGAATCCTAGTGCCTGAGGCACTTAAACTAGCGCCGCCAACGGTAATTCGCGTAGGAGATTCAGTCCAGGTTGGTCCTGAACGCGTGTAGACGAAGGTGCTGCCTAGAAACACCGGATCTTGCCATGAAACTGCTGCTTGAGTGCCGTCCTCGTTGATCGCAACATGTTGAACAGGACATGGGCTCGAAGAAATCACCGTCTCAATCAGAAAACTTTGTGACCAGACTCCTGCGCTGTAATTCCAAATTTTCCCTCCCGGAGAATCTAGTATTTTCTCACCAGCCACAATCAAATGATTGTTGTCACTCAGAGCAACTAATTCACTTTTATTGTCACTCAAGGTCGTCGCTGAGCCAAAGTCGTAGAATTCTAGTTCTGAGGAAGTTTTCGTGGAAGAAAGATTTGAAGCACCTAGACCTTGACTTGAACCTTCTATGGCTAGGGTCTTTCCTGCTTGAGCTTTTAATGTGATGATTGGGTTTGACGTTCGCGATGTAAATATTATGCTATCAGCTCCATCTATGTACTTCTCCATTCAGTTTAATTAATACCGGATAATTATTCTACGGTCTGTCCTACGGTCCTAAGTACACCAAAGAAAACTTCAACAAGGCACATGATAAAGACCCTCCACTAGTTTGCCGAGCTTTAAGTGTAATAACTTCTCCTGCTTGACAATTCACTTGACCCGAGGCCTGAACTACGGTTTCCACACTTGACAATGATCCTAATCTTTGAAGAATTCCCGTGTCACTATTGGAACTGGTAATGACACTCACTTCTCGGTAGCCCGTAGAATTCGCGGCAAATGTAACTGTTGCATGTACTGAGTAGATACCAGGATGACTCGTTGTAAATGTTCCATTAGGGGTTGCTAAAGGGATCATTGTAGAGCCTTGACACGCGTCAAACTGCGTCAGAGAAGTAAGAGTGTCGTTACTGACGCTGTGATATCGAGCGCCAGTGTACCACGCATAAGAAGCCACTGTTGCTCCATTGATTAGACCTGCGACTAGTAGGTCACCTGTTAAATGCATGTCTCCGTTGACAATCAAACGGTAGTTAGAATCAAGCGTCAATTCCTCATCCACCTCTATACTATGAATCGTTTGATTTGTTATGGGCAGATAGGAAGTTAATGTTTGAACCGTTGCTTTATTCTGCGTTGTCTTGCCTGTGATGAAGAAAGTACTGTTCATACCTACGTCACTATCATTCGTCAAAGTTTTTTCAGTGACAAAGTTGAAGTCAAAAAATCCTGAAGTGCTATCTATGTCCGATAGATCTCTTGCATATAGATATGCCTTTGAAGCAGAATAGAGACAAAATCTGTTGACATCTCCGTCCTCGTTTAGTGTGATGATAGCCTTAGAAATTTGGTCATCCGGTGCATCAATGACTTTTGATAAAAACCAATTAGCTCCAGTGTTTTGCCAGACATACACTGAAATATTTGTGACTAGAATAATCACGTCGTTTTTGCATGCCAGTGCCTTGAAGTCTGTGTCCGTGTTCCTTAAGTACAACTTTGCCGTTTCAGTCCATGTAGTTCCAGACCGATTGTTCACAGAAACACATGTGTCATAAGGTGCACGTGGGCCATAAACTACAAGTGATCCGTCGTTACTGATGTCAAAAATAGATATGTATTGATTTGCGCTCCAAAACGTATGCTCAGGACTTGGTAGAGGTCCAATACCTATGTCGTCAGTGTTGTAAACATAAAGTGCACTATCACCGAAAAAATTTCGAAAGCTATGGAGTAACCGTTTTCCTGAGCATTTGAAATCCGAGTTACTAGCATAACTGAGTCCTGTCCAAGTAGATCCATCTCGCCTGTAGAACCTAGTGTCTTGAACGGTAACCGCGAAAAGATAAGTAATTGCCACGAATGAACCATCTTCATTGATACAACAGTTTTGAGGCATCACAGCTATGGTTACTACTGGAGTCTCTAGAACTGCTTCTTCAATCCACGTTCCTGCAGTATACTTCCACACGTTTGCAACTGGTCCGGCACTTTGGCCTGTTACAAGGCAATAGTTATTATCGGACAATGCTATCTTTACACCTTGATTATCTACTTCTGTCCCAGATAAATCTGTAGAAGAAGAACTTAAGTCAAAGTAGCCCAAAGCAGTCGTTGGTTTCCTGGAAAACAAAGATCCAGTTCCTGATGCTTCCCCTTCTATTTGTAGTGTTTTTCCTTGTTCAGCTTTGAGTGTAATAACTGGATTTCTGGATCTTGAGGTAAACACGATTGTTTCCGCACCATCGATTATTTTGCTCTTGCTGGCCATTTGAATTTAATAAATACCAATTATTTAAAAACGCCCGTGTGCACTAGGGAATACCCGTAATTGCTGAAGGTTTTACTTGGTTCTACCCATGTTTTCCGCTCGGTACATAATATTTATTCTTCACGATTATTTTTTTATTTTGGCAAGCGTTGTCTGAGTGAATCACAATTTTACAAAATTGATCTTTGATTACCCAAAAATGGCAGACTCAGTCGCTCTCAAGTCCGACCTCAAACTCAAGCGAGCCGAATTGGCGACGGTTTCAGAGTCCGTCCATGCTCTTGATAAGTTCATTCAGCACAAGGAACATGAGCGTTCTAAACTTGCGGTACTCATGCAAGCTGACCTTGCCAAGTGGAAGAATAAATCCACTGCCCTTGCCAAGGAGCGCGCTGAACTGTTGGCGAGGATTGAGAAGATCAACGAGGAGATCACTGGTCTGGACAAGCTCATTGTTGACTTCAGCAACCCCCAAGTCGATGCCATCGATAAGCTCTTAGCGCGTGCTAAACCGCAACTTGAAACGAGGAAGGAGGAGATCAAGTCCTTGCAGGAATCAATCAAACGGATCGAAGCTCAGTTGGGGTCTGGATCAACCTCAGATCTTGATGACATTGAAGCTATGGCTCTGATGTTCATGCGAACTGAGGCTCAGGCCACTACTCAGGCCGCTCAGGCCACTCAGGCCACTCAAGTAGTGCCTTCTTCTATTCCAGCGTCCCAACCGGCTGAACCTGTTGACAACAAGAGGGCTAAGGTCGCTGCAACCGAGGATCCAGATGCTACTGATATAGAGGACGTGGCTAATGAGGAGCTCATTGTTGAGGAGGCTTCTGCGCCGGAAGATACCGAAGAGACGGAAGTCACGCCTAAACCGAAGAAGCGAAAGGTCGCTCCGAAACGTAGCATTTTTGTGCCGGAATCAAGCGAGGAGGAGTCAGAGTCCGAGTCAGACGACGACGAGGACAACGACGACGAAAAATCCCAAGGAGACGTGTTTGATTTCAAGACGGATGAGACTCCTTTTACGTTCAAGGGGAAGAAGTTTACTTACGTCCGCAAAGCAACTTCCAACTCGATTGACGGAGCGCCGGTTTACAAAGTCTCTGTCGAGACAAGCCTCCTCACGGAACTTAGGTCAGAGTTCTACGCCGCTGCGGGACAGAGGCCGGCTCGAGGTGTCGGCATTTCTCGAGTGGATAGGTTCTGGTCGCACTTTGAGAAAGAGAAGACCATTGACTCGCTGAAGAGCATCAAGGACATCCTCATCATCGCGCACCCTGCTAGCATCAAGTCTGCCAAGAAGTGCCATCTGTGTCAAGGTCCTTTCTTTGAGGAAGACGCCCTCTGTGCCTATGGGTTCAGAAACGATAACTGGAAGGACACGTGCGACACGCATCGCTATCATTTGCCGTGTGCTGCTGCGCTCAAGAGCTTCCAAATAGGTCTTAAAGGGCAAGCTGCCGCGAAGTTCTGCTGTGTCGGCATGGCTAAAGTGCCGGACAAGCCCAACCTCTACGGTCAACGTGCTTCTTGCTACACGGTGTCCCAGCTTGGTAAGTCACGCAAGTCGGAAACGGAAGCGAAGAGTCCTGCGGCCAAGACCACGACATCGTCCAAGAAGTCCAAGCCCAAGGTGTCGAAGGAGTCTGGTTCAAGCAAGAAGAAGAAAGGGGAACCGGAATCACAAGAATCGTCTTCTTCGGAGGACGATGATGAGGAAGAGCAGGAGGAGTCAGAAGCGAACATTTAAGTAAAGTGTGATTGATTGATTGTGTGTAACAGGATATTCTAAAACCACCGTTGGGTGTTGTGTGATTAATATTATTGATTTAATTTGCTCATAATTTTGTTAAGTGAGGATAATTAAACATTTTAATTTTAAAGAATATATTTAAACAATGCAAAAAGATAAATTAATTTTTAAACAAAAGGTCTGGCCAAATGGCATGTTAAGCGAGAATTGGACTATTACTAAAGAAAACGGAGACGATTTACTCTGCATGATTCCAAATGCAACCCTAGTTTTTGATTATGACCCTACCTTTGATGGTCTGACTATTACTTGCAACCAGTTTGTCGAGAAAAGGCTTAATGAGATAATTGATCAAGCTAAAGAGGCCATAGGTAACATTCACATCAACTGCATCAAGAACTACAAAGGCCAAAAGCAAATTAGTCTAAGACTACGGGATATGGGACAAACACTCCCATCACTGCTTGCTCTACTCAAACGAGGCCAGAAGGTTGAAGTAGTGTTCCATGTCAAAGGGATTTCCTACGCCAGACACCAACACTACTTAACGCTTGCTTTGAAGGACATTAAGCTCATCTAAACTATTTTGTTTCGGTTTACTAAATGAGCAAAGAACTTTACGAAGTCAAATTAGAAGCCAAGAGCGAAACAGAATCTGGTGTGCCTCGAGCTGAAGCTGTGAAGACAGTTAATGCAGTCGATGAAGACCCTGAGGGGAAACGAATCACCAATGTGTTGAGTCCCTATGGCGAATCCATTCAATCTGGCTATAGAACAGCCGGCAATCATAGCGCTGATCACAATCGGGAACCGGTTCTTGTGGGTGGAGGAGGAGGACCCGAAGAAAAGCGTGTTACTTTAGATGACTATGAAGGGTTCAACAAAGAAAAGTTGACCTATAAATATGGCTACATGGAGCGATTACCTCAAAACCCAACAGCCGAACAAGTGAGAATCTGCAAAGGAATTGACGATGTCCCACGCTTGATGCTTCCCAAGAAAATGCAAGGCTATGAACTCGGATCTCAGACAGGCGCTATCGGATACAACGGCTATGCCCGAAAGCAAATGCAGAAGGATGGCTATAGAGAAACCTATATGTTAGAGTAAATTGCGCCTATGGCGCTTAAATTTTTAGTTTGTGATTGATAAATGACAGAAGAAACGAAGACCGAGACAGAATCAATGGACTTGAAGGACATCAGTGAAGAAATCGATAAGATCGCTCATGTCTTTAGACGGCCTGTAACGAAAGTTGATTGCTTCGTTTATACTGAAGTTGATTCGCCTGACATGGCTTATTACCTTTATCAGCTTCAGAAAAAACTTGATGCTGAGAAAGTAGCTACGCAAGTAGTGGTGTTTGATGACCCAAAAACTGCCCCATTTTCTAACACCTATGGCGTTCAAAACCTTTGGGTTGTTCAAGAACGGCCTGAACCTTTCTATAAGGCTTCGTTAGCTGCGGGCAACTATCTAGCCTTGTGCTTAAAGGAGATGCCCAGATTAACTTACGAAGATCTTTGTCAATTGGTATTAAGATCATTGAGATACAAGACACCTAATGTCAAAGGGAAACCTAAGAATATCGAATTTGTTTATTTTAAAGCCTAGCTTGTTTTGATTGTGTCGAATGAGAAGTGGAGAGTCAAACTAACCATTGTACTGACTACATTACCATCGTTATCATAAATAGCGTAGGTAAAGTTGTCATGGATGTGCTGGGACATCATGACGGGGCGATTGAGCCCTGTTTGTAGAGTCACCGCTGCATTGTCTAGCTCTAGGACCATGGTTGTCCTAGTTGTCGAGTCATCAATAAAACCTAGTGAAGAAATCCATGGGACTTCAAGTCTCAATAGATCAGCGGCTAAAGCGCTGGCTGCATCATCCATTTCAATTTTGTAAGAAGTGAGTGTCATTGTTTGTCTTGGGACTTGATTTTTAACTGAGTATGTTCCTGTTGGTGTGGTTGTATGAAAAACAAATTGGCCTCTTGACATTTTGTTATAGTTGTTTATTAGTTTCACAGGAAAATATTTGGCTAATCAGACAGGGGTTGAGACTTGATTATATTTTTCTGGGTGTTGATAAAAGAAACCATGCAAGATTTTATGCTTGTGAAAAACACGTTCTTTAACGAAACACGGAATCAAGGACTTGATGCAAGACCTCTCCCTTCTGGCCTAACTACTAAACTCAAGACGGTTAAGAGTGTCAAAGCTGTTCCACTAACTAGTGGAATCTACGGTCAGAAACTAAGCTTTCAAGTCCCTAGACAGTATGATAATCTCTCACAGATATTTATCAAGATGACTCTGTCAGCCGCTGGTGATGCTAACCCTGCTTCTTATCTTGCGACTAGAGTACTTAAGAATATCTACGTGCAAGGCGCCAAGACAGGTACTTTACTATCTAACATTCAACCTTTGTACTCACTAGTTCGATATGATCAGTTGACTCAGACCTCAATGCAAAACTTTCTACAGAATTGTCTTGATCCTAATGAGGACTTTGAAGCAAATACCGTGACTCTATATCTTCCTCTTTTCAGTTTCTTTTCCGATTCAGGCGTTAGTGCCTTGCCTACTAGATCATTAGAAGACCTAGAAATCATTGCCTATACTAATGATGATGCTGACCTTATGGGACTTGCAGACGATTTAACGGATGCAACTTTCGAAGCATTCTTTGTTTATTACGATACGCCAAGTACCAAAACTTTCAAAGACAATAATGGAGACAACATGCTCTATGGAACTGTCCCTAAACTCATTGGAACCTATGACACTTACTACGAAGAGCCTCTTGCAGTTCCAACTGGTTCTACTGAAGCTAAAATTTTACTTAGATGCCCTGAACCAGTCTTCAATATCTGCTTCGCTGTCAAAGACCCTATCACTTCCGACTTCGTTAACATCACCAGGTTTAAACTTACCATGGGAAGAGAAGATGTAGTTGATCTAGACACTCGAATCAACTTCACTTTAAGTACGAAAGACGAGGTCAGTTATGTTGATGGCTCTGTGTGCTGCTATTGGTTTAGCGAAGAACGCAACAGACAGATCAATACGGGTTTGACTGTCTTTACTGATAGCTTTGCTCCTTCGTACTTGACTGTTTATTTTGACGAAACAACCGCTGATTCCAATCTGTATGTTTTCTATGAGATTAGAACTCAGATCGATGTTAACAAATCGGGAATGCTCACTAGAGTCCCATTGGGTTCAATCCGATACAGAACACCACAGAACTAACGGCCATTGGCCAGCTACTAGCGGCCATTGGCCAGCTACTAGCGGCCATTGGCCAGCTACTAGCGTCCATTGGCCAGCTACTACCTTAGTTTAGTAAGTTTCAACTGAACCGAGTCAGTATCCACATAGATTCTAACATCATTAGTTCGTGACACAGCTTCAAAGATTCGCTTGCTATTAGTGTCCATCGGCCTTTCAACTCCATTGGGCCTGAACACAAAGTCTGTCAGGACTTCCCAGTCGACTTCAAACACTCCAGAATCATTTCCGTCTGGGTCATCAATGACTTGAAAGATCTCTGGGTCTACTTTAACACTAGTATACTTTTCGTACATCAACACTGGCCTGATAATGTAGTTCGATCTATACCTGTGCGGCTCTTCCACTATTTCACTAGTTTCGTTCAGGTCAAGGTATTGCTCAGTACTAAGTTCGCAACGCGAATAAGTAATTTCTACGTCATAGAGGATTGATCCATTGTTTTTGACCCGCAAAAATTCAATAGCTTCTTTATATTCTTGGTCTTGTAAACTTTCCTTGGCGCTTTCTAATGCACCAAGTAGAGTTTGGACTTGCTTGTTCATTTGAACAGAGTTGAGAAAAGGTTTACAACGTTTAGACCAGGGTAGGAGTGCAAAGGGGATGTTTTAAATTTCTTGAGTACAGATAAATGGCAACTGTACCGCCTACACCCAAACAAATGGATTTGGCGCATGCTAAATTACTAATTCTTCTTAACTCAGATCCTGAGCAAAGCCAATTTAGGTATACTTCGCGCACAGGTGATTATAATAATCGGACGCCTGCCTTCCCAAAGCAACCTTACCTTGCCACCAAAGCTATCCAGAGCATCATTCAAATGAAAGCCAGAGTTACTCCTCAGTTTGTTGAGAATGTTAAGGCTTGGTATCCGCAATTTGCAAATGATGTAAAAGCATTGCCTGTTGCGGGCCCTACCTACTTTAATGAAACTAGAAAGCAATATGCTTCGAAGATCAAAGTGGTTCTTCCCGAAGTTGGCATTAGTTCAGCATCGGTATCTACAAGTGGGAATGAAACTGCCGTACCTAAAAAGAGATCAGTCAGAGTTGAAGAATTCCCTGTTGTTGCTCCGCCAGTTGAAACCGAAGAGTCTAAACAGCCAGATGCGCCAGATGAACCAGTGGCCACTACAGCTACGCCTGTTCGGCCAGTGCCTTTAGATGCACCTGCTAGAGTAAATGTTGAAGCCGGAGCGGCTATTGCGGAAGACAAAGCTGAACAACTACTTAAACAAGTAGAAAGAGCTCAGTCTTTCCTTACACCGCAAAGGGCTGAACAACCGGAAATAAGACCTCATCCAAGTGCTAAGGCCCTGTTTGAAGCGGCTGATTTAGTAGGCGATTCGGGGCTCAAGGATCAAGAAGTTTTGGACCTTATGAAAAAGAAACTTGACTCAGGGGAAATTAGTCAATCAGTCTACGATGATGTGGATATGGAACTGGTTCTAAGTGATGAACTAAGTCCTGAACAACGACAGGAAAAACTAAAAACTGTTGCTGTGAACATGAGCATCGGCATGTCAGAAAAAGTGGCTGAAAGACTTGCTTCGAGTCAGGTAAATGAGAACCTTCCCATTGAAGTGAGTAGTGCCGTTGTTGATGATAGGTCTGAACGGTTTGGCAGTCCCGTGCCTTTTGCTTTGGCTGGTAGTGAAAGTGGTTCTGTTGCTGGGTCTGAACCGAGCTCTGAACAGAGCTCTAGGATGTTCAGTGGGAATGAAACCTTACCTAGCACAGCAAGTACGGTTCCTGGGAGTATGATTTCAGATGGTCTGCCATTTCCTGGTGGGGCATATTCTGTCACTGATTCTTCAAGCGACTCAGCAAGTAGTGTTTCTTCCTTTGCTCCTGTTCCTGTGGGGAGTTTGTCTGTTTCTGATTCAGACTCTACAGTTCAATCTGATCAGCCAACTGAAACAGTGCCACAACCAACTACTCTAGGTGTGCCCGGTAGAAACAAAGACAGACAAGTCAAGTATCATAAAGTTCCCATTGCCATGTTCTTTAAGAGTTCAAAAGAGCCCGAATGGAACAATGAACTAGAAAATGTGATACGTGGATTGGAACTAGAAACAGAAGTCATTAAGGACTTACTTGATCTTGTCATTGGTTATTCAGGTCCAAAGTTCTTAGTCAAAGCGAGGAAGTCAGAAGGCGACGTCCAGGAACTAGTTGAGGTTATGGAATTGCACTTCAGAGCTGAGTCGATTTCAAGTGGCTCACAAGCTGTGATGTCAGTTCAAGACCTGATTTCGTTAGCCACTGGAGAAGAACAACCAGTAGATGATTCAGAAGCTATGCCAATGCCATTGCCCCCAGTCAGTTCTCAACCAGCTCAACAAGTTGAATATGTTGGAACTTCTCCAGTGAATGAGTCCACCATGAAGATTTCTGAGGCCTACAGGGATAGAAAATATGATCGTGGACATCCACTTGATAGCTTGACTATGAGAGCAATGAAGAAACAAGTGGCTGCTGAACGAATGAGTTTACATGGTGTGTTTGATAAAGTAACACTAGACAAGATTGATCCTCTTGAGTCTGGAATAGTCGATAGCGGGAAAATATACTTCAGAACTAGAAACTAATCTGTTTAGAAAAAATTAAGTATGTTGTAATTTCCTCCCAGGAAATTACGAAATACCAATAGCTTGAGTTGACGTCATTACTCAAATAATTCTTTATACTCCGGGAACTCCTTTAGGAATTCTTCGTAGAAAAATCTGTCTAGCTCTTCCTTGGAAGGGTTTTTAGGCATTTTGGCTGCCAACATGCGTGTTTTGCTGAGGATTTCTGAGATAGTTCTTGGTTGATTCATTTTTCTTAACTTAGAAAATCTAGGTGAAAAGTAAACGCTAACGAGGTTACAGGAGCGAAAAATCCGTCCTGTAACCTTCTTTTGACCGAGATAATGGGTTGTTTTATATGATTGATGAGTACGGATGGTTACAGGAGAAAATACGTCCCGTACCCATTTCTTTGACTGAGATTAATGATTATTTTCTATGTTTTTAGGTTGAAGGTAACAGGAGTTACAGGAAAATGAGTAACTTTTAAAAAAAGGAGTAAAAAAGGTTTACCGTTCAAATATATAAAATTCCTGGCCAGCATCGATTTTTGGGGACCCATGTGCTGTTACCCGTGAACCTAAAAAATCCACCGGGAAAAAATCATTCAATCCAGTGATTTTCAGGTTTAAGACTTAGAAAAATCATGCCGTACCCATGAGCTTCGACCGGGGCTTCCCGACCCCTAATCAGTCCAACTAACTGTTTAAACCCGGTTAATTTACGTAGCATTTTCATTGAACAAACATTCTCCATCGACTGAGCCGGTGTCTTCCCATCCAACATAGTCGATAAAATCGAAGTGATTGGTCTTGAGCCATGTTTTGATCAGATCTGGGTTGATCTCTCTTCTTCTGACTGGTTTACGTTGAATTTTGACTAGCTTGCTTTCACCGAAGCCATCAACCTTTTGAAGTTTCTTGAAGAAGGTGTTCATGCCAACTTTAAACTCCTCTTTCTGTTCATTTTCACAGAATTTTTCGTAGCCTTCCCAAAGTTCATTGTTGCAAAAATAACTAGTCTCGTTTTTGTCAGCCACAAACCTACTGAGAAATTTGTAGTAATTAGGAATCGATTCACTCTTGACTTCGCGCATGGCTTCCGTGACTGGGATGTGTTGCTGAAATTCGCTGCCGTCAGCATAGACCAATTCTAATTCGTTCTTTAAGTAGCTGAACAGGTAGTTCATTTTGGTTTCATTTTTCATGAGACTATAGATTGGATTCGACTCATCTCTATTCATCTTGTGAACATAGACCAAGCATTCTCTTCGCGATGTATTACTAAGCTTAATGGGATTGTCAGAATTCGTTGAGATGAACACGTTGTGATGCGACTTCTCTTCTCTCAAAGGTTCATTCTTGACGTTGACTGTAATGGTGTCCTCAGTGACGAGATGTCTCATTTTGTTTGAGATCTTATTCATATCCTGGGCTTTGACTTCGTCAAGGTTTACGAAAATGCGTTGTTGAATAAGCTGGTTAAAGTTTCCAAACACATGATCAGGATCACTAGTTTGCAGGACGTACTTTGACCCAACCAGTGACTTGAGCAATCGAAAGAAAGTGCCCTTGCCAGCCCCTTCCTCACCGAAAAAGACTAAGGCAACATTCGTTTTGGAACCAGCTTTTTGAATAGGGAAACCAATCCATTGCTCAAGAAAATCAGCGACAGTCTGATTGCCACTAGCTAGTTTGAGTAGGAATGATTTGAAGACTCCCACTGTTTCTTCTTTCTCTTCGTCGGTGAGCTCAACATCCTCCTTATTATCCCTGTCAAACCCCTTGAAAAGGTTGTAAACCTTTGGTGGACAAGCCGTTTGATCGACGTAGAAATCCATGTAGTCAAAGCATCTTTTGTTGTTGTCCTGACACCAAGTATCAAAGAACGAGACAAAGTTTTTCCCAGTGCCTGCACCTTGAAGCATGAGATCCCTGAAATCAGGATTCTCCTTGTAAGCATTGACGATTGCTTGCGATTTCCAGTAGTGGAACTTGTTTGCATATTTGGTGCAAACAATGTGTTGATTGTTGTCTAGTAAGAGGAAGTGATGTTTTTCCCATTCCAATTTCCAATTATCGTATTCTGTCTTAGTTTCTTCCTGTCCCGCGTGGTGTTCTGGTGCACCGCTCTCTGCACCGCTTTCTGCACCGCTCTCCCTTCCAGTGTCCGAATATGATTTAAACCCATGTTTATAAATTAAAGTTCCCAACCTAACACCATTTGTTTTGTACTTAAGATTGTTGATATAGTTGACAGCTTCATTATCATACTTAGGGAGGTTAGAAGAGAACCTGTGGCAAAACTGGTGTGGATCCTGAAGCTTAGATTCCACCGCTGAGTTCAGAATTCCCATGACAATCTCTAACCAATCATCATAGCTAAGGACGCGTTGAGGATTTCTAGTCAGCCAATCATCAATGATCGCATTCAACTTATGATTGGTAAGATTGTCAACAGGAGGTCTCTCCACTAGATCAAGCGGATCATAGCTCTCTTCGGGTTCTTTTTCTTTTTGTTTTTCCTGTATGGTTTTTATGGTGGATCCCTGTGTGGATCCCTGTGTTTTCGATTCTTCCCACCCTTTCAAGTACTGACGAACTTTTTTGACTTTGACCAAGGGGTTCTGGTAGTTGATAATCTTCTCATCGACTTTAGCGAAGCTCCAAGTGCCATTGAGGAGTTCACCTTTGTTGTCAATCAGTTTCTCAGTATTCTTGTTTACCTTAGTGTCCACAAAGAAATGTGGAAGGCGTCGTGAAGCAGAGAGGTAGTAAGGACTATCTTTTATATGTTCGTAAAGAGGGGTGTCTTGATGATCTGTGCTGTCGAAATCAACAACGGCGACTGTGGAAGTGTCTAGAGCAATAAACTTACAAGAGCCATTTGCGGCAAAGGTCTGTCTGGCAGCGAGTTCTTCTTGGGAAATCTCTGTAGGACCATAGAAATCATTTGTCTTTGGCACCCATTGTTTCCCACCTATGTTAAACCCATGATCGTTGTATTTCTTGCTAGTTTTACCCTCCTTGGTCTTGACAATCGTAATGTTTACAGGTTGCCATTTGATTCCCTTATCCTTACAATATCTGATGATGTGATCAGCATCAAGACCATTTATCCATTCGTCTAGTTTATTCATTTGATTATCCATAAGATTATAATTTTGAAAAGTAAACGCTTCTGAGGTGAAAAACTTTTAAAAATAAAAATCCGCCAAGGATTCCTAAAAAGTTTTCCAGCCTAAGCTCGTCTAGGTTTGAAAAATAAAACCTCTAGTACAAGTAAAAGAATAACTAACCAAGATGACTACTCCGCAAATTAGTGATGAAGAACTGAAGAAGCTACTTGACATCCGCGAAAAGCGTCGCGCTTACATGCGAAAATACATGAGAGAAAATAGAAAGAAGTACGTTACCACCAAATATACAAGAGGAGAATACAACACAAAACTTAAGAACACTGATGCCATCAGCGCGAGTTCCTGAACTCTTGCCTGATCTTAAGATTTTTCACTCTGAACTCAAGAAGCAGCCCAACGTTGCATAAAAGCCCGTACTTCCGTATTCTGGCAATTGTCTAAGAACCATCTTGCTATTGGACGTTTTGCCACTTTGATTTCATAGTTAGCCGCGTCAACCATCGCCCCGCTGACTCGATTGTGACTAGCACGATCTACGTTATATTGTCGATGTTCTAAAATTCCAAATTGTCCCATCCGTTCCTTGCAGGCATTAGGATCACGACAAGTGCCATGAGATGCCGATGAAAACGATTCGCTCATCTTTCACTGCGATTTGTTGACGACCAATTATCATTTGTGAGGGTTTCGACCAAGGAAAGAAACACTTGACACTTGCTGGGGGGGGGGGGTTAATAAAACAGTTACGAATATTACAAAGTTCTTGGCCGTTTGAAATTTACTGAATCT
>Ga0307405_10000316_pt1 | contig 17874 bp, 8 predicted proteins | sample 322Cmetagenome_2_FD_203311 | JGI IMG/M metagenome (GOLD analysis project Ga0307405, IMG submission 203311) | Maize rhizosphere microbial communities from greenhouse at UC Davis, California, United States - 322HYB-C-1 | ecosystem: Host-associated > Plants > Roots > Rhizosphere > Soil | place...
CGCTCAGGTCCAGCAGGTCTTCGCCGTCCGGGGTCATGGCCGGCGTGCCGGAAATCCGCTTCATGAAGCTGTCGCTGTTGAAGCGGGTGATGTATTGCTGCTCCAGCAGGCTGTTGACCTTGGCCCGGTTCATGAACACCACGGCATCCCAGCCCAGGGTCACCGATTTACCACGCATCCGTTCTGTCAACTCACTCAAGGAATAATTGGCCATGGTTTGTTTACCTCTTGGCTGCGTGGGCAAGGAGAACCGTCTGGTTCACGCTATTGACCAGTTCGTGGTACCGGCTCAGGGGAAGGGGTAATGCCGTGAACCCGCGAACCTTCTGGCCGCCCAAGTCCCAAGTCATCACAATAATGGCCAAGCTGTCCGGGGTGACATTCTCCGGTTCGGTATAGGTGACGGTTGCAGGGTCCAGGGTACCTTCACCCATGAGCAATTCACCGGTGATAGACGGCGATGGATCCACGGGACCTTCTTCGCCCACCAGTTGGAACCGGACCCAGCCCCCTTCGGGGTCGCTGGATTCGTGGAGGGTCATGGGCAGAATCAAAAGGCCTTCTTTTTTGATGGAGATATAGATGTAAGCGATGGCGCCGCTGGTGGGGTTCTTGACTTCGATGATATCGATGGGAAAAGGAACAGTTTTGTCCGCTAGGCCTCCTGCGGTGTACAAGCGTTTATTGGGTTCACCCGAGATCTCGACGAGGGTCGAGCCCCACTGGGATGTGGCGATGCTCCACCACAGAGTCTCGGTCTCGCCGCCTACGGCCGCGGCCGACAGTTCCAGGGTTTTGCCAATATCGCAGCTGTCGAACATCGGGTCGGTCACGGTGGCGCTATAGACCACCGAGACCAGCGCGGTGCTCTGCACCAGGTTGCCGCCGATGGTGCCTTCCAGCATCACCCGAACCACCACGTACCCCTCGGGTAACGCACTTTGCGGCGGCGCGGTATACAAGCCGCTCGTGTCTATGCAGCCTGGCGCGGCAATCACCCCGTCCACGTCCGTTACGCTCCAGCGGGGGTTATCCGGCATGCGCGATGGGGTGAACTGCAGGGTGCTGCCGGACTCGATTGTGGAACTCGAGGGTTGCAGGACAAAACTGGTGCGGCGTGGGTCTATCTGACCAAATAGAGCGAGATCGCCAGGAACAAAGGCTTTGGTTGGCTGCAGTGCATTGTGCCCAGGGAACAGAAGGTTGCGTATCAAGAAGGTATCGAGAGCCGGAGGAGCTGTTACATTCTCTAAGATAGACTCGAGCACTGGGCGATATAGCTTGTGGAATTCGACAATGACTTCATCCTGGATATAGGCCAGATCCGGCATTTCGCTCCACTTGGTTGCTTCCAGACTATACCTTTCCGAATTGTCATCACGGACAAAGCTGACCACCCCCGTCCCCACATCAAGAACAACGTCGAATGCAACAAAATAGTCAAGCTTAAACTCAAAGACGCCATCAAAATCCGTATCTTCAACTGGCCATTGATAATCGATAAATACATTAAAATCATTCTTTTCAAAATGTTTATTCCAAGAAAGCTCAATACGGCTTCCACGTCCAGCAATAGTCAGCGCCTCCCCAAAAGCGTCCTTCGCAAAACCTGGAGCCATCCGCGTAGTAAACTTGCCGGGGAAATCGTCGTCTCTATGCCTGAATTCATAGAGAAAGTCGTACGATACCCCACCACTGCCGCCTTTCAAACTCCAACCGATATCAATGCCACCGCCGTTTCCCGGCGTATAGTCCAAGAAAGCGAGGCCATGGCCTATATCCTCAGTGGCCTGTGGACGGATGATTTTGTCGAACAACAACCGACTTGAGAGGAACATGGCGCCAGTATATTGAGTACCAGCGTCGTCTGCCGGAATCAGATAAGTAGAGTTGGCGTTTGGAAAAACATCAGAGTCCGTCCCATCCTTCAAAGTAATGAACATCATCACCGCCCCGTCGCCATACTGCTGGTCGCCTTTTAATGCAAGCGGAGCGGATGCCATGGTTCTGATTTCAAAGCTCTTCGGCGTCAGTATTCCATTTTCATCACTCCCAAGGTTCCCCAAGGAGAAGAATTTCTGCTCATCTGTCAACTTTTCCTCGAAGTAAGCCTTGAAACGTTGCCCCACGTCCTCCTGGGTGATGTCCCCAATCACAAAATTAGCTTTGAACTTATCGGCGTCTTTCAGGTCGATCACCACCTCACCGACACCCTTAACCAATCCCTTGGTCACAGGCTGCTCCATCCACAACTGCGGACCGCCCACGGGCACTATGCGCAATATCCGCGAAACATAGGTAACGCCGCCGGAGTTTTCCCGGGTACTGACGATCATTCCCCCCAGCATGTCCATGGTCAGACGGGCTCGGGCAGGCTCGGCCGCATCGGATTTTTCGAACGATAACCAAGGCGCACTCAATTTCAGGTTGTAAATATGCTCTTTATAACTTCCGTCCCCCCAATCCGCAATCATGGACATCGGTTCTATGTAGCCGTCCCTGGTATTGAATCGCTCCAGATACAACTGCAGCAGCAGTTCATTGGCTTTACGCTGATCATAAAGCGTCACGGCATCCCAGCCGTAGGTCAGGGATTTACCCTGCATCTCGGCAACCAGTTCCGAAAGCGTTAACTTGCTCATGATTGAATTCCTTGATTAGTTGCTAACAGAGCTGCATGAAGCATCAGGCGACGAGCTTCAGTTGCAGCGGATTAAATACAGTCGTTGTATTGCCCCCATCGAAACTCACACTGGCCCTGACGGTGAATGTCCCGTTCAACTGGACATCCTCCAGATGGCTTAACAACAAACGTCCCGTTACACCGGTGCCGCACTCCTGCAGCGTGACGGGGCGCAGCGGGACGATTTCCTGATCGGGCACGCCATTGGAGGTCAGCCACAGGCGAACCAGCTGGTCCGTGGCCATGAATGGCCAGCGTTCTATCGTCACCAAGGCCCCATCGGTCGGAATCTTCGAGCGCTCGAGAACAGCCGGCGAGCCAATCTGCATGCCCTGGCAATGGATGGTCGGATGGACGGAAAACCTGCGGATGTACAGCTGCAAGGCCGGCTCGGCGAGCTGCCCGGAGACGCTGTAGGTGACCTCCACGGTCTTGTTGAAATTGGCTGGCAGTACCGTGGAAGGCACCTTGAATTTCATCGGCTCCAATTGGCTGGGCACCTCAACCACCGCCGAGCCGGTTTCGCCGAATCCGCTCCAGTAGGCAATCACGGTGTCGCCGTCGGTGATGGGCGCCTCCGGCGGAATTGCGATCAACGCGCCGCCAATGCCTATCATCGGCTCGAACTCATCCCGACCGCCGACGAATACGCTGCCGTCCACCGAAGGGGGGGGCAGGATCAGCTGTTCGCCCACGGTAAGCTCCAATGGGGTTCCGGAGCCGGCGGCATCGGCGCGGCCGTACTGGTAGTGCAGCACCACCCCGCCGCCCTGGTTATCCATCAGCCACTGGGCCGCGACAGGCACCTCGATCTGCCCCTTGTCCAGAGTCGATTGATCGACCTTGAGGTGCTCGATAGTATTCCTGGCCGGACCGCTGCCCGTGCCGTAAACCAGCACGTCGTCACCGATACGGATGTCGGGATACAGCGCGACCACCACGACGATGCCGTCGGGAAACTGGCCCGGATTGATCACGGTACCCACCAGGTCTTTCACCGTCGGCGCCGCCAGTACCTGGGCGGTGGGCGGGGTCACCAGCACCCGGCGCTGGGCCGAGACCCTGCCGGCCCGTGGGGTCGGCGACGCGTTGTCGATTTCGTAGTACAGGTTGATCGAGCCGCCGCGCAGCGCTATCACACTTGTCCTGGCTACGGTCCAGCTCAGCGCCCGGGCGGGATCGTTGGTGCGGTCGGTATCGTCATCGCTCAGGGTCTTGGCGAACGGCCCGACGCGGGGGCCGGGGCAACTGTCGGCACGTACGCCTTCCCAGAACAGCTTGACCACATCGCCCTCGGCCATGGCGCCATAGGGCGGTATCGCAATGGTGATGGTGGACCCGACTATCGCGTCAGGGTCGATCTGGCGGTCGTGGGATTCCTTGATCTGCGGAGCGGGCAGCCAGGGTGCCTGACCGATGCCGAAATGAATCCGCTTGGACTCCTCCCTGGCCTGTCCGGCACGCTCGAGAAAATACGAATAGACCGCCTGCCCTCGATCCAGTTGCTGCACTAACTCGAAGGCGATTTCCATGACGAACCCCTCTTCGCGCTCCTCCTCCGGATCCACCTCAATCGGAATATCCTTCACCTCCACTGGCGTACCGTCCTGGGCAATGCCCAGCCAGTTCTGGTAGAGGACATCACCCAGTTGGGGGTTGTCGTACTTGGCATAGGTCGGGAGCGCGGCACCACCCAGGGCTTGCGGATCGATGGTGTTGTCGATCAACAGTGGAATGATCGGCCCCTGCAGATTACCTGCCATGTTGTACTCCTTGCGCGAATATAAAAATGTGGAGATTGCTTCCACAACTAGCGGATATTTCTACGCTTGTTCATTCCACTCGGGTACTAGCAGAACTGTTAGTGTCGCTGTAACAGATGTGCGCCGGCAGATAAAAACCCTTTTCAAGTTCCGAGAATCGTATGATTAACCGCTTCGATAAGTTCACGATACTTACTGATAGGGAGTGGCAGCGCGGTATATCCGCGCAATTTAGCCTCCCCAAAATCCGCAGTCAGCGAGATGACCGCCAGGCTACCCGGCGTTATTGTTTCTGGCTCGGTGTAAATGCCGGTCGCACCGTCAAAGCTTCCATCCCCCAAAAGCAACTCGCCGGTGATGGTGACTTCACCGGGCACCGCTTCGATCGGTCCGTCTTCGCCCATGAGATAAAAACGGGCCTTCCCCGATTGAGGATCACTGCTTTCATCGAGCACCATGGGCTGCGTGAGGAGACCGATCTTTTTGATCAGGATGTAAATAAATGCACGGGCACCGGTATTGCGGTTCTTGACTTCGACGATGTCGATGGGAAAGGGAACCGTTGTGCCCGCCAGGTTTCCTGCGGTGTACAAGCGTTTATCGGGTTCGCCTGGAATGACGGCCAAGCCCGAGCCCCATTGGGAAGTGGAAATACTCCACTGCAACGATGCGCCGTCCAACGCGTGCGCCGACAGTTCCAGGGTGTTCCCCACCCGGCAGGTATCGTAGAGCGGGTTGGTGATCGTGGAGCTGCGGAACACTGAAACCAGCGCCGAGCTCTGCACCAATTGGTTACCGATCCGCCCCATGGCGGTAACGACCACGGTGATGAAACCGTCAGGTAACTCTTCGTGGGCCGGTGCGCTGTACAAACCTTTCGCGCTGATGGACCCGGGGTTGAACAGCTCAGGGTCGACGTTGCGAACGCTCCATTCGACGTCCTCCGGCGTGGGCGTCAGCTGAAACTGCAATCGCTGCCCCGCTTCCACTACCGATTTCAAAGGCGTCAACTGGGTACTGGTACGTAGCGGATCGATTTTGCCGAACAGAGCGAGATCGCCTGGAACAAAAGCTTTGGTCGGTTGCAGTGCGTTGTGCCCAGGGAACAGAAGGTTGCGTATCAAGAAGGTATCGAGGGCCGGAGGAGCTGTTACATTCTTCAGGATAGACTCAAGCACTGGACGATACAGACTGTGAAAATCGTCGATGATTTCATCCTGGTGATAGGCCAGATCCGGCATCTCGCTCCACTTAGTCGCCTCCAGACTATATTGCGCCGAACTTTCATCACGAATAAAACTTACCACTCCCGTCCCAACATCAAGCTCAACGTCAAAGGCAACTGAATAGACAAGTTTAAAATCAAATTTCCCATCAAAATCCGTGTCCCCGACAGGCCACTGATAATCGATGAACACATTGAAATCGTTTTCATAGTGCTTAGACCAGGAAAGCTCGATACGACTGCCGCGCCCCGCTATGGTAAGCGCCTCCCCGCTATCGTCCTTAGCGAACTTTGGCGCCATCACCGTGGTGAAGGTGGCGGGGAAGTCATCATCGCGCACCCTCCAGTTATACTCATACTCATTCGATACTCCGCCGCTGGCTCCCTTCAAACTCCAACCGAGGTCCATGCCTGCACCGTTTTCCGGCGTATAGTCCAGGAAAGCGATGCCATGGCCTATATCCTTGATAGCCTGTGGACGGATGATTTTGTCGAACAGCAGCCGACTTGAGAGGAACATGGCGCCGGTGTATTGAATACCCGCGTCGTCTGCTGGAATCAGATAGGTAGAGTTGTTGTTTGGAAAGACGTCAGAGTCCGTCCCATCCCTCAAAGTAATGAACATCATGATCGCCCCGTCGCCATACTGCAGGTCACCTTTCACTGCAAGCGGAGCGGATGCCATAGTTCTGACTTCAAAATTCTTGGGTGTCAATATGCCGTTGTCGTAGCCCCCTAGGTTGCCCAGATTAAAAACCTTCTGCGCATCGGTTAACGTCTCATCGAAAAACAATTTGAAACGCGCGCCCACATCCTCTTGAGAGAGCGGATCTATAGCAAAATTCGCCCTGAAGTTTTCTGCGTTCTTCAGATCGATCTGCACGTCGCCCAGTTCGCTGACATAACCCTTGGTGACCGGTTGATCCATCCATAACTGCGGACCGCCCACCGGCATCACTCGCAACATCCGTGACACGTAGGTCGTGCCGCCCGGATCCGCCTTGGTGCTGACGATCATCCCGCCGATCATGTCCATGGTCAGACGCGCGCGGGCGTCCTGATCAGGCGCGGAATTCTCGAAGGAGAGCTTGGGAGCACTCAATATCACGTTGTAGATATGCTCTTTATATTCCCCATCGGCCCAAGACGCCACCATAGTAGCCGGTTCAAGAAAACCATCTTCCGAGTTGAATCGCTCCATATACAGTTGAAACAACAAATCATTGGCTTTGCGTTGATCGTAGAGGGTCACGGCGTCCCAACCATAAGTATGGGATTTTCCCTGCATTGCACTGACCAGCTGCGTCAATGAAAGCTTGCTCATGTCTTGTTCTCCTCCCGTCAAAACCGTTGTTGCCAACACCGCTGATGATGAGTTTTATACCTCCGCCCGCCCTTGAGCCACTAACAGAACAGCTAGGTTGCCACTGCGACGCGCAGTGCTAGAGTCAGGCCAATGTCCAACCACTGCCACAGCGCGAAAGCTGAAAGGGATTAACCATGAATGAATCGAGAGTGTTGCTGAGCCTCTGCACAGGAGTGCTGTTAAGCGCGATCAGTGCTGTTGTCGCGGCACAAACTGCCCCAGCCAACAGCGGATACGGTCGTATCCATTTCAATAACGACAAGGGAGAGGAGAAATGCACGCTGGCGGTGCCGGAAGATAGGCAGACATTCAGCTTCAATTCTAACGATGAGTACTGTGAGAACAACATGGTGTCTTCGTTCTGGCTGGAAAATGTGCCTTCCGCCACCCTGATACAGCTTTTTGAAAACGAAGCATGTTCGGCCAACCAGGATGAACGTAACTTTTATTTCCTACTCAAGACGGTCAAACAACCTACAGATTGGTCACAAGCTCCCAATCCACCTGACGTACTGACCATTGATCAACTCAGAAATGCGGGCAAGGGAGAGTTGCTGGTTAGAAAATACACACGGGTGGAGGACGCCTTCGTAGGCTCTGAGTTGAGCGACGACAACCTGAACGAACGACTCAGCTGCGTTTACATCGAACGCTCCCAGCCGGTCAATTAACCTTCCTACCCACGGCCCCGCGTCGTCGTGCCCCGCTCTTGACGAGAATTTCCCCATGGCTATCAACAGCTCCGTGGCGTCCAACGCCTTCAACTTCTTGAATTTCATCCAGAGTCAGGTAGACCCCCGCACCGGCCAATACACCTGCGCCATCACCCTGCCGGAACTCAAGGCCAACGATTTGTGTGGCCCCGTCGTACCCCTGCAACTGAACTTCAACCCCCTCAACCTCCTCGACAGCGGCTTCGGCAAGGGCTGGAACCTGCAACTGTCCCAGTTCAACCCTGACAGCCGCATGGTCGCGCTCTACACCGGGGAAAGTTTCCGGGTCGATCCCATCGCCGGGGGGGTGGTGATTCCGGAACAGAAGATCGACTCTTTCCATTTCCAGGACCTGGGCAATCGCCGCTACCGCATCGCCCATAAGTCCGGCCTGGTAGAGATCCTCGCGGTCGGCCAGGGCGGCCTCGCCATGCCGGTGCAGATGTTTTCGCCCGAGGGCCATAGCGTCACCCTTCAATACACACCCTTCGGCACTCAACCCTTGCTCAGCCGCGTCCTCAATGCCGATGGCTCGGTGCTGCTGAGCCTGGCGCGCACGACCAACGAGCTCAAGCTCACGGCCCACCCGGGTACCCCCTTCGCAGCGCTGTTTACCCTGAATATCATCGGTGGCGAAACCACCAGCATCGTCCTGCCTACCGAAGACCAGGCGTCCTGGCGTTTCGACTACATCCCGCTGTATGACCTGACCTGCCTCAGTGAGGTCCGCACTCCCACCGGCGGTCACGAAACCGTGACCTACTCGGGCGAGCCACACCTGTTTCCCGGCCTGACCACCCGCAAGCTGCCCAGGGTCCAGAGCCATGTACGCGATCCGGGCTGCGGCCAGGCGCCTATCGCGACCCACTACCAATACGGCGCCGACGACCACAACTTCCTCGGCTATGGCAGCGATGTGAGCTGGAGCGACGAGGGCCTGGACAACCTTTACCGGGTCAAGGGCGACTACCAGTACGAAACCACCGAGATCCTCTGGGACACGGCGGCCAAGCAGGGCCTGCGCTGGACCCGGCGGGTGTTCAACCGTTTCCACCTGATGGAGCTCGAAGAGGTCCGGCAAAAAGCCGCGGCCGGCAAGGACGACACCCTGCTGACCACCGAAACCGAGTATTACATCGAGCCGAACATCCCGTTTGAAGACCAGCCGGCCTATTGCCAGTTGCCTAGGACCGTGACCCGCACCTGGCGCCATTTCAGCGCCACCGTGCCCCGGCACACGGAAGTGATCAACGCCACCTACGACGACTTCGGCAATCTGCTGACCCAGGTCAACGCCAACGGCGTGACCGAAACCAGCGAGTGGTACAAGGCCGAGGGCGAGGACGGTTGCCCGGCGGATCCGGAAGGCTTCGTGCGCTACCTCAAGAGCAAGACGGTGACCCCGGCCGCTTCCGATTACGGCAACGCTCCGGTGCTGCAGACCCACTATCGCTATGGTGAATACGATGGGCTGGGCGGCAGTGGGAAATGGCTGGCATTGAGCGAGGAAATCCTCCGGCAACTGGAGAACGGCCAGCCGAAGACGGAGCTGCGCCGTATCACCCATGAATACTTGAACACCCCCGATGACACCTTCATGCACGGCCGCAAGTTGCGGGAGGTGCTGACCCTGAGCGGCAAGGCCACCGTCATCAAGCCCACCATCACCGAATACAGCTACAGCGACACTCTCGACGTCCGCACCGGGACGACGGCCATGCGCACCGTCAGCACGCTGATCGGCTACGACGACAATGAGGACAAGCCGGTCCGCAAGGTCATCATCCGGGAACACTCGGTGCTCAGCGGATTTCAGCAGCGCAGCCATGACGACGACCAGTCGGAAGTCAGCTACCAATACGACCTGCTGGGCCGGGTAACCCGGGAAACCGCGGGACCAGGGACCCCTTACGAAGCCCAGGCCAGCTATCAGTACAACCTGACCAACGGCCAGCCAGGCCAACAGGCGACGCAACGCCGCTGGGACGTCAAGGGCGTCGAAACCATCACCTGGCTGGACGGCTTCAACCGGACCCTCAAGGAGGAACGCAAGGACGTCGACGCCTTGGGCGGCGATCCGACCCGGTTCCGCCCCACCTACAGCGCGACCTACAACCACCTCGGGCAACTGACCAGCGAAACCTTCACCGATTGGGAGGGCGCCAAGGAAGTCGCTCTGACCACCCTGTTCGAATACGACGACTGGGGCGAGCAATACAAGGCCACCGGGCCGGATGACGTGGCGCGGATCACCCAAACCGACCCGATCCGGCAAACCCTGCTCACCTGGACCGAAAGCGCCGGGACGCCACGGCGGATCAGCGGCAAGACCCGCTCCAGCCTGAATCTGTTCGGCAAGGAAGACCGGATCGAAGCGCTGGACGCCGCCGACAAACGGGTCGGCGAACGTCAGTACCGGTATGACGGCCTGGGCAACTGCGTCGAGCAGATCGACGAGATGGGCGAAAGCACCCGCTTTGGCTTCGATCTGTTCACCCGGGTCGAAACCACCACCCTGCCCGACTACACGGAAATCCGCCGCGCCTACGCCGCGCACAGCAGCGATGAGCTGCCGATCGGTTTGACCGTCATTGCAAACGAGACGATCAAAAGCATCGGCGTGCAGACCTACGATGGGCTGGACCGTCCCACTACACTCAAGGTCGGCCCGCGGCTGCAGCAATTTTTCTACCAGGGTGGTCGCGGGCAGGTCGGCACCTTGATCACCGCCGCGAACAAATCCATCAGCTATGAGTACAAACCCGGGCTGGCGTCAACGCCGGTATCGAGCACCGCCCAGGATGAGACAGCCAGCTTCGACTACGATCCCCATAGCGCCCTGCTGACTCAATCCGGTAACAGCCAGGGCGAGCAGCTGTTCGACTACGACAGCAGCGGGCATCTGCGCCTGGAGTCCTGGAAGGACACGGTCTCCGGTCGGCAATGGCAGACGCGCTTCACCCATACCCTCAACGGGCGTCCATTGACCCGCATGGCAGTCGATGGCCTGACTAGCACTTACACCTACGACGCCCTTGCCCGGCTGCAGAGCGCCAGCCAGGGTCAGATTCAGGCTACGTTCGAATACGACGACCTTGGCCAGGTTTGCCTGATCACTACCCGCAACCTGCATACCGATCAGACGCTGACGACCGCACTGGCATTCGACGACCAGGGCCGAGAGATCACCCGGGCCATGACCCTGGACGGGCAGCCGGCCCAGACCATCACGCAGACCTACCGCGCCGACAATCGCTTGCTACGCCGCGAACTGACCCTCGGCGCTCAAACGCAGTTGCTGGAAGCTTTTGACTACGATTCCCGCGGCAGGATGGTGCTGCACAGCTGCGAAGGCCCGGGATTGCCCAAGGACCGCTACGGCAATGGCATCCGCGAGCAGCTGTTTGCCTTTGATGCGCTGGATAACGTCACCGCGGTCTACACCCTGTTCGACGACTGCAGCCGGGACGAGGCCGTCAGTACGTTCGCCCCGGACGATCCCTGCCAACTGCGCGGTATCAGCCACAGCCACCCGGACTACACCGATTGCACGTTCGAATACGACGACGATGGCAACCTGCTGCGCGATGAGAATGGCCAGAGCCTGCACTACGACAGCCAGGGCCGCCTGTTGCGGGTTACCGTCCCCAGTGGCGAAAGCGTCAGCGCGTACCGCTACGACGCTCACAACCAGCTGCTGGGCATCTCCCGCGGGGCCCAGGCCGAAACGCTGTACTTCTATGACGACGAACGCCTGAGCAGCACCGAGCAGGACGGCCGCAAGACCCACTTCCTGTACCTGGCCGACCAACCCCTGGGCCAGCAACGCCAGGACGTCCCCGAGGACACCTTGTTGCTCATGACCGACGCCAAGCACACCGTGCTGGCCGAGAGCAGCCGGAACGAGCTGCGTCAGGCGGTCTATAATGCCTATGGCGAGCGCCATCCGGACGACGATCTGGAATGCCTGCTCGGCTTCAACGGCGAAGTTCGAGACGAGACGAGCGGCTGGTACTTGCTGGGGCGCGGCTACCGGGCCTACAACCCGACGCTGATGCGCTTTCACAGCCCGGATTCCCTCAGCCCGTTCGGTGCCGGCGGCATCAATCCCTACGTGTACTGCGCCGGCGACCCGATCAATTTCGTCGACCCCACGGGCCACGCCAATCGAGGCGTAAACTGGATGGGGGTGCTGGGAGGATTGTTGTCAGCTATCGGCATCGCTCTCACCGTCGCCGCGGTAGTGATCGCGCCGCCGGTGGGGGCAGCGGCCGTCGCCTTCACCGGCGCCTTCACCGGCGTCGGCGTTGGCTTCGGCGCTTACGGCGTGTACGAGGGAGTCATGGCCACCCAAGCGACCCGTTTGAAGGATCGGGAGAAACATGCGACCAGTTCGGTGATTTCCGGTGGGCTGGATGTGGCCTTTGGTTTATTCGGGCTCTCGCAGGCGGTCAAAGCCGCCAGAAAGGCCGCGGAGGCCGCAAAGACCGCCAGCGCAAGCAAGCAGTTCACTTCCCAAATGACCCAGACCAATCCTTTCTATCACGGTCGCAACGCGGCGAGTGATGTCAACGGTGCCGCGACACGCTCCGTTACCAGCCAAGGGACGCAGGTTCCACCACCCGTGCCACCAAAACCTAGACGAGTGCCGCCAGCCACGCCTGTCACACCTCCCTCCCGCCTGTTGTCGGAGCCCGTCGTACCCGCACAGGTTACGCCGCGGCCCCAAGGAGCTCAATCGTCCGGGGGGATGGGCCGCTCATCCAAATGGAACTTTGCCGACCTCAATGAAAAACAGACCAATGCGACCGTGCCCTCTGGCTTGGCAACCAAGTCCTATATGCCACAAGAACTTGGCGATGTAACACCAGCGCAGAGCGCAATGGCCCTTAAACAACGGCTAGGCAACCAAATATCCACAGTGCTCCTGTCCCCCCTTTCCTGATATTGACAATCGGCACAGGGAACGATCTTTCACAGGCCGCTCCCCTGCTACCCCCCCGGCATACGGGTCCACACCGGACGGCTCGATAGATTGAAGGTATGAGAATCGCACCAGACTCAGCCTGTCGAACCATGCCACATCCAATACTCGATCAAGCTCAGAGCGGCTGGTATGCCGCCCACAACATGAGTTTGCCACCAAGACTGCGCCCATGCCGGGCGCACCACGACAAAGGGCTCCACCAATTAAAGTGGAGCCCTTTGCGTTCCCCCTAACATCTCCACATACATCCCGCCTCCGGAATGAGAGTTCTCTCATATTCCCCGCCCCGCCGCGTTTCCTAGAATCCCGCCGTCGAGACAACACAGCGACTCCCCACTCACAACGACCGTGAGTGTCACCGGCACCGTCTCGCCCCGTGAACGCCGGAACAATTCATCAAAGGACGACTCGTTATATGAAAAACTCGCTATTCATCCTCCCCCTTGGCCTGGCTCTGGGCCTGGTGGCGACTTCGGCATTCGCCACCACCGGGACGATCAACTTCGCCGGCAGGATCAGCTCGGCCACCTGCCCGATCGAAATCGTCAATCCCGAAAGCGGCGCCGTCAGCAACCTGGTGCCCCTGGGCACGGTGGACTCCGGTCATTTCAGCGGGGTGGACTCGGAAGTGGGCGGCCGCGGCTTCCAGATGCGCCTGACACCGGGCAGCACCTGCGTGATGGACCCGACCAAGCTCAACGCCACCGTTACGTTCACCTCGGTCCAGGGCGCCAACGGCGATTACTACGGCATCAAGAACGGTGCCGGCGCGGCCAGCGGCGTGGCCATGGCCATCCGCGACAAAACCAACCAGCTGGTCAAGCCCGGCACTGCCTCGTCGGTCTATCCGCTGAGCGAAACCGACCCTAGCCTGATGTATTTCACTGCCCTGTACGTCGCCACCTCCACGACGATCACACCCGGCCCGGCCGAGGCGGATGTGAACTTCCGCGTCGACATCAACTGATCCCCCCGCCTGGCTGAAAACAACGGGCTGCATGGCCCGTTGTCCTGGCCGCTATTCAGACTCAGGGATGAAACCCATGCTCCATTTCTCCAAGTACCCTGCGCCGCCCAGGGCGGGTTGGCTCGCCTGCCTGCTGCTCGGCGCCAGCGGACTCTGGCTTCCCGCCAGCCATGCCGCGCTCACGATCAACAGCACCCGGGTGGTCTTCGAGGGCGGCAAGCGCAACGTCGCCGTAACCGTCACCAATCCCAGCGGCAAGCCGTTCGCGGTGCAGACCTGGGTCAATACTCAGGCCGATGACCAGACCACCGCAGTGCCGTTCATGGCCTCGCCGCCACTGTTTCGCCTGAATGCCCGCAAGGAACAACAGGTGCAGATCCATGGCTTGCCCAATACATTGCCCCAGGATCGCGAATCGCTCTTCTACTTCAACGTCCAGGAAATTCCCCAGCGCGAGGCCGAAGGCGGCAATCAGCTGAACATCGCCCTGCGCACCCGAATCAAGTTGTTCTACCGCCCCGCCGGGCTCCGGCTGCACCTGCCAGATGCCCTGAAGCAGTTGAGCTGGTCGGTGAAAAACATCGAGGGCGAGCGGCGGCTGGTGGTGAACAACCCCACGCCCTTTCACATGTCTTTCGTGCGGATCGACATCAAGGCCAACGGTCAGACCGTCCAGCTGAAGAACGCCGCCATGGCCCATCCCGTGGCGGTGCAGAGCTATGGGCTGAACGGCTTGAAGCCAGGCCCGGGGATGCAGGTGAGTTTTTCCGTGATCACCGACTACGGCGGTTACACGGCGCCCCTGACGTCGCCTGTCGTCCTCGATCTTTAACAGTGGCGGAGTTGCCCATGTCTTATCGCCTTCGCCCCGGGAGCCTGCCTTCTGCCTGCCGTTTCGCTCACCTGATCCTGGTCACCGGCTTCGTCCTGCTGGAAGGTCGCAGCGCACAGGCCAATACGGCCATCCAATTCCAATCCAGCTTCATGCGTCAGCTCGATGGCTACGCCAGCGACGTTGGGGCGCTGGCGCTGGATACCTTGTCCGCCAGCCAGGACCTCGCGCCGGGACGTTACCTGGTGAGCATCGAGGTCAACCGCGCGTTTTTCGAGCAGCGAGAGATCGAGTTCACCGCCAACGCCCAGGGGGATGGCCTGACACCTTGCCTGTCGCCATCCCTGCTCGAAGAAATGGGCGTCAGACTTGACACCCTTGAACAACCCGCGACGACACTCGGTGCCTGCATCGACCTGCCAAGGCTGGTCCCCGGCGCGCAACTGGAGCTCGATAGCAGCCGACTGACGTTGTCGGTCTCCATCCCGCAGATTGCCCTGCGCCGCGATGTGGCCGGCTATGTCGACCCGGCCCTGTGGGACCCGGGTATCAACTCGGCGTTCGTGAACTATCAGGTCACCGCTCAGCAAGGGCGCAACCGCATGGGCAGCAGCGACAGCCAGGACCTGTACCTCAACAGCGGCCTTAACCTGGGCCCCTGGCACTTGCGCAGCAATAACGCGTTTCGCAGCGACGCCCAGGGCGAGCGCAAATGGTCGCGCGCCTACACCTATATCCAGCGCGACCTGCCTGGCCTCCGTTCACAGATGACCCTCGGGGAAACCTACACCCCGGGCGACGTGTTCAGAAGCATCCCCATCCGGGGCGTGCAGGTCGCCTCGGACATGAGCATGCTGCCCGATTCCCAGCAAAACTATGCGCCGGTAGTGCGGGGCGTGGCGCAGACCCGGGCGCGGTTGGAAATCCGTCAGAACGGGTACCCGATCTACTCCACCTATGTCAGCCCCGGCCCCTACGAGATCAATGACCTGACCACCGCTGGGGGCAGCGGCGAGCTGGAAATCATCCTGACCGAGTCCGACGGCCAGGTACGGCGTTTCACCCAACCCTACGCGACCCTCAACAACCTGCTGCGCGAAGGCGTCTGGCGCTACAGCGCGACGTTGGGGCGCTATAACGCACCGTCGTTTTCCGCAGACAATGCCATGCTCTGGCAAGGAACGATGGCGGCCGGTGTGGGCTGGAACTCGACGCTCTATGGCGGCTTGATGGCCAATGAATTCTATCGGGCCGGCACCCTGGGCATAGGCAAGAACTTTGGCAGTATCGGCGCTCTGTCTTTCGATGTGACGCGCTCGGCCGCCGAGATCGCCGCCGGGGCCGGCAGTCGCGATGTCCAGGGCCTGAGCTACGCGGTGAAATACGGCAAGACCTTCGAAACCCGCACCAACCTGCGTTTCGCCGGCTACCGCTACTCCACCGAAGGCTACCGGGACTTCAGCGAAGTCGTACGCGAGCGCAGCGCCGACCGCTACTTCGTGGGCAACCGGCGCAGCCTGCTGGAAGCATCGGTGTTCCAGCACTTCGGTTCGAGCAGTTCAGTGAGCCTGACCCTGTCTCAGGAAGACTTCTGGCGCTCCGATTATCAGCGGCGACAGTTCCAGTTCAACCTCAGTACCCGCCATGACACCGTCAGCTACAACCTCTACGCATCGCAATCGCTGAGTGATCGCCAGCACAACGACCGGCAGATCAGCGTAAGCATCTCGATGCCTATGGAATTCGGCCGCTCGACCACCGCCACCTTCGATGTGCGCCAGAGCGCCGGTGAGTTCGATCAGCGCGCGTCCCTGGCCGGACGTAACGACAGCGACCTGCTCAACTACCGGGTGTCGCTGTCCAACAGCGAGCGGAGCAAACAGACCGGCGAATTTTCCCTGGGCTACCAGGCCCCTTTCGCCAGCCTGGGCGCAGGCGTAGCCCAGGGCCCGGACTACAACAACCTGTCGCTCAACGCCAGCGGCGCATTGCTGCTCCACGGCGACGGCCTGGAGCTGGGGCCTTACCTGGGCGAAACCAGCGGCCTGGTTCACGTTCCGGACATTGCCGGAGTCGGCCTGCTCAATGCCGCCAGCGCCAGGACCAACGACCGCGGCTATGCCCTGATTCCCTACCTGCAACCGTATCGGATCAACCGGGTGATTCTCAACACCGAACAGTTGGACCCGGGCGTGGCGATCGACAACGGCGTGACCCAGGTGGTGCCAAGGCGTGGCGCCGTGGTCAAGACCACCTTTTCCGCCCGCCGGGTGCACCGGCTGTTGCTGACCACTCGCGATGCCAATGGCGGCCCGCTGCCTTTCGGCGCCCAGGTGAGCGACGCCCAGGGGGAGGTCTTGGGGGTCGTCGGCCAGGCCGGCCAGATGCTCCTGGGCACCGGCGAAGGCAAGCAAACCCTGTCGGTGCGCTGGGGCGACACCACCGACGAGCGCTGCCGCTTGCAATTCGACGTGTCAGCCATGCCCCTGGAACAAGGCTATCGGGTGCAAAGCCTGGTGTGCCGTTGAGCACCGACAGCCATCTGCGTGGACGCGCGCCCGGTGCGTCCACCTCCATCTGCCAAGGATTGAACATGACTTCAGCCAGAATTTTCCAGCCTATGCTGTTGGCGCTCGCCGTCACCAGCCTGATGCCTTGGGACACGGCCTACGCCGCTGATAGAAACAACGACAACACCTGCTTCTGGGGCAGCGACAACGGGCGGATCCGCTACGAGCCCGACGTGGGTGCGCTGTACGTGGCCAGAGATGCCCGGGTAGGGGACGTGATCGGCCCGGGACCACGCTCGTTCACCCTGGGGGGCAACGGATCCAGCGTGTGGTGCAGGCTCACCGACCCGCAGAATTACCGACTGACCCTGGACGTGGCGGCCAGCGTTCCGCCGGTGCCCGTTTCGCCCTGGCGCAATGTGCTGACCACCAACATCCCGGGGGTCGGCGCGCTGATCACGTTCGGCGGCAATTACGACGGCTCCCATCCCCAGCTGTGGCGCCTCAACACCCGGGACAGTACGGTGCCGTTCGACGCATACATCGATTGGTTCCTGCCCACCAGCCTGCAGCACAGCGTTTTGCGCGGCACCGTTACGCTGATCAAGACCGGCCCCATCGATCCCGGCCGGCATATGCTCGATAGCGGCAGGGAAATGCTCAGCGTTTCGTTTACCAACGTGCCCAATGCGATGGGCCTGTACCTGGCCGGCTCCGTGACCCAGGCCGAATGCAGCCTGTCGGCCAATCCGGTGAGCGCCGATCCCGTGGAGCTGGGCGACTGGCCCCACTCCCACTTCACCGGCGAAGACCAGACCACCGACCCGG
>Ga0307405_10000317_pt1 | contig 17864 bp, 9 predicted proteins | sample 322Cmetagenome_2_FD_203311 | JGI IMG/M metagenome (GOLD analysis project Ga0307405, IMG submission 203311) | Maize rhizosphere microbial communities from greenhouse at UC Davis, California, United States - 322HYB-C-1 | ecosystem: Host-associated > Plants > Roots > Rhizosphere > Soil | place...
ATCCAGGCGAGCCAGACGGCGGATGCCGCACAAACACCGGCACCCGCATCGGCACCGGCATCGGCTTCGGCACAGGCCGGCGCCATCACGACCGCTACCGCCGCCGCTGCCGCAGCGGCTTCCCACCCGAGCCTGTCAGTCACTCCGGTGGCCGAGCTGCACCCGGTGCAGCAGGCGATGGTCGAGTGCCACGGCTCGCAATGCGGCTTCTGCACCCCCGGCTTCGTGATGTCGATGTGGTCCGCCTACGAGCGCAGCAACGCGTGCGGTGCCAGGCCGACGCGCCAGCAGATGGCCGACGAGCTGTCCGGCAACCTGTGCCGCTGCACCGGCTACCGCCCGATCCTCGATGCCGGCGAGCGCATGTTCGAGCTGCCGCGCGCCGCCCTCGACACCGCGCCGGTGATCGCCGCGCTGCAGACGCTGCAGGCCGATCCGGCGCTGCGCTACGGCGCCGACGGCGCGCGCCTCGACGCGCCGCGGACGCTCGACGAGCTCGCCGCCGCGCGCGTCGAGCGCCCGCAGGCGACCCTGCTGTCGGGCTCGACCGACATCGGCCTCTGGGTCACGAAGCTGTTCCGCGAGCTGCCCGACCTGATCTACGTCGGCGAGGTGGCCGAGCTGAAGCGCATCGAGCGGCGCGCCGACGCCGTCCGGATCGGCGCCGGTGCCTCCCTCGAGGACGCGTTCCGCGCGCTGGTGCGCGAGTGGCCGACCCTCGAGGACGTCTGGCTGCGCTTTGCCTCGGTGCCGATCCGCAACGCCGGCACGATGGGCGGCAACGTCGCGAACGGCTCGCCGATCGGCGACAGCGCGCCGGTGCTGATGGCGCTCGACGCCGCGATCGAGCTGCGCCGCGGCGCCGGGGTGCGTTCGATGGCGCTCGCCGACTTCTACGTCGACTACATGAAGAACCGCCTCGAGCCGGGCGAATTCGTGCAGGCGGTGACGGTGCCGCTCGGCCGGCCCGCCCAAGTGCGCGCCTACAAGATGTCGAAACGCTTCGATTGCGACATCTCGGCGGTCTGCGCCGGCCTCGCGATCGAGCTCGACGGCGACACCGTGCGCACCGCGCGCTTCGCATTCGGAGGGATGGCGGCGACCGTCAAGCGCGCCGCGCGCGCCGAAGCCGCGCTGGTCGGCCAGCCGTGGAACGAGACGTCATTGAAGGCCGCACAGCAGGCGCTCGCCGACGACTACAAGCCGCTCAGCGACATGCGGGCGAGCGCCGGCTACCGGCTGCAGGTGGCGCAGAACCTGCTGCGCCGGTTCTGGCTCGAGACCCGGACCGCCGATCCCCTTCCGGCCGACCGGTTGAGCGTCTGGAGCACGATGGCGCATGACGCACTGCGCGAGGCGCCTGCCCGTGCGGTCGCGGTGCTCGAAGGAGGTGCGCGATGAACAAGGCGATCGATCTCGCGGTGCTGCAACCTCCCGCTGCACTGCTCGAACCCTCGACGGCCCGCGAGACGCGCGTCGACGTCGCCGGCGAAGCGAAGGCGTTCGCCCAGGGCGCCCGCGTCGGCATCAGCCGGCCGCATGAATCGGCCCATCTGCACGTCGCCGGCGCGGCGCCCTACGTCGACGACCTGCCCGAGCTTGCCGGCACCTTGCACGCGGCGCTCGGCCTGTCGCCGGTCGCGCACGGCCGCATCACCGCGATGCACCTCGACCGGGTGCGCGCGCTGCCCGGCGTCGTCGCGGTGCTGTCGGCGGCCGACATCCCGGGGCCGAACGACTGCGGCGCGATCATCCACGACGACCCGATCCTCGCCGACGGCGAAGTGCGCTACGTCGGCCAGCCGGTGTTCGCGGTGGTCGCCGCGACGCGCGACGCCGCGCGGCGCGCCGCTGCGCAGGCGAAGAAGGTGCTCGTGATCGAGGCGCTGCCGCCGATCCTGACGCCGGAGGCTGCGCACCGGGCCGGCCAGTACGTGCTGCCGCCGATGCACCTGAAGCGCGGCGACGCACGAAGCGCGATCGATGCGGCGCCGCATCGATTGAAAGGCCGCCTCGATGTCGGCGGCCAGGAACAGTTCTATCTCGAGGGCCAGATCTCGTACGCGATCCCGCAGGAGAACGACGGCCTGCTCGTGCACTGCTCGACCCAGCACCCGAGCGAGATGCAGCACCTCGTCGCGCATGCGCTGAACCTGCATTCGCACCACGTGCAGGTGCAGTGCCGACGGATGGGCGGCGGCTTCGGCGGCAAGGAGTCGCAGTCGGCGCAGTTCGCCTGCATCGCCGCCATCGCCGCGAAGACGCTGCAGCGGCCGGTCAAGCTCCGCGTCGACCGCGACGACGACTTCCTGATCACCGGGCGCCGCCATTGCTTCTGGTACGAGTACGAGGTCGGCTACGACGACGCCGGCCGGCTGCTCGGCGCCGAGCTGACGATGGTCTCGCGAGCCGGCCATTCGGCCGACCTGTCGGGGCCGGTGATGACGCGCGCGATCTGCCACTTCGACAATGCCTACTTCGTTCCCGACGTCGCGATCCACGGCTACTCGGGCAAGACCAACACGCAGAGCAACACCGCGTTCCGCGGCTTCGGCGGCCCGCAGGGCGCGATCGCGATGGAGCACATCCTCGATTCGATCGCGCGCACGCTCGGCCGCGATGCGCTCGACGTGCGCCGGCTCAACTTCTACGGCACGACCGACCGCAACGTCACGCCGTACGGCCAGGTCGTCGAGGACAACGTGATCCATGCGCTGGTCGACCAGCTCGAGGCCGACAGCGACTACCGGGCGCGCCGCGCCGCGATCGCCGCATACAACGCGACCAGCCCGGTGCTGAAGCGCGGCCTCGCGCTGACGCCGGTCAAGTTCGGGATCTCGTTCAACGTCGTCCACCTGAACCAGGCCGGCGCGCTGGTCCACGTCTACGCCGACGGCTCGATCCTCGTCAACCACGGCGGCACCGAGATGGGCCAGGGCCTGAACACGAAGGTCGCGCAGGTCGTCGCCCACGAGCTCGGCGTCTCGTTCGAATCGGTGCGCGTCACCGCGACCGACACCCAGAAAGTCGCGAACACCTCGGCCACCGCGGCCTCGACCGGCAGCGACCTGAACGGCAAGGCCGCGCAGGACGCCGCACGCCAGATCCGCGAGCGCCTCGCCGCGTTCGCGGCGCAGCACTACGGCGGGGAGGCCGGCGAGGTGCGCTTCGCGAACGGCAACGTCGAGGTCGGCCCGACCGACCCGGTCGTCCACGGCAATTCGCTGCACGGCAAGCAAGCCGCCGACAACGCGCCGGCGCGCCGCACGGTCACGTTCGCCGAGCTGATCACGCAGGCCTACATGGGACGCGTGCAGCTCTGGTCCGACGGCTTCTACGCGACGCCCGGCCTGCACTGGGACAAGGACACGCTGCAGGGCAAGCCGTTCTACTACTACGCGTACGGCGCCGCGGTCAGCGAGGTCGTCGTCGACACGCTGACCGGCGAGTGGAAGCTGCTGCGCGCCGACGTGCTGCACGACGCCGGCCGCTCGCTGAACCCGGCCGTCGACATCGGCCAGGTGGAGGGCGGCTTCATCCAGGGCATGGGCTGGCTGACGATGGAAGAGCTGGTCTGGCATCCGCAGACCGGCCTGCTGACGACGCACGCGCCGAGCACCTACAAGATTCCGACCGCGAACGACTGTCCCGCCGTCTTCAACGTGCGCCTGTTCGAGGCCGATGCGGTCGCCGACACGATCCACCGCAGCAAGGCGACCGGCGAGCCGCCGCTGCTGCTGCCGTTCTCGGTGTTCTATGCGATCCGCGATGCGGTCTCGGCCGCGGGCGAGCACAAGGTCGACCCGCCGCTGACGGCACCGGCGACGAGCGAGTCGATCCTGCGCGCGGTCACCGCGGTGCAGGCCGGCTGAGGCAGCGCGATGGCGTCGCTTCGCAGCCTCGCGACCGACTGTCTCGATGCCGATCGGCGCGCCGTCGTCGTCGAAGTGATCGAGGCGCGCGGCTCGGCGCCGCGCGAAGCCGGCACGCGGATGCTGGTCGATGCCGAGCGCGCGGTGGGCACGATCGGCGGCGGCCACCTCGAGCTGAAGGCGATCGACGAGGCGCGCGCGATGCTGCGGCACGGCGACCTGACGGCGCGCACCCGCCACTACCCGCTCGGCCCGGCGCTCGGCCAGTGCTGCGGCGGTGCGGTGACCTTGTCGCTGTCGACGCTCGATGCCGCGGCGCTCGCGGCGTGGCCCGAGACGGCAGCGCGCTTTCATCTGCAGCTCTATGGCGCCGGCCACGTCGGCCGTGCGATCGCACGCGCGCTGGCGCCGATGAACGTGGTCGTCGACTGGATCGACGAGCGCGAGGACGAATTCCCGCCTTCGATGATCGACGGTGCCGACGTGCCGTGGCCGTCGCACATCCGGCCGGTCAGCGTCGACGGCGTCGAGGGTGAAGTCGCGACGGCACCGCCCGGTGCGTTCTACCTCGTGCTGACGCATCGCCACGACCTCGACCTGCGAATTGCCGAGGCGATCCTGCGGCGCGCCGACTTCGCCTTCTTCGGCTTGATCGGCTCGAAGACGAAGCGCCGCCAGTTCATCCACCGCTTCGAGGAGCGCGGCATCGCCGCCTCGTCGATCGCACGGATGACCTGCCCGATCGGCCTGCCGGGCATCGAGGGCAAGGAGCCGGAGACGATCGCGGCGGCCGTCGTCGCGCAACTGCTGATGGTGTCGGGCCGTGGCGTCGACAGCGTCGATCGCGACGAAAGGCACGCCGTTTGCTCGTCGATGCGAACCCGGCAGGCTTCGGAGATCGACGATGGCAACCACCGGCACGGCGCGCGCGCCGCGGCAGGTCGCGGAGAACGGTAGAACCGCATCGACGCCACTGGCCATGCGCCGGCTTGCAGCGCCGTCGGCTCTGCGCAGAGCGTCGTCGCGGATCGCGAAGACGAATGACATCTGCGACGGTGTCGAGTCGGCACGCTTCGCGCCGTCGCCGATGGCGAGCCGTCAAGACCTCCGCTGCGCATCGGATCGGCTTGCGGCCGATCGGCCCTGAACCGATGGCCGAAGCGCTCGCGAAGTACTGGCAGAAGCGCAATTTCGGCATCACGCCGGAGCCGCGCGGCACGACCGTCAAGGGCGGCAAGTCGCTTTCGTTCGTGATCCAGAAGCATGCCGCGACCCGACTCCACTACGACTTCCGGCTCGAGCTCGACGGCACGCTGAAGAGCTGGGCGGTGCCGAAAGGGCCGAGCCTGGATCCGTCGCAGAAGCGGATGGCGGTGCACGTCGAGGACCATCCGCTCGCGTACGGCAGCTTCGAGGGCACGATCCCGGAGAACCAGTACGGCGCCGGCGACGTGATCGTCTGGGACCGCGGCAGCTGGTATCCCGATGGCGATCCGACGGCCGGCTACCGCGCCGGCAAGCTGAAGTTCCGCCTCGACGGCGAGAAGCTGCAAGGCACCTGGATGCTGGTCCGCATGCACGGACGCGAGTCCGAGCGGCAGGAGCCTTGGCTGCTGATCAAGGACCGCGATGCGAATGCGCGGCGGGCCGACGAATACAGCATCGTCGACGCGCTGCCGAACAGCGTGGTGTCGCAACGCGCGGTCGTCGAGACGCCGAGGGGCAAGGCGCGGTCGACGTCGGCAGCGAAAACGACGGGCGCAACGAACGGCTCGAAGGCGGCGACCGCCGCAAAGGGCGCGTCTTCAGCGAAGTCGGCGACTGACGCGAGGTCGGCGACCGGCGCGAAGGCTGCGACACCTGCGAAGGCCGCGAGAACGACAGCCGGCTCGAAGACTGCAACCGCCGCGACCGGCAGGAACAGCACCGACGCGACGCCGACCGAGCCCTCGGCACCGACCGGAGCGCGTGCAGCGCGCACGAAGATGAAGAAACCGTCGAGCCCTGCACCGGCCATGCCGCCCGGCGCGGTCCCTGCCGCCTTGCCCGACACGCTCGCCCCCGAACTGGCGACGCTGGTCCGCGAAGTGCCGACCGAGGGCGACTGGTCGTACGAGATCAAGTTCGACGGCTACCGCGTGCTCGCCCGGATCGAGCGCGCAAAGGTGCGCCTCGTGACCCGCAACGGCAACGACTGGACGACGAAGCTGAAGGGCGTTGCCGCGGCGATCGAGAAGCTCGGCATCGAATCAGCCTGGCTCGACGGCGAGATCGTCGTCCTCGGCGAGCACGGTGCTTCCGATTTCGGCGCGCTGCAGAACGCGTTCGACGCCGGCGGCGCGTCGATCCGCTACTTCGTGTTCGACCTGCCGTACTGGGACGGCCACGACCTGCGCCAGGTCCCGCTCGGCGAGCGGCGCGCGCTGCTCGGCAGCCTGCTCGCCGAGACCGACGGTGTGGTTCGCTTCAGCGAGGACTTCGAGTCCGACGCGAGCGACATCCTGCGCAACGCCTGCCGCCTGCACCTCGAAGGCGTGATCGGCAAGCGCGTCGGCTCGGCCTACGTCGCCGGCCGCACGCGCGACTGGATCAAGCTGAAGTGCACCTTGCGCCAGGAGTTCGTGATCGGCGGCTTCACCGAGCCGCAGGGCTCGCGCACCGGCCTCGGCGCGCTGCTGCTCGGCATCCACGACGAACGCGGGCGCCTCCGCTACGCCGGCAACGTCGGCACCGGCTTCGACGTCAAGACGCTCGGCGCGCTGCGCAAGCAACTGACCGCGATCGAGGCGACGCAGACCCCGTTCGTCGACAAGCCGCGCGCCGGCCGCGCGACCTGGGTCGAGCCGAAGCTGGTCGCCGAGATCTCGTTCTCGGAATGGACGCGCGACGGCAAGGTGCGCCACGCGGTCTTCCACGGCCTGCGCAGCGACAAGCCGCCGACGGCCATCGCGCGCGAAGTCGCCGCGCCGGCACCCGGTGGCGCGCTGCCGGAGGAGCCGGCGAAGGCGGCGAAGAAAGCGCGCTCGGCGAAGACAACCGAAGCGGCAAAGCCGGGCGTTACCGCGCGCACCCTCACGAAAGGGACCGCGACCGCGCCGGTCCCCGCGCTGCCGCTGTCGGTCAAGGTCACCCACCCCGAACGCGTGATCGATCCGAAGGGCGGCCACACGAAGCGCGACCTCGTCGACTACTACCTGCACGCCGCGCGCCGCATCCAGCCGCACCTGCAGGGCCGCCCGGTCGCGCTGGTGCGTGCGCCGGCCGGGGTCGGCGGCCAGCACTTCTTCCAGAAGCACAGCGGCTCGCTGCACATCGACGACCTCGTCGAGCTGCCCGAGGCGCTCGACCCCGGCCATCCGCCGCTGATCGAGATCGACAGCTTCACCGCGCTGATCTCGGCGGCGCAGATGAACGTCGTCGAGTTCCACACCTGGAACGCGACCTCGCGCGCGATCGAGAAGCCGGACCGGATGACGTTCGACCTCGACCCGGGCGAAGGCGTCGGCTGGGCCGCGATGGTCGAGGCCGCTCGCATGACGCGCGCGCTGCTCGATGCGATCGGCCTCGTCGCCTTCGTGAAGACGAGCGGCGGCAAGGGCCTGCACGTCGTCGTGCCGCTCATGCCGCGCGAAGGCTGGGACGACGTCAAGGACTTCTCGCGCGAGGTCGTCGAGCGCCTCGCCGAGCTCGCGCCGGACAAGCTGGTCGCGAAGAGCGGCCCGAAGAACCGGGTCGGCCGGATCTTCGTCGACTACCTGCGCAACGGCCGCGGCGCGACCACTGCTGCGGCCTACTCGGCGCGTGCGCGGGCCGGGCTCGGCGTCTCGGTGCCGTGCGACTGGGACGAGCTCGACGCGCTGCGAGGCGGCGACCACTGGACCATCGCGAACGCGCACGAGCGCCTCGAGGCGGCCACCGACCCGTGGGCCGAGTACGCGCGCTGCCGGCAGGCGCTGGGTGCGGCACGCAAGGCGTTGCGCCGCGGCGTCGCGGCATGACAACGCCCCGGCCACGCCCCCATGCATCGGGGATTTCCGGCCTGAGCGGGCGCGGCGAGACTGTCGACCAGCGCCCGAAGGCCATTCGCCCGGAACCGATGACCGATGCGATGCTGCACCGATCACCTTGAAACGAACACCTCGGATGCCAACGGAGTCGATATGGAGCCCACTTTCTTCGCCCAGTACAAGGGCTTCGAGTTCCACTGCTCGCCGACCCGCCTGCACGGCGGCGGTTTCGTTCCACGCCTGCTGATCTCGGCCGACTACGGCGCGAGCGAGGTCGACATCCCGGTCCCCGTCCAGGGCCCGCCGTATGTCGATGCCACCGAAGCGGCGCACCGCTCGTTCTGGCAGGGCCGGCGCTGGGTCGACGCGGGCGAGTTCGCCGCGACGTCGCCGGTTCCGCACGCCCTCAGCTTCGCCGCCGACGCGAACTGAGTCGGCCGCGGGGCTGCGCCGCACGCGCGCTGCGCATCCGTCCGCCGCACGGTAAGGTGTCCGGGTCACGACCTCCCGCCAGGATCGCCCGATGGCCTTCCGCACGCTGCTCTACCGCTATTTCTTCTTCGGCTGGCTGTTCCGCGACGTCACGCGCGGCAGCCTGTTCGAGCGCTCGGCGGCGTGGCGACACAACGTGGCGCAGGCCCGTTGGCTGCCGACCTACATGCGGCGCTGGTTCGTCGTCGGCGCGCTGCTGTACGCGGCCGGCAGCTTCGTCGAGCTGGTGATCGGCGCGCCGCTCGCGTCCGCGCTGCTCTACGTGCCGAGCGCGCTCAGCGTGCCGATCAACGCGGTGACCATTGCCGCCTGGGCCGGCCTGAAGGCGCTGTCGGGTCCGCTCTGAGCGGACCCCGTCCGACCCGGATCAGTTCCTCCGCTGCCCGGCGGCTCGGCCGCCCCTCGGCGCTCGTGTGCATCGATGTCATTCGCGCGACAGCGCGGCGCGGCTTTGTCCGACGAACTGCCCGCAAAGCCGGTGACTATCATGACCCAGCAGCTTCCCGGTCCGCGTGTCCGCCAGGACCATCCCCGACTCCATGGACCCCGACCAGAGCGAAGAAGACCACGCCGGCATCGACGACGACGCCGTCCCGACGCGCGGTTACGCGACCTTGCCGGTGGTCGGTCTGGGCGGTTCGGCGAGCAGCGTGCCGTCGCTGCAGGCCTTCTTCCGATCGATGCCGGCCGACTCGGGCATGGCGTTCATGATCGCGATGCACCCCGATCCGAGCCAGCACGTGGCCCTCGCCGATGCGCTTCGCTCCGCCACCCGGATGCCGGTGCAGGACCTCGACGGCGCCCAGGCGATCGAAGCGAACCGCGTGTACGTGCTGCCGACCGGCAAGACGCTGCATGCCTACGACGGCAAGATGGAGGTGCTCGACGCACGTCCGAACCGCGGCCGCCACGTGGCGGTCGATCTGTTCTTCCGCAGCCTCGCCGACAGCCACGGGCCGCATGCATCGGCGGTGGTGCTGTCGGGCAGCGACGGCGACGGCGCGATCGGCATCAAGCGCATCAAGGAGCGCGGCGGCCTGGCGATCGCGCAGGACCCCAACGACGCGGTTCAGGGCAGCATGCCGCGCCACGCGATCGCGACCGGCATGGTCGACTGGGTGCTGCCCGCCGACGAGATGCCGGCCCGCCTGATCGAGTACCACCGCCTCGAGCGCAGCATCAGCCTGCCGCCCGAAGACGGCCCGCAGCCGGCCGAAGCGGCGGCCTCCGGCGATGGCCCGAACGAGACCGCGCTGCGCGAGGTGCTGCGCTTCCTGCGGGTGCGCACCGGGCACGACTTCTCGTACTACAAGCGGGCGACGGTGCTGCGCCGGATCGCACGCCGGATGCAGGTCAACGGTGCGAACGACATGCCGGCCTACGTGCACGTGCTGCGCACGGCGTCGGGCGAGGCCGGCGCACTGCTGCAGGACCTGCTGATCAGCGTCACCAACTTCTTCCGCGACGCCCACTGCTTTGGTGCACTCGAGGCGCTGATTCCCGCGCTGTTCCGCAGCGCCGGGCCGGCCGACGCGCTGCGAGTCTGGGTGCCGGCCTGCGCGACCGGCGAGGAGGCCTACTCGATCGCGATCCTGCTGGCCGAGTACGCCCGCACGCTCGACGCTCCGCCTTCGCTGCAGGTCTTCGCGACCGACCTCGACGCGCAGTCGATCGCGACCGCCCGCGCGGCGATCTACCCGGAGACGATCGAGGCGGACGTGTCGGCCGAGCGGCTGGCGCGCTTCTTCGTCAAGCAGCATCTCGGCTACCGGGTCCGGCGCGAGATCCGCGAAACCGTGCTGTTCGCGACGCACGACCTGCTGAAGGACCCGCCGTTCTCGCGCCTCGACCTGATTTCCTGCCGCAACCTGCTGATCTACCTGACGCGCGAGGCCCAGGACCGCGCGCTCGACGTCTTCCACTTCGCGCTGCGCTCGAAAGGCAAGCTCTTCCTCGGCGCTTCGGAGAGCGTCCACGAGGGCAACCCGCAGTTCTCGGTCGTCGACAAGAGCGCGCGCCTCTACGCCCAGCGGCCGTCGGTGCGCGCGAAGCTGCCCTCGTTGCCGGGACCCGGCACGGCGGCGATGAACCTGCCCGGCGTTCCGACCGGCTTCCGGATGGTGCCGGCCCGACCGTCACTGCCGGCAGCTGCCACCCCGCCGGCGCTGGCGCTGCGGCCCGATGCGCCGAACGAGTCGCGCGCCGCATCCTGGGCGCAGCTGCATTTCCGACTGCTCGAGCAGATCGCGCCGCCGTCGATCATCATCGACGCCGAGCACACGATCGTGCACCTGTCGGAGAGCGCCGGCCGCTTCCTCCAGCTCTCGGGCGGCGAGCCGACGAAGAACCTGCTGCGCCTGGTCGATCCGGCACTGCGCCTCGAGTTGCGTGCGGCGCTGCTCCAGGCCCAGCAGTTGGGGCAGTCGATGGAGTTCGGGCCGGTGAAGATCGAGCTCGATGGCGAGCCCGCCGACGTGACGGTCCGGGTCGCGGCGGGCAACGACATCGCGCCAGACTACTTCGTGGTCGTGTTCGATGCGAACCGCATCGACCGGCAGATGCCTGCGACCGGCACTCAGGCGACCAACCTGTACCCGGTCGCGGAGCACCTCGAGCGCGAGGTCGAGCGCCTGAAGGCAAACCTGCGCGACACCGTCGAGCAGTACGAGGCATCGAACGAGGAGCTGAAGGCCGGCAACGAAGAGCTGCAGGCGATGAACGAGGAGTTGCGCTCGGCGAGCGAGGAGCTCGAGACCGGCCGCGAGGAGCTGCATTCGATCAACGAGGAGCTCAGCACCGTCAACATCGAGCTGAAGAACAAGGTCGAGGAGCTCGGCAACTCGAACAGCGACATGCAGAACCTGATGGACGCGACCGCGATCCCGACAGTGTTCCTCGACCGCGACCTCCACGTCACGCGCTTCACGCCGCCGGCCGTGGAACTCTTCAAGCTGATCCCGGCCGACCTCGGCCGGCCGCTGTCGGACCTGCGCACCGAGCTCGACTACCCCGAGCTCGCGGCCGACGCAAAGGAGGTGCTGAGCCGGTTGGTGCCGATCGAGCGCGAAATCTCGCGCGGCGGCTCGACCTGGTACTCGGTGCGGATCCTGCCGTACCGAACGGTCGACGACCGCATCGCCGGCGTCGTGCTGACCCTGGTCGACATCACCGATCGCCGGCGCAACGAAAACGCGCTGCGCGCCGGCGAGGAGCGGCTGCGCCTGATCGTCGAGAACGCGCGCGACTACGCGATCTTCTCGCTCGACCTCGGCCGCCGCTTCACGACCTGGAACCCGGGTGCCGAGCGCATCCTCGGCTTCCGCGAGGCCGAGGTCCTCGGCCAGAACGGCGACCTGATCTTCACGCCCGAGGACCGCGCCGACAACGTGCCCGAGAAGGAGGCGCGCACCGCGCTCGAGACCGGCCGCGCCGCCGACGACCGCTTCCACCTGCGCAAGGACGGCAGCCGCTTCTGGGCCAGCGGCGTGATGATGTCGATGCGCGACGACAGCGGCACCGCGATCGGCTTCGTGAAGATCCTGCGCGACCAGACCGAGGCGCGGCGCAGCCAGGAAGCGCTCGAGCGCAGCCAGGCGCAGCTGTTGAAGGCGTCGCAGGAAAGCGAGCGCGCTCGCCGCGAAGCCGAGCTGCAGAAGGAGCACCTGTCGGCGCTGTTCACCGAGGCGCCGGCACCGATCTGCATCCTGCGCAGCCCGGAGTACCACGTCGAGTTCGCGAACGGCCACATGTGCCAGCTGTGGGGTCGCAGCCCCGACGAGGTGCGGGGCCGGCCGCTGTTCGAGGCGGTGCCGGAGATGCGGCTGCAGGTGCTGAAGGATCTGCTCGACCGCGTGATGGCGACCGGCGTGACCTCGGTCGGCAAGGAGGTGCCGGCGCGGCTCGATCGGAATGGCGACGGCACGCTCGACGACGTCTACCTGAACTTCACCTATGCGCCGCTGCATGCGGTCGGCGGCGCGATCGACGGCGTGCTCGTGATGGCCTACGACGTCACCGACGAGGTCCACGCGCGCGAGCAGATGAGCGAGCTGCACGAGGCCTCGAAGGCGGCCGGGCGCGCGAAGGACAACTTCCTCGCGATGCTCGGCCACGAGCTGCGCAACCCGCTCGCGCCGCTGCAGACCTCGCTGCTGCTGAGCCGCAAGCTCCTCCCCGAGTCGAAGATCGACCACCTGCTCGACGTGATGCAGCGCCAGACCAACAACCTGGCGCGCATCGTCGACGACCTGCTCGAGGCGTCGCGCGTCAACGAGGGCAAGATCGACTTGCAAATCGAGGCGCTCGACCTGCGCACCAGCGTGAACCAGGCGGTCGCCGCGGCGCGACCGCCGATGGATGCGCACGACCAAACGCTCGACGTCGACCTGCCGGCGCGGCCGGTGCCGGTGCGCGCCGACCCGGTGCGGGTCGAGCAGATCATCCTGAACCTGCTCAACAACGCCGGCAAGTACACGCAGGCCGGCGGCCACATCCGCGTCGTGCTGAAGCGCAGGGGGCCATGGGCCGAGATCGCGGTGATCGACAACGGCGCCGGCATCGACGACGACCTGCGGCCGCGCCTGTTCCAGATCTTCCAGCAGGGCAACCGCGACCTCGCGCGCCGCGAAGGCGGCCTCGGCATCGGCCTCAGCGTCGTGCGCCGTCTCGTCGAGCTGCACCATGGCACCGTCGAGGCGCGCAGCGAAGGCGCCGGCAAGGGCAGCGAGTTCGTCGTCCGCCTGCCGCTCGCGCCCGACGGCGGGTCGCGCGGCGGTGACGAGTCGGGCAAGGCGCACGGCGCGGCGGGCGGAGCCACGGACGGCGCGGCCGGCGACGCGGGCAGCAAGGCCTCGGCGTCGAAGTCCGGGGAGGGCGGCACCGCATCGGCCGGCACCACGAACGTTTCCACTGCACCTTCGGATGGCAGCGGACCGACGGCCGGCGCCGCATCGGCGCAATCGAAGCTGCGCGTCCTCGTCGTCGACGACAACCGCGATGCCGGCGAGACCCTGGCGATGCTGATCGACACGCTGGGTCACGAGACCCGTCTCGCCGGCGACGGCAAGGAGGCGCTCGCGCTGTTCGACGAGTGGCATCCGCAGGTCGTCTTCCTCGACATCGGCCTGCCCGGCATGAGCGGCTACGAGGTCGCCGCCGCGATCCGGCGGCGCGCCCCGGCCGGCACGGCGCGCCTTGTCGCCGTCACCGGCTACGGCCAGGACAGTGACCGCGCGAAGGGCCGCCAGGCCGGCTTCGACGCCCACCTCGTCAAGCCCGCCGGCTACGACGCGATCGCGCAGATCCTCGCCGCCGCCGGCACGCAGCCGTCCTGAGCGGCCGATGAAGATCGCGACCTTCAACGTCAACGGCATCAAGAGCCGCCTGCCGCGCCTGCTCGAATGGCTCGCCGAGACGAGCCCCGACGTCGTCTGCCTGCAGGAGCTGAAGGCGCAGGACGAGACCTTCCCGATCGATGCATTGCGCGAGGCCGGCTACGGCGCGATCTGGAGCGGCCAGAAGTCGTTCAACGGGGTCGCGATCCTGGCCAAGGGCAGCGACCCGGTCGAGCGCCGCCGCGGGCTGCCGGGCGACCCGGACGACATCCACAGCCGCTATCTCGAGGCGAGCATCGACGGCGTCGTCGTCGCGTCGATCTACCTGCCGAACGGCAACCCGCAGCCGGGCCCGAAGTTCGATTACAAGCTGGCCTGGTTCGAACGCCTGAACCGGCATGCGGCCGAGCTGCTGGCTTCCGGCGAGCCGACGGTGCTGGCCGGCGACTACAACGTCGTGCCGACCGACGAGGACATCTATTCGCCGGCCTCGTGGCTCAAGGATGCACTGCTGCAGCCGGAAAGCCGCGAGGCGTATCGCAAACTGCTCGCGCAGGGCTGGATCGACGCCATCCGCACGCTGCACCCGGACGCGCGCATCTACACGTTCTGGGACTACATGCGCAACCGCTGGCCGCGCGACGCCGGCCTGCGCATCGACCACCTGCTACTGAGCCCGAGCGTTTCCGATCGGCTCGCGAGCGCCGGCGTCGACCGTGAAGTGCGGGGCCGCGAGAAGGCGAGCGACCACGCGCCGGCGTGGGTGGCGCTGCGCTGACGTGAACGATCGGCCGCCGCGAGCGCGCGGCCGCGACGTTTCAGTGCAGCTGGCTCACCGCGAACCCGACGATCAGCAGTCCGGCGCCGAGCCAGCCGAGCTGCGCCACCGTCTCCTTCAGCGACAGGCGGTGCTGCAGCTGCGGGATCAGGTCGGCGACCGCGACGTAGATGAAGCTGCTCGCCGCGACCACCAGCAGATACGGGAACAGGCTCTCCCACGGACCGACGATGAAGTAGCCGATGACGCCGCCGAGCACCGCGGCGAGGCCCGACAGCGCGTTGTAGAACAGCGCCCGGGCACGCGAGAAGCCGGCGTTCAGCAGCACGATGTAGTCGCCGACCTCCTGCGGGATCTCGTGCGCGATGATCGCCAGCGACGTGACGATGCCGAGCCGCGTGTCGGCGAGAAACGCGGCGGCGATGATGATGCCGTCGCAGAAGTTGTGGATGCTGTCGCCGAGGATGACGCTCCAGCCGCCGCGCCCGGCCTGCTGCTCGTCGAAGCCGTGGTGGTGGTGGTGGTCGTCGCCTTCGTGGTGGTGGCTGTGCCGATACAGCTCGGCCTTCTCGAGCAGGAAGAAGAACAGCAGCCCGACCAGCAGGGTCAGGAACAGGTTCTGCGGATTCGCGTGGCGCTCGAACGCCTCGGGCAGCACGTCGAGCAGCGCGGTGCCGAGCAGCACGCCGGCCGACAGGCTGACGAGGTGGTGCACGACGCGCGTCAGCACGCCGACCGTCAGGCTCGCCGCGACGACCACCGAGAGCAGCCCGCCGAGGAAGGTCGCGGCGACGATGTAGGCGAGGATCACTCCGCCGCCCTTTGCCCACGGCGTCGCACCGTGCGGTCACGCCGGACGCGCTCTGCGGCGGCGCCGCGCAGGGCGCTCATGCGACGGGCCGCTGCTGCACGTCGGTCAGGCGACGCCGTGCGCCTTGAACCACGCGAGGCAGCGCTTCCAGCCGTCCTCGGCCGCGTCCTTGCGGTAGCTCGGCCGGTAGTCGGCATGGAAGGCGTGCGGCGCGCCGGGATAGACCACGAACTCCGACTTCTTCGCGGCCGCGCTGCCGGCGCCGAGCGCCTTCTTCATCTGCTCGACGCTGTCCTGCGGGATGCCGCTGTCGTCGCCGCCGTAGAGGCCGAGCACCGGGCCGTGCAAGGTGCCGACGAGCTCGACCGGGTGCTTCGGCTGGAGCGGGCTGTTGCTGCCGACGAGGCGGCCGTACCAGGCGACGGCCGCCTTCACGCTCGGGTTGTGGGCGTTGTAGAGCCAGGTCTGCCGGCCGCCCCAGCAGAAGCCGGTGATGCCGAGGCGGTCGCCATCACCGCCGTTCGCTTTCGCCCACGCGACGCTCGCGTCGAGGTCGCCCATCACCTGCGCATCGGGGACCTTGTTGACGACCTCCGACAGCAGCTTGGCGATCTCGCCATAGCTCTGCGCATCGCCCTGGCGCACGAACAGCTCCGGCGCGATCGCCAGGTAGCCGGCCTTCGCGAAGCGCCGCGCGACGTCGGCGATGTACTCGTGCACGCCGAACACCTCCGAGACGACCAGCACGATCGGCAGGTTCGACTTGCCGGCCGGCATCGCGCGGTAGGCCGGCATCTTGAAGTCGCCCGACGGGATCGTGACCTCGCCGACCGTCAGGCCGTCGCTGTCGGTGCGGATCGCCTGCGCCGATACCGGCAGCACCGCCGCGGCGAAGCCGCTGCCGATCGCGGTGCGGACGAAGTCGCGCCGGCTGAAGGGACGCGTCGGCACCAGGCTGTCGAGTTCGGATGTGGGCATGACGGACGATCCGCAGCGGAAAACGGCGATTCTAGAAAGGTCGCTTCGGCATGTCGCCGACAGCCCTCTCGCGAGGCGCACCCACAATGCGCCGATGAACGACGAGCCGTCCTCGAACATCGACCCCGGTGCGCGCTGGCCGGGCCAGCTCGCTGCGGTCGACATGGGGTCGAACAGCTTCCGGCTCGAGATCGGCGAGCTCGCCGACGCGCGCTACCGGCGCATCGATTACCTGAAGGAGACCGTGCGGCTCGGCGCCGGCCTCGATGCCGACGGCCTGCTGACCGACGAGGCCGCCGCGCGCGGCCTTGCCTGCCTGGCGCGCTTCGCGAAGCGGCTCGACGGCTACCGCCCCGACCAGGTGCGCGCCGTCGCGACGCAGACCCTGCGCGAGGCGCGCAACCGCGACCAGTTCCTTGCGCGCGCGCGCCAGGCGCTCGGCCTGCCGATCGAGGTGATCTCGGGTCGCGAGGAAGCGCGCCTGATCTACGCCGGCGTCGTGCGCCTGCAACCGTCCGACGAAACGCGCCTGGTCGTCGACATCGGCGGGCGCTCGACCGAGATGATCCTCGGGCGCGGCACGCGGCCACTGCGCGCCGAGTCGTTCCAGGTCGGCAGTGTCAGCTTGTCGATGCGCTATTTCGGCGACGGCAAGTTCACGACCGCCGCGTTCCGCGCCGCGCAGGTCGCCGCCGCGGCCGAGCTCGAGGAGGCGTTCGAGCCGTTCGGCGCGCGCCACTGGCGCGAAGCGCTCGGCTCGTCGGGCACGGTCGGCGCGGTCGCCCAGCTGCTCGAGTCGAACAAGATCGGCAACGGCCGCATCGAGCCCGACGGCCTGCGCTGGCTGATGGAGCGCTGCCTCGAGGCCGGCCGCGCCGACAAGCTCGACCTGCCCGGCCTGAAGGAGGACCGCCGTCCGGTGATCGGCGGCGGCCTCGCGATCCTCTACACGCTGGCGACGAAGTTCGGCATCGAGAGCCTCGTGCCGGCGCGCGGCGCGCTGCGCCAGGGCGTGATCTTCGACCTCGACGAGCGCCGCCGCGCGGCCGGGCCGCAGCCGAGCGGGCACGACATCCGCGAAGCCTCGGTGCAGGAGCTGCAGCGCCGCTTCGGCGTGGACGTGACGCAGGCCGATCGCGTCGCGCGGGTCGCCGCGCGCCTGTTCGACGAGGCGCTGCCCAAGGCCAGCGCCGATGCGCGACGCGAGCTGCTGTGGGCCTGCGCGCTGCACGAGATCGGCATGATGGTCTCGCACCACGACCACCACCGCCACAGCGCCTATCTGCTCTCGCACGTCGACGCCGCCGGCTTCTCGCAGAGCCAGCTGCGCCGCATCGCCGACCTCGTGCTCGGCCAGCGCGGCGGCCTGCGCAAGCTCGAGGCGCGGCTCGGCGAGGACGAGTTCGCGTGGCAGGTGCTGTGTCTGCGCCTCGGCGCGATCCATTGCCATGCGCGCGCCGCGACCGGCGACGCCGACATCGTGCTGCGCCGCGACGGCGACAAGGCGCGCCTCGGCTTCGCGCCGGGCTGGTCGGAGGATCACCCGAGCACGTTGCACCTGCTTCACGAGGAAAGCGACGCGTGGGCGAAGGA
>Ga0307405_10000318_pt1 | contig 17841 bp, 11 predicted proteins | sample 322Cmetagenome_2_FD_203311 | JGI IMG/M metagenome (GOLD analysis project Ga0307405, IMG submission 203311) | Maize rhizosphere microbial communities from greenhouse at UC Davis, California, United States - 322HYB-C-1 | ecosystem: Host-associated > Plants > Roots > Rhizosphere > Soil | place...
TCGCGCAGCGGCACGCCGATGTGGTCGGTGAACTCCACTGGCGCGGCGCCGGTGCCGCCTTCCTTGCCATCGACGACGATGAAGTCGGGCAGGATCCCGGTTTCCAGCATGGCTTTGGCGATGCCCATGAACTCCCACGGATGGCCCAGGCAGAACTTGAAGCCCACCGGTTTGCCGCCAGACAGTTCGCGCAGTTGTTGGACGAACTGCATCAGTTCCAGAGGCGTGGAAAAAGCGCTGTGTCGGGACGGCGAGACGCAATCCTCGCCCATGAGGATGCCGCGGGTCTCGGCGATTTCCCGCGTGACCTTGTGCTTGGGCAGGATCCCGCCATGACCGGGCTTGGCGCCCTGGCTCATCTTGATTTCGATCATCCGTACCTGCGGGTTGCGGGCCTGGGCGGCGAAGCGCTCCGGGTCGAAGCGCCCGTCGCTGGTGCGACAACCGAAATAGCCGCTGCCCAGTTCCCAGGTCAGGTCGCCGCCGTGTTCGCGGTGGTAGGGGCTGATGCTGCCTTCGCCGGTATCGTGGGCGAAGTTGCCGAGCTTGGCGCCCTGGTTCAACGCACGTATGGCATTGGCACTCAGGGAGCCGAAGCTCATGGCCGAGATGTTGAACACCGAGGCCGAATAGGGTTGGGTGCATTGCGGGCCACCGACCATCACACGGAAGCCGCTGGGGTCGCTCAGCGGGGCCGGGCGCATGGAGTGGCCGATGAATTCGAAGCCGGTCTGGTAGACGTCGATCAAGGTGCCGAAGGGTTTGTCGGCGCTTTCGTTCTTGGCCCGGGAATACACCAGCGAGCGCTGGGCGCGGGAGAAGGGCAGGGCATCACTGTCGGATTCGAGCAGGTACTGGCGGATCTCCGGCCGGATGCCTTCGACCAGGTAGCGAATGTTGCCCAGGATCGGGTAGTTGCGCCGCACGGCGTGGCGGGTTTGCAGCAGGTCGAACAGCCCCAGCAGGCTCAGAAGTCCCGTCACCAGCGCAATCGGCCAGAGCCAGTCGTGTTGCAGGAACGGCAGGCTGGCGAGGGTGAAGATCACGCAGCCGGCGAAGAAGGCGTAGCGGCTCAGCAACGATAGGCTCATGCGGGTTCCTTGGGGGGAGGGCGGTTGGCGAGACATTAGCGTGGAATGCAACCCTGTGGCGAGGGAGCTTGCTCCCGCTCGGCTGCGCAGCAGTCGAAAACCGGCTGGCGCGGTCTTACTGCTGTATCGGGGCCCGCTGTTGGGGCCGCAGCCCAGCGGGGATAAATCCCCTCGCCACAAGAGCCCTCTCGCTGAAATTGGAAAGTGCAGCCGTTTACCCCGCCAACTTCATCTGCCGCACCGGCAGCTCCACTCGGAACGTCGTCCCCACGCCCACTTCACTGCTCACCGTGATCTCACCGTGGTGTTTTTTCACGATGCCGTAGGACAGCGATAACCCAAGCCCAGTGCCTTGGCCGATAGGCTTGGTGGTGAAGAACGGGTCGAAAATCTTCTGCAATGTTTCCGGTGGCATGCCTGAGCCGGTGTCGGCGACTTCGATCCAGACGGTGTCGCCTTCGACGCCGTTGCGCAGGGTGATGGTGCCACGTTCCGGGCCGATGGCCTGGGCGGCGTTGACGATCAGGTTCATGATCACCTGGTTGATCTGCGACGGCAGGCACTCCACCTCTGGCAGTGGCGTGTACTCCTTGACCACGTCGGCCTTGTACTTGATCTCGTTGGCGACGATGTTCAAGGTCGAATCCATGCCCTGTTGCAAATTGGCCATTTGCCATTCCTGGCTGGAGTCGACGCGGGAGAAATCCTTCAGGTCCTTGACGATCTGGCCGACGCGGGCGATGCCGTCCTTGGACTCCTTGATCAGGATGGGAATGTCCTCCACCAGGAAATCCAGTTCCACCTCCTGGCGCAGGCTCTTCAAGTTCATCACCAGCTCCGGCGAGGCAATGGCCTGCTCGGCGCTGCCATAGGCCTGGAGCATTTCCTCGAGCTTGCTGAAATAACCACCCAAGGCGCCAAGGTTGGAGGAAATGAAGCCGATCGGGTTGTTGATCTCATGGGCGACGCCGGCTGCCAATTGACCCAGGGAGGCGAGTTTCTCCGACTGCACCAGTTGGCTCTCGAGCATCTTGCGTTCGTCGATTTCCATCTGCAGCAGCTCGCTGGCCTGCTTGAACGCCAGGGTGCGTTGCTCCACGAGGTCTTCGAGCTTGTTCATCTTCAAACGGGCGCGGGAGGTCATTTCCCATTTGGTGGTCAGGGTGTTCGCCATCTGCTGGACTTCGATGTTGTCGAAGGGCTTTTTCAGGATCAACAGGCGGTCATGGCCGTTGAGACGGTCGAGCAGCTCGTCCCAGGAATAATCCGAATAAGCGGTGCAGACCACTACTTGCAGTTGCGCGTCGACCTTCCACAGCTCTTCGATGGTCTTGGCACCGTCCCAGCCTTCGGGCATGCGCATGTCGACGAACGCCAGGGCATAGGGGAGGTCCTTGGCCAATGCCTGTTGCAATTTGGCCAGGCCTTCCTGGCCACCGTAGGCCGAGTCGAGTTCAAACACGGTGGCGGCGGGTTTCGGGGCCTCGCCGAACAGTGCGCTTTCCATATCCTGCAAGTCGCTGTCGCTCTCATCCTCCGGTGTCAGGATCTTGCGGAAGTCTTCATGGATGGCGGGCGTATCGTCGATCAAGAGGATGCGCCGGTTGCTCATGTTGTTCATTGCTCACCTTCTGCGAGTTTCAAGGGCAGTTGCAATACAAACGTTGCCCCGGTCCCAGGCCCCTCGCTGTGTGCGGTGAGGTGGCCGTTCATCTCAATCGCCGCCAGTGCGCAACTGTGCAGGCCGAACCCGTGGCCCTCCTTACGGGTGGTGAAGCCATGGGCGAAGATGCGCGTCATGTTTTCCTCTGGGATCCCTTCGCCTTCATCCTTCACGCTGATTTGCAGCGACTCGCCCACGACCATGGCCCTGAGTGTCATGTTCCGCGCATGGTTGGAAACCCCCGCCATGGCGTATTTGGCGTTGCTGATCAGGTTGATCAGGATCAGCAGCAGGCGATGCTTGTCGCCCATGATCCGCGGCACCTCGCCGTACTCCTTGATCACCGTCACATGGTGACGGGTCAGGGCGCCGGAGTTCATGCGCAGGGCGTCCTCGAGCAGTTCGCTGACCACCAGCGGCTCCATCAGGCTATTGGCGCCGGCATAGGATTGCTGCGTGGACACGATGTCCTTGATGTGATCGACGCTCTTGCTCAGTTGCGCCAGTTCGTCGGTCAGGCCTTGTTGCTCCGTCGCGATGGCTTCGACCAATTGGTTGAGGTAACCGGGCAGCAGCTTGCCTTTTTCGTCCTCGGTGAGGAAGTGCCCCAGGTCGTGGCTGTGTTCGTTGATCAGGTTCATCGCCTTGCCCAGCCCCAGGGCCTTGCTGCTGCGCAATTTGCGGCTGACCAGATCGGCAGAGATATTCACACTGTTGAGCACGTTGCCGACGTTGTGCAGCACGTTGGTGGCGATTTCCGCCATGCCGGCCTGGCGGGCGGTGTCCATCAGTTCGCTCTGGGTATCCTTGAGCTGGCGGGTGCGTTCCTCGACCCGTTGTTCGAGCTCGTCATTGGCGGTTTGCAGGGCGCTGTTGACCCGCTTGATCTCGCCGAAACTGCGCACCAGGCGAACCGCCAGCCAGATCAATATCAGCACCAGGAAGCTGGCGAACACCAGCAACAGGATATGGTTGCGCTGATGATCGGCAGCGGCTTTTTCCTGGTCCCTCTCCAAGAGGCCGGTGATGGTGTCCAGTCGGTCAGCCAGGGGGACCGCTTCGAAGTCACGCAGCAACTGGTTGACCAAGGGCTGCTCACGCAGGATCAGCGCGATGTGCCTGCGCAAGATATCGACGGAGCCGACGAGCCCCGTCGGCAGGCGATCCTTGTTGACGTCCAGCAGATTGAGGCCCAGCAAGACTTCGGCGGCCTGCTCGCGGGTGGTGATCTGGGCAAACTCCAGGGTGCTGAGCAGCAGGTCATAGGTGTCTATGGCGACACTCTGCAACTCCAGTTTTTCGCTGTCGGACAGTTGTGCGAACTGACGCTGGATGTCGTCTTCGGCGGTGGGCAGGAATGCCAGGGAATTGCGCAGCACCGCGTTGTGGGACTTGAACTGCTCCACCAGGCGGGTTTTTTCCTTGATTGCCTTGAGGTATTCGTCGCGCTGGGTCGCCCAGAGCGTAGGCGCATGGCGGCCGGGTTCCGACTCGATGGCGTCGAGGCGCTGCCACAGGCGCGCCATTTCGTACAACGGCGAGACCAACGGGTCGTAATTGTGGCTCAAAGTGATCCTGGATTTGAGCACTTCGTTGTCCCAGATGCCGTCCTGCTGCTTGAGCTGGCGGATCAGGTCGCGGGATTCGATATGCGAGGCGGCTTGCTGGGCACCCGACTGGATGTATATGAACAACAGGATCGAGGCGAGCAGTACGCCGATGAACGCCAGGCCGAGGCGACGGGAAAGAGTCATAGCGGCTTGCCCTCCCATTCACCGGTGAGGGTCTTGAGGAATTCGACGATCAGTTCGGTATCGTTCTTCTGGGGCTCGCGGCCCAACTGATACTTGAACATCACCTCCACTGCCTTCTCCAGCGTTGGCGCGGATCCGTCATGGAAATACGGCGAGGTGACGGCCACGTTGCGCAGGCTCGGCACCTTGAACACCTGGCGGTCGGCTTCGTCATCGGTGATGTTGAAGCGCCCTTCGTCGGCCCGGGTGGCATTGCCCCGGTCCTGGATATAGTCGCCCATGACGCCGAATTTCTGGAACATGTTGCCGCCGATGTTCACGCCCTGGTGACAGGCGATGCAGCCGTATTCCTTGAAGCGCTGGTAGCCGAATTTTTCCCGGGGCGTGAGGATGTCGGTATCGCCCAGCAGGTATTGATCGAAGCGCGAGTTGGGGGTCAGCAGGGTGCGCTCGTAATCGGCAAGCGCCCCCTTGATGTTGGGTTGGGTCACGCCGTCGGGATAGGCGGCGGAAAAGTCCTTGGCATAGCCCGGATCGTCGGCGATGCGCTTGACCACTGTTTCCCAGGAATTGCCCATTTCCCCGGGACTGGTGACCACGATGTGCACCTGCTCTTCGAGGGTGTCGACACGCCCGTCCCAGAACTGATGAAAGTTGAGGCTGGCGTTGAACACCGTGGGCGTATTGACGTCCACCGGCTTGCCGTCGAAACCCAGGGAGAACTGCTTGTCGTCGGCGCCGCCCTTGTCCAGGCGATGGCAACTGGCGCAGGACAGCGTGTTATTGACCGAGAGTCGTGGGTCGTTGAACAACCGCTGGCCCAACTGGACCCGCTTGGGGTCCAGGGCTGGAAAGGGAGGAAGCGGCTTGAGCGGTTCGTCCAATGGCTCGGCGTGAGCGGTCACGCTCAGTCCCGCCAGCAGGCCGAGAGCCAGAATCAGTCCGTGTGACGCCATGGGGTGCTTTCCTTTGAAATGCTTTCCCTTGAAACAGGGGGGTTATAACGCTGGCGCTCACGAAAACGGGTTCGGGCGTTGTTCCCATTCAGCCATCCATTGGCTGAAGGCTTGCGGTTCCACGGCCTTGCTGAAGTAATAGCCCTGGGCTTCCTCGCAGTGGTGGATCTTGAGGAATTCCAGCTGCTCCCGGGTTTCCACGCCTTCGGCAATGATGTGCAGGTTCAAGCTCTTGCCCAGGCTGATGATGGTGCTCACCAGTTTCGCGTCGTTGCTGTCGATGCTCAGGTCGCCGACGAACGACTGGTCGATCTTCAACACATCCACCGGAAATTTCTGCAGGTAGCTCAGGCTCGAATAGCCGGTGCCGAAGTCATCGATGGCCAGCCGTATGCCCAGGTGCTTGATGGCATTGAGCGTGGCGACGGTGGTGTCGATGTTCTGCATGAGCACGCTTTCAGTGATCTCCAGTTCTAACTGTGTCGGATCCAGGCCGGTTTCCTTGAGGGTGCGCGCGATGCCATCGACGAAACCGCGCTGGCGAAAATCGATCGCCGAGACGTTGACCGACAGGTACAGCGGCCGCATGCCCTCGGCTTGCCAGCGACGCGCCTGCTGGCAGGCTTCCTGGAGCACCCATTGGCTCAGCGGCACGATCAGCCCGCTGTCCTCGGCCACCGGAATGAAATCCGACGGGTAGACGAGCCCATGGTCCGGGCGGTTCCAGCGCACCAGTGCCTCTACACCGACCACTTCGCCGCTCGTCAGGTCGAGCTTGGGCTGGTAGTGCAACACGAATTCCTTGCGTTGCAGGGCCAGCCGCAGCCCGGATTCGATGGTTTGCTGCTGGCGGGCCCGGCGGTTCATGTCCTCGGTGAAAAAACGGTAGTCGTTGGGGCCGTGTTCCTTGACGTTGCGCATCGCCGTCTCGGCTTTCTTGATCAGCGCCACCGCGTCGAAGCCGTCGGCCGGATACACGCTGATGCCCAGGCTCGCCGTGACCGTCAGATCGTGGCCGTCGATGGGGTGTGGGGAATTGATGGAGGCGAGCAGTTTTTCCGCCACGCCCTTGATCAGTTGCGAGTCGGTGATGTCGCCGAGGATGACCACGAATTCATCGGAGCCGTAACGAAACACCGAGTCGGATTCGCGCACCACGGCAGCCAGCGTGCGCGCCACGCGCTTGAGCATTTCGTCGCCCACCGGATGGCCCAGGGCGTTATTGATACGCTTGAAGCGGTCCAGGCCGATGAACATCACCGCCAGTTGCCGGTCATGGCGGCGGCATTGGGCCAGGGCCTGGGTCAGGCGATCACCGAGCAGCATGCTGTTGGGCAGTTCGGTGAGCACGTCGTATTGCAGCAGGTGGGAGACCTTGAGCAGTTCCTGGACCCGCTCTTCGATGGTGCGTTCCAGGCTGCGCATTTTCCGCGCGGCGTCCTGGGCCAGTTGCCATTTCCAGGTCATGGCGCTGGCCATCTGGCGGATTTCCAGGGTGTCGAACGGCTTCTTGAGGATCAGCAACTGATCGTCGAACTCGATGCGTTCGGACATGGTCTCCCACGAGTAGTCGGAAAACGCGGTGCACAGCGCGATCTGCAAGCGCGGGTCGGCTTTCCACAATTGTTCGATGGTTTGCAGGCCGTCCCAACCCGGCGGCATGCGCATGTCGGCGAACACCAGCGCATAAGGCTGGCCTTCGGCCTGGGCGCGCTTGACCAGTTCCAATGCTTCTTCGCCCTGGTAGGCCGAGTCGATCTGGAACTGCAGCCGGTTGACCTGGGGCGTGCCGAACAACAGGCTCTCGGTGTCGTCCAGCGAATCGTCGTTGCCGGCGCTGGGGCTGAGGATCTTGCGAAAGTCCTGGTGGATGGCGGGCGTGTCGTCCACCACGAGGATTCGCCTGTTCGCCGGTACGGACATGGGGTTCATGGGTTGCTCTCCGATAGCTGGCTTGCCGGCCGGGTCCAGTGATCGGCCACCGGGACGATGGTGCCGGCCTTGAGCAGGGCGGCAGCCTGGTCGCTGTCCACCACGGTGCTGAAATAATGCCCCTGGGCCTGCATTGGCCCGCCGCTGGACATCAGGGTGGTGCGTTGCTCCTGGGTCTCGACCCCTTCGGCGATGATGCCGATGCCCACGTCCCGGGCGAAGTTGATGATCGCCCGCAGGGTCGTGGCGTTCTCCGGATCGTCATTGGCGCTGTCGAGGAATCGCTGGGCAAGCTTGAGGTGGTTGACGCGGTAGGTCTTGAGGTAATCGAAGGAGGAATATTCGGTGCCGAAATCATCGATGGCCACCTGCACGCCCAGCTCGCACAGGCGCGGCAGCACGTCGTTGTGGGTCCATTTGGTCTGGGCCAGGGTCGCTTCGGTGACGTCGAAACGCAGGTCCCAGGGCGCCAGCTCCCACCGGGCGGTGGTGCGCAACACATCGTAGATCAGTTCCGGTCCGGTCTTGAGTTGGGTCAGGGACAGGTCGATGGCGATGACGGGGGGCGCCATGCCTTGGTCACGCCATTGGCGCATCTGTTGGCAGGCCTGGTCCAGCACCCAATGACCGAGCCCGATGATGATCCCGGTTTTCTCGGCGGCCGGCATGAACGCCGCCGGTTCCAGCCAGCCGCGCTGAGGATGGTTCCAGCGCACCTGCACGCCCATGCCAAGGATCCGGCCGGTGCCGAGGTCGACTTCGGGCAGGTAATGCAATCGCAACTCGTCGTTCTCGATGGCGTTGCGCAGATCGTTGGCCAGGGCGACCCGGTCCGTCACCTCCTGGTTAATTTCCTCGTTATGGAAGTGGTACTGGTTGCGGCCCTTTTCCTTGGAACGGTACAGGGCCATGTCGGATTGGGCCATCAGGCTGTCGGCGCTTGGGCTCTGCGGGGTGTACAGGCTGATGCCGATACTGACGGAAATGCGTACGTCGTTGCCGTCCAGGGAGTAGGGCGCCACGAGGGTGTCGCGGATCTTCGCCGCCAGCGCGGCACAGTGGGTCGCCTCATGGACGTCCAGTTGCAGGATGGCGAATTCGTCGCCGCCCAGGCGCGCGACCACGTCGTTTTCCCGGGTACAGGCCTTGAGCCGCGCCGCGACCTCCTGCAACAACAGATCGCCGATGGGGTGGCCGAGGGTGTCGTTGATCCGTTTGAAATGGTCCAGGTCCAGGTAGAACATCGCAAACGGCGCGGCGCCCCGGCGTGCGGCAGCGAAGGCCTGGTGCAGGCGTTCGATCATGGTGGCGCGGTTGGCGAGCCCGGTCAGCCCGTCGGTGCGGGCCAGCAGGGCGATTTTATCTTCGGCCAGCTTGCGCTCGGTGATGTCGAGGATGATGCCTTCGACTTCCAGCAGCAGGCCTTGCTCGTTGCGCACCGGGATATAGCGGTTCTCCACCCAGCGGAACGCGCCGTCGCCGGTGCGCATGCGAAATTCAATGGAGGCGCCCGCCGTGTCGCGGTCCAGCACGCGGACCATGGCTTCGTCGACCTTGGCCTGGTCATCGGGATGGATCAGCGTTTGCGCCCAATCCGACGAATTGATCAATTGCGCCGCAACATGGCCGAACTTGGTGATGTTGTGGGAGATATACATCAACGGGAACGGCGGCTCGCCGCGCAGGCGATAGAGGATGGTCGGGCTGTTCTGCACGATGATATTGGCGTCGGCCAACTCCCGGGTGCGTTCCTCGACCGCTCGTTCGAGCATGTCCATTTTCAACGCCGCGTCTTCGGTCATCTGCCACTTGACGGTCAGGGTGCTGGCCATTTGGCGGATTTCGATGGCATCGAAGGGTTTTTTCAGGATCAGCAGCCGGTCGCCCAATTCGAGGCGATCAGCGATGTCTTCCCAGGAATAGTCCGAATAGGCGGTGCACAGGGCCACTTGCAACTTGGGGTCGACGCGCCACAGCCGCTCGATGGTTTCAAGGCCGTCCCAGCCCGGCGGCATGCGCATGTCGATGAATGCCATGGCGAAGGGCTTGCCCTGGGCAAGGGCCGTTTCGACCTTGTTCAAGGCTTCCATGCCCTGGAACGCCGATTCGAGCTCGAAGCTCTGGATGGAAACCGCCACCGGCGCGCCGAACAAGGCTTCCTCGGCGCTGCTGAGGCTGTCTTCCGGAACTGCGTGGGGGCTGAGAATCTTTCGAAAATCCTCATGGATCGTTGGCGTATCGTCCACGATCAGTATCCGCCGATTGGATCTTTCCATCGGCAGGCTCATGGCCGTGCACCGTCGAGATGCTGACTACGGAACCGTGGGAACATCGGATATCCCTTTCGCTAGCATGAGTATTCGGCCTGTACTTGGCCCTTCATGGGCTACAGCATAGTCGGCTCATCGGAGGCGCGCGGTGAGTGATGGCGAATTGTGTCTAAATTTTCGCAATCTACTAGTCTGTCATTCGGGGCTAGGGTAGAACGGTTGTCGATGACAGGAGGGGGTTCCAAATGGAAGATCAATCGCCGGACGTTCCGGTAACAAAGCCGACGGTGTTGCTGGTCGATGACGAAGAGTCGATTCTCAACAGCCTGCGTCGGTTGTTGCGTAGCCAGCCGTACGAAATCCTGCTGGCCGACAGTGGCGCCAAGGCCCTGGAAATCCTCAAGGAGCGGCCGGTCGACCTGGTGATGACCGATGCGCGCATGCCCAACATGGACGGTGCCACGCTGCTGGCGCAAATCCGCAAGCTATATCCCTCGACGTTGCGCATCCTGCTCACCGGTTATGCCGACGTGGACATGATGACCAAGGCCATCAACGAGGGGCAGCTCTATCGCTACCTCAGCAAGCCCTGGAACGACGAGGAACTGGTGCAGGCCTTGCGCCAGGCCCTTGCCCACCAGCATTCGGAAAGCGAGCGCCAGCGCCTCGAAGCCCTGAACCGCGAGCAGAACCAGCAACTCAAGACTCTCAACGCTACGCTGGAGAAACGCGTGGCGTCGCGCACCGCCGAGCTGCAGCAGACCGCTGACATGCTCGACCTGGCCTATGAAGAGCTCAAGCGCAGTTATGTGACCGGCACCGAAGTATTCTCGCTGATCGCCAACCTGCGCCTGCCCAAGGCCAAGCAGACCAACCGGCAAATCATCGAGCTGATCCGGGTCTACAGCCGCCTCAACTCCCTCGACGAATCCACCGACCGCGACCTGACCATGGCTGCGGCGCTCTACAACATCGGCAAGCTGAGCTGGACCGACAACATGATGGTCACGCCGGCGGACATGTTGCACCACAGCGAACTGGAGCTGTACCGCGCCTATCCGAAGCAGAGCGAATCGCTGTTGATGACCCTGGACCCGATGAAGGATGCGGCGCGGATCATTCTGCATCACCAGGAGCGTTGGGACGGCAGTGGCTTCCCCGATCACTTGCGCGGCGAGGCCATTCCGTTCGGCTCGCGGCTGCTGAAGCTGGCGGTGGATTTCATCGAGCTGCAGCGCGGATTGATCCTGGAACGGCAGATGAACAGCGACGAAGCGCTGGTCTACATCCGCAAATACACCGGCAAGCTATACGACCCGGACATGGTCGAGGACTTCATCAAGGCCTGCGCCGAATACCTCGAAGACGTGACCTTGTCCGACCCGACGGTACAAGTCGTGACCACCCGCGAGCTGGCGGCCGGCATGGTCCTGGCCCGCAACCTCAACGCCGACAACGGCATGCTGCTGCTCAATGCCGGCAAGGTCATGAGCGGCCCGCTGATCGAAAAGCTCATCGCCTTCGAAGCGATGGAAGGCGCGCGGTACAGCGTATTCGTCAAGATTCCCGAGGAGGAGGCCGATCCTTCGGCACCGAAGCCGATGTTGGGGTGACTGGGTTCTGGATTGGATTGGGTACATATCCGTTGCTGCGGTAACGGCTGCTTAGGGTCGCCGTAAGGGCGAAACCCTAAGTGGCCGTTACCGAAGAAACGGATATACACACCTAAGTGAACAGCATCAGCCTCCCACAGAGGAACGTCGCTGATTTTTAGTCCAGCACCAGACTTTGCTCCCACCCCTACGCACTGTAATCTCCCCGCTATTTCCCCGGCCAAGGCTTCTATCCCCCATGACCACCTCCCTCATCCGCATTGCCGCCGCCCTGTTGCTCGGCCCGGACGGCCGAACCCTGCTGGTGCGCAAACGCGGCACCCGCGCCTTCATGCAGCCGGGCGGCAAGATCGAGGCTCATGAACAACCGGTGCAGGCGCTGGCCCGTGAACTGGAAGAAGAGCTTGGGTTGCGGATCGACCCGGCCCAGGCCCGTCACTTGGGCGTGTTCAGCGCCCCGGCGGCCAACGAACCGGGGTTTACCGTGCAGGCCGAAGTGTTTTTGCTGAGCATTGACGCTCCGGTTTCGCCAGCGGCCGAAATCGAAGAGGTGTGTTGGATCGACCCGGCCGGCGACAGCGATCTTTTGCTGGCACCGTTGACAGGCGAGGTGATCCTGCCGTTTTATCGGGCCACTTGCCTGGCGACCTGCTGAATCTCGCACCCCAAGGAATGACGCCCATGATCCCATTGCCGGACCTGCTGATTTTCGCCGCCGCCGCGTTGTTGATGGTGCTCACGCCCGGCCCGAACATGATCTACCTGATCTCCCGTTCGATCTGCCAGGGCCGCAAGGCTGGTGTCACTTCTTTGCTCGGGGTGGTCGCGGGCTTCTTCGTGCACATGTTCGCGGCGGCGGCGGGGTTGACGGCAGTGTTCCTTGCAGTGCCCATGGCCTATGAAATCCTCAAGTGGGCCGGTGCGTTGTACCTGTTGTGGCTGGCCTGGCAAGCGGTGAAACCCGGCGCGCGTTCGCCGTTCCAGGCCCAGCAATTGCCAGCGGATTCGACCCGCAAGCTGATCACCATGGGCTTTCTTACCAGCGCCTTGAACCCGAAGATCGCGGTGTTCTACTTGTCGGTGTTCCCGCAATTCATCAGCCCGGAACACGGTTCGCTGTTCACCCAGAGCATCATCCTCGGGTTGACCCAGATCAGCGTCAGTTTCAGTGTCAACCTGCTGATCGCGCTGTTCGCCGCCGGCATCGCCTCATGGTTTGTCCATAATCCGACCTGGCTGGCAGCGCAGCGTTATTTCCTGGGCTTCGTACTCGGTACGCTCGCCCTGCGACTGATGCTTGAGCAACGCCGGACGGCGTGAGCATGTGGATCGAACGGTTGGATGCCAGCCACGCCCTGGCCTATCGCGAGCTGATGCTTGAAGCCTACGACCTTCATCCGCAGGCGTTCACGTCCAGTGTGCGGGAGCGGGCGGCAATGCCGTTGAGTTGGTGGGAAGGCCGGTTGACCAGCAAGCTCGATGTGGTGCTGGGTGCGTTCGAAGCTGGAAGCCTGGTGGGCATCGTGGGCCTTGCTTTCGAACCGCGAGAAAAGGCTCGTCACAAGGCAACGCTGTTTGGCATGTATGTGTCGGCCGTTTTTCGCCGGCACGGTTTAGGTTATGAGCTGATGCAAGCTGCACTGGCCGAAGCGCAAAGCCACCCTGCACTGAAACTCATCCAGCTTACCGTCACCGCCGGCAACGAAGCCGCATTCAAGCTGTACCAGCGCTGCGGTTTTGTCCAGTTCGGCCTTGAACCTCTGGCGGTGCGGGTGGGTGAGGATTACTTCGATAAAATCCACATGTGGCGCCAGATCACGGTCCCCGGGGAAAACGCCACAGAAGCTTGATCCGCCCCTGTCCCGATAACCGGCTCAAGGGTATGTGATCGCTGGTCGCGGACCGGTATAAACGCGCAGCTTGGATTGCTCGGCAGGCACGCTCATGCTTCCTGCGCCACTCTCCACGCGCACGATCCTGATATTTCGCAGGCCGAAATCGTTGCCATTGCTACTATCCTGATCATTATTTATATACATGCGCACCGACCCTTTTTGGGTGATGGTGAATTCAATGGCAAACAAGTGCCAGACACCATCCTTGGGGACGACACGGGGAATGCTAGGAAATTCCGGCATGCCGGTGGTCGGGTAAAGGATCGGGTTTTCCAGATTTGGGATGTGGCTGCTGTCGGCGACGTGAGTACCCTCGAACGTGAACTGGTATTGCCCGGGAATGAAAAGGAAGTCCTGGTAGAGGATCACTCCGGCGAAGCCGTCCGTTTCGCCCTGGTCGGTAAAGTTGAAAAACGCGTTTACCGTTTGATTGCCCATGACGTGCGGTCGGATGGATCCTGAACGCGCTGCGTGATAGGGGATCCAGCCGTTGTACGCCTCCGCCAGTGATGTGTAGTGGTCTACCCATTCTGCCGGTGCCGTGCCGATGACAATGGAACTCGGAGGCGACACGCTGCTGTTGCCCAACTGATCGACTGTCCGCACGCTCACCGGGTGGGTGCCGTCGCCGATCTGCTGCAGGTCGGCGGCCGTCAGGGTGTAAGTGATCGGATTGGCGGGATGGGCATAAGGAATCGTTTTGCTCCAGGTCCCCACGGTGAGTGTCACTTCGTCGTATGCGCGCGGGTAGCTGCGGGTTAAGGTGAATGTGCCTGTGCCTGGCTGTGCTGGGTCGACGCTGGGCGGATGGCTGACCGTGATCGTGGAAGCCGGATAATGGAACAGCAGGTTCAGCACTGGGATCGAGTCTTCATGATTGTGGCTGCCGGGTCGGGTCATTCGATAGAACATTGTGTTGGCGCCGTCGTTGAGCCATCCCCATGGCAACTCCATGCTGTAAGTGGCGTTCTCCTCGCCTGGCTTGATGATCTTGATCACGGATGTCGGTTTTCCATTGACCCACAGCTCCACGGTGTCATTGACGCCCAGTGGTTTGGAGAGCGTCCTGCTCGGATCGATTGTCATGTACAACTTGATCAACGACGAGTGAATGCTCAAGGGAATGCCGCCGTGGTAGGTCCCTGTTGGCAGCACGTCCCTCTTCATGCCGTTAATGTCCATTGGGCGTAGCACAAGTGCTGCGTCGTCCTGCGCTGCGGTGCGGGGGGTGTCCATATTTTTCTCCTCGGCTACGGTTCTGAACTGGCAAGAGCTGATGTCATCAGAGCGCTAAAGGAGAAAAGCGTCACCTGTCAGAGCTGACAGGTGAGCTGCCTTTTAAGACGAACGGGTTTTTTGGACGCCGAGTGTCATCACGCTGTGCTTCAGCGCACGGCACTGACCCCATCCAATGTAGAAAATGACGTGTCCTTCGCCGTCAGCAGAAAGTCGCGCATATACGGCGCATCGAGCATATCGGTACGCACCGCTGCGTACAGCGTGGCGAACAGGCCCTTCTCCCCGAGCCGCTTGGCCTTCACATACCCCCGTGAGCTGTATTCATGCAGTGCCCAATGCGGCATGCCGCAAACGCCGCGGCCGCTGGCGACCAGTTGCATCATCATCACCGTCAGCTCGGAGGTGCGGACCTGGGCCGGTTCGATGTCGGCCGGTTCGAGGAAGCGGGTGAAGATGTCCAGGCGATCGCGTTCCACCGGGTAGGTGATCAAGGTTTCGCTGATCAAGTCTTCGGGCACGATGTAGGGCTTGCCCGCCAATCGATGCTGGTTGGCGACCGCGAGCATCGCTTCGTAGGTGAACAGAGGCACGTAGGTGATACCTGCCAGCTCCAGCGGGTCGGAGGTCACCACCAGGTCCAGGTCGCCACGGGCCAGGGCCGGTAGCGGGGCGAAGGCGAAGCCCGAAGCCAGGTCCAGCTCGACTTCGGGCCAGGCATCGCGGAATTGGTCGATGGTCGGCATCAGCCACTGGAAGCAACTATGGCACTCGATCGCCATGTGCAGGCGCCCGGCGGTGCCGCCCGCCAGTCGCGCGATGTCCCGTTCGGCACTGCGCAGCAGCGGCAGGGTGGCATCGGCCAGTTGCAGCAGGCGCAGGCCGGCGCTGGTGAAGCGGACCGGCTTGGTCTTGCGTACGAACAATTGCATGCCCAGGCGCTCTTCCAATTCCTTGAACTGATGGGAAAGGGCGGACTGGGTCAGGTGCAGGCGTTCGGCGGCCTCTACCAGGCTGTCGGCTTCGCGCAGGGCATGCAGGGTCTTGAGGTGACGGAGTTCAAGCACCGTAATCGCTCCATGAGTAAAACTTGTGATCAACACGAAAAGGTTGAGTTTGTCTCATGCAGGGCTGGCTGTCGACAATGGCGCCATCTTTTACAGAAGGACACGCACCATGGCCCTGGCCCACACCCTCGGTTTTCCCCGTATCGGCGCCGACCGCGAACTGAAAAAAGCCCTCGAAGCCCATTGGAAGGGCGACCTGGCCCCGACGGCGCTGCAAGCGGTGGGGCGTGAGCTGCGGGCCCGGCATTGGCAATTGCAGAAGGATGCCGGCATCGACCTGTTACCGGTGGGCGATTTTGCCTGGTACGACCAGGTCCTCAGCCACACCTTGACCTTCGGTGCCGTCCCGCCACGTTTCCACGGCACCTTGAACGCCCAGGGCCGACCGACCCTCGACACCCTGTTCGCCATGGCCCGCGGCGCCACGGCCAGTTGCTGCGGTGTCGACCACGGCCAGGCGCAATACGCGCAAGAGCTGACCAAGTGGTTCGACACCAACTACCACTACCTGGTCCCGGAATTCTCCGCCGACCAGTCCTTCGCCCTGAGCTGGGAACAGTTGTTCGATGAAGTGGACGAGGCCCATGCCCTCGGCCATCAGGTCAAACCGGTGATCATCGGCCCGTTGACCTATTTGTGGCTGGGCAAGGCCAAGGGTGGCGACTTCGACAAGCTTGACCTGCTGGAGCGCCTGCTGCCGGTGTACGGTGAAATTCTCAATCGTCTCAAGGCCCAAGGCGTGGAGTGGGTGCAGATCGACGAGCCCATCCTTACCCTCGATTTGCCGTTGGCCTGGAAAAGCGCCTTCGAGCGCGCTTACCACATCCTCCAGTACTCGCCGCTGAAGAAACTGGTGGCGACCTACTTCAGTGGCCTTGAAGACAACCTCGGCCTGGCGGTGAGCCTGCCGGTGGACGGCCTGCATATCGACGCGGTGCGCGCGCCGGAGCAACTGGGCCAGGTGCTGGATCGCCTGCCTACCTACAAGATCCTCTCGGTGGGCCTGGTCAACGGGCGTAACGTCTGGCGTTGTGAGCTGGAGCTGGCGCTGGCGCAGTTGCGCCCGGCCCAGGAGCGTTTCGGCGACAACCTCTGGGTCAGCACTTCATGCTCGCTGCTGCACAGCCCGGTGGACCTGGAGCGCGAAGACAAGCTCGACCCCGAGATCAAGAGCTGGCTGGCGTTCGCCGTGCAGAAGTGCGGTGAAGTGGCGGTGTTGCGCGATGCATTGAACGATCCGCAAGCGCCGTACGTGCAGCAGGCCTTGGTCCATGACCGGGAAATACAGGCCAGCCGCGCGCGTTCGACGCGTACTCACAAACCCGATGTCCAAAAGCGTCTGGCGGCGATCGGGCCACAAGACAGCCAACGGCACTCATCGTTTGCCAAGCGCATCGAACGGCAACGCGCACGGCTGAAACTGCCGGCGTTTCCCACCACTTCGATTGGCTCTTTCCCACAGACACCGACCATTCGCCTGGCACGCCAGGCCTACAAGCAAGGCAAGCTGTCGGCCAACGATTATCAGGATGCCATGCACACCGAGATCCGCCATGCCGTGCAGATCCAGGAACGCCTGGGCCTCGATGTTCTGGTGCATGGCGAGGCCGAGCGCAACGACATGGTCGAATACTTCGCCGAGCAACTGGATGGCTACGCCTTCACCCGTTTCGGCTGGGTGCAGAGTTATGGCTCGCGGTGTGTGAAACCGGCAATCATCTATGGCGACATCAGCCGGCCCGAGGCGATGACGGTCGATTGGATTCGCTACGCCCAAAGCCTCACCGACAAACCCATGAAAGGCATGCTCACCGGCCCGGTGACCATGTTGATGTGGTCGTTCCCGCGCGAAGACGTGTCGCGCAAAGTCCAGGCCCAACAGTTGGCCCTGGCCTTGCGCGACGAAGTGCTGGACTTGGAAAAGGCAGGCGTCGGTATCGTGCAGATCGACGAGGCCGCATTCCGTGAAGGCTTGCCGTTGCGTCGCGGTCAATGGCAGCAATACCTCGACTGGGCGGTAGAAGCGTTCCGCCTGAGCGCATCGGGAGTACGTGACGAAACCCAGATCCACACCCACATGTGCTACAGCGAATTCAACGACGTGATCAAGGCCATCGCTGACATGGACGCGGATGTCATCACCATCGAGACTTCGCGTTCGGACATGGAATTGCTCGATGCGTTCGAGGCGTTCGACTACCCCAACGACATCGGCCCGGGGGTCTATGACATCCACTCGCCACGGGTGCCGGACACCGCCGAAATGGTGGCGCTGATGCGCAAAGCCGTGCAGCGCATCCCCGCCGAGCGGCTGTGGATCAACCCCGATTGCGGTTTGAAGACCCGGGCGTGGCCGGAGACGGA
>Ga0307405_10000319_pt1 | contig 17826 bp, 18 predicted proteins | sample 322Cmetagenome_2_FD_203311 | JGI IMG/M metagenome (GOLD analysis project Ga0307405, IMG submission 203311) | Maize rhizosphere microbial communities from greenhouse at UC Davis, California, United States - 322HYB-C-1 | ecosystem: Host-associated > Plants > Roots > Rhizosphere > Soil | place...
ATGCGCCTGGTGCAGCCGGGCTTCCCGATCCTTTCCTTCACGCCCGATGACGCGGCCTACGCCAACAACGTCAAGGCGCTGGAGCGTCTGAGCAAGCTCGGCGCCACCACGGTGCCCTTCTCGACCAAGGAACTTCCCGGCATCAACCTGCGCGTCCCTACGACAGGCAACGGCCTCCTGGACCCGCTGGTCTCGCTGCTGGTCTACTATCGCATGATCGAGGCGGTCACCCGCCGCAAGGGCTTCGACCCCGACAAGCCGGCGAACCTCTTGAAGGTGACGGAGACCGTCTGATGTCGCGCAAGATCTTCATCGGCGCCCGCATCTTCGACGGCGAGCGCTTTCACGACGACAAGGCGCTTGTCGTCGCAGACGGGCGCATCGAGACGATCGCCGGCCTGAACGACCTGCCTGATGGCGAGACGATCACGCTCGACGGCGGCATCCTCGCGCCCGGCTTCATCGACGCCCAGGTGAATGGCGGCGCCGGCCGGATGCTGAACGACGAGCCATCGCCCGCCTCCATGTACCGCATCGCCGAGGGCCATCGCCCCTATGGCACGACGTCGTTGCTGCCGACGCTGATCACCGATACCGGCGAAGCGACGGCCGCCGCGATCGACGCCGCGAAAGAAGCAGTCAAGGCGAATCGCGGCGTGGCCGGCCTCCATCTCGAGGGTCCCCATCTCGCGCCTGCCCGCAAGGGCGCGCATCTGGCCGAACTGATGCGCCCGGTAGAGGACCGCGACGTCAAGGCACTTTCCGCCGCCGCCGAGGCGATCGGCACGCTGCTGGTGACGATGGCGGCCGAGCAGGTCACGGCACAACAGGTGCGGGAACTGAGCGAAGCGGGCGTCACAGTCAGCATCGGCCACTCCGATTGCACGAGCGAAGCCGCCGAGGCGCGCTTCGACGCCGGCGCCCGTGGCGTGACGCATCTCTTCAACGCCATGAGCCAGCTTGGCCATCGCACGCCCGGGCTTGTCGGCGCGGCAATCGATCATCCGGCCGTCTGGTGCGGCATCATCGCCGATGGCCACCACGTCGACCCCAAGGCGCTGCGCACGGCGCTTCGAGCCAAGCGCGGCGAGGGCAAGCTGTTCTTCGTCACCGACGCCATGTCGCTGGTGGGTTCAACAGAGAACAGCTTTACGCTGAACGGCCGCACGGTGCGGCGCGAGACCGGCGCCTTCTGCTCAAGGCTGGTGCTGTCAGACGGCACGCTCGCCGGCTCCGACGTCGATATGGCCTCGGCGATCCGCTATGGCCTGACCTATCTCGACCTCTCGCTCTCAGAAGCGCTGCGCATGGCAACGCTCTACCCCGCCCGCTTCCTGAAGCTCGATGACCGTGGCCGCCTCGCACCCGGCCTGCGCGCCGATCTTGTTCACATGAGCGACGGGATCAAGATCAACCAGACCTGGATCAGCGGCGAGCCTGCGTGACCGCGAAATGCCGATTGTCAATTTGGCGTTGACAATCGGTCGCCAAAGCCTAGTCTATCCGGCAACGGCGGGCAGGCTCATATTCCCCTCACGAAACGGCGGCACATCAGATGCGCCACCCCTGTGAGAGGACAAAATCATGGCCCAGATCATCCTGAATTCGGCAACCGCCATTCTGATCGCGGCAGCATTTCTGGCAACGGCGGCAATGGCGCTCCGCACTGAAAACCAGGTGCGCGTCCGCGTGCCTGTGAAGGTCCGCGACCGGCAGCATCCCAACGGTTGAATGACCGAATAATTCCTCGAATTCGCCCCAATATCGACACCGGTCGGGATCAGGAATGCCTCGACCGGCTCGGGAGGGAAAGACAATGACGAAGATCATCGGCGCTGCGGCAATCTTGACGATTGCGCTCGCCACTTATGCGGCCTCGCTCAACCCATACGACACGAGCAAGATCCCGCATAAGCAGTCTCACCAGACGACCGTCAGCGATACCGAACATACCGCCTCGATCCGCTAAGCATATCCGTCTAAGGCAGAGCCCGCTTTAGACGAACAACTGCCCGCCATTGGCGCTGAGCGTCGAGCCGGTGATGAAGCCGGCATCATCCGAAACCAGGAACACAACGCAGCGCGCGACCTCGTCGGGCGTGCCGAGACGCCCCACCGGGATCTGCGGAATGATGCGCTCGTTGAGCACCTTCTCCGGGATCGCCAGCACCATCTCGGTGCCGATATAGCCGGGGCAGATGGCGTTGACGGTGATGTTCTTCGCCGCCCCTTCCTGGGCAAGCGCCTTGGTGAAGCCGAGATCACCGGCCTTTGCCGCCGAATAGTTCGCCTGCCCCATCTGGCCCTTCTGACCATTGATCGACGAGATATTGACGATGCGCCCGAAGCTGCGCTCGCGCATGCCGGCCCAGACCTGATGCGTCATGTTGAACAGGCCGGTGAGGTTGGTGTTGATCACCTCGTGCCATTGCTGCGGCGTCATCTTGTGGAACATCGCATCGCGCGTGATGCCGGCATTGTTGATGAGCACCTCGATCGGGCCGATCTCGGCCTCGATCCGCGCCAGGCCTTCCGAACAGGCCTCGTAGCTCGACACGTCCCATTTGAAAACGGGAATGCCGGTTTCCGCGTGAAACGCCTGCGCGGCCTCGTCATTGCCGGCATAGTTGGCGGCGACCCGATAGCCCGCACTCTTCAAGGCCAGTGAAATGGCGGCGCCAATACCGCGCGTACCGCCGGTGACAACAGCGACTCTGCTCATGTTCCGCTCCCCATATGTAAGGCTCCGCTATCCCCGGAGCTCAACCAAGACACGATATAAAGCAGGCTATTAAAGTGCTTCGAAGCACATGGCGACGCCCATTCCGCCGCCGATGCATAATGTCGCAAGTCCCTTCTTGGCGCCGCGGCGCTTCATCTCGAACAGCAGCGTGTTGAGCACGCGTGCGCCGGACGCGCCGATCGGATGGCCGATGGCGATCGCCCCACCATTGACGTTGACGATCTCGGGGTTCCAGCCGAGATCCTTGTTGACCGCGCAGGCCTGCGCGGCGAAGGCCTCGTTGGCCTCGACGAGGTCGAGATCGTTGATCGACCAGCCGGCCTTCTCCAGCGCCTTGCGCGAAGCCGGGATCGGGCCCGTACCCATGATCTGCGGATCGACGCCGGCGGTGGCCCAAGACACGATACGCGCCAGCGGCTGGATACCGCGACGCGATGCTTCCTGTTCGGTCATCAGCACGGCAGCCGCCGCACCGTCATTCAGACCCGAGGCGTTGGCGGCCGTGACCGTGCCTTCCTTGTCGAACGCCGGGCGAAGCTTCGCCATTGCCTCCATGGTGGCACCATGGCGGATATATTCGTCCGCATCGACCGTGACATCGCCCTTGCGCCCCTGGATGACGAAGGGAATGATCTCGTCGGCGAAACGTCCGGCCTTCTGCGCGGCCTCGGCCTTGTTCTGTGAGGCGACAGCGAACATGTCCTGCTCCTCGCGCGTCAGCTGCCACTGGCGTGCGATGTTTTCGGCGGTCACGCCCATGTGGTAGCCGTAGAAGGCGTCGGTGAGGCCATCCTTGATCATGGTATCGACCATCTTCATGTCGCCCATCTTGGTGCCGGCGCGCAGGTGCGCGGCATGCGGCGCCATCGACATGGATTCCTGGCCGCCGGCGACGATGATCTTCGCATCGCCGAGCGCGATCTGCTGCATGCCGAGTGCGACCGCGCGCAGGCCGGAACCGCAGAGCTGGTTGATGCCCCAGGCGGTCGCTTCCTTGGGAACGCCGGCCTTCCTCGCCGCCTGCCGCGCCGGGTTCTGCCCCTCGCCCGCCGGCAGCACCTGCCCCAGGATGACTTCGTCGACTTCGGAGGCATCGACGCCCGCACGATCGAGCGCGCCCTTGACGGCCGCCGCACCCAGTTCATGGGCGGCGACGGTGGCGAAAGCACCGTTGAACGAGCCGACGGCCGTACGGCCGGCGCTGGCGATGACGATAGACTGACTGGACATGAAGGTCTCCTCGTTTTGCTCCACCACATATAGGTTGAAACTGACAAAGCTTCATCGCCAAGTCAAACGACAAGAGAGCACATGCGAATTTTCGAAAGAACTTACGCTGCGTGAATTGTCTTGCACTAAAAGGGGCTTGCCGCATCGCACAAAGAGATTGTCACCGGCCCGATTTTGCGTCTACACTCCCAAGTGGAGGAATTTCAATGACAATAAGACGGGCTTTGGGAGATTCATATGGCGAAGAATGAGGGCCAGGTAGCGATCAAGAAATACGCCAATCGCCGACTGTATAACACGGGCACCAGCACATACGTGACGCTGGAAGACCTGGCGGAGATGGTGAAGAAGGGAGAGGACTTCACCGTACAGGATGCCAAGAGCGGCGACGACATCACGCATTCCGTGTTGACGCAGATCATCTTCGAGCAGGAATCGAAGACCGGCAACACGCTGCTACCCATTTCCTTCCTACGCCAGCTGATCACCTATTATGGCGACCAGATGCAGATGGTGGTTCCGAGCTTCCTGGAACACTCCATGCGCGCCTTTACCGAGCAGCAGACGCAGATGCGCGAGCAGGTGACGCGTGCCTTCGGCGAGACGCCGCTGACGAAGAACCTGCAGCTGCCCATGCAGATGGTCGAGGACCAGGTGCGCCGCAACACCGAGATGTTCCAGCAGGCGATGCAGATGTTCTCGCCCTTCAAGGCGCCGGCAACAGCCGCCAAGGAAAGCCGCAAGGCCGAGGCCAAGGACATCGATGAACTCAAGGAACAGCTGCGCGCGCTTCAGAGCAAGCTCGACAGTCTCTGATACCAAACCCTATCGCTTCGCATCTCCTCAAGCCCCAGAGCTCGGGGAGATGCCGAAACTCATAGCCCGATAGAGACATCCCGCCCGGCGCTGCGGATCGATACCGCAAAGCCGCCGACCACATCGATCAGCGCGATCGTCAGAAGAATGAAGAACACCTGCGTCGCCGCATCGGGAACGAGCAGGAACTCCACCAGAAACGCGATGAAAACAAGCATGGACAGCATGTGGTTGGCCAGGCTTCCGCGTGCGTTGCGCGTCGCGCGCAAGATCTCGAAGAACAACACGACGAGCGCCACGACGATGAACAGGTCTCCGAGCGACATGCTCCAGATCGCCCCTGAGATCATCGACAGTACGATGAGGTCATTGTGAAGCGCGGGAAGTCCGCCGCTGCCCATCAAGCCGACCATCGCAAGATTATAGAGAATGAAAGGCACGACCATCAGCGGAATTGCAGTGAACATGTGGCGGTATTCTCCCTCGGTGGAAGAATAGTGCCGTAAATCACCGCGTCACTTCAAGTGATCATGCGATATATTATTGCCAAAACGCAAAAGGCCGGCACACGGCCGGCCTTGCGAATTCTGCTGAAGCAGAACGCATAATGAAATTATGCGCTTTCCTTCGGCGTCAGAACCTGACGGCCGCGGTACATACCGGTCTTCAGATCGATATGGTGCGGGCGACGCAGTTCGCCGGAGTTCTTGTCTTCAACGTAGGTCGGGGCCTTCAGCGCGTCAGCAGAGCGGCGCATACCGCGCTTGGACGGGCTTGTTTTTCTCTTAGGTACAGCCATTTTTCTTACTCCACTTCACAGGCGAACACATCCAACGGCCAGACTGGCGGCCGAAACGACATATCGCGATTTCGGAAATTTTGCGCGCTTATACATGCCTTGGAGGGGCTTGACCAGTCCCCAGCTTTATTTTTTGAGATTCACTTGAATCTCTCATCAGACCTCGTCTTCCTCGACGATCCACGGCTCCGCGCGCGCCGCATCCTCCCAAGCCTTCCAGGCCGGAAGGGCCTTCATTGCCGCCATATAGCTCAACGTATCGCCCGACGCCACCAGATCGTAGATCTCGAAGCGATTGACGACGGGCGCAAACATCGCATCGGCGCCGGAGAATTCACCGAACAGGAAGGGACCGCCGGAATGAGCGCGCAGATCCCGCCAAATCGTCTCGATGCGAGCCACATCAGCCATGACGCCATCGGCGAGCGCAATCCGGCCCTTCGGGCGGCGCATGTTCATCGGACAGGCGCTGCGCAGCGCCCTGAAGCCCGAGAGCATCTCCATCGACACCGCGCGCGCCACGGCCCGCTTGTCGCGCGCCTTCGGCCACAGTCCGGCTTCGGGAAAAAGCTCGGCGACATATTCGATGATGGCAAGCGACTGCCACACGCGGGTGGCGCCATGCTGCAGCACCGGCACCTGCCCGGTCGGCGAAAACGCCCGGAAATGCGGATTGCCGGCCGCGTTATCGAAGGGAACCAGAACCTCCTCGAACGGAATGCCCGCAGCCGTCATGGCGATCCAGGGGCGGAACGACCAAGAGGAATAGTTCTTGTTGCCGATATAGAGCGTCAGCTGGTCCAAAGATCTCTCCCTTGCAAGCAAGCGCGGCCGGGCCGCGCGCATCATCCTTCATACGTGCCATCACGCATGCCAGATGACATCTGGGGTCACCAGCGACATCTTCTGATGTCAGTCATAAATGCATCTGATGTATTCGCCGGAACTGCGCGCCCGGCGCTCGATGACGCCCGCCAGACTGCGCAGGCCGCGGCCAGGTTTACCTGCGTTGCGGTCGATCGGGTTGGGCAGCGACACGGCAAGCAGGGCCGCCTGCCGGCTGGTGAGCTTTGACGCCGGCACCTTGAAGTGATAGCGCGCCGCCGCCTCGATGCCGTAGATACCCGGCCCCCATTCGGCGATGTTGAGATAGATCTCCATCAGCCGCCGCTTCGACCAGACGAAATCGGCGGTGACCGCCAGCGGCAATTCCATCGCCTTGCGCACGAAGGAACGGCTGTTCCACAGGAACAGGTTCTTCGCCGTCTGCATCGGAATGGTGCTGCCGCCGCGTGTTGCTTCACCGCGCAGCGTGTCGGTGACCAGCATCCGCATCTCGCCCCAATCGACGCCACCATGGAAACAGAACTGCCCGTCTTCCGACATCATCACCGATTGCACCAGAACCGGCGAGATCTGGTCGATCGACACCCATTGCCGGTCGTAGCCACGCAAGAGAGCCAGATCGCGCAGCATCAAGGTCGAGACCGGATGGATGAAGGGCAACACGTAGAGGAAGATCAGCGCATAGGGCAGGACGAGGAGTGCGGCGATCGCCAGAACAATGCGCATCATAAGCGAACGACCCTTCAGCCAAACGAGGGCGCGCCGATGGATCGGCATGGCCATGCTGTCGTCTGTCTCCGGCGTGATGTCCAATTCCCCTGACCCAGTCTCGTTCCCCTCTTCTCCATACCGCCTGCAAACTGGCATGGCCAGACACAAAGGAAATCTTGGTTGCTCTGTCGACAATTCCGTTGCAAGCCCAAGCCCGCCCGTGCCAAACAACGCCGCATGAACGCGCATCTGAAGACATTCGAAAACCGGCTCGCGGCCAACGCCCGTGAGATCGAAGGCGTGCTCGACGCGCTGCTTTCTCAAGCGATCTTGGACGACGAGATCATCCGCCCGGAAAACCTGCGCTCGGCCATGCACTACGCAGTGCTGAACGGCGGCAAACGGCTGCGCCCGTTTCTTGTTGTCGAGACGGCAACGATGCTCGGCGGCAATCGCGACGCCGCCTTGCGGATCGGCGCCGCACTCGAATGCGTTCACTGTTATTCGCTCGTCCACGACGACCTTCCCGCCATGGACGACGACGACCTGCGCCGTGGCAAACCGACGGTCCATATTGCCTATGATGAGGCCACCGCCATTCTCGCCGGCGACAGTCTGCTGACATACGCCTTCGACATCATCGCCTCGACGCCAGGCATCGACGAGGCGAGCAAGGTCGCGCTGATCCTGGCGCTGTCGCGGGCCTCCGGCCTCGGCGGCATGGCCGGCGGACAGGCGCTCGATCTGGCCGCAGAGAAGCAGGCACCGGACGAACAGGGCATCATCATGCTGCAGGCGATGAAAACGGGTGCCCTCATCCGCTTTGCGTGCGAGGCAGGCGCCATCGTGGCCGGCAGCCCGGCCGAGGACCGCGCGACATTGCGCCGGTTCGGCGAACGCATCGGCCTCGCCTTCCAGCTGGCCGACGACATCCTCGACCTCACCGCCGACAGCGCCACCATGGGCAAGGCAACCGGCAAGGACGCCGGCCGCGGCAAGGGTACTCTGGTGGGCCTGCACGGCATGGCCTGGGCCGAGGCGACGCTTTCAGCCCATGTGAAGGAAGCAGAAGCCCTGCTGGCCCCCTATGGCGAGCGCGCCACGGTTCTCGTCGAAGCCGCCCGCTTCATCGCCGAGCGCAAGAGCTGAGACGGACAAGCGTTAGCAATCGCTGAAAAAGCGTCACCGAGACAAGATTCCGGCGCTCCCTCAGGCCCTGCTCTCTTGCCGAACGACACGTGGCGCGCCTAGAACTTGGCGCAAGGCCGCAACGATGCGCGGCCGTTCCCAAGAGAAGCGCCATGCACGAGACCCTCAGCTACCTTCCGCAGATCTTGCCCGCCTATATCGCCTACATCGTCGCCGTCATCAGCCCCGGCCCGGCCATCATGGCGATCGTCTCGACATCCATGGTGCATGGCCGCAAGGCCGGCATGACGATCTCGCTCGGTATCTTCGCCGGCTCCTTCACCTGGGCCTGCGCGGCAGCACTCGGGCTCGCCACCATCCTCAACACCTATGCGGTGGCGCTTGAGATTCTGAAGATCTTCGGCGGCCTATATCTGCTCTATCTCGCCTACAAGGCCTTCAAGGCCGTGCGCGCCAACCCCGATATCAAGCAGGCCACGACGCCGAAGAACATGTCGACGCGCGCGCTTCTCCTACGCGGCTACGGCATTCACGTCACCAATCCGAAGGCGATCTTCGCGTGGCTGGCGATCATCGCGCTCGGCATGCCGCAGGGCGCGCCGGCATCCGTTGCCGGCCTGATCGTCGGTATCTGCCTGACCACGGGCTTCATCGTCTTCATGGGCTATGCCGTGCTGTTCTCGACACCGCAGGCACTGAAGATTTATTCAAGTCTGCGCCGCTGGATCGAAGGCGCCATGGCGGCCTTCTACTGCTTCGCAGGGCTGAAGCTGCTCACCAGCCGTATCTGATTTTGGATAGGAAAAGCGACGGCGCGGATTACTCCGCCGCCGTCCTGTTCTGGCCGAAGCGCTTTTCGATGTAATCGGCGACCAGCGCCTCGAAATCCGACGCGATATTCGGACCACGCAGCGTCATCGCCTTCTGACCGTCGATATAGACGGGCGCAGACGGGCTTTCGCCCGTTCCCGGCAGCGAGATGCCGATATCGGCATGCTTGCTCTCACCCGGGCCATTGACGATGCAGCCCATGACCGCGACGTTGAGCGCCTCGACACCCGGATACTTATCGCGCCACACGGGCATGTTCTTGCGCAGATCGTTCTGGATGTTCTGCGCCAGTTCCTGGAACACCGTCGACGTCGTACGGCCGCAGCCGGGACAAGCTGCGACAACGGGAATGAACTGACGAAAGCCCATGACCTGCAGGATTTCCTGCGCCACCTGCACTTCGCGCGTACGATCGCCATTCGGCTCCGGCGTCAACGATACACGGATCGTATCGCCGATCCCGTGCTGCAGCACAAAGCCCATGGCAGCCGACGAAGCGACGATGCCCTTGGTGCCCATGCCGGCTTCGGTGAGGCCGAGATGCAGCGCGTGGTCAGAGCGCTCCGACAGCATGGAATAGACGGCGATCAGGTCCTGCACCTGGCTGACCTTGGCCGACAGGATGATGCGGTTGCGCGGCAGGCCGATCTCTTCGGCAAGATTTGCCGAGATCAGCGCCGACTGAACGATCGCCTCGCGGGTGACCTGGCGCGCCGACAGCGGCGAACCGGCCGCCGAATTCTGGTCCATTAGCGCGGTCAGCAGTTCCTGATCGAGCGAACCCCAGTTGACGCCGATGCGCACGGGCTTGTCGTAGCGGATCGCCATCTCGATGATGTCGCCGAACTGCTTGTCCTTCTTGTCCTTGAAGCCGACATTCCCGGGATTGATCCGGTATTTCGCCAGCGCCTCGGCGCAATCGGGATGATCGGCAAGGAGCTTGTGGCCGATATAGTGGAAGTCGCCGACCAGCGGCACATCCATGCCGAGGCGCAGCAGCCGGTCGCGGATGCGCGGCACGGCGGCGGCACTCTCATCGCGATCGACGGTGATGCGAACGAGCTCGGAGCCGGCCTTGTAGAGCGCGGCCACCTGGGCGACCGTGGCGTCGATATCGGCCGTATCCGTATTGGTCATCGACTGGACGACGACGGGCGCGCCGCCGCCGACGATGACGCCGCCGACATCGACGGCAACGGATGCGCGGCGCGGTTTCGGATCAAAATCCGTAGCTGAAGACATGGATAGAGCTCTTGAACCCTTAAATTTCGTGCCTTTCAGGTGGATCATGACCGCCCGCTTGTCAACCCGCGGCATCCATCACTTTGTTTGACGTCTGTCAGTGACCGCCACCGGAGATACCGTCGGCGTAGCGCGCCAGACTGGAAAGCGCCAGCACGACGAGGAGAAGCACCGGCAGCGCCATGAACACGACGGAGAAGCCGACATGCTCCGCCACGAAGCCGATCGCCGACGGCGCAACCAGCATGCCGGAATAGCCCATGGTGGTAACGACGGAGATACCGATACCCGCCTTCAGATGCGGAATATTGCCCGCCGCCGAGAAAGCGATCGGCACCATGTTGGAGATGCCGATGCCGCAGAAGGCGAAGCCGAGGATGGCGATCTCGGCATTCGGCGCGAAACCTGCGAGAAGCATGCCGGCGATGGCGAATAGGGTGCAGATCCTGAGCGTCATGACGCCGCCCAGGCGATCACGAACGAGGTCGCCGGCAAAGCGCATCGCCGCCATCGTCAGCGAGAAGGCCGCGAAGCCGAAGCCCGAGAGCGCAACCGAAGCACCGAGTTCCTCGCGGAGATAAAGCGCGCCCCAATCGAGCACCGCCCCCTCAGGCATCATCGAAAACAGCGCGACGAGACCGAGCAGCCAGGGCAGCGGCACCATCGGCAGGCGCGTCTTCTCTTTCTTTGTGTCGGGATGCGGCTGGTCGGCAAGGATCATGTTCCAGGCAACGGCAAGCGTGATGGCGGCAAGAGCCGTGGCGACGACGGCATGCGCGAACACGCCGAAATGCGCGATCAAAAGCCCGCCGAGGCCGGCGCCGATCAGGCCACCCAGGCTCCAGAAGGCGTGGCAGGACGACATGATCGCCCGCCGCATCGATTGCTCGACGGCAACCGCATTGGCATTCATGGCGACATCCATGGCCCCCATGAAGCCGCCGAACAGGAAGATCGCGATTGCCGCCGTCACGATATTGGGCGCCAGCGTCAGCGCCAAAAGGCCGGGCAGCAGGCAGACGGCCATAGCGAGCGACACGACCCGCGATCCATGCCGGGCGATCTGCGCGCCGGCGATCGGCATCAGCGTCAGAGAGCCGATACCAAGCACCAGGATCATCAGCCCGAGATGAAACTTGCTGAGCTCCAGCCGCTCGGCGAATTCCGGGATCTTCGGCGCCCAGGAACCAACGGTGAAGCCGTTGATCAGAAACAGCAGCGACACTGCCGTCCTGTTCTTGGTGACGTAGCCGCTTCTGACCGGAAGCGCTGTGTTGACGTGATTATCCATCTCTCTTCCCATATGCACTGGCGCCGGCACTCCTCGCCCGGCGCGTCATTGAACGATATCTATTCGGTTTCGCCGGCAACTAGCGTCTTGCAGCCAAGATCGTGGTAGCGCGCCAGCATCTGAGGATCGGCGTCGCGCTCGACCACGAGGCAGCCGCAATCGGCGGCCGAGAGCACGCCATGCGGCGCGGCCGTGCCGAACTTGTCGGAGGTCACGGCGACGAGCACCTGCCGGCTTTTGGTTGCGACGAAGCGTTTGAACTCCGCGTCTTCGAAACCGAAGACGGTGACACCGGCCGCGATATCGACACCGCAGGCGCCCAGAATGCAGAGATCCGGCGACAGCGGCTCCATGTCGCGCATCGCCTTCGCCCCCAGCGCGCCGCCCACCTGCCGATCGATCAATCCGCCGATCAGGATGACGTTGACGAGCGGCTTGTCGATCAGCGCCGCGGCAATCGACGGCGCGTTGGTCACCGCTGTCAGCGGCAGATCCATCGGCAATGCCATGGCGATCGCCAGGTTCGTGCTGCCGGCATCGAAGAACACGGTCATATCGGCTGCGATCTGCGAAACGGCGGCCGCTGCCAGCGCCTGCTTGCGGTCGCGCGCAATACCGGCGCGGTGATTGAGGCTGCCGCCGGCGGGCGAGACCGGCAGCGCGCCGCCATAGACCCGCTCGCAGAGCCCCGCCGCCGCCATCTCGCGCAGGTCGCGGCGCACCGTATCCTCGGAGACGCCGAATTCAGCCGCGAGCTCTGCAGCAAGCACGCGCCCATGCGTCTGCAGCTTGCGCGAAATGACGCTCTTGCGCTCCTGCAGCAGAAGTTCGTTCGTGTTCATGCCGGATTTAGCCTGACCAATCTCAAATCGATTGAATCATGCATAAACCGATCCAAACGTGCAAACAAGCAGCAACTGATAAATCATCGCTTCACATTGTGAAACACTGAACACCAAAACCGTGATAAATGAGAAAAATATTCGCAGTTGCCGATTTTCTTTGCAGTTTTTGACGCATCGCGGCGTCGGCTTTTCTGCGATTTTCCAGCCATCGAACACACTGGTGAATTGGACAGACACATGAACCTCCTGAAGACCCTCGCCACCGCAGCCCTGATCCAGGCCGCCGCCCTGATGCCGGCACTGGCCGGCGAAAACCTCGCCGCCATCAAGCAGGCAGGCGTGCTGAAGATCGGCACCGAAGGCACGTACGCCCCGTTCACCTTCCATGATGCCAGCGGCAAGCTGGTCGGCTTCGATGTCGAGATCGGCGAAGCGGTCGCGGCCAAGCTCGGCGTCAAGGCCGAGTTCGTCGAAGGCAAGTGGGACGGCCTGATCGCCGGCATCGACGCTAAGCGCTACGACACCGTCATCAACCAGGTCGGCATCACCGATGCGCGCAAGCAGAAGTATGACTTCTCCGAACCCTACATCGCCTCAAAGGCCGTGCTCATCGTTCGCGACGGCGACGACAGCATCAAGAGCTTCGCTGATCTCAAGGGCAAGAAGTCGGCCCAGTCGCTGACCAGCAACTTCGGCAAGCTCGCCGAGCAGTCCGGCGCCGAACTCGTCGGCACCGACGGCTTCGACCAGTCGATCCAGCTGGTTCTCACCAAGCGCGCCGACGCCACCATCAACGACAGCCTGTCCTTCCTCGACTTCAAGAAGCACAAGCCCGACGCCCCGGTAAAGATCGCCGCACAGGAAGAAAATGCCGACCACTCCGGTATCATCATCCGCAAAGGCGAACCGGAACTGCTTGAGGCCATCAACAAGGCGCTCGTCGATATCAAGGCCGACGGTACCTACAAGACGATCTCCGACAAGTATTTCGGCCAGGACGTCTCGAAGTAAGTCTGATCGACAGCGCAGATTTCCTCCCAACCCCTCCCCGCAAGGCGGAGGGGCTTTTTATTGGGCACTTTCAGACTAACTTTCCACGCACGGTGCCGCCTCTTAGCCCCTCCCCCTTGTGGGGAGGGGTTGGGGAGGGGTATTCCACGTCGAACCGATAACCCCGCGAAAGGGAACGCCCGTGCCGCACTGGCTTCAATTGATGGCGGATTCGCTCGTGCCCCTGTTGTGGGCCGGGCTGGTCTTCACCATTCCGCTGACATTGCTGTCTTTCACCTTCGGGCTCATTCTCGGCCTGATCACCGCGATCGCCCGGCTCTTCGGCGCCGCTCCCTTCGTGGCGATCGCCCGCTTCTACGTCTGGGTGATCCGCGGCACACCGCTTCTGGTGCAGCTCTTCGTCATCTTCTATGGCCTGCCCAGCATCGGTATCCTGCTCGACGCTTTCCCGGCCGCCCTGATCGGCTTCACGCTTAACATCGGCGCCTACAGCTCCGAGATCATTCGCGCCGTCATCTCCTCCGTGCCCAAGGGCCAGTGGGAGGCCGCCTATTCGATCGGCATGAGCTGGCGTCAGGCGATGAGCCGCACCATCCTGCCGCAGGCCGGTCGCGTTGCCGTTCCGCCGCTGTCGAACACCTTCATCTCGCTGGTCAAGGACACATCGCTCGCAGCCGCCATCACCGTGCCGGAGCTCTTCCAGGCCGCCCAGCGCATCGTCGCCACCACCTATGAGCCGCTGATCCTCTATATCGAGGCGGCCCTCATCTATCTCGCCCTGAGCTCGGTTCTTTCCGCCCTTCAGGTCAGGCTGGAGCGCCGCTTCGCCCGCTATGGCGGCATGCTGGAGGCAAACGCATGATTGAGCTCTCGAACATCGAAAAGCGCTTCGGCGACGCCGTCATCCTGAAGGACATCAGCATCCGCATTCCCGAAGGCAGCGTTACCGCGCTCGTCGGCCCCTCGGGCGGCGGCAAGAGCACGCTCCTGCGCTGCATCAACCTCCTGGAGATCCCGACGGCGGGCACCATCCGCCTCGGCGAGGAAACCCTGACCTTCAAGCCCGGCCAGAAGACCAGCTGGCAGGCGATCCAGAAGATCCGCCGCCAGACCGGCATGGTCTTTCAAAACTTCCAGCTCTTCCCCCACCAGACGGCGATCGAAAACGTCATGGAAAGTCTGGTGACCGTGCTCAAATGGCCGAAGGAAAAGGCCCGCAACCGCGCCATGGAGCTCTTGACCAAGGTCGGCATGGCCCACAAGGCCGATGCCTGGCCCTCGACGCTGTCGGGCGGCCAGCAGCAGCGCGTGGCGATCGCCCGCGCGCTGGCCCCTTCGCCCCGCGTCCTTCTCTGCGACGAGCCGACATCGGCGCTCGACCCGGAACTCTCCGCCGAAGTCGTCGACGTCCTCGGCCGCCTCGCCAGCGAGGGCACGACCATGGTCATGGCGACCCACGACCTGAGGCTCGCCTCGAAGATCGCCAACGACGTTGTCTTCCTGGAAGCGGGAAGCGTGGTCGAGACCGGCAGCGCGCGAAACATCTTCACCGCCCCGGAACGCGAACGCACCAAGCGCTTCATCTCGACGATCAACGCCGCGCATACCTACGATATTTGAGGGATGCTTACGAGATCACGGGGCAAAGTCAGGATTACGGCGGAGCGGATGACCGCAGCCGTAACTCATTGAAACGCCCAGTCAAAAACCCGCTCGACGTCATCCTCGGGCTCGTCCCGAGGATCTAAGCACGCCTCCCGGAATTCAACGGTCCTGGCATTCGCGACGGATCAACATGCGCCGTCGAGAACAAGGCGCCAAGTGTCCATGCACGTCGAGCAAGTGGGACCGTTGGCAGATCCTCGGGACGAGCCCGAGGATGACGGCAGAGTAAGTGGCCGCGTCCGTAACCTATTGAAACGAAAAGGTACGCCGCCAAGAACGCCACACAGCGGATGGTCCGACCGGGCGCCGCATGACACGACGCCCGTCAACATCAGTTACCCTGCGTAAGTGACCAGCAAATCCTTGGCGTCGATCTGGTCGCCGGCCTTGACGAGAACTTCGGCGATCGTGCCGTCCTTCTCGGCATGGATCGCCGTTTCCATCTTCATGGCTTCGATCGACACCAGCACGTCGCCGGCGCTGACCGTCTGGCCGGCCGAGACGAAGGCGCGGGAGATGACACCAGGCATCGGCGCGCCGACATGGGCGGCATTGCCCGGCTCCGCCTTGCGGCGGGCAGCAGCTCCGGTGGCGCCATGGGCACGATCCGGAACCTTGATGCGGCGCGGCTGGCCGTTGAGTTCGAAGAACACCGTGACCATGCCCTGGCTGTCGGTGCCGCTCATCGCCTGGTTGACGATGACGAGCGTCTTGCCCTTCTCGATATCGGCAAACAGCTCCTCGCCGTCGCCAAGACCGTAGAAGTAGGCAGGCGTCGGCAGAACCGAGACCGGGCCGTAGGTGTCGGACGCCAGCGCGAAGTCGGTGAAGACCTTCGGATACATCAGGTAGGAGGCAAACTCGAAGTCGTTGACCTCGCGCTCCAGCTTGGTCTCGATCGTCTTGCGCTCCGCATCGAGATCAGCGTCTTCAAGCAGCGAGCCCGGACGCACCGTATAGGGCGCGTCACCCTTCAGCGCCTTCTTCTGCAGGGCTGCCGGCCAGCCAGACGGCGGCTGTCCGAGATCGCCCTTAAGCATCGAGACGACGGATTCGGGGAAGGATACTTCCTTGTCTGCGCTGACGACGTCTGCGACGCTCAGATCCTGGGAGACCATCATCAGCGCCATGTCACCGACGACCTTGGAGGACGGCGTCACCTTGACGATATCGCCGAACATCTGGTTGGCGTCGGCATAGGCCTGTGCCACCTGGTGCCAACGGGTCTCGAGGCCGAGCGAGCGGGCCTGCTCCTTGAGATTGGTGAACTGGCCGCCCGGCATTTCATGCAGGTAGACTTCCGACGCCGGTCCCTTGAGATCGCTTTCGAAGGCCGCGTACTGGTGGCGCACCGCTTCCCAATAGAAGGAGATGCGGCGGATCCATTCCGGATCGAGACCCGGATCGCGCTCGGAGCCGCGCAGCGCTTCAACGATCGAGCCGAGGCAGGGCTGCGAGGTGTTGCCCGACAGCGCATCCATGGCCGCATCGACGGCATCAACACCGGCGTCGACGGCAGCCAGAACGGTCGCGGCCGCAATGCCCGACGTGTCGTGCGTGTGGAAGTGGATCGGCAGGCTGGTCGCCTCGCGCAGCGCCTTGAACAGCACCTTGGCGGCGGCCGGCTTCAACAGGCCCGCCATGTCCTTCAGAGCGATGATATGCGCGCCGGCCTTTTCGAGCTGGACGGCGAGATCGGTATAATACTTCAGATCATACTTCGGACGCGCCGAGTTCAGGATGTCGCCGGTATAGCAGATCGCCGCTTCGCAAAGCTTGTTCTCTTCGGCGACCGCATCCATCGACACGCGCATGTTCTCGACCCAGTTCAGGCAGTCAAAGACGCGGAAAAGATCGATACCGCCGGCAGCGGCTTGGCGGACGAAGTATTTGACGACGTTGTCTGGGTAGTTCTTGTAGCCAACGCCGTTGGCGCCGCGCAGCAGCATCTGCAGCAGCAGGTTCGGCGCCGCCTCGCGCACCTGAGACAGGCGCTCCCACGGATCTTCCGTCAGGAAGCGCATGGAGACGTCGAAGGTGGCGCCGCCCCAGCACTCCAGCGAGAGCAGGTTCGGCAGTGCATGCGCATAGGTGCCGGCGATGCGGGCGATGTCATAGGTGCGCATGCGGGTCGCGAGCAACGACTGATGGCCGTCGCGCATCGTCGTGTCGGTCATCAGGACGCGCTTTTCGTTGCGCATCCATTCGCCGAACTTCTTCGGACCCAGGGTGTCGAGCAGCTGCTTGGTGCCGTCCTTGATCGTCGTGCCGTTGGTATAGGGCACGACAGGCTCTGCGGCATCCGCGGTCGGACGCGGCCGATCCTTGGCTTCCGGGTGACCGTTGACAGTGACGTCGGCCAGATAGGTCAAGAGCTTCGTCGCGCGGTCCTGGCGCTTGACCTGCTGGAACAGCTCCGGCGTCGTGTCGATGAAGCGGGTGGTGTAGCTGTTATCCTTGAACTTCGGATGCGTGATGATCGCTTCCAGGAAGGTCAGGTTGGTGGCGACGCCACGGATACGGAATTCGCGGAGCGCGCGGTCCATGCGCGAGATCGCTTCCGACGGGCTCGGCGCCCAGGCCGTGACCTTGACCAAGAGCGGATCGTAATAGCGGGTGATGATGGCGCCCGAGTAGGACGTGCCGC